>Ga0255049_10000276_pt1 | contig 32000 bp, 36 predicted proteins | sample JV7_2_3_MG_FD_183615 | JGI IMG/M metagenome (GOLD analysis project Ga0255049, IMG submission 183615) | Seawater microbial communities from Jervis Inlet, British Columbia, Canada - JV7_2_3 | ecosystem: Environmental > Aquatic > Marine > Inlet | place: Canada: British Columbia | collected 2016-10-06 | reverse complement strand
ACAGCGGAGGACTGATACGCCACCGAATAGACGATATAGTCCAGTGCCTCTAGCAAGTAGCTAAAGGTCGCCAGCAAGCCTCCGCCCGTCGTCAATCGTTTGGCTTTGCGGTAGCACCAACCGCATAACAGCACAGGTTCGCCTGCGCCGCACTTCCACGTACCGCGACGGTTGCAATAGGTGCAACGCGGCAAGGCGTCCAACTGAGCTTTGCGGGCGCGTTTGCGTTCCTGGTAGTCGGTTAGCATGATTCATTACCAACCAGTTCAACCGCAACGAGGTGCTTCATACGCCCAGCGTGGGTTTTGGCTTTACTTGCCCTGCTGAGCGAGTAGCGTAACTGATACTGTTGGTTGTACTTATTATCAGATAACCATCCGCTGCGCCGTTCTTCCCCCAGTTCGTCAAGATGCGTTTGTACTCTCAACCGCGCGGCGCGCCATTCTTTGGCAATCGCCCGCGCTTTGGCCGTGTCCGGCATGCACAAACGAGGGATAGCGCCAGCGTCTCGGATTACCTTCACTACTCGCTTTGTGCCATGATTAGCGCCGCCACAAGAACATTCACAGTCCGGGCCTCGGGCATTTGTGCATCGAGCGTCACAGGGACACTCGGACGATTCAACCGTCAAGCGTCGGCCGACTACCGCACCCATATAATCCAGTGGGCCATTGCACAAGCCACATATACAGCCGATACGCCCGCGCAGTGTCGCGCTACGATTGGGCGGTAGTTGTTCCGCTGTTGCTGCGACTGAGAGGCAATCCATGCAACGATAGTAATACCGAAGGTTATTGTGCATCACGCTACCGCCTTTCCTGCTTTGCGTGCCGCTTTATGTTCTTGATATTCGTTTAGGGTGTTCATACCAACATTCCTCCTGATTCAATCTCTTGGATCATGGCTCGCAAGTTATTCTTATGGTTCTTCGCCAATCGGACGTATTTTTCGAGCGGTTGACCGTCCAGCCCTTCACGTTGCGCTATTCGTTGAGCTAGTTCGGCGAACGGTTTCGACAATCCCTGTCGGGTCAATGCGATCGTGACGCAACGACTCAAGAGCGGGTGCGCGTCGATATTGTCTTCAAACAAGGATTCTTGGCCGTCAATCGTTGTCGTGAATATCCAGACACAATGGCTAGGAATGCGCTCTAAAACGACCAGTAAAGAGCGTAGAATCAACGCCGAAAGACCGTGCGACTCATTGACAATGACCGCTCTACCGCTCTTGGCACCTAGACCGTACATGCACAATGATGCGTCAATCTCGCGCAATCGCCCGATGGTCAATTCACCAGCGTCGATCTCGACAACGCACGACGGATCGGCAATCTCGGACGCCAGCAAGCGCCCGATTGTCGTCTTGCCAGTTCCCGATGCACCCGTTATCCAGTACGCACGACCAGCAAAACCGCGCTTTCCGATTGTCTCGATGCGCTTGAGCGCCTTGGATTGACCAACGACATCCGACCAGAATTGCGGACGATATTGTTCGGTTAGCATGATGCACCTACGATCTGGAATAATCTTCGTCCCAATGTGGCAAGCTCAGCGAATTCGACCGAATCCATTGAACCGTCTAGGCAAAAACATTGCCCACGGATAAGCGCAGCAACGTGTTCGATTGAACAGTGGATCGGCTGGAACCCTGGAAGCCCATAGCCGTGGAATGCTTCAAGGTCTTCCGACAGGTAGCCCGGAAGAATAGCGGAGGAACGTGCCAGCTTGTACGCTTGAGACAATTCGTGTTTCGTCACGCCACACCGTCCAGACTCACGACAACGCCGGGATTAAGTGCGCGGATGCTTTGAAGAACGCTTGTAGCCGGTTCATGGGCTGGAAATGGTGTCGGTATTTCAAACGCTCCAAATGAATTGAATACTGATTCGGCATGCGGACCGCCGAAAATAGCTTGCCAGCCATCGGGATTGACTCGCAATACTATTGTGTTCTCCGCCTGTTTCGATATGCTTGCCATCGTCGATTCCTCCCATCAGGTGTTGACCATCGCTCTCGGTTGCACCAAACAACGCGAGAGCATTTCTACATACACCATACACCAAATGGTGTATCCCTGTCAAGGACTTTATCAGATTGAATGTCCTACTCTTTTGGTAGGGATTGGGCGGCGCTATTGACGAATCGAGGAGCCAAGTAAATACTAGGGGGGGAGCGGCGGTAGGATGTATCCCCCGTTGGATGGTTGATAACGCCTCGAACTTGCAATGAGCTTACACAGTGTTTGCAATGGGTTTGATGGGTATCTACAACCAGTTTGCCCCCTGTCTCATATCGTCGCTTCAGTCTGTCGTTGAGTCCTATAAGGGGTGTTACGTTGCACTCGACTATCGAACGCTATGAACGTAAGACCTTGCCACATAACGACTTGTGACTCAAATAGAATTCTTTCCATCGCTCAGAACGCGAAAAACCGTCCCGGCGTCCGCGAGCGTGGGACTCCACTTAACCCCTTGTCATCAAAGTCGTTCAATTTGAGGGTTCCTATCGGTAGAATCATCCTTTTGGCGTGTTTGGTGGTGTTATGGTTCTTGTGGTACTGGGTGTTCGGTCAAATGGTCAGTTCTGTTTTGTTTCACGTGTAACGGAGTTGTTGCAATGAGGTATCGGAAGAGGTATCGGAAGTTGGCTTTGGAGGTTGATGCTTTTCGGGTTGAGGCATCTGCGGTTTTGATGGTGGATCCGCCCGATTGGATTGAGAGTGCTCTTGCATTGGGTGATTGCGCTATCGGATCTCTTCGCATTTACGAAGGTGCTTTTGTGGTAACAACACCTCATGGTCCGATTCGCTTTTGTTTGGGTGATTGGATTGTGAAGGATCAGTTTGGGAACTTGCATCCATATACTGACGAGGACTTTTGGGCGACGTTTGAGGAGTTGGAGTGATGCTTGACATCCCGAACGAGGAACGCTGGTCCAAGCAGAAGTTCGGTCTTTCGTTGATTCCTGGTGTTTCGAAGTAGGGGTAGATGAAAAACCACACCCGCCTATCTGTCGCTAGGCCGCGTTCGTTTTCCCAATCGATTGTAGTAGTTGGGTTTCGAAGTCGGACTGCTTTCCGGCGTTGACCGGCTGTCTCGGCTGTCCACCGGGTGATGTCGTTGTTGATTGGGGTGTCTGTGCCGGCTGGGCCATGAGCATGATGTATCGGTCGGCGTTTTGGATCCCCATGAGGTTCCCGGCTTCTTTGATGAGTTCGGGCCAGTTGATCGCCACACCCATCTGTGCCATTTCCTGTCGGTATCGATCGTAGAAGGTGTTGAGGAAGCCTACCAGCTTTGAGAGTTCCCGTTCCGGCGTTTGCGCGGCCATGGAGGTTGGGTTGACGGTCACGTTGTAGTCGAAGAAGTCGCCTTTTTGATCGTCGGGCGTGAAAGTGGTGGGAATTGTTTTATTGGTTCGCGGAACCTGTCTGGAGAGCGGCAGGATTACGAGCGGATCAGTGAACAGATACCAAGCGATTGTTCGGAGCACTTTGCCGGTGAAGGTCGTTACCCGAGTTCTCTGGGCGTCGACTTTTCCGTTGGCGTTGCGGTCGAGCAGTTCGTCTTGCCGGGCGGTATCGGTCTGTGCGGCTGTTCCGTTGAGTAGCGAGAGGTTCCCTGCTCTGACGTTGAATTCGTGTCCGGTGATGGCGTGCATCCCGAGAATGCCCTGATCGGGTCCGGGGAAGTGGAAATCTTTGATCATGGATGGATCCGCGTCGACGGTGACCATTTCTCGGTCGGGCGACATACGCAGCTTATTGGCGTCCTGGTGTTGTCCGCGTCGTGCTCCGAACACCAGTTTGGCGTCCCGAGCTTGGTCCGATGCCTTGTGAAAGAGCACGTTGTCCAGTTCGTGTAGCTCTAAAATGGAACTGGCGGGCGACAAGGAGAATGTTCTTCCGGGTATGGGCTTGAGCGAGAGGTTGATGTAGGGGCCTTCGTCGGGACCGGTCCAACTGATGGGTTCGCCGAGTGTTTTTGCCGTGGGGCCTCGTTCGTCACCTACGAATGTCACGATCTGACGTTCTTGAGGCAGCCACATTTGCCATCGACTGACTCGCTTCTTCAGGCCCTGTGTATCGAAGGCCGGCTTCACGCCTTTTTCTACTGAGACTTCGACGGTGGGTAGTTCTTCGGCTTCTTGTTCGGTGACCACGCCTTCTTCGACCAGTTCTTCTCGGGTGGGGAAGTCTTCATCGCCGGCGTAGGTGATGGAGTCCCAACTGGTGGCGTTGATGTCGTGGATCCAGTTGTCGAGTAGAACGTGATTGGCGAATATCTGTCCGACGGTCCGTAGGAAGCCTGGAAGGGTTGTGACGTTGGGGCCGGTAAGCAGTCCGATTTTCATAACGGAGAATGTGCTGATCAGCGCATCGAAGACGTTGAAGTACAGGGTGCTCGAGAGATCGATTACGCCAATCAGGTGATCGACGGCCATCTGGAGCTTTCTGGCGCTGTCTTCTATGTTCTGCGTGCCGTTTTGGACGGTGATGTACGCGGTGGGGTTGGTCGGTGTCATTGCGAAGGCGTAGGTGTCGACGAAGTCGGTGATGAGATTGAGTGGCACGGAACGCCTGGCCTGATGCTCTTGGTGATGCCAGCCGACGTATTGTTGGAGGATCTGGTAGCGTTTCTTGCGGAACTTCCTGATGTGATCGTTACTTCGGACCATTGCGACCGAGAGTTTTGAGACTGAGTCTTTGTCTTCTGGGTCAAAGGGCATCAGCGTGACTCCTACACCATCCGTCTCTGCTATTGGTTGTTCGGAATTCGTACTCGCGTTGTTCTTCGATCATATCGGCAATTTCGCCGTGGGCCATTTGCACCTCTCCGCTGACGAACAGTTGGTCATCGGGCGGCATGATATGATACGCCAGCGAGCTGCCCATGACACGGTCCCCGTGATTTTCGCCTTTTCCAGACAAGACGGGGTGCGAAGGAAGATCGGCTTTGTGGCATATTTTTCCACCGGGGCCGTAGACGAAGTCGTGGAGTTCGTCGACGGACGCCAGGCTGGAATCGATGACCTCGCAGGCTGCTAGGGCGCGGAAGTACGATCTAATGATCGTTTTTTTGCTGCTGGCAGTTGACCAGAATCCGGGCACTCCGGGCTTGGCGGCCGACTGTAAATCATCGTCCGATGGCGCCCAATAGAGGTTTTCGTAGTTCTGGTCGATCAGTTCATTGCCGAAGTTCCTGCCGAGTCCGCCGTTGGCCTCCCAGACCATTTGGGCCGGCCGGCCTTCGTAGTCAGAGAAAAATCGGCCTATCATGGCACATTGTTTGGCAAATTTGTACTCGTTTTGGTCGTTGACGACGTATTCGCAGGCTTTTTTGCGAGTCCTCCAGTCGAATATCTCGCAGGTGGAGTCCGAGGCGCCTGTCCCGGCGGAAACGTCGCATCCGGCGCCGTAGCGGCGGTCTCGCGGCGGTCCGCCGTCGGTGGTGTTGGCCCATACTAGGATCGGGCCGTTGGGGTCTTTGATGATGTTGTTGCGTTCGATCGACCATCGAGAGGTGGGCTCCACGCAATGCTCTTTGCGGATCCGATCGACCTCGATGGGGTTGAATACCGGGTCTCCAGAGCCGATAAAGCTACAATCGTGCTCCTGGGCCATGATTGAGGCGATCTGAATCTCGTTCCAGACTTGATCGTACCAAGGGCTTCGAAGGCGGTTGTCGGGCACGAAGGGGTAGTCGGGGGGGAACGGAAACGTCTCGTCGACGATTTTGAGCGTCTTGCCGTCAAATTTGTAGAGCCCGGCGGCTTTGAGTGGCCATTGTGACCAGTGGATCTTGTAGTTTTTGATCGCGGTCTTCTTGACGATGTGGTGGAAGGCGCCGACGCTGCCCTGAGGCGTGCTGAGTATCCAATTGCACTCCGATACCGATTGAAGTGCTGATAGAAAGAGTTCTCCCATCTTCAGCTCGAAGGATCCAAACTCGTCGAGCAGCAGTGCCGTGTGACGCTCACTGCGTAGTCCGTCCTTGGTCCGGGCGCTCCCACAGTAGATGCTGTCCGTTTCGAGGTTGTGTAGCTCCCCCTTCTTGCGACGGACCTTTTTGGGCTTCAGAAACGCCGGGAGACGTTTCAGGGCATAATCCACCTTGGGGATAAGCGATCTGTAGTTGCCTGGCGTGTCGGTCAGATCGTCGGTCTGAGAGGCCAGTCCGAAGCTCTGTAGCTTCCACCACAGCCATCGGGGCAAGAGGATGAGCAGCAGCATCCAGCTCATACCCATGGAACGGGACTTCAGAAAAGAGCTGTGGCGCTTGCCGATCGTGGGGATCAGGTCCAAGGCCAGTTCTGTCTGTCGGTGGAAGGTGATGAACGGCTGATTGGGCTGGTCTGGGTTTATCGTCGGCTGATAAGTCCACGCGTACGCGTTGATGAAGAACAGGGTGTCTTCTTGACACATTTTTCTGAGGGCTCGCCGGTGAGAAGCCGAATTGGCGGCCTTTTGGTGCATTTCCGCCCGGAACTGAAGGTTGGCGATGGGATCCAAAGGAACGATCTTGTGCCACTGGTTCATTATTGGACCGCCTGCATCTGGGCGGGGGTCAACAGATCGCCGATCATGCTTTCCACTTCCGCGGGATCTTCCCCGTCGCCTTCGCCGTTGGTTTCGTCAACCGTTCGACTGACCATGAGCTTGCTGTAGAACTTCTCGAAGAACCACCTGAAGTCGCCCTTGGCTTGTTCCAGTAGGGCGACGGCGCCGCCCGTGGGTACGGACTGGGGATCTATTTCGTCCCACGAGACCATGAGGTTCTGGTGGACCCATCGGATTTCCACCTCAGGGCTGATGATGCCAGGCCCTTCTGATTGTTTGGCTATGCCGGCCTTGACCAGCATGTCGATTGCCTTGGGCTGGGGTGCGCTGTTGCGGCGTCTGACCTGCTCCTGCTGTACTTCCTCGATCTCAGCCTTGGTCCCATAGTTGTCGAAAAGTGAGTCTGCTTCCTTTCCACCCTGCTTTGTGGCCTCTTTTTCGTCCATTCCTTGGTCAAGATATCGCTGAACCAGTTCGTCTCGGGTGTTTTTGAAATCCGTCCATTTGCCCGCGGCCTCCAGTCGATCTTTGCGAGCCTTCTTGGTTTCTCTTCGGTAGGCCATGATCTTGATCCGATACTGGGTTTGTCAGAATTCAATAACTGATGCTATACTGAAAGCGATGGATTGTGTAGGCTTGGCGTATATTTGTGCGTCGATGAGGAAGAATGTAATGTAGCAACAACCGCAAAGAAATAGGGCACGCCCCTAGGGCCATTGGGGACTGAGTGCCTGATTCACGAGGTGCCTAACAGGGGGCGCTGAGCTTTGAGCTTGGCGCCCCCTTTTCTTTGCGCTGTGAGTGTTCAATGGATATGCGAAACCAAGCGTATACGGCCGACGATGGCGAACTGATCATCTTGAAGGTTCCGATTGGGAACGCTCCGAGTTGCGTGGAGCAAGATGGGAAGACGTTCGAAATGGGATTTGGCAATCGAACAAAGCCTTTGAAATGCGACCTCTGGCCCAAAAAGAGCACGGCCTTGTCCTGTACGCCTGAAGAGGTGCCGGAATTCCGAGAGGAACACCGCAGGCACGGAATTGCAATCGAGTACAAAGACGACGGTACGGCCGTCGTTGGTTCCAAACTTGAATTCGAAAAGGCAGCTCGCTTCCGCGGGCTGACTGTTTGCTAGGAGTTTCCGATGCCCGAAGATATTTCCGAACCGATCGTTCCTGATGGCAGCGACAATGACGCAGCACCTTCGACAGATCCGCCAGTTGAAACAGTACCGGAAACTCCGGCCGCGGCTGCTCCAACATCCGACATCGACGACGAGGTTCTTGGCATTGCGGCAACTCTGGGACTACCTCGCGAAGCCGCTATGGGTTTTCAAACAAAAGGAGCCCTGGTCGATTATCTCAATCGACTGACCGCTACGCCGCAATCACAACCGGCTCCAGCTCAAGCACCGCAACCGGCCGCAGCGCCCACTGGCGCGACACCCGCCGAGAAAGCGGCGTTCAAGCGTTTCGATCACGCGGACTTCGATGAACAGTTCTTGTCCGATCTCAATGGACAATTGGAAGTGCTACACGGTGGCATGGGTGCTGGAACTTCGAGTAATGACGCTGTCCAGGCGCTCCAACAACAACTTCAACAGATTACCCATCATTTGGTGGTAAGCGCCATGGATGGTTTGATTGGTCAACATGGCGAGTCGTACGCTGACGTCCTTGGAAAAGGCCCGACATCGGCCTTTGCCCGAGGAAGCAGCGAGCACACCGCTCGTGTCGAAAAGCTCTTGCCTAGGATGCAGGCCCTTCAGCGATCTTTCGAGCAGATGAACTTACCTGCCCAATCGGAAGAGGCGTTGTTCAAGGCTGCTGTCGGCTTGGAATTCGGAAATCGTGCTGCGACTCAGGCGCGCGAAGAAGTTGCCAAGCAGGTCAAGGATCGTGAATCACAAGGTATACGTCGTCCGGCAGGCCAAGGGAATGCCTCGCCGGATCCACAAAAAGAACTCAAGGAGCGAGCTGCGGCCGCGCGACAGAGAATTCTAGAAGCCTCTACGCTGACAGAAGACGAGTTGCGGGCACGGGCGGCGTCGTTCAGCAGCTAGGAGATAAACAATGCCTCCAATCGTAACCACGGACCTGTTGGACCTGGCGAACGGAACGCTTGCGTTTTTCGATCGGAATAGCCTGATCGATCTCGCGTCAGACCAACAGAACTATCTTTTCATTCCCGAGTTATTCAACAAGCACCGCATGCAACTGGACGGTGGTGATACCATCGACTGGTTTGCTTTGGTGAACAAATCAACCACTGCGCATCATGCGGGTCACTATGTCCAGCGCATCATCGAGACCAAAGATGTAACGGCGCAGGCTTCCATTCGCTGGGGCCGAACCGTTGAATCGTTTGGCGTCGATGAAGCGGCGATTCGTATGAACGCCGGCAATCAGGTGAAGCTCATCGATCTGTTCGGATCTAAGCGAGCGGCTTCCTGGCTGGGATTCTTGGAGTTGGTCGAGTCGACCCTGTCAGGTCACCCCGGCCAATCCGACGGCATCACGCCGTTTGGCATGAAGTCCTACTGCGTCAAGAAGATCACTGGTTCTTCGGCGACCTATCCCGGCGAGTTCGGTGGCGGAAACCCCAGCGGCTTCTCCAGTGGTATCGGTCTCAACAGTAGCACCTACAGCGGGTGGAAGAACTACACGTTGAAATATACCGACGTCAGCGCCGACGATTCAGTGAAGGGCATGCGAGCGTGCATGGGGCAAACCGCTTGGAAGACCCCGCTCAGAAGTAAAATCGAGTCGATGGTCACCGATGGTGGCCGTCCGAACCTTCAGGTCTACATGAAACCTCAATTGGTCTGGGAACATGAAGCCCTGGCTCAGTTGCAAAACGATCAACTGGGCGACGACCTGTTCAAGTTTGCCGGCAGCACGCGGGTCAACGGTCACCCGTTGGTCGAAATGCGTGCGTTGGATAGCGACTCTGACGATCCGATTTACGGCTTCGACTGGGGTGTCGCGAAGATCGCGGTGCTCAAGGGCTACGAGCAAATCGAGAGCGACGAAGCCAAGGAGCTGTCCGGCTACGTCGGCGTGATCGGTAAAGACCTCGACTTGGTCTACAACCTGAAGGTCAAGAACCGTCGTAGGTTGTGGGTTATGGCAACGGCCGCGGATAACGATTAGGCGTTGACTGTTTGGTTTAAGGAGCGTGCCAAGGCATGGCTCAAAATTAGGAGTATAGATTATGAGTCTTGGAAAAATTCACAGCAGCGAACCAACGGTTATCGGCCCGTCAGCTTGGGCCATGTCGCGGCTGCCACCTGACTTTTTGGGTGATGTTTCGAACTACAACATGATCATGGAAGAATTTCAGTTTGTTCCGGCGCTGACCAATGGCTGGGTTCTCGATGAGAGTGACGCGACCGCTGATATAACGGCCGACCTGACAGTTGAAGGTGGCAAGGTCAATATCCAGGTTGATACCACCGACAACATCGAGGCGTGGATTCAATACGGTTGTCCGCTAGTCAAGGCTTCGGCGGGTCGCAAGTTCATCTGCGAGTGGGGCATCTCGATGCTGCTGGTCGGTGACAACGAAGGTGCGATCGTCTGCGGGCTCGGGGAAGTGAGTGCGGCCGGCAACGATGTCTGGCAAATAGACGACACCGCCGCACTGGCCGACATTGACTTCATCGGCTTCCAGACGTTGCAAGCCAATGGCGATTCGCTGAACACGATTCAGCGGTTGGACGGTGGCTCGTTGGCGACGGTGGAATCGGCCGTTGGCGTTCCGGTGATTTCCACGCTGATGCGATTGGGAATCTACGGCGACGGCGCGAGGGCTTACTTTGCGGTGAATGGCGTTCAAACGGCAACGAGTACCGCTTACGGGTCAACAGACTTCCCGCTCGACATTCTGATGGCCCCGGTCCTGGCAACCAAGCTGGGTTCGGCGGTCACGCAGGACGTCAAGGCGATGTACTGTATGTGTGCCGGCGACAAGAACTAGTTAGAAGGGCGCACTATTATGGCCGATGGAATTGATTTCGCTGGCAACAAGATCGCCACCGACGAAGTAACGGTCGGCAGCGAGACTATGCACGCCCAGCGTCAAAAACTAATTCACGGTGTTGATGGGACCAACAGCGGGGATGTGGCCCATAGCAATCCACTCCCCGTCAGCGCCCAACTGGCTGCGGACTTTATGACGGCCAGTGGTACGGCGTTGACGCCCAAGTTCGCGGTAATCAATCTCACTGCGACTGGGACGTTGGTTGCGGCCGTTACAGGGAAAAAGATCCGCGTTCTCTCCGTGTTTATGACGATAGAAGTTGTCACGGGTGATGAGACGTATACGTTCAAGGACGGCGCTGCGGGGACGGCAATATCGGGCGCGATTGGTGATACGGCTATGACGGTTCTGGCAACGGTGCCGCCTATTCCGTGTTCGATGCCGTTTTGTCCGGTGGGTTTGTTTGAAACGACCGCGGCTACTCTCCTGGAACTGTCTTTGGCTGGGACCACTCCGAATGCACAGGGCTTCCTAACTTACGTGGAGGTCTAAGCCATGCTGCTGGTCTTCGGCACCTACGATCTGGGTCTGGGGCCGCCTGGTGGCTCCGAGTCGGGTTTGTCGGTTACGCGTACGACCTTGCTGGAGCAGACCGGCGTGTTTGCGCGCATGGGCCGGACCATCCCGACCGATACGGAGAAGCTGGCCCGGCTGACCGACATTCTCAATTCGGCCATGCGCAACACCTATTACCCCGATACCATTCTGGGCGAGAAGTGGGCGCATCGCTGGTCGTTCTTGAGGCCATTGCTGAAGTTCACGACTATTTCAGGGCTGGGAGATTACATTCTCCCGCCCTTCGTGGACGGTCTCGACGGTGATGGATCCTACGAAAACCAATTCGGCTATGGTCCGATCTTGGTTCGTGGTGATCAGGTCATTCGTAGATTGCGAGAGAGCCAAACGGCGACCGGTTGGCCTTCGTTGGCTGCCGTCGTCGCCCTGGAACATTCCGGGCAAGTAGAATCTCGCAAGCTGTTGATGTTGCACCCGACGCCCAACGCCGCCTACGAGGTGACGTTCCGGATTCACTTGTCTCCAACGGCATTAACCGCGGCCAATCCCTATCCTCCTGGCGGATCGTTGATCGCCGAGGTGTTGATACAGGGCTGTCGTGCCGCCGCGGATCTGATTCTCAATGATCGGGTCGGCAATATGCACGAACTGTTCAAGGATCGATTGAAGGCGGCGGTGTTGGCCGATCGGCGGGTCTCGGCGCCGGAACATCTGGGCCGAGCGATGGATCCCCATCATGTGTTGGGTCATCGGTCACGCCGAGAGCACGGATCAAGAGGCTTTGACGACGATGCAATCCCGTCGCTGACAGTTTATGGCACGGAGTTATCCTAATGAGAGGACTACCGAAAGAAGGGCAATGTGGGCCGCTAACGCTTCGTGGGGAATATCCCGCCAAAGATGAAGCTGCGACCATAACGATTGTGGCGGTGGCAAATGAGCGCTGGGTCATTCGAAAAATCACCTGTTCTTATCGCGGTGGCATTCCTTTGGCGGCGGGGCTTACGGTGTCGATCGGCGGAGTGACCGTATGGCAGATCGACCTGCCGCTACTAGACAACCAGCGCCCGCACGACTTTGATTTTCTCCAAGGTCTATATGACAAGGATGAGGTCAATCAGGCAGTTGTAATCACTGCGACGGATCCCAATGAGGCTGATACGTTTGTGACACTCAACGTACAATACGAATAGGGTAACCCATGAGAGGACTACCAAGAGAAGGTCAATTCGCGGCACTGAAGCTGGCTCCAGTAGATGCCACCAGCCACCCTGCCGCCGATACTGTTGCGGTTGTGACGATCGCTGCCGTTGCGGATCAACGCCATGTAATCCGCAAGATCACTTGCACGTACATTGGTGCTGCGCCAACTGCGGCAGGCATTACCGTCGCCATCGGCGGTTCAACCGTGTGGTTGATTGATTTGCCGTTGTTGGACAACCAGCTTCCGTACGATTTTGATTTCCCGTTTGGCCTTTACGACAAGGACAACTTGAACCAAGCGGTTGTGGTGACAGCTACGGATCCAGGGGCGGCGACAGGTTGCTCGGCCAGTGTGAACGTGCAATATGAGTAAGGCCGACCATGAGAGGATTACCACGAGAAGGTACTTGGTCGGCCCTTAAGACGGCATGGAGAGGATTTATGTCGACACACAACTTCCAAAAAGAACTTCAACGCTTTTGCGAGCTGTCAAGGAGTGGCGACAGGACGTTGCACGTCGGAGAAAACAATATCCTCGCGGTCGATACGATCACTGAATCGACGTCGGGGTCGGGAGTGACGATCGACAGTGTCCTGATAAAAGATAATAACGTTACAGCGGAGACTGCCACGATTGGCAATGCCTTGCAAGGGCAATGCAACATTACTGATTTTGGAAATGTAAACGCTCCGGCATTTCAGGCAACTTCGTCTTCGTTCGGATACGGGATCGCAGCGCAAGGTTCGGTCATTCAAATAACCAATGCAAGCACCGGGGTTACGCTCAACTTCGCCGCCGGACAGATTACGACTGTGGCCCTTACAACGGCGGCAGGTGCTGAAGAGAGATTCACTGTTTCTAATAGTTTTATGAACGCCAAGAATGTTGTTGCTTTGAGTACCACCTACGCCGGCGCCGGGACGCCAATGCTTTCGGCCTTGAAAGTGGCTGGCGGTGCTTTTGACATCGTCATTACGAACGTTCATGCCGCCAATGCGCTAGACGCCGTGATGGTCATAAATTTCGCAGTTTTTTCATTGGCTTAGAAAGTTAATTATTAGGAGATAAAAATGCCCGCTCACAATGTTATTGCAAACATAAACAAGGCGAAGGATATTTCGGCGGATTTCAAAACCACAGGAATCAAGTCGGATGTTCTTGCGGAGAAGACGGCCGGCTCGGGCGTTACAGCCGACAGTGTCAACCTCAAGGATGGGAAGGTCACGGCGGCCGGTGACACCGCGGCCGGTGATAACGCCTCGATGGGCTATACTGCGGCCGAGGGGTTGATCCTCACCGGGCAGGGAACTACCAGCGACATCACAATGAAGAACGATGCCGATGCTGCTGTTCTTACGGTGGCAACCGGCCAAACGGCGATCGCTCGTGTGGGTGGTGACAAGACGTTGATGATCGCCATTGCCGATGGCGCTGCCTACACGGTTTTGGCGGCGAACTCAGGCAAGGTCCACATCATTGCCAACCAGGCCCAGGATGTCACGCTCACGTTGCCATCGGCTGCTGCGGGGCTCTACTTCGAATTCTGGCATGGAATGGAAGCGGCGGACGGCCACGACTGGATCTTTGATACCGGAGCGGACGCCAACTACTTCAAGGGCGGACTATTGTTCTGTGATAGTGACGTCGGAGGGGCAGCGTCCGAGGTTATCACCATTGCCGGAGACGGAGACAGTAACTCCAAGCTCACGGTCAATATTCCGAGCACTGGTACATTTGTAAAGATGTATTGCGACGGAACGAACTGGTTCCTGAATGGTACGGTCCTCAGTGCGACGATCCCAGCGTTCGCTGACCAATAAACTAGGGGGTGGCGATTGGCTCGCCGAAGCATCGACATCCTATTCCCGGCCGGTGGCGAGAATCGACGGTTGGCGTATCAGCGTCAGCCGCCGTTCACCACCCGCAAAGCATCCAACGTGCGCGCAGTGGATCCTGGCGAATCCCGCGTGCGCGGTGGCAGTCGCATGGGGACGCTCAAGGCGTTCAACGAGCAGTTCGGAGTAGGTAACCCGGTCACACTTCTTTCGCAACTTCGCGATCTGGACAACGATGGCGATTCCCTTTTCACCGAAGACTTCCTGACAAATACTACATTGCGGTGGAGTGCTGCGCCATGGAAGGAAACTGGTGTGAATGCTGGCGCATGTAACAGAATCCAACCTGGGCTGTATGGCACGATTGTTTCAGTCGACTCTGCGACAGATCGGGGATCGGTTCTCGAGGAAGTAGGAGACATTGATCCTGCGGAAGATTACACGATTACCGCGACGATTCCCGACGTAACGAATTTTGTTCAGCAAATAGGCACTCTCGAAGTCTACGCGAGAATGGACAACACGACTGCGAACGTGTTGCAAGATGGGATTCTTGTTAGTTTGTCGGGAGTGGGTAGCGGTCGCTATCGCATAGGTCTACAGTTTTACGCTGGGGGAGTGCTGGGAACATCAATCAGTACACTTTTTGATGAAGCGACCGGAGAAGGCGGCGATCTTGAAATAGAGATCCAGGCAGCCAATACAATCCTCGTACGATGGAAAGGCGTAGAGCGATACAACGAAACTTACGTGACCACGGCGGGAACTCGTATCGGTCTCGGTGCGGCTTCCGGCATTGGTTCTGTTGCACAGGATGGTCTGTTCGTGGCCTTCGGTGGCGTTCGAATCAGCTACGTGCCGCTGGGGGGCGAGCAGCTTAACCGCAATCGAGTGGTGGCGGCGGCACTGAACACGGCTGACGATGTGGATCTCTACCGAGAAACGAACGTCAAGACGATGATCGCGGTCACCAGTAGCAGTTTGGCGCAGACGGTCCGCAAGACGATTGTTACCGCCGAGCGGCTAGGTAAGCTCTATGTGCCCAATCCGGCCAACGCCGCGCCGTTCGTCTACGACCCTTCGTCTGATTCAATTATTCCGCTGGTGGCTTCTGCTGGAACCGCTCCGACGAAAACGCGGGTGTGTGCGACCTTCCTCGATCGGCTGGTCTTTGCTGGCGATGCCGACGCTCCGAACATCTGGTACATGAGCGGGCAAGGCAATCCCTTGGATTGGGACTACTCGGGAACGACCGTTCAATCTGCGGTCGCCGCTACGTCAAGCGGTTTGTTTGCGGGGGCGATGTCCGGTCCGATCATTGCACTGGTTCCCATGGCCATCGATTACCTGCTGTTAGCGGAACGCAATCGATTGGGTCTTCTTCGCGGGGATCCTCGACAGGGCGGTCAGATCGACCAGATTAGCTATGCGATCGGCATCATCGGCCCGACGGCGTGGACTCATCTCCCTGGCGGTGCGATTGCTTTTCTCGGTCAGAACGGTTTGTACGCTCTAAACCCAGGTCCGGGAAATTACCCGGTCCCACTGTCGGAGGACGTAATCCCGGAGGAATTGAAGAACCTGGACCCGGACGCCAACGCGATCATGTTGGCCTACGATCCAGTGTACCGGGGTATCGTGATTTCCGTGACGTCGTGGGACTCGATCGTCGGCCATCATTACTGGTACAACATGACCATTGGGGCATTCTTCCCATTCATTCTGCCGGTCGAGCAAGAGCCGCTTTCCATGGTGAACTATCAGAGCGATTCGGCGGTAGACGCTGCCGTTCTCTTCGGTTGTCGAGACGGGTACATTCGAAGATTCCATGCTGGATCGGTCAATGACGACGGCACGACAATCGATTCGGAGGTGTGGCTCGGTCCGATCGCCCTGGGCGGGGATGGATACAAAGAGGGGCAGATACTTGACATTGATCTGACGATGGCTCGTTTGTCCGGTGACGCGAATTGCGATGTATATGCTGCCCAAACACCGGAAGAGGCAATCGCTCTTACCACGCCGTCGTTCACGGAAACAGTGAGTGCGGGCAGGAATGTTCTCCATCCGCAGGTCCGTGGCGCTTCGGCGTTTGTTGTGATCGGGGACGACGATAGTGGAAGTCGATGGCAAACTGAAGCGCTTCGAATGAGATATGAAACGCTTGGTGATTGGAGGCCAGACTAATGGGATTACTACAAGATTTTCTGGATCAGCGACGTAGGGGCGCTAGTCAGTCGACTTCGGGCCTGCCGGAGTCATTTACCGGCCTGGCCCCTAGCCTTTTCTCTAACTCAATCCTTGGGGCGATAATTCAATTAGGCAAGGGGAATCCGCTCATCCAAAGTCTCAAGGATTTTGGGCTTCCGTTGACCCAGGCGGCCGAACAACAACGGGCTGAAGAAGAGGCAGCGGCAGCCACGGAAGCGCGTTTCCAAGAGTCGCGTGGTATTATTGGTAGGGGCTCATCGCGTGACGTAGAGATGCTTCAAAACCTAGAAACGGCCGACCAACGTCGCCTGGAGGAAGGTCGTGAAGCGGCTGCTACCGATCTTTCTGGGACTCGTGATGACGTCCTATTCAATTTGCGTGGCCTGTCTGACGCCGACCAACAGGCGTTCAGTGCGTTTTCCGATCCACTGCTTCAGGGTTTTCGGGACCGAGAATCGTCTATCACTGCCGAACTAGAGGGGTTGGGTGAGGTAGATCGATCGCGACTTAATCGGGGTGCGGAAGAGGAATTGGCTCGACAACAGGCTCAATTGGCTTCCCGCGGCTTAGGATCAAGCACCTTGTTGGCCAGTGCCGGTAGCGGTGTCGAACGAGAGAGGCTTGAAGCCGAGAATGATCTGAATGAACGACTTAGGCGCGAGAGGATCGGCGTCCTATCTGGCGTAGGCGGTGACACGCTTGCGGCACAAGAACGACTTGGTGCGGCTGGATTTGGTGTCGGTGCCTCTGGAAGAGCGCAGACTGCGGATGCGGCCAATCAGTTTGCGCTTAGTGCGTTTGATCTAAACCGTGGATTTGACGAGGCGAGTCGCGCATCTTCGACTGCTCGATCCGAGCAGGTGATCAATCGATTCGGCAAAGCGGATACTGAGTTGCTTAACCTGCTGGCGTCTCGTAATGACATTCCGCCGAATTTGTCGACATTTTTACAGTCGATGATGAACTCAGGTGGAAGAATTGCTCCCCAGGTTGATACGCCGAGTACGGGGAGTCAGTTGGCTGGTCCGATAATTCAGGGCACTGGGACCGTCGTCGCCGCAAAAATCCTGGTGGCTTGCATCGACGTCGCCGAGAACGTGATGTCGCCAAACGGAATGGTTCCGCTAGGCGCTGTTCAAGTCGGCGACAGGGTACTCGGTGATGACGGTGAGTATTGCAAGGTGTTGCGAACCGACATGGGAAGAACTCCCAAGGTGCGGTTGAAAGACTTCGTGGCCGTTACCTGGGAGGACGAGAAGGGCGAGCAGGGCGTTGTGCGGATGACCTACGATCATCCGGTCCAAAAACACGAGCAGAAGGGCGACGACTGGACGCTGACTGAAGTCCTACCCGTAGAACTTGAAATCGACGATCACGTAGGACTCGACAAGAGAGTTGTTGACGTGACCGAGATTGAGGCTCCGAGCGCCTGTGCTGATCTAGAACTAGAAGGTTGTGACGGATACTGGGTGAGCGGCCTCTACGCAGCGAGCATGTTGAAGCGACTGGCTCGCAAGGAGTAACGATGGCCTTCGACGTACAACATGGTCCGCCCTCTTCCCTGACGGGAATCAATGCGCTTTTGGTGGGTCTTGACCAAGAGAGGCGCAATACTCGTCAACAGAACATTGCCAACGACATGCAAGTCAATCGCCAGATTGGCCAAGGCATCACTGGAGCGGCAACCAGTATTTTCGGCGCGGCTACTCAGAGGTTTCAGGCCGAACAGGCCCAAGAGCGGATCCGCCTGAATGACCAACTTGATCGAGAGGCGGCGACTCAATCAAACCGAGAGCGGGCCATCGGACGCCAGGTCCAAGAGGCCAACCGCCTGCTACAAATGCCACCTCATGCGGCTGCGGAAGTCTATTCCAACACTCAGGAGATTGCCCGATTGGCAGCGGACAATTCGCTCCCAGAATTCGATCAACGCCAAATGATCGATGCGATCAGTGCGCAGAACGAAGCGATTATCGCCGCGAATCCGCCACCTACACCGCCAACGATTCTGGACGACGAACGATCTGGGCAGATTAAGTTCTACCCCGATCAAGGAGTTATGCTCGCACCGAAGAAATACGCGATTCGTTCGCTACCCTCTATGAACAACGTCAAGTTCAGCGATTGGATGGACGCGGTCAACGATGAACAGGCCCGTCTGATGGGGGAGGGCATGTCGCAGACGGGGGCCGGTCTTCAAGCTCAAGAAAATATCAACCAAAAGTTCCAGGTGTTCCGCGAAAGTCGTGGCCAACCAACGACCGGAGATGTCGACAAGCCGTTGATCACTCAGGCGCGGCGCAAGTTCCTGGGTAGCACACCGGATAACGATTTAATTGCCGCGGGAGCTGCCACGCGGACCTTCGGTGCCGTGGATCCGGGTGCTGGACAGGCTGGTGTCGGTCGTCCACAGGACGACCGCCAAGCGGGTATCGGTCGTCCACAGGACGACCGCCAAGCGGGTATCGACGCGGGGAACATGGCACAACTCGACCAGACGATTGCGGCCAACGTACAGGGTCTCCGGCAACTCATAGGTGGTCTCAGTGAGACATTGGGAGTCGACAAAGCGCAGGATCTGTCGACTTGGTCCGGGCAGACCATGGCTCAGGCGGTGCCCATGGCTCAGAGAATCCAGAGGTTTACCTTGGCGCGCTACCCGACCGTGGCATCTTTGAACGATTTGAGCCGATCAGAGAAAGAAGAATTGGCTTCTGTAGCCCGTTTGGCACAGTTAATCATCGGCGAGGCCAACAAGCGAGCCCAAGAGGGAGTCACCGGCGATGAGCAGAATTCAAACCGGTGATTGGCTCACTGACCTACAAGACAACATCAAGCATTCGATCGAGGACAAGCCGTTCGACGATCTCGGCGACCTCGTAGGGGCAATCCAGAGCGATCTACGTTCTACTCTGGGCGATGTGTCGGATGACGAATTGTCTCGTCTCCAGAATCGCATGCGCGAATCGTCCAGCGATCTCCAGGCATTCAACGATCAACTCTTCAAGGACGCTCCGACCGATGTGTCGCGACTCCGGCGATATAATCAGGTCCGTCGACAGAATAATCTCGAAGAGGTAGGGCTCTTGCCGCCAGAAGAGACGGCCGGCCAAGCACTGGAGCAGGTCCAAGAAGACATCGGCAGCTTTCGAGCACTCCCCTTTGTCGGTGGCGTTCTTCAGGCAAAGGATCTGTTTGAGGTCTTGGAGGCGTCCGAGCACGCTGAGGCGGGCACGGCCACCATTGACGAGTGGGAGCTTCTGGCTGAGTTCCAGGAAGACATGGCCCAACAGGCTCGAGGATCGACCATCGGAGCGGACATCGTTGGCGGGGTGGCCGAGAGTGCCGCGTTCGCTGTTGAGTTTGCCGGCAGCGGTGGAATCATCGCACTGGGCAAGAAGGCGGTGCTAAAGGGCGGCAAGAAAGCCGTCAAAAAGGGCGTTGCCGCGGCAATCAAACGCATTATCAGCAAAGCTGCTACCGGCGCGGCTCTCCGAACACCTTTCTTTGCTCCACGAATAGCGGCTAACACCGTCGAGAGAATGGTTCCGGGTTTCCGTGCCGGCGAGGGCGACGTCGAACCGTTCCGCATCGTCATTGGAAGGCGGGGTGAATCCCTATCGAAAGCGCTTGCAAACGCTGGTCTCGACACCGTGATTGAACTGTTTTCCGAAGGGACTGGCGAAATCGTTGCCGTTGTCGCCAAACCGCTCAAGCGTGTGGCCGGCGAGGTCGTGGATAAGAAGATTGCCAACTTTCGTATGCCGGCCAAGGAGTTCCTGGCCAAGTTCGGATATTCGACGTTCCCCGGTGAACTGGGCGAAGAACGACTGGGGGCAACGCTTCGCACCGCCGCGACCGAACTGAGCAAGCTCAGCGGCTTCGATGTGATCAATCTGCCCGATAATATCATTCCAACGGCTCGAGAGTTCGGCACAGAAGCGGCTGTTCTGGGAGTCCTGGGTGGTGGTGGCTCCGCCCTTGGTGCTGCCTTGCAACCGAAGGCGCCTGGGCCTTTGGACACGCCAGAGGCCGTCCAGTCGTTCGCTACGGACAATCCAGAGGCCGCTAAGGCGATTGTGGACGCGGCAGAGGGGCTGGCGAGTGGGACGCCCAACGCACAGACGTTTGAGCAGGCGGGGATCCCTGGCACGACCCGTTCCAAGCGAAAGAGAATTTCGGAAATATTGAAGGGGCTCATGCCCGAAGCGGCGGCGACGGTTGAAGATGCTCCCGTCGCACAACCGCCCCCGACAGCGGAAACCACCTCGCCCCAAGTGCAACAGACGCAGGAAGAGGTGCCGAAAGCGGCGGGCACGACGCAGGAAAGTCTGAATGGGCTGAAGGTTTTGCTTGAGCGAAGGGCGGCTGGCGAAAACGTAGACGAAGAGATTCAGAATTACAGCAAAGGACAAAAATCTCGCAAGGAATTCCTCGATTCGCTTGATGACTTCGGAAAGGTGACCCAACTAACGTTGTTTATCAATCCGTTGGACAAGGACATCCTGAAGGCTCTCGCAAGATCCACTGGATTGGCGATCAAGGCGGGAATCCATTCGTTCGAAGACTTCATCAGGCACCTTGTTGGACAAATTGGCTACGATCGAGTTCAACGCTTAGGATCCGCCATACAGCAAGAATGGGAAAAGCAACGCGAGGGCAATCTTGCCGTTCGGGCTTCGCTGCCCGTGGATGACGTACTTGCTGGAATCGTCGAATTGTCGACTACCCCGACTCCGTCACATACCGTCGAAGGCCAGGCACCTACCCCCCCCCCATCGGATCCGATTGACGATGCGACGTCTACAATGGAGCCCGGAGACCGTCTTCCTGAGATTATCGACAATTGGCACGCCAATCGCGACGAGTCGCACACCGTCGTCAATCTGGACGCACGCAAACGCGAAGCGGAAATGGTGGAGTTATCTGGGGCGAAGCGAGCGTCCTCCAAAGCACATCAGGATCTCTCTCTAGGTATCCATCTACATATTGATCTTCTGAACGCCCAAGAGCGGGGGCTAGGAACGCCCGCCGAACAATTTGAGGCATTCAAAAAGGAATTGACTCCTGAGCAGGTTGAGGCTTACGAGCGTTCCCAATCGCTGTCCGAAGCCGAACAGGCCATGGCCCAACGGTTTATCGAGGAAAACAATCAGATGGGAATCGACGCACAAGAGGCGTCGGTAATCAGCAACCATTACGAAAATTACACCGCACGCCTCCTGAATCCGCCGGCGGACAAAGCCAAGGCGGGGCGAACATTGGTCGGAAAGTTTACCCTCAAGAGTCCGCGCGCTAAGAAACGAACGCTCGATTCAATCTTACACGCTTGGTCGCTCGATTACACCCTGCGAGTGCCTGACGTCACAGCGGCTCAGCGCGTTGCTCGCGAGTCCATCGCTCAGGTAATTCACGATCGCAACATGCTGGCTGCGGCCCTCAAAGCCCAAATATTCAGTACGAAGCAGATCGACGATACATGGGTTCGCGTTGAACACCCGAACATGAAGGCATGGCGAATGGTCGGGCTGGCCGACGTCATAGACAAAGATGCACCGCTGGAGACTGGGGCCTGGGTGGCCCTTCCCGATCGAGGTGTCATCGGAGAAGTGCGCCTGGTGTCTGAGTCTTCGAACGTGGTACTCGTTAGAGTTCCCGGAGAATCCGATCTGGTCTCCTACAAAGAAAGTGATCTACGCCGACGGGTGGTCAAGAACTTCGGTGGGAAGAATTCCTTTCTCAGCCCAGAGGGGCAATTGTTTGAGCGGCAAGAGGTATACGCACCAGAGAAAACAGCACGTCACCTGAACAACGCCTTGGGGCGCTCTCCCTTGAATGACATTGCGCTCGCTAAGGGCCTTTCGCAATGGAACGACATTCTCAAACACACGCTTCTGACTACGAGTTTGTTTCACCATCAAGCGTTCCTGAGAAGTTACTTGCTCGCTGGAAGAGTCTCTGTTCGATCTGCGATCGCCGAAATAATGAGGGGAATCTATGGTGCGCTGAAATATTTGATTCGCGGAAACCCGTTTCTGTTTCCTGCTCGAATGATTAACCCCTTCGGATTGGCCCGTGGATTTACCAGACAACTTTCCGGCTTCCGTGCCGGCCAAGCAGCCATGGATGGTTTTACCCCACAACTCCGCGAACTTGTCCGTGCGGGACTTACTATCGGCCGCCAACAAGAATGGGATGCCGCGGCACTGGAGAGAAAGACGGCGATAGGGAAGCTCATTGATCGCGTGCCTGGCGCCCGCGATGTCAAGGATAAACTTCTTCAGTTGCGCGACATTGAAACAGACTTCCTCTTCAGTGAGCTTGGCCCTGCGCTCAAGGTTTGGACGGCGTTGATTGAATATGTGGATCTGCTTGCGAGAAACGACGAAGCTCTGCGTAAAGGCGACGTCACTCGCGAAGAACTTGCTTCTATAGCAGCCAATTTGGCGAATGATGACTTTGGCGGTCTACATCTACAAAGGAAGGGGCGCAGCCCGCTCGCCCAACAAATTGCCCGGTTCTTTTTGCTGGCCCCGGACTGGACTGAATCGAACATCGCATCCATGCTCAAAGCCTTTAAGGGTGGACGTGATGGAGAAGTCTACCGCGCCATGTGGGGGCGGGTGGCTATCAAGGGCGTTTTGACGACGTTCCTGTCTACGTTCATTCTCGCAACCATACCACAAGGGGGAGATGATCGTCGGTCTGTCATTCAACGGTTCCTTGACAGCTTCAAGCGTGCCTGGGCGGAAGGAAACCTGCGATGGCTTGAGATCGACATTACGTCACCCTATCAGGCGTTGGGCGGATCCAAAGAGAAGAGGAAATATTTTAGCTTGATTGGGCATTTTCGTGACGTGATCAAGTTTATGAGGCATCCAATCAAATCAGCCAAACACAAGGGAAGTGTTCTCTCGCGGATGGTATTTAGCGCCCTGACCGGTGAAGATTGGGCGGGTCGCCGGTTCACTTCATTGGCTGAACTGGTGGGAGTGGACGACAAGGGCCAGTACAAAACCAAAACGTCTACGCATGATATCGGTGATCCCAAGGGCGGGAAACTCGAGGGCCGGCTTGTTGCGAAGCAGATCGGCGGAAGACCGCTCGACATTATGCAACTCCCTTCGTTCGTGGCCCACGAGGCCCGCGGGACCGCTCCAATCCAAGCACAACAGGCCATGGGATTCCTGGCTGGAGAAATTGACGCTTTCGATGCGATCACCAAGGGCATCGGCATGATGACGGCGACGACGCACCCACCAACAGATCCTAAAAAGTCGATTGCGCAGGCGGCGAAGTTCGGTGACACAGTTCAGGCTCGCGCGGCGTTAGAGCGTTTGGGGAAAGAACAGGGGGCCAACGAGGCCCGCAAGTTTGTAGGTAGCCTGATTGACAAAGCGACTCGTCCACCAACAAAGACGACACGAAGGGATCCCGAAGCTCTTGACGCACTCAAAGCACTCAATCTTGACCAAAAGCAATTGATGGGGGATTTCCGTTTCTATTGGTTGATGCGCAAGCGGAAAGTGGGAAACGCAAAATTCTACACCCGGCTGCTCACGCTGCGCTCACTCATGGCAGAGGCGAAAATCGAATGACCTATCCACTCCGCACCAATGTTCGAACCTTTGACGATGTCCGTCGAGCGTTACAGGTATTGGCTCCGTTCATACCGTTTCCGTCTACGACTGTACCGAATACGGCGGCCGACGAGAGTGACGGCTGGAAAGTCGGTTCCAAAATCACCGTGGATGGGGCTACTGTGCCCGCCGCTTTGAAGGGCATTTATCAGTGTTTTGATAATTCGATCGGCGCTGCCGATTGGAAAAAGATGGTTGATGTTCAGAATGAATTACCTGCCGGAGATCCTTCGGGTGGTTCAACGCCTGATCCGGTTGTCGACAATCAGGTTACACGATTCGACCAAACGACCGGCCGCATTCAAGGCTCCAGCGTATTTCTAGACGACGTTGGGAATCTCACCGGGACGACGAACCACGACGACATTTGCTTTATCGATCAAGCGAGCCCGTTCGTAGTGGGTGGCGTGGTGACGGTCACTTCAGCGTATACGGCAACGACGGCCGACACTGTCATATTGTGCAACGGCACATTCACTGTGACCCTGCTCACGGCGGTAGGGATTCCAGATCACAGAGTGTCCATCAAGAACGTCGGCACGGGTGTTGTTACGATTGACGGCAACGGTAGCGAGACGATTGACGGCGGAACTACTGCGGTGTTGTCTATTCAGTATGATCAGATTGGGATCGTTTCAGATAACTCCAACTGGCAGATAGCGGCATGAGCTACATAGGTGACAAAGATTTTCTGATCGAGGTCCAAAAGGGCAACGTGGCCGGCCATTCGCTGATCCACAAGTTCGGCCGAAACGACGCGGTGCCCAATGGTTCTTGGGCTCATGTTTCGCTTACACCCTTTGCGGTGGCCAACTTCCCTTCGTCCGCAACCACGGTCAAGATCAAGGCTGGGGGTTCGGCGTTCGACGATTCGTCCGGTTTGGGTGCGCGGGAAGTCACTGTTCAGGGCATCGACTCGTCTCTAGCGGAGACGTCGGAGGCGATCGTTACGGCGGGCGCTTCGGCCAGCTCGGCGACCAGCGCGTCCTTCTGGCGGGTTCATCGGGCCTGGGTGTCGGCGGTGGGGGTGTACGGTAGTACGAACATCGATGATATTGTGATCGAGTCGGGAGTGGACATGATCACGATTGCGGCGGGTGAAGGCCAGACGCAATACGCGGGCTACACCATCCCCACGGGCAAGACTGGCTATTTGTTGAGTTCGCTGGTGACCGTCGATGGCAACAAGGCGGCGGACATCAGGGTGATGAAGCGTGAGGATATAACCGATTCCGTCATAGCTCCGATGGCGTCCAAGCGGATTATGTTGCATTGGGATGGGGTTTTGGGGACGCTCCCCTTTAAGCCTCGGTCACCGTTGTCGGCGTTGCCGGCGTTGACGGATATATGGTTTGAGGCGAACGGGTCTGGCGCGGGGACCGAAGTATCGGCGGACTTTGAGATTTTGCTGGTGGATGATTAGGAGATACCGATGGGACAAATAGACGATCTCAAAACAGAACTGGACACCGACCCACTTACGATCGGTTACTCCGGCATGACCGACGAAGAAGTTGCCACCGCGATGAACCGAACCGACACTGGGCGAACATTACCTGTTGACGAATTGACTTCTCAAGTGTTGTACGGGTTGATCGACACAACAGAGTTCGATGCTTTGTCTGCCGGTAACAAGGCTGACGTGGACCGTGTTCTATCTGTGGCACCAGCCGTTACTCTGTCACCCGGTTCACGGGCAAGGGCAGTACTGACTAGCATCTTCGGTGGTGGGTCAACTACCAGTGCTAACATCGGTGCGGCGGTCGTGCGTACGGTGAGCCGTGCGGAAGAGATTGGTTTAGGCGTGGTCAAGGTTGGGCATGTACAACAAGCGAGGGCTCTCTAATGCCAAATGAAGTTCTAATTAAAACCGGAACGCAACTTAGCTTCGCCGATCATGGGACCGATTTTGTGGGTGGTGCGGCGAAGACTTCCTTGGAACAGGCGGGTGCTACGGATGTTCAGATTGATTTGACGAGTCTGGCCAATGCGTCGGGCCAAGAATCAGCTAAGTTTGATTTTGGTGCCACAAGAGCGGCACGATATTCGTGCATGGCTGCTATTGAATCAACTACGGCTATGACGGCTGGAAACACCATCGACTTCTATCTTGCTCCATCTCCAGATGGTACTGCGGCCAATGGTAATCCTGGGCAGATTGACGGTGTCGATGGTGCCGCTCCCTCCGGCGTGGGAACGCTCGCGGAACTCTTGGCCGTGTGCATACAGATTGGAAGCCTGGTCGTCGAGAACACAGCCAGCACGGTGCAAGTGGGACACGTTGGCGTATTCATGCCGCCTGAACGTTATGGCATTTTGATTGTTGTGAACAATAGTGCCCAAACGCTAACGGCTGATGCGGTAGAGCATCATGTAGTGTTCAACCCAATCGTTGACGAGATTCAATAATGTCCTTAGTGATCACTGACAGTTCGGGAGATCGCATCGTCCACCCGGCATCGGATTCGATTGCACGGTTGGGACCGCAGTATACGTGGTGTGGCAACGTGACGGTTACCGCTACGACGGATGCTTTTTCTCGGCTGTTGTCGGTGTCGAATCAGGCAGGTGATACCGACTACCTGTCGGCGTTTGCGTTCGGTACAACTTGGTTTTTCAGGACAAACACGGATGGGTCGCCGTTGCGTTCTGAGTTGCAAGAGGCGGAGTTTCTTGAGGGGTTGGGCTTGACCTTCTTAGTGATTACGTTCCAACGTGGTCGTGCTGACGAAATGGAAGGCTGGTGGGCTCACGAAGGGGACAACACGCTTACTAAGATGACCGGGGCAGCAACAACCGGTGGTGGAAATCAACCTTCCTCAGTCGACATGGAAGTGTACCCCGGTTCGTATGTGATTCTAACTACCGCGGCCGGATGTTCATTCCACGATCTTGCGATGTGGACCCGCGTCCTGTCAATCAAGGAAATCTGGCGGCAGTGGCAATACGGCGTGCATCGAACCAAGGGCAACATCATCTGTAGCGAGTACGGTTTGTTCGGTGGAGATACCGAAGTCCAGCGTGACCATAGCGGGCATGACAACCATGCTACGCCAACAGGTACGGTACGGGCGGATCATCCGATCTCGCTCATTGCAAAACGGAACAGGCGGTTGGCTTTTGAGCACAGGGTAAAGGCTCGGCCTGTTCTCGATCCGTCAATTGATCATTCAGCGTGGATTAAAATTCCAGATCCGGTCGTTATGAGACCGGAAGTAGTCAGTTACTAAAGGAGTAATGTTATGGCTAGGTTTACGTGCACAGCAGATTCAGTTGCGGCCGGGGTGGATCTCCCCATTGTTAATCTTACCGGATCGGCGGCGATTCGGATCCATCTTTATGACTTGGTCATCTCTAGTGATGACACGCCGTCCGATCAGGCAACTCGGTACAGCGTTCAAACGACTACGGATGTTGGAGTAGGCGGAACGGGGCTGGCTAATGAAACTCCCCTTGATCCTTTGTCGGTTGGTGCTGTAGGAGATGCGATCAAAGGAACCTTTACCACCAAGCCCACTACGGGAGCCATTTTGCTTCTCTTCAGCGTGAACCAAAGAGCGACCTTCCGTTGGGTGGCGGCACCAGGAAGTGAGCTTATGTCCCCGGCTGCGGCGGGTGACGGGCTCATGGTGAACTCTGAGAACAGCACGGGAACTCCGGGCACAGAATGCACGATGCTCTGGTGGGAGTAGATCATGGCCGTTGGAATCCATACAGGAGAGCACACGGTTTCGAAGCCTGCGGGCGCCACGTTCCTTACGGACTTCCTCGGGTCCATGGTCGAACACGATACGCAACAGTGTGTTCACTGCGGAAGACACTGGGAAGTCAAGCCTGGCTCGGGCAAGATGCGGAGCTACTGTTCGAAGTGCAACGGCCATACGTGTGGTGCTCCAGCGTGCGTGAGGCATTGTCGTCCTTACGAGCAGCAAATTGATGATGCCGAGAAGGGTGTGATCATCATCCCATAGGAGCGTCGTTGTGCATATTGCGCCCGGAATAGGGTTTTTGATGCCGCCCAAGACGGGGAGCAGTTGGATTGTCTTCATAATGAAGAAGATCCTGGAGGTGGATCTTATCAATCCATTTTCCAATCGTCACATGGTCCCCGACGAGACCGACCTCCAATGGCTCGAAGTTCCCAAGGGGATCCGGTACGTCATGCTCATCCGAGAGGAAGAGTCTTGGCTACGGTCCATCTACAAGACATGGTCAACCAATTTCCACATTCCCGTACTGGACTCCCTCTGTGAAGGCGAGAAAGGCTCCGAGGAAGACTTCATCAAAGAGCACATTGGTAATCTCGATCCCGTATGGAACTATTACCTGAAGAAGTCGCCGGAATACATGCTTCACACGGAGACGATTGCCGACGATCTGATTCATGTCCTCCTGGACACAGGCTACACCCTGAGCGACCACATTCGACAAAAGATTCGAACGGAGCCTCACAAAAACGTGACCCAGGTGTAATGTGTCTTACCGATGGCAATATCAATCTCTTGTTGAACCGCTCGAGCCTTCGCTTGTCGTTGCGCAGAATCTAGATTGGCTCGTAGAAACCCATCGTCCCCCCGCCGGCCCTGAGCCCTTGGTTCAGGAAGGACTGTGGATAGGCGTCCTAGAGCCCACTCTGTTCGTTGAGCAGAATCTTGACTGGCTCCGCCTCACGGAACAACCCCTCTTCGCAAAGCCACCTCTCGTCCAAGAGGGCTTGTGGATAGGTATCCTAGAGCCGACGCTGTTCACCGAACAGAACCTCGATTGGCTACAGCAAACCAATCTTCCACCTGACGGGAAGGTGCCTCCCGTCCAGGTGGGTCTATGGGTTGGCGTTCTCAAGGAAAGTCTTTTTGTCCTTGAAGATGTCACCATGGACAAGTGGTTCCGTCCTACGGAACAGCCCCTCTTCGACAAAGAGCCCATCAATGTCGGGCCGGTATGGATCGGTATCCTTGAGCGCACGCTGTTCACTCCGCAGAATCTTGATTGGATCCCTGAGCCTAATCAACCACCAGATGGTTTGCCGCCCTTAGTGCAAGAGGGTTTTTGGATAGGCGTTCTCGAGCCCACTGAGTTCGTCACGTTTATGATGTGGTATCGTCCCACGGAGCAGCCTCTGTTCGACAAGGGGCCGACATACCACCTTCCATCGGGCGATGCCGTTAAGCCGGTCGTCATTATCGACTGGACGGACTTCGGTCCGTATCGCACTCAATTTGATGATCTGTCGCGACAGATCGAAGTAACCATGCGGGCTACGGCTGGAGAGTTGCACGTTCGAATTGTCGATATTGATACCGGTGTTGAACTCAGTAGCGTTTCGACACAGAGCAGCACCAAGGCTATCCATCGGCCTGAATCCGGGGGGGCGTTCTCGATCAGTAGGAACATGAAATCGCAGTACGGTGCGGTCGAAGGCGTTACGACGCAAGGGGAAATCTGGGGCGTGAATGCGGTTAAGGTGTAATGAGATAAGGAACCAATATGGTCAAACACCCATCCAACGGTTACGTGAATTGGAAAGTGTTCATTCTTGCGGTGACCGCGTTCATCGGACTCTTCTCACTCGGCTGGGGTCGACAGGAATCCCAAGCTAAGGAATTGAAGGCGCTTCAGATGTGGCAGAGTGCTATGGATGAGCGGATGGGAAACCTGATCGATGACGTTAAAGAAATAGCTAAGGCCCAGAAGGCAGGGTTCAAGGATGTAACCGACGCACTGAAGGCGATCAGGAAGCTGCCGCAGTAGTTCATGCCGCCTCAACCTCTCTCGCTTCGTTCATCACTCGCTCCGCGCGGGGGTTAGGGGGTTTATTCTTTGGATTGCCGCTCTTGGAATTGTCATGTCGCCGCAACCCTGCCAAGTGCTGCCCAGCGTTTCGTTTGCTACGTGTGGTACAAGGACGATATAGTCATCTTCATCTTTAATTAACCAACCAACCGATTCGCATATCGAGGGGGTGGCCTTTTCAATGTCGTCCCGTTCTCGCCACGAGGACGAGCATCCAAAGGCGTCTAGCCATTTGACTATTACGATCTGCATCACAATACCGGGTCCTCTCTGCGGCATACTAGAGGTTGGACGTTGCCGGTGTTTGTCCACTGCTCATGAGTTGTGACCTTATTGTTCAGTAGTCTCGGGCGTTGTGGCTGTACCATCAACTTAAAGAACGTCCAACAGCCACACTCTGGACACTCGGAACCGCAGTGGGAACTGCGACAACTGTCAACTCGTTCGCCCTTCTGGATGATGCGTGTTCCAGTATGCCCGCAGTTGGTGCAAACACATTCAACGCTGTACGTGTCTCGTCTAAACCGTTTCATATTCTCCCTTTCTCAATGCCCCGTAACGTGCCTCATGGGGCGTACTCTTCCTCGTCGTCCATCTCGTCTCGCATCCGCTTCACGTCTGCTTCCTCCCTGGCAAGTGCTTCCACCTGCGGGTCTGTAAGCCCCGCCCTAGCCCTCCACGCCCTCACCTCGCCCACGGTTGGCGCATGCCCGATGTTCCTGTAGTGCCATCGCAAACAGGCGTGCAACTCCCGCTCATGTAGTGTCGTCTCACTCATCTTTCGCTCCAATGCCGTGGTGGGCTTCGGTCATTCGTCTTATCAGTGTGAACTGTTCCCGCAGTGGTTTGTTTGCTAGGTTGTATTTGAGTTTGAATTCCACCCACATTCTGTGTTCCTCTCCAGGCGTCATCCTCTCCCCGTCCGGTACGTCGGTGGCACGCTCGGACTCGACGGCTTGAAGTAGTTGCTGTCGCTCATGTGCCAGCGCGCCTTCGCCGCGAAAACTCCAGAGGGCTATAGCCTTAACAAGATTCCACTCCGTCTCGCTCATGCTCATCGTTTTCTCCACGTCTCAAGTAGTGCTAGTGTGAATAGTCCAATAGGAATGAGCATCGCAATGACAATTCCCACTGCTGCTGGCGGCCACGATCGTATGGCATCCATCATCTCTTCAAACTCCCTTGCCTAGATGGCCCGCAACTTCTTCGTAAATACCCATTCTCTAGCGAAGAACCGTGGGAAGTGTCCTTGATTCCAACGAATCCAGTGGTTGTGTCCTGACCCGTCGTGGTATCGTCGGTACACGGAACGGACAATCACATAGGCAATGTCACGGTTGTATGTGCTTCGTGCGTATAGTCCGGACTCTTTGGCCTGAGCGACCGCCGCAATCAATGCGTCGTCACCCCCAAACAGAAGACGTGGAGCGATCAGCCATCGCCACAACCTGCGTGCCCGGTCCAATCTCTTTCGCGACGTCCTGTAGTTTCTCCGACGGTCCGTGACTGTATTCATCACCTTCTCCCTTGAAAAGCCGCCACGTCCCGCAGGTTAGTTGCTGCGTTCGTCCTTGCTTCGTTGTGTTGATGCACCGTAGCGAAGTGCGGCCAATGCTTTTTCGAGCATAGCCATGCACTCAATCCGATCTCCGCGAAAAACGCAGTAGTCAAACTGTGCCTCCCGAATCCCACCACCGATAGAAATGCGGAGTATTCCTTGTTCGTCGTCCGGCCTATGGGTTACGTGCATATCATCGTGCTCCCACTCGTCCCGAACTTTCTCGTCATCCTTTCCGGCGGTAATCTCCGACAGCTTGTCGTTCGCCATCTTCGTCGCTCGTTCTTTTAGTCGGTCCATGAATAGAGAATCTGAATCATTGTGCGTTTGCATTATTGTTTCCTTTGAAAGTTAGCCACGTCCCGCATGTCAACGTCACCGTCATTGTCCATGTCCCACTGCTCACACACACACGCCACGCCGATGATCTCCCCCTCTGCCGTTATGTGGCATGGTGCGATCAGGTGCTCGTGATGCACGTACAGTTCCATGCGATCCGCCGTACAAAACATCACATACCCATCGGGAAGCGATGGAAATGTAGACTCATTCGGTCCACCCATGCACGATAGAAACAACGCCCACGCTATGAGATTATCAAGGCACATTGGTTGCCTCCTGCCATCTCGCTACGTCTCTCATAT
>Ga0255049_10000275_pt1 | contig 32053 bp, 28 predicted proteins | sample JV7_2_3_MG_FD_183615 | JGI IMG/M metagenome (GOLD analysis project Ga0255049, IMG submission 183615) | Seawater microbial communities from Jervis Inlet, British Columbia, Canada - JV7_2_3 | ecosystem: Environmental > Aquatic > Marine > Inlet | place: Canada: British Columbia | collected 2016-10-06 | reverse complement strand
CACGCGGCTCGAGGTCTATCGAACGGTGGCGGCCGACGAGCTGACGCCGAAACAAGCACTTTCGACATTCGACGCGGATAATGTATTTCTCGCGAGCCCTTCGGCGGTAACGGGCTTTACGAATCAGGTCGAATTGGACACACCGGCCGCGATCTTTACGATCGGACCGGCCACGAGCGAAGCCGCGCTGGACGCCGGCCTCGATGTGACAGGACAGGCGAAAAGCCCGGGGATCGAAGGAATGATGGAGGCAATGAGATGCGCGATTTAGATGTCACTACGCCAGGACGCGTGCGGCCGCGGCGCCTGCGCCAGACCCAGGCGATGCGCGATCTCGTTGCCGAGACGCACATCGCACCGTCGCAGTTTATCGTGCCGCGTTTCGTACTACCTGCCGAGAAAGCCGAAGAGCCGATCCCGTCGCTGCCCGGGCTCGCGCAACTGGGGCTCAACAATCTCGTCGCCGAAGTCGGCGTGGACCTCAAGCTCGGCATCCGTGCCGTGCTGTTATTCGGCCATCCCGAGGACGACGCGACCAAGACGCCGGATGGACAACTCGCCTGGGATGCGAACGGCGCGGTGCAACGAGCCGTTGCGCGGCTGAAAACCGAATACGGCGACGACCTCATCGTCATGACCGACGTGTGCCTGTGCGCTTACACCGATCACGGCCATTGCGGGCTCGTCGAGGACGAGCGCATCGTCAACGATGCCTCGTTGGAACCGATTGTCAGGACAGCGCTCAGTCATGCCGAAGCCGGCGCCGATGTCGTCGCGCCCTCGGACATGATGGACGGCCGCATCGCCGCCATCCGCGACGGGCTCGACGATCAGGGTCACGAGAATGTCGCGTTACTTGCCTACGCCGTCAAGTATGCGTCCGCCTATTACGGGCCGTTCCGCGACGCGGCGGATTCGTCGCCACAGCACAGTGACCGGCAGAGTTATCAGATGGATGCGCGTAACGTGCTCGAAGCATTGCGCGAGGCCGACCTCGATGAGGCCGAAGGCGCGGATATGCTGATGGTCAAACCGGCGCTCGCCTATCTCGATGTCATCCAGGCGGTACGCGGCACCACAACACTGCCGCTGTCGGCCTACAACGTCTCGGGCGAGTACGCCGCGGTCAAGGCTGCTGCCGAGAAAGGTTGGCTCGACGAAGCGCGAGTCGTCAGCGAGAACCTGCACGCCATCCGTCGCGCCGGCGCGGACCAGATCATTACCTATCACGCACGCGACGCGCTGCAGGGACACTGGCTGTGACCGACGGTTCCGCGGACTGGTTCGCCAAAGCACAAAACTTTTTACCGGGCGGCGTGAGTTCGCCCGTGCGCGCGTTCGGCGCCGTCGGCGGTACACCGCCCGTGATCCGTTCGGCAAGTGGCGCCGAGATCACCGACGAGGACGGCCGCACCTATCTCGATTTCGTCGGCTCCTGGGGCCCGCTCATCTTAGGCCACGCCCATCCCGAGGTCGTAGAGGCGGTCGGCGAGGCGGCAAAACGCGGCATGTCGTTCGGCGCACCGTGCCGCGCCGAGATCGAACTCGCCGAGACGGTCGTCGACTCCTACCCCGGCATCGAACAGGTGCGCTTCGTATCTTCCGGTACCGAAGCGGTCATGAGTGCCGTGCGCCTGGCTCGAGGCGCAACCGGCCGCGACCTCATCGTCAAGTTCTCGGGCTGTTATCACGGTCATATGGACGCACTGCTGGTGGCTGCGGGTTCCGGGCTCGCGACCTTCGGCCGGCCATCGTCCGAAGGCGTTCCCGAGAACTTCACTAACTTGACGCGCGTGCTCGAACTCGACGACGACGAAGCACTCGTCGATCTATTCCGTACCGAAGGGGCACGTATCGCGGCCGTGATCATCGAACCCGTCCCCGCGAACAACGGCCTGCTGTTACAGCGCCCCGACTTTCTGGCGCTGCTGCGCGCACAGTGCAGCGAGCACGGCGCGTTGTTGATCTTCGATGAAGTGATTTCCGGGTTTCGTCTCGGCGTGGGCGGTGCGGCCGAGCACTACGGCATCACGCCCGACATCGCGACATTCGGCAAAGTGATCGGCGGTGGCATGCCCGTCGGCGCATTCGCTTCCACGGCGGACATCATGCGGCATCTCGCACCCCTGGGCGGCGTCTATCAAGCCGGTACGTTGTCCGGTAATCCCGTCGCCATGACCGCGGGTCTGACGACATTGAAAATTCTTCAAGAGACCGACGGCTGGCAACAACTCGAGGCGCGTGGTCAATACCTGGAGATCCTGTTGAATCCCGTGCTCGAGGCGGCGCCCATCGACGCGACGCTGAGCCGCGTGGGCTCGATATTCTGGATCGCCTGGCACGCCACCACGCCGCCGCGCACTGCCGGGGCAATCGACGCTACAGCCGGCGAGACCTATGCCGGCATTTTTCACGCGTTACTGGCGCGCGGTGTCGCGCTGGCGCCTTCGGCTTACGAGGTCGGTTTTATTTCCCTGGCCCATCGTCGCGAGGACATCGACCAATTCGCCGCTACACTCGGGCACGTGCTTAACGACGTCGACCCACAACACTCTGGAGAGACCGATGGTTCTCAAGCGTGACCCTATAAAGGAAGTGCAGTTCGGCTTTCTTACGTTACTGGTCATCTCGATCGCGCAGGTTGCGTACTGGATCACCGATCACGTGGCCTACACCCGCTCGGTGCACAGTCAACTCGCGGGGCTCTTCGAAGCCGATGCGCGAGCCGTAACAGCCGTTTACGCAAACTCTCCGGAAACGCTGGAGGAGTTGCTGCCGCATCTGGATATCTCGCCCGAAGACGGCACAGCGTCCGTCAATACGGCCGTCACTGACATGATCGCGAACGAGGCTTCGTCCCGCATCAATCGCTCCGTCTGGGAAGGCAGCTTCTTTCTGCTCGTCCTGTTGGGCGGCCTCACTGTGCTGACGCGAACGATCCGGCACGATGCCGAGCTGCGAGCACGGCAGCAGAACTTTCTTGCGGCCGTATCGCACGAGTTCAAGAGCCCGCTCGCGAGCATGCGGCTCTCGGCCGAGACGCTACTGCTGCGCGTGGGCGACGCCGACGTCCAACGCCTCGCGAATCGCATGCTCGACGATGGTGACCGACTACTGCGCATGGTCGATAACCTGCTCGATACGACACGTCTCGAGGAAGGCCGCATGGAGCTCGCACCGGAATCGTTACAGCTCAAGAAGCTGGCCGAGGCCGGCGCCGAGGACCTCGCGGACCGGGCGCGGCACAACGACATCGAGATTCACGTCGACGTTGCCGAGGACTTAAGCGTCATCGCGGATCGCACGACGCTCGAGACCATTTTGCGCAATCTGCTCGACAACGCGGTCAAGGCCTGTATCGCGGGGCACGGTCATTCTATTCGGCTGGAAGCCAGGCAGACCGATGCACGCATCGAGTTCTCGGTCACGGACGACGGCCTCGGCTTTCCCCCCGAAGACGCCGCCATGATCTTCGAGAAATTCCACCGGCTCGGCGACGAACTGCGCCGCTCCACGCCGGGCTCCGGTCTCGGTCTATACATCGTCCGGCGGCTCGTCGAGATTTCCAACGCAAAGATAATGGCCGAGAGCGCCGGACCCGGTCAGGGCGCGAAACTCACCGTGACCTGGCCCGGAACGAGGGCGGCATGAGCCGGTCGCCCGCACGCATACTCGTTGTCGATGACGAGGAGCATCTCGCGGATGGCATCTGCGAGATCCTCCAGTCCGAGGGTTATCTCACGGATGTCGCCCACGACGGCGAGCAGGGTCTTGCGAAGGTCCGCGCGAGCACGTTCGACCTGGTCCTGCTCGATGTCATGATGCCGAAACTCGACGGTCTCAAGGTCTGCGAGGAAATCCGCGCGGCCGGCCTGCAAACGCCGGTCATGTTCCTGACCGTTAAAGGCGGCCCCGCCGATCGCATCCGCGGACTCGAAGTCGGCGGCGACGACTATCTCGCCAAGCCCTTCCATCTGAAGGAGCTGTTGCTCCGCGTCGCCGCCATCTTGAGACGCAGCGATTGGTACAACCAGAGCACCTCCGGTTTAAGTTTCGGCGGCAACGAGATCGACTTCCAGACCTATCAGGCACGCGCCTGGGACGGCAGCGAACACGCGTTGACGCATAAGGAAGCCATGATCATGAAGGTACTGGCCGAGCAGCTCGGCGTGATCGTGCCGCGCGAGGACATCCTCGACAAGGTCTGGGGTTACGAGGTGTATCCGTCGACGCGCACGATCGACAACTTCATCGTGCGCTTGCGCCGCCGCTTCGAACGCAACCCGGAAGCCCCCGAACACTTCCACACGGTGCGCGGCGTCGGCTACCGCTTTACGCAACAACCGGAGACACCGACCGAATGAGTACCACCACGTGAGCAAATTGTTACTGAAAACAATCGAACGCGAGCCGACTGAGCGCCGGCCGTTGTGGATCATGCGCCAGGCAGGCCGCTACCTGCCCGAGTATCGCGAACTGCGGCAACGATATTCGTTTAAGGAGCTCTCCGCTGACCCGGACCTGGCAACGGAAGTCACGCTGCTGCCGATGAAGCGCTTCCCGCTCGATGCGGCGATTATCTTTGCCGACATCATGAGCCCGCTGCCCGCGTTGGGCATCGAGTTCGACTTCGATCCAGGCCCGGTTGTTGCCAACCCGATTCGCGATCAAGCGGGCGTCGACGCGCTGCTCGATGCGAATCCCGAAGAAATCGCGCCCGAGGTCATCACCGCACTGCGACAGGTTCGCGCCGAGTTGCCCGACGAGACCGCGTTGCTGGGTTTTTGCGGCGCACCGTGGACACTGGCTGCCTATCTCGTCGAAGGCCGTGGCGTGAAGGACTTTCCGACCTTACGTGCCTTCGCGGCCGCGGAACCGGCCGCACTCGACAGCCTGCTCGCGAAGCTCTCCGATCTGATGGTTCACTACCTGATCAACCAGGTGCGCGCCGGCGCCGATGCCGTGCAGATCTTCGACTCCTGGGCAGGCGTGTTGTCGCTGGCCGACTGGGAACGGTTCATACGGCCGCATTTGCACGCGTTACTCCAGGCCGCCGGCGACGCGGGTGTGCCGCGAATTCTGTTCCTGCAAAACGCGCCACACCTGGTAGACGCGTATGCGAGCCTGCCTGCCGAAGTTCTAGGATGCGACTGGCGCGTGGACCTGCCCACGCTGCAGAACCGCTATCAGGACCGGCTCGCCGTACAAGGCAATATCGATCCGGCGATCCTGCTCGGCGGTGCAGAGCCGACGCGCGCGGCCGCAAACGATCTGCTGGAAAGCGTCAATGCCACCGGCCATATCGTTAATCTCGGCCACGGCATCCTGCCGAACACGCCGCTTGAGAGTGTCGCGGCCCTGATCGAGGCCGTCCACAACGAGCCGAAGCTGACACGACAGCGACCGGCGCTGACGGGAGATTGAGATGAGCGAAGCGCAGACCCAATCACTGGATCTCAGCGAGAAGGGGCTCAAAGACGGCCAACCCACCTCGCTCGACCGGCGCCTGTTCATGAAGTTCACGGCGTTCACCGGCTGCACCGATGCGACCGCCGCCGGAGCGGCTCTGGCCGCGGCCGGTGTCGAAGGCGCGATGTATCTCGACGCGAACGATCCGCAGGGCATAGGCTTAGTCGTGATGAGTGAGGATCCCGACTACTTCGTTGCAACGCTGCGGGACGTGTTCAATGCGCCACCGTTCGCGAGCCTGACACACAAGCCCGAGTTCGACATGCTCGGCCGAACTTACTCGATCGGCTACGAGCCCGACCTCGAGGACTCGCTCTTTATCAAGCCGCGCAGCAAGACACTGAACGCGGCGAATGCCTGGGCCGTGTGGTATCCGTTGCAGCGCGCCAAATCGTTTCAGACCCTGCCCGACGCGAAGCAGCGGCAGATCCTCGGCGAGCACGGCACGCTCGCGAAACGCTTCGGCTTTGCCGGGCTCGCGGCCGATGTGCGGCTCGCATGCCACGGTCTCGACAAGAACGATAACGACTTCATCATCGGGTTGTTGGGACCGAATCTGTTTCCGCTCTCGGCCGTTGTCCAGGAGATGCGCAAGACCGAACAGACTTCTCAGTACCTCGACAGCCTCGGGCCGTTTTTTGTCGGCAAAGTCGCCTGGCAGAGCCCAGCATAAGACGAACGATGGCGGACACACGCGATGCGAACGTCGATTACGAGGGCCACGATTACGACGCCCTACTCGTCGTGTCGTTCGGCGGACCCGAGGGTCCCGATGACGTCATGCCGTTTCTCGACAACGTGCTGCGTGGATTGAATGTCCCGCTAGCGGCCAAAGAGCGCATCGCGAAACGTTATCAGCACTTCGGCGGCGTCAGTCCGATCAATGCCGAAACGCGCGCCTTCATCGCGGCGCTGGAGAGCGAATTACGCGAGCACGGCATCGACGTGCCCGTGTACTGGGGCAACCGCAACTGGCACCCGCTGCTGGCGGACACGCTCGAAAAAATGCAGGCAGACGGGATCAAGCGTGCACTGGCGCACGTGACCAGCACGTTCGCCTCCTATAGCGGTTGCCGCAAGTACCGCGAGGATCTGTACGAGGCGGCGGCGGCGCTCGAGTATCCGCCAGTCATCGACAAGCTGCGGCTCGGATTTAACCATCCGGGTTTTATCGCGGCGACCATGAGCCGTGCACACCAGGCATTCGAAACGATGCCCGCTGCACGACGAGCCGAGGCCCCGCTGGTCTTCACGGCCCACAGCCTGCCGGAATCGATGGCTGAAACTGCTCCCTATGTGGCGCAACTCGAGGAGGCTTGCCGGTTGGTCGCCGAGGGGCTCGAACACGATCTCTGGGCGCTCGCCTACCAGAGCAACAATGCATCCTATGGCGAACCCTGGCTGCAACCGGAGATCGGCGAGGTGTTGGGGCGCTTCGGCTGGAGTGACGTGCAGGATGTTGTGGTGATGCCGATCGGTTTCGTCTGCGATCACATGGAGATCGTGCTCGATCTCGACATCGAGGCGCAGGCCGCGGCGACCGAGGCTGGCGTGAATATGGTCCGTGCGGCGACGGTCGGCACGCACCCCGCCTACGTCGGCATGGTCCGCAAGCTCATTGAAGAGCGAATGTCTTCGAATTCGGAACGGGTGAGCCTCGGTAACCTCGGCCCGAGTCAGGATTTCTGTCCCACGGACTGCTGTCTATCGGGCCGACCCGGCGATCCGAAACCGGTGCTGTGCGGCGTCCCGGGAGCGGAAGCTTGACCGAGATTCACGAACATGACGCGATCGTCATCGGCGCCGGCCTCGCGGGACTGACCGCGGCGCTGAACCTACAGGCCGCGGGCGTCGATGCCCGGGTCATCGAAGCGCAGGATCGGGTCGGCGGTCGCGTGCACTCGATGCGCCAGTTGGGCAGTAATAAGGAAGCCGGCGGCACCTACATCGGCGCCGGTTACACGCGCGTTATCCGCGCGGCCGAACGCTATGGCGTCGGACTCATCGACGTGACGCCGATGCTTGCGTTCTTCCGCGAGCAGGAACTCGTGCTCGGCAATGAGATCATCCGTCAGGCGGACTGGCCCGATCATCCCGAAAACCTGTTCAGCGGCGACGACAAGCCGATCATGCCGTGGGCATATCACCGCTTGCTCACGGTGCGGGAGAATCCTCTGTCACAACCCGGCGACTGGCTTGCTGCCGACGCGGCCGCTTACGATGTCTCGGCTTACGACTGGCTGAAGAGTCTCGGTTTCGACGACGACGCGATCAAGCTCACCTATGGCATGAACGTCAGCTTCGGCAAGGACGCCCATGACGTCTCGGCCTTGTTGTTGTTTTTCCGTGCGGCCTTCTCCGTTGCGCAACGTCGCTTCGCGCCCGAAGGCATCGTCGGGTACACGGCCAGGAACGGCGTTGCCCAAATCCCCAGGGCCATGGCCGAAGCGCTGAATCCACCGGCAGAATTGAACAAGGTGGTCGTGGCGATCACAACCCACGCGAATCACGCCGAGGTACGTTGCGCGGATGGCAGTATCTATCAGGCGCCGCACGTCGTGTGCTCGCTACCGTTCGGTGTACTGCGGCACATCGACGTCAATCCGCCGTTGCGGGGCCTGCAAGCCGAAGCGGTCAACACGCTACCGGCGCAGGCCATGACGCAGGTCTATCTCGCGCACAAATCCAATTTCTGGGAAGCGGACGGCTACACGGCGAGCCTGTTTACCGACGGCGTCGCCGGCATGGTGGCGGCCGCGAGAAACGGCGCCGACCCGGAGGAGGTCACGAGCTTTACGGCCTGGACGCTCGGGCCGAATGCGAGCGGTCTCGACGCGCTGGCGCCGGCCGATGCCGGCAGGCGCGTGATCGAGGAAATCGAACGCATACGGCCCGCCGCTAAGGGTCAGCTCGAGTTTCTCGGGATCAAGTCCTGGGGGACAGATCCGTTCGCTCAGGGCGGTTGGGCCTATTTCAAACCCGGCCAGATCACGCGTTTCGGCGCCGCGATGGGCGCGCCGCACGGCCAGATACGATTCTGTGGCGAGCACTTAGGGCGAGTCAGCCGCGGCATGGAAGGCGCGATGGAATCCGGCGAACGCGTCGCCGCCGAGATCCTCGAGTTATAAGCTCGACACCAAAAATTCTAATGCCATTCGGCTATACGCGAATGAGCAGATAGCTGTTCACGTGGCGGCGAATACCTCCTACGGTGTGCCTCCCGATGAACGCCGTTATCGCCACCGTCGAACAAGACACCACTCGCCTGCCCGCGCGGCCAGCGCGTGCGAGCATCTGCAGTGAGGCGGCCACGCAGGAAGCTGCGCTCTCGCTATGCAACAGCAAGTTCGCCGCGCTCTCACCGTACGAGCGCATCGAGTGGTCGCTCAAGCACCTGCCCGGCAACCATGTCCTGAGCTCGAGCTTCGGCGCACAGGCCGCCGTATCGTTGCACCTCGCCACGCAGGTTTATCCCGATATCCCGGTCGTGCTGGTCGACACCGGCTATCTGTTTCCCGAGACCTATCGTTTCATTGACGAACTCACCGAGCGGCTCAAACTCAACCTGAAAATCTATCGAAGCAAGCTGTCACCGGCCTGGCAGGAAGCGCGCTTCGGACAACGTTGGCAACAGGGCATCAAAGGGATCGACGACTACAACGATCAGAACAAAGTCGAACCCATGCGCCGCGCGTTGAGGGAACTCGATGCCGGCACCTGGTTCGCAGGTCTACGCCGCGGTCAAAGCGAGAGTCGCGCGACGATTCCGTACCTCGATCTGGCTGGCGCACGCTGGAAAGTTCACGCCATCGCCGACTGGACCGATCGCGACGTGCACCGTTATTTAACGAAACACGACCTGCCGTATCACCCGTTGTGGGAGGAAGGCTATGTGTCGATCGGCGATCGGCACAGCACGCGACCGCTACAGGATGTCGGCGATGAAGAGCTGACGCGTTTCAACGGCCTGAAGCGCGAGTGCGGTCTGCACGATATCGATCTCGCCGACCTTTAGGCACAAGGCCGTCAGCCGCAGCGTAAAGGGCACCGGTGGTTTTTACGCGGCGGCGACTTCATCCTGGTCGCAACCGCCGCGGATCGGCAGCCGCAGATCGCTCAACAACTCATCCACCTCTTCCTGACTCTCTAGACTCGCGGCATCGGTGATAAGCCGGGGCGTGTAATGTGGCGCGAGCAGATGGATGAAATCGACCATATAGCTTCGAAGCACCACATCCTTCGGGAAACCGAGCCAGGTCGTGACCTGCGGAAACAGGCCCTTGGCATCGATAGCCTTCAGATCGTCCTGGTCCTGGCACTCATAGGCCATGGATGCGATCACACCCACACCCATACCCATACGCACATAGGTCTTAATGATGTCGGCGTCGCGCGCGGTAAACACGACGCGTGGTTCGAGCCCTTCGTCCTGAAACGCTTTCTTGAACGACGATTCGCCCGTCAGGCTGAAGACGTAGGTCACGAGCGGATAGGCGGAGAGCATCTTCAGGTCAACGGGCTTTGTTTCACTCGCCAGCGGATGATCGTTGGGGACGAGCGTGATGCGGTTCCAGTGATAGATCGGCAACAGCGTGAGATTCGAGAACAACTTGTTCGAGCCCGTCGCGATCGCAAAATCGACCTTGTGCGTACTGACCAGTTCCGCAATCTGTTCGGAGGTACCTTGATGCAACTCGAGATCGACCTTCGGATAGCGCTCGTTGAATTCACGGATGACGTCGGGAAGAACGTAACGCGCCTGCGTGTGCGTTGTTGCGATCGACAGCGTGCCTTCCTGCTCGCCCGTCAGGTCGCTCGCGAGACTCCGGATATTCTCGACTTCGCGCAGGATCTTGCGGGCACGATCGATGACTTCCCGACCGGCCGGCGTGATGGCCGCCAGACTCTTGCCCTTACGGGTGAAAAGCTGCATCCCGAGCTCCGCCTCGAGCTGCTTCAGCTGCTTGCTGATGCCGGGCTGGCTCGTAAAAAGGCGCTCGGCCGCGGAGGTGATATTCAAGCCGCTGTCGACGATGCCGATCAGGTATTTAAGCTGCTTCAGGGTCATGGGCTCGTTGGTGATCCACTCCAGAGCTGGCCAGACAAAAATGCCGCGTCGTGAGGGAGGCGGCTGCCCAATAATCGCATATAACCATTGGTTACATGGCCTGTCAACCGTGAAACCTCTGGTGTTTTCAATCCCTTAGCGTTTATGCCCACCAGGCATAAGACCAGAAATAGACGATCTTGTTCCGCAAACGCCCACAGCGGTATCGTGGCGCACGCTAAGGGCTCGCTTACCGAGGCATCGAGCCCGTCTTTAGATCTCAGCAACCATGGACCATCTGCCGATATTCGTAGAACTAGAAGGCCGACCCTGCCTCGTCGTCGGCGGCGGTGCTGTGGCCGAACGCAAGGTTCGCGAACTGATTGAAGCGGGCGCCCTCGTAACCGTCGTGAGCCCGACGGTCACGGCCGGACTGGAGCAGCTTGCCGATGCCGGCAGACTTCACCTGCAGCCGGAACTATTTCAAGAACATCAACTGGGGGAGTGTTGGCTGGTCGTGGCTGCGACGGCTGATCGCGAGCTCAATACTCGCATCGCAAGCGCGGCGGAGAGCCAGCAGCGTTTCTGCAACGTCGTCGACGACGCAGAGCTGTGCTCGTTCGTCATGCCTGCGGTCGTGAGGCGCTCGCCGATCACCGTCGCAGTCTCGAGCAGCGGCCGTTCGCCAGTGCTCGCACGCTGGGTCAAAGGCCTGATCGAGTCGTTGTTACCTACGCGGCTCGGCAGCCTGGCGAGTCTGGCGGGGCGCTGGCGGCAACGCGTACGTGAGTCGATCACGAACGTCGATGAGCGGCGGCGATTTTGGGAAGAGTTACTAACGGGGCCCGTACCCGAACAGTGCTACTCGGGCGCCGAGCAACAGGCCGAGGCCGCCATCGAGCAAGCGCTCGCCGACTGGCACGCGAACGACGCCCACAAGACCGGCGAGGCTTATCTGGTCGGTGCAGGTCCCGGCAGCGCCGACCTCATCACATTGCGTGGCCGGCAGCTATTGAGTCAGGCCGAGGTCGTCCTCTATGACCGTCTGGTCGGCGCCGAGGTGCTGGAGTTCGCGCGCCGTGACGCCGAACTGATCTCGGTCGGCAAGCAACCCGGACAACCGTCGATAACCCAGGAACAGATCAACCGCCTGCTCGTGCAACTCGTGAGCCGTGGCAAGCGCGTCTGCCGCCTCAAGGGCGGCGACCCGATGACCTTCGGCCGCGGCGGCGAGGAATTGGAAGCACTCGCAGCGGCGGGGCTGCCGTTTCAGATCGTGCCGGGCATCTCAGCCGTCACCGGCTGCGCGGCCTATGCCGGTATCCCGCTGACGCTGCGCGGCGTCGCGCGTTCGGTCCTGCTGACCACCGGCCACGTCGAAGATTCGGGGCACTTCGATCTCGGGCCGCTCCAGCCGGACCAGACCCTGGCACTCTACATGGGCGTCGCCCAGTACGGCGAGATCGCCGAGCGGCTCATGGACCAGGGTACCGACCCCGCGACACCGGTCGCCGTGATCGAGCGCGGCACGACCGACACTCAACGCGTGATCAGCACCGTGCTCGGCGAATTACGCGAGGCGGCACTCGAGTTGGAGATAAAACCCCCCGCTTTACTCCTGATCGGCGAGACGACGGAGCTCGCCGAACGCTATGCCTGGTTTGCTCCCGAGAACGTGGTCCTATATAAGAACACAGCTACTGGGCGCCTGGCACGGGTCGGCTGACCTCTGTCTGCTGCAATAACAATCGAACAAGAGGGCAGATCATGATCTACGAGAGCATTCTGGACACTATCGGCAATACGCCCATCGTGAAGTTACATCGCGTCGTACCCGATAACGTCGAGATCTACGCCAAAGTCGAGGCGTTCAATCCCGCCGGTTCGGTCAAAGACCGGCTGGCATTCGCGATCATCGACGACGCCGAGCGGCGCGGGACGATCAAGCCCGGCCAGACCATCGTCGAGGCGACCTCCGGCAATACCGGTATTGCGCTGGCCATGGTCGCGGCCGCCAAGGGCTACAGTTTCGTCGCCACGATGGCCGACAGTTTCTCCGCGGAGCGCAGGCAGATCATGCGGGCGCTGGGAGCCAAGGTCATTCTGACGCCCGCCGCCGAACGCGGCACCGGCATGGTCAGGCTCGCCGAAGAACTCGCGACGAAGCACGGCTGGTTCCTCGCGCGGCAATTCGAGAACCCGGCTAATCCGGCCTTCCACCGCCAGACAACAGGCCCCGAAATTCTGTCGGATTTCGCCGGGCGGCGACTCGACTACTGGGTCACGGGTTGGGGCACCGGCGGCACGTTGACCGGCGCGGGGGAGATGATCAAGCTGGCCCGACCGGACGTACAGATCATCGCGACCGAGCCTGCGGCTGCACAACTTGTCGGCGGTAAGGAATGGCAGCCGCACAAGATCCAGGGTTGGACACCGGACTTCGTGCCGGATGTGCTGAATCCCGATGTACACGATCAACTCCTGCCCGTCACGGATGAAGCCGGCAAGGAAATGGCACGTAGACTCGCTGCGGAAGAAGGCCTCTTTGTCGGCATCTCGGCCGGCGCAACACTGGCCGCCGCGCACCGAGCCGCGGAATCCGCCGATCCAGGGTCGGTCATGTTGGTGATGCTGCCCGATACTGGCGAGCGTTATCTCGGCGCATATCTGTTCGACGATCTCGTCGAGGGCTCCGACGACGAGTGGCTCGCCAGCTTAGACGGCTAAGCAAGCAGTCGGATCGCGGACACTAGTGGGAGCGGCCGCCTGGCCGCAAGATGATCATATCGACAGAGACGGCCGGACTCGGTAATCGACTGAAGTCCTGGGCTTCAGCGATGCGGCTGGGCACGGACGTCCGCGTCCACTGGGAGCTCAACGACACGATGCCGGCGAGTTTCGCGGACTTGTTCGCGAACGACTGCGGTATCGACTCGATTCCTGCCGATGCAAACGAGTACCAGTCGTGGCGCTTCGCGATCCTGCCGGAGGACGTAGCGCATCTGCCGGCTGGATTCGCGACCGTCGGAGCCGGCGCCCACCCGCTGATCCGCGGCGCCGGCAAGGCCTGGTGGGCCCTGACGGGCCGGCGTTCCGACCGCTACCGCTACATGGTTTTTCCGAAAACACATTCGCGACGCGGAGCGCGTGCCGACGCACGCCATATCGACATGGAATATGAGCGTATCCCGGAATACTTTCGTGATGTCTACGGGCCGCTGTTCGAGCGCATGATCGTGCAAGCCGACATCGTGCAACGCGTCGACGATTGGGCCGAGGACAGGCTCGATGACAATGTCATCGGTGTGCAGGTCCGTACCTGGCGAGACTACGCGCATCGGCACAACAAATACTATCGACCCGCGATCAAACGCTTGGACCGGCTGATGCGCGGCGCCGAGTCGGACGCGCGCTTCCTGATCGTGAGCGACAGTGATGAGATCGTGCCGAGATTGCGGAAAGAGTTCGGCGACGACCGCATACTGCACTTTTCTCGCCGAACCGCACGCGACGAAAGTTGGCAATCGATCGAGGGCATCCGCGAAGATTTTATCGACATGCTGCTGCTATCACGGACCCGCCGCTTATTCGCGAGCTATCTGAGCACGTTCAGTGAAGCGGCCTGGTGGTTAGGCGGGGCGACCGCCCGCGTCTCGGTATTCTAGGATCGCCCTAGCGATACCAGCACTCGGGCAACGGCAACGATCGCTTCGCGGTGTTATCGCGGTCGAGCGGATGCGGAAAACTGTCGCTATAGACTTTCTGTTTCAACCTGTCGTTCCGATAGAACGTGAATTCCGCCACTCTCGGTATTACCAGCCCGCGACTCCGTATCGAGCCGCAACAGTTGTTCGGGTGAATGTGCACGACGCTGTGGGTTCGAAGTAGTTTCTCGAATAGTCGCGAGGCCAGCGCGAAATAGGGCTGGTTCAACAGTTCCTGCAGATAATGAAACTCAATAATCATGATCCGGAACTGCGATAACAGGTCGGCCGATGCGCTAAACAGCGCCTCGAACTCGGCACCCTCGATATCCATCTGGAGCAACAGATCATCGTCATAATCGGGGATTGTCGCGCGCTTCCACTCATCGAGAGTCATAAACGTCTCATCAGAGAGACAGCCGATGAACTTCTTGTCGAATACGAACTTTGGATTTATCTCCGCCGGCTTCTCGACCGAATAATCCGCAAGAAATACCTGCAGGCCTGAGTTCGCTAGACCGGCCTCGAAACCGGACTCGGTCGAGACGCCGGGGGAGAACGCATACTGGATGCCATCCAGGTCGTCGGGCAACAAGTAACCACCGTCTCCGTCCGGCCCGAGCCGGATTAACTCTACGCCGCTATCCAGAGGTCTCAATGTGCGTATCAATCCGTCGAGCTCCGCGTATCGCGTGCGATCGACGACATCGATGCCAAGCCCGCCGACTACCCTGAGCAGAGCGTCCTTGATCGGCTTATCGCGCATCGCCTTTCCTCACCCAGTTCTCCCAGACGAACCGATACTGGTAGTTGAGCGTATGGGTGCGTTGCAGAGCCTCCTGTATGCGCTCCATTCGCCTCTTCGCGTCAACGGTAAAATTGTGAAACTGCACTTGGATATTCTCGATCGACTCGACGAGGCCGGTCTCGATCATTCGGTCTAGCAAATCGTACTCACCGCCCTCGATATTGATCTTCATTAACGCAACGGACATGACTCGATTATCGTCAAACCATTGCTGAACGTCGACGATTCGAATCTCTTCCGCAGCGGCCCTTTTTCGCAACGTCGAACTGCCTGCGCCGCGAACGTAAATGGTTTGGGACTCGGAGATCGCTCCTAAGCCAAATTGGAAAACTTCAATGTCCTCATTCGCCTCGAACCGTTCGCTAAGCGCTTGCGCAAATTGCCTGACGGGTTCGAACACCGCGATCTTGCAGCCGAATTTGGAATAAATCTGGCTACTCCACTGCCCCTCGTAGCCACCGAGGTCCATGACGAACGAGTTATCCGTCAACGGATAATCGTAACGGAACCGGGTGTCACCGCCATCAGCCTCCCACTGCTTGAGGATTTGCCTGTGCGTGCGGCGATACAATCTCTTGTTCAACCGATTTACGAACTCTTCGAAGTTCATCGTGTGCCTGGTAACGACGGTTGGAGAGAAGGCACTGTATGCGCTTCGACGCGACGCCGCAATCGCAGTAGCGACGGGCAGCGGCTTCGATTGCCGACCTCTTCGATGGCTTACGCTACACTAGTCGCTGCTGCCGCCAAGAGCGCCCTAGCCTGCCGATGACAATCAGTATCGCCCATGTCAATCTCTCCCGCGAATATCGCGGCGGCGAGAGACAAACAGAATTGCTAATCCGCGAACTGGTGCACGCCGACGTCCGCCAGGTGCTCGTTGCGCGCCTACGCGGACCGTTGGCCGAACGAGTAAAAACCCTCGGCGTCGAAGTTCGCGAAGTCTCCGGCAGCCGGCTCGCTACCACGCGTGCGACCCAGGGTGTCGATCTCGTTCATGTGCACGAAGGTCGCAGCGTGTACGCGGCGTACTTTCGCTCGCTGCTGTCCCAGACGCCGTATATCGTCACGCGCCGGGTCGATAACCCTATCGGCAAACACTGGCTGGCACACAAAGCTTATCGGCGGGCGGGCTTCGTGGTCGGCGTTGCGCAACGAGTCGCCGATATAGTGTCGACCTACGATTCCGCCATTCAAGTACGCGTGATCTACAGCGTCCACAGCGGGCTGGAACCCGACGATGCCCAAGCGGCAGCCATTAGAGACGCTGCCGCAGGCAAGTTGCTGATTGGCCACGTCGGTGCGCTCGACAACAGCCAGAAGGGTCAAGAATTCATCATCCGGGTCGCAAGGGAACTTCAAGACACTCATCCGGACTTTCAGTTTCTGCTCGTCGGCGGCGGTGGCGATGAGGCGATGCTGCGGGGGATGGCGACGGGTGTCGATAATCTGTCCTTCACTGGCTTCGTGAATAACGTCGGCGATTATCTGTCTGCGTTCGATGTTTTCGTACTACCGTCGAACAAAGAAGGCATAGGCAGCATTCTGCTCGACGCGATGGCGCAGAGCTTGCCGGTCATCGCAAGTAGAGTTGGTGGCGTTCCCGAGATCGTTCAAGACGGTAGTAACGGAATTCTGATCGACCCTGCGCAACCCGGGCAACTGAAGGCCGCTCTACTGCGCCTGCATGACGATCCGGCGCTGCGGCGCGAGTTCGGCGAGAACGGCGAACGCGTCTCGAGAAATTTTACCGCCGGCGCCATGGCCGAAAGCTATCTCGACCTCTACCGCTCCTTGATCGATGGAAAGCGATTCGAGCGATTACGGCCTGCGACTGCTCGACCGATCAGAGTGTTATGCGTTACCGCGGGAGGAGATCGCCCGACTGTCGCGACTTTCATCGGCATGCACCGTGAGGGGATCGATCTGACCGTCTTGTGCCCGCGCTCGAAACAAAGCTTCGACGAGCTGAAAGAAGCAGGCCTGCCGGTGATCGATATCGAACTACGTCACCGCTTCGATTCCGCCGGCACTCGCCTGTTGCGCGAAGAACTCGAGCGCGGCCAGTACGACATCATGCACGTCTTCAACAACCGGGGACTCCAGACCGGCCTCGCGGCGAGCCGGGGAATCAATATCCGGATCGTTGCCTACCGCGGCATTGTCGGCAACGTCAGCTTCTTCGATCCGATTTCGTGGCTACGATTCCTGAATCCGCGAGTCGACCGAATCATTTGCGTCGCGGACGCGATCCGCGACTTTTTCCTGCAGATGCGCCCCGCGTTCCTGCGCATACCCAAGGAACGGCTCGTGACGATTTACAAGGGCCATAGGCTCGACTGGTACACGGATGAGCCGGCCGATCTAAGCGAGCATGGCATACCCGCGACGGCGTTCGTGATCGGCTGCGTCGCCAATATACGACCGCGAAAGGGCATCGAATTTCTCGTCGATGCGATGGCCGACCTACCCGAAGACTGGCAGGTCCACCTGCTGCTGGTCGGTGATATGGAATCGACTTCTCTCGCCAAGCGGATAGCCGCAAGCCCCGTAGCTAGCCGGATCCACCGGACTGGTACGCGCACCGACGCGCCGGCACTGGCCGCGGCCTGCGATGTCTTCGTGATGCCATCGATCAGGCGTGAGGGCCTCGCTCGTGCGCTCATCGAGGCCATGGCTTACGGCGTGCCGCCAATCGTCACGAATAGCGGCGGCAGCCCAGAACTCGTCGTCGACGGTGTCAGTGGCCTGGTCGTCCCGGTCGGCGATAGCCACGCGATCAGCCAGGCGATCCGGCGCTTGCATGACGACCCCGAGCTACGTGCGCGACTCGGCCGCGCCGCGCGCCGCCGTATCGGTGAGGATTTTCGGATCGAAGACACGATTGAACAGACAATCGCGGTGTACCGCAGCTTAGTTCCGTATTTGTAGGCCGACTCTTCGCCGCCGTTACCTCGGCGAGTAGCTGAGCTGCACAAAGAAAAAATTCGCATCGCCGTCCGGACCGGTATCCCGAAGATAGCGGCCGCCGAAGAAACGGCTGACACCGACGACTAGCGTGAACCGCTCGGCAGCCAGCGGCACGCTCGCCGTAATATCCAGCTCGTCGCCGACATGACTGTCGACAGCGGCATCCGCTCGCCGCAACGGCGCTTGCGCCGCGTTGTACCAGGCATCCGTATCCTCCTCGTTGAGCCAGAAGCTCTGCCAGCCGACCTGCAGGCGCAGGCGTTCGCCGAGCGTCCGCGCGTAAATTAACTCCAGATTGTGCATGTTCTGGAGCGAGAACAAGTCCATGATCCCATAATACGGATGATTTAACGGATAGAGATTATCGAACGTGCCGTGGTCGCCGTCGTTCGGATCCTTATCGCCACTGGCCAGGTTGTACGCGACACTCCAACGCCCCGAACCGAAATTCCGATCCACGCCGACGTGAAGCATGTAAGCGGAGTGGTCGAGCCCATCGAAATCCCCGAACTGGTAGGCGCTCTGCAAGTCGAGCTGCCATGCCGCGAGCGGTCGCAAGAGTCGCGCGCCGATGGTGCTCACGCGGTCATCGAAATCGCCATTACCACGATAGAAATACCAGTACTCCAACTGGCCCGACAATAGCTCGGGCTCGGTGACGAAGGCGCCGTGGAAGTCGCTGTCGAAATAACGGTTCCCCACGGTACTCTGGTCGTTGAGATGATGGGGGTCGACCGCGACGAGTTTGCTGGCAAATAATTCGATCCGTCGCGCGCCGGGGTCGCCAAAACTGAAGCTTACTGCATCGTGCACGCGGGCCGTGTTGACCCACTCCAGAGACGCCACGAGTCGCCGGTCGGCCAGGTTGAATTTCTGGCGTCCGACACGCAACGCTGTAGAACCGAAGTCATACTCAAAATAAGCCTGATGAAAGTCGAGGTGATCGACATAAATATTCGGCACGGCATCTGCGTTGATCGGCGGGGCGCCTGTCATGCTCTCGCCGAAGATGCGGGCATCCTGGAGCTGCACGAAGACATTGGAGCGCTCGTTGGGCCGATAGCCAAAATCCAGACGTAGCTGCGTCAAGAGGTAGGTCTGCTCGCCGCCGTCGAAATCGAAATCTTGCTTCGACTCGTAGCGCGTTCGGAAGGAGCCGTCAAAATGGAAACCGGGATCTTCGAAGCTGTCCTGAGCGATACAGACCCCACTGCCGCAAAGCAGCAGGCCGATCGCGGCCAAGAGGCTGCTCGTACCCTGGCGCGGAGGTCGCCGACAGGTGTGGTGGTTTATGCCGATTCGAAGCCGCTGGCAAAGGAGTTTAACGAGAATGTTGTGGGTACGGCGCAGGGAGGCATGAACTATCACGGCTGTCGGTGACCGGTGGTGACTAATCGAACTTGGCGAGTAATGAGGGCGGGATTGGACCGACGCGAGCGGCTTCATCCATCGCGGCCGTCACGTGCTCCGGCACCGGCGACGTTCGCTGCGTCGCGAGGCTCACGGTTATCATGACGGTGGTCGAGCCAACGACGCCAGCCAGCATCGGCGGCAGCCCGGTGATCTCAACAAGCCCCACGAACTCCCAGAAAAACGCCAGCGTCGCGCCCGTCACCATCGACGCGATCGCGGCAGGCGTATTGGCTTTGCGCCACCAGACCGCGCACACATAGGCCGGCAGGAAGGCGCTGCCGAGCACCGACGTCGCGAACACGACGATGCTGAAGACCGACGGCGGATCGGCGAGCGCGACGAAATAACCGACGGCGCCGATTGAGAACACGAGGCCGCGCGACACCCAGACCATCTGTCGCTCCGAGGCGCCGGGATTGATGAAACGCTCGTAGAGATCTCGTGAGGCTATCGAACCCGTCTGCAGCAGAAGCGAATCGGCCGTCGACATAATCGCCGCCATGATCGCCGCCATGACGACACCCATGACGGCGGCCGGCAGCAGATTCTCGGCCAGCCTCATGATCGCCAGTTCCGGGTCGTCGAGATCCGGCAGGATGATGATCGCAAGAATGCCCAACAGGTAGGGTGTCGATACAAACAAAAGATTCCAGGCCGTAGCGTACGCCCCGGCCTGCCGTGCAGTCGCCGGGTCACGCATCGCGAGGTGCCGCGTCACGACGTGGGGCCAACCCATATAGCCGACCGAGAAAATCAACAGGGCGCCGAGGACGAGACCCCATTCGCCTTCATATCCCAGACCGCGGCCCCAGACCGACAGCAGGGTCGGATCGATCGAGCCGATCGTCGCGTTGGCCGCTCCCAGGCCGCCGACCTCGATCAGCGCGGCAACGACAATCCAGCCGATGCCGATCAGCATGACGACGCTCTGCAGGGCATCCGTGTAGGCCACGGCGAGATAGCCGCCGAGTAAGGTGTAGATCAGAATGATGCCGACCGCGATCAGCGACGCGAGCCAGTACGGCACGCCGGTAACGAGTGCCATGCCTTTGCCGCCAGCAATGAACTGGGCGAGTACATAGCAGCCAAGCAGAAGGACCGTCAGTACGCCGGCGATCAGCCGCACAGCCGGTGACGGGTAGCGTTTCTCGAGGTATTCGATGGATGTCAGCGCGCCGATAATCTGCGAAAACTTGCGCATACGCCGGCCGATCACCGAGAGATTCAATACACCGCCACCGATGTCGCCGGCCGCGTACCACAGCGCCCAGTAGCCCTCCGCGAAACCGAGCGCGCCAGCGCCAAGGAACATGTAGCCGCTCATGGATGTGGTCTGCAGCGTTAACGCCGTGACGATCGGCCCGACCCGGCGGCCGCCAAGCAGAAACCCCTCGAGATCCTTACCGGCACCGATGCGCATCGCCCAGATGCCGATGCCGAGCACGAGCGCGAAATAGAAACCGAGGAAAAGTACCGCCGTGGTGTTCACGCGTCGTCGTCCTCGACGCTCGAGTCACGTGACCAGTTGCGAGAGATGATCAGGAAGCCGATCGTGTAGGCAATCCAGAAGACCGGAAAACCGAAGACGAGTAACGTCGTACTTAATGGCAAACCGAACATATAGACAGGCTACGCAGGGACAGCACAGCCCATGTCACGGGCTTGACGGCCACCTCGATGAAAGACGCAGCCGATTATCCGAGATGCCGGCGGGAAATGGAAACGAAACGCTAGTCGGTGCCGGGGAATTCTATAACCTTCCAGTACCGCTCAACCATCTCGATGGCCCGGATAAAGCTCGTACCCATGTCAGATTTCAGCATATAGCCTGCGGCGTTGAGGTCGTACGCTTCGAACTTGTCTTTGTCGTCGGTCGACGTCGTTAGAATGAACACGATGGAGTCGTGGAACTTCTCGCTCGCGCGAATTTTTTCCAGTAATTCGATACCGTTCATGCGAGGCATATTGATGTCCAGGATGATGAGATAGGGTCGAGAGATGTCTTGAAGCACCTCCCACCCCTCGATCCCGTCTTTGGCCACTGTGACCGGATTCGCGATTTTGAGTTTCTTGAAGGCCGTGAGCAACGCCTTAACATCGATCGCGTCATCTTCGACAACGAGAATAGTTACCTCTTGGTTGGACGGCATCTTTAAATCTCCGTAGTTCGCGTCTGTGACCGGTCCATGCTCTACTTCTGCCACTGGAAACTGAAAACCGTGCCATGATCTCCGAGGCCGGCTTCGAACCAGACGCGGCCACCCTGCCATTCAACAATGCGATTGACGATCGCGAGCCCCATGCCGCTACCCTCGACTTCGTCCCTGGGCTTCAGTGTCTGAAACATCTTGAATACCCGGTCAGCGTATTCCGATGAAATACCGGCACCGTCGTCCGTAACGTTGAACACGTATTGAGTGTCGGTCTCCTCGCAGGATATCGTGACTTTACCGGTCGGGCCGGGATGATGCTTGGCCGCGTTTCCGATCAGGTTTCGGAACACCTGCTCGAGCGGCGTGGAGTAGGTCGCAAACGTCGGAAGCTCGCCGTCGATCTCGATCGAAATGCCGCCGGTATCACCCAGCAACTCAATCAACTCTCGAACCATCGCGGTGCAATCAACCTCGACGAAGTCTCCGATCTTGCGGCCGACACGAGAGTAATCCAGGAGGTCGTCGAGTAGCCTGCCGAGCCTCTGCGTACGTTGGCCGAGCAGATCCAGGTTCTCGTGGACGTCACCGCCTTCGAAGTCCGCCAGGTCTTCGCGCAGCCACTGCACCAATACGTCGATGGCCCGCAACGGCGCCTTCAGGTCGTGGGACGCTACGTAGGCGAACTGTTCGAGATCTCGGTTGGAACGAATCAATTCCTGCTGTTTGGACTCGAGTTTCATTTCGATATCACGACGGTCGGTGATGTCCGTCGCCGTGGCGAAGATTCCCGTGACGTTGCCTTCGGCATCGAAATTCGGTTTGAACTCGTGATGAAAGAACCCCATCCCGTCGCCTTTGCGGCCAGTCGCTTCGTAGGAGACCGTCTCGCCGGCGAGCGCCTTATCGATGTGCTGCGTCCGGGAAGCATACAGCTCGGGGCCGTGGATCTCAGACAGATGAATACCGCGGACGTCCTTGTCGACCCAGCCCGTATTTCGCAGGAACACCTCATTTGCGAAAACGATCCGCTGCTCGTGATCCATGTACATAAAACTCTGAGGAACGCCGCGGACCAGCGTGTGTAGCCACTCTTCGCCTTGGCGCACATCCTCCTGCAAGAGAACTAGTTGCCGTTCAACCGGAACGCGCACGGTATTGTCGGTCATCGCCGTGAACTCCGTCTAGCCGGATAGGGCTCTGAAAACTTCGCTCTGACTGAGGCGACCGTCTTCACGCTTTGTGCCGATAGCTTCGAAAATCTCCGGAAGCTCTTCGGGCGGCACGGGCATACTATAGTATTGGCCTTGCACGTACTCGCAGTCGTGTTTCTTCAAATATTCAAGCTGAATTTTATTCTCGACGCCCTCAGCAACAACTTCAAAATTCAGGCTGCGCGCAATGGACAAGACCAGCCCGCATATCGCGGTGCCGTGTTCGTTGCGGCCGAGATCCATGACGAAGCTGCGATCGATCTTTAGTACATCCAGTGGAAACTGACGCAGGTAATTAAGGCAGGAATGGCCGGTACCAAAGTCGTCAACGGACAGCCGAACACCCGTCAGCTTTAGCTTGCGCAACGACTCCTCAACACTGTCCGTGTGTGCCATCAACGTACCTTCCGTGACCTCCAGTTCGATGAGCCCCGGCTGGATTGCGTAGCGGGCGAGCGTTGCCTCGACATAACGATGGAAGTCGGGTTGAGCGAAATTGGCCGGTGCAACATTAACCGCGACTCTCATAACCGGATCGCCAGCGTCCGCCCATTCCCGAATCTGCCGGCAGACACGTTCGAGCACCCATAAGCCGATTGGTACGATATGACCGCTCTCCTCAGCCACCGAGATAAACTCGGCAGGCATGACGAGTCCGCGTTCGGGATGTTCCCATCGCAAAAGGGCCTCCAGCGCGTGGACCGTGCCGTCCTCGAGGCCGATCTGCGGTTGATAGACCACGGTGAATTCACTTCGCTGGAGTGCCTTACCGAGATCGGTCTCCAATTTATGATAGCGGATAATTTCCTCGTGCATATTCTGAGTAAAAAACTTGAAATTGTTACGGCCCGTCTCCTTCGCCTGATACATCGCAATGTCGGCATTGTTCAGCAGGGCCATCGGGTCGGTCGTGTCATTAGGATAAACCGTTATACCCACGCTCGCGGTTATGGAAATCTGGCGGGATCCGACTGCGAATGGTTTTTTGAATACGGCGAGGATTTTCTTCGCGGCCGCCTCGAGCGCTAGCGGGCCCTCGGTGTCCTCGAGCATGAGTGCGAACTCGTCACCACCAAGGCGCGCGAGCAGATCGCCACTCCGAACGCAAGTCTTAAGACGATCCACGACCATGCCGAGTAGCGCGTCCCCGGCCTGGTGGCCTAAGGTATCGTTGACGGTCTTGAAGCGATCAAGATCCAGGAACAAAACGCCGATCTTTTTGTTACTACGGCGTGCGCGCGTCGAGGCACGCTCGAGTTGATCCTTAAAATGACGACGATTGGGAATCTCCGTCAGCGGATCGTATTGGGCGAGGAAGCTCAGCCGCTCGTCCGAACGTTTCCTCTCGATGGCGTATCGGATCGAACGCAAGATCGTCCGACCATCCCCTTCCCATTTGACGAGATAGTCCTGCACACCGCGATTGAGAATTTCTACCGCGAAGTCTTCATTGGATTCACCGCTGAGTACAACGATCGGAACGCTGGGATCAGCGCTCTGGATTCTATGTACGGAATCCTGGCCGGTGGAGTCGGGCAGATTCAGGTCGAGCAAGATGACATCGAATTGAGACTCTCTCAACGTGCTGACGGCATTCGCCATCGTATCTGCCCGAACCAGCTCAACGGTCTTGGCATTCTGCCGACGCAAACAGGTCTTTAGAAATACTGCGTCGTCGTTATCGTCTTCTACTAACAGTACCCGCATACTTTCATCGCACTACAAATCGCGTGCTCGCCTCTTCGTAAGTTGTCGCGATAAATATCCAGGAAGGCTGGGCTGTAAGTGGCCCGCGAACCGAACTTCCCCTTCAGATCGACCTGCTCCCGAAATCCCCACTACTAATTCGTTTAGAGATCAGGAGGTTAGCAAGCTCTTCATCCGAATAAGCTGCGGCCCGTCACAGTTTGCCAGGTCGCGCCAGAGGTGCTGGTAACTACTTGATAGATCGGAGGTTTCGTCGCAGCGCGACGGGGCCGTCGCTGCTATTGCCTGGCCGCTGTAGAGGCAAAGCTGGCGGAGTTCGGCGGCACCGCCACATCTTTAAGATCGTAGACTCGCATAATCTCGAGCCCATCTCCGTCGGGGGTCTCGAAAGTCACGATCCATATCAACTGCTCGCCGTCTGCGGCGAGCTCGAATGTCTCGGAAAACGCCAGCCCGTCCCTGGGCCGGCGTTCCACGAGAAAGGCGTCTTCCTGCCACCGGGCGAAGAAGATCTGATCCACATCGCTTTGGGCCTCGCCATCCTGATAGACGACGGTCGTTGTACTGTCGTAATCCACTTCGACCGTATCTGAAGCTTGTAGGACTGTGAGTTCATCCATCGGGTCGGTGACTTCCGCCGGAAATTCAGGCGCCGCTTCCTCTTCACCATCGGGAATCATCGATGCGACTTCAGCGGCGGAAATCCCGTACACGCTAATGATTCCACCGAAACGCCGAACCAGTTCGAGTGGGGATGTCGAGCTGTCTGAAACGCTGCTAAGAACGTCGCTCGGCCGATCGCTGAGTTCCTGATTGAGTACCCAGTCGCCGCTCAGATCGACGGGTTCGTCAATAGCTGCTGTTTTCTGCGGTGTCGCCGTACACGCGACCAGCGCGCCACCAGCCAGCGCGATCAAAGCGACCTGCTGCAATCGGTTCTGCCGGATATCCATAGCCATGCCCTCCTGTCATGCGATCGCGATGTGCGCCCACGGAGATTCGCGTTCACAGCCGGTTACAACGCGCTACTTGAGTTCGAGTTGACAGAATGGCGGAAGAATCGCGACGAGGCCATCGCTCCCCTAGATCGTATCGGCGGTCAGGATCTCCTCAAACAAGACCTCGCCATCGACGTGATGGTGGCGCATCTCCAGCGTCGGTACGCCATCAACGCGATCGACCGTTACCGACAGGAAACCGCCGATGATATTGAGATAATGATGCTCCGGCCGAATATCGTCGTTGCTCGGCCAGGCGCCCGCATGTGCGTCGCTGGCGGATCCGGTTCCGTACTCACGCACACCTGTCTCGTCATCCACAGAGACATACTGCCAGTGACGATCGCCGCAGATCACGATCATGTTGCCTTGCTCGGCCATGAACTGACGCAGATCGTCGCCCTCGGTTGTCCACGCGGGATTGGCGTGGCTGTCGTACTTGCCATCGTTGTCGGGGCCTACGACCGGCGTCGGGCTAATCAAGATCTTGAAGGACACGTCGGACGCCTCGACCGTTTCCTTGAACCAGGCGAGTTGCTCAGCGCCCCAGATCGATTTCTCCGGGCCGTCTGGATCCATGTTCGCGTCGCGAAAGTCTCGGCCTTCGACGAGCCAGAACTGCACGTCCTGCCCCCAGCGGAACGTTCGATAGGTCCGCTCACCCATCGGCACCTGTTCGGTGAAGACATCCACGCCCTGCTGGAACGTGAGCTCACCCATGTAGTCACTGACCTGGCTCGGCCAGGTATCGTCCTGCCAGACGTCGTGATCGTCCTTCATGAAGTAAGTCGGGATGAGACGATGGAAATCGAAGTTGGTCGCCAGGCTGAACATGCGCGCCCAACCCCAGCGCGCGAGATCGATATTCTTCGCGTACGCATCGTAATAGATGATATCGCCGGTATGGACGAAGAAGTCGACACCCAACTCCATCATCGCGGTGTGGATCTGGAAGCCGCCGCCTGGCGCATCCTGATCCTCATAGTCCGTGCCCGTTACCGAGCCGAACACGACACGAGCCGGCTGATCCGGTGCGGGCGCGGTGCCGAATCGGCCCTCAATGGAGGAGCTTGCGGCGGTGCTGCCCGCCGCACGTCCTTCGACTCGCAACACGTAATCGGTGTCGGCAGAAAGCCCGGTCAGAGTGAACTGCCCCGTGAAGTCTCTTTCCGGGTCCACGGCGATCCAGGCGGTCGACGCCCATGTCTCGGCATCCGCTTTCCGGTAGACAACACGCGTCTCGCCGGTCATGCCGATGACGGCACTCTCGATGGTCTCGATCGACGACCCCTCCGGATAGATAATGACCGGCGTCCAATCGTGCGGATGAAAACGTCCCGGAAGATCTTCTCGAAGTTCATTCTCACCCGGCACCTCATAAAGAAACTCGGGCATCGGCGCGTCCGTACTGACGGGTTCCGCAAGACGCGTGAGCCGAGTCCAGATAATGGCTTCGGAGTCCGTTACCTCACCGACCTTTATACCCGTGGCCTGGTACGGACCTTCGCTCTCAGGCGCGGCTACTGATGCAGCCGTCGGAACCGGCGCGTCAACGGTCGGATCATCCGTCGCCGACTGTTCGCAACCGGCGAGAATAATGAAAAAGAACAGGCACGTCGCTCTGTCGACGCCATGACGCTGAATTATTATCATTTGTCTCCACCCCTTAGAATTCGCGACGAGACCTTTTCTCATATTTTTATCGTACCGCGCGCGATACTACGCGTTTCCACCAGACGATAAAACCCGTCACAAACATCACGGTCGGTAGTAGCCCGAGTATGACCCAGAGTATCCGGATCGATAGCCCGCCGAAGCGTCCGAAGTGCCAGCTTATTAATGTTAACAGCACGCCCTCGCCCGGGCGCTCGAAGTCCGTGGGATCGGCATCGTAATAATTAAAGGCCCACTCGAACGGCTCGGGGAAGGCGAAGTAGACACCCGTGAACGCCCAGCCGAATAACAATACGAAGCCCCAGAAACCGAATGCACTGTGCAGATGCCACGAGAAGCGCCGAGTCTTGGCGGGTCGCGCAACGATCAGGCTTCGGCGCCAGCGGGTTCTCCCGGGCCACCAGATCACCACTCCCGTCAGTATCAGAATGGTCACGAGCGCAGCCGCGATCCCGTTGATGTCGCGACCGAGCGAACCGGCCAGCAGATTGTCGTGCAGATCCACGAACCATTCCATGACACGGATCGCCGGAGGAAAACCGTTGTCGAACTCCGATCCCCGCGGCATCAGCCACCGGGCCAGCTCACGCCGAAAGACGACGGCGCTGCCGGTGATACTGATCATGCAGATATACAGGCCGATGGCGATGCCGAGCCACAAGTGGACCTGAAAGAGCGCCTTGCGAAACCACAGCAACTGAGGTTGATGCACCCAGCGCCGCCATCCACTGGGGCGTGATTGAACGTTAGCGGCCAAAAATTGCTGTAGGCCGCTCTAGAGCGAAATCACGATCTTGCCCAAGTGGGCGCCGCTTTCCATGTACGCATAAGCGGCCTGTGCATCCTCGAATGAGAACACGCGGTCGATTACCGGATGCAGCTGATGTTCGATCAGGAAGTCGTTCATCGCTTCGAAGTCGTCTCGGGTGCCGACGAAAATATTGGTCACCGAGGTACCGTTCGGCAGCGGCCTCAACGGTATCTCGCCCGCCCGCCCCGACAACCCGCCGATAATCGCAACGTGGGCATCGTAGGCGAGTGCCTCGAGGGCTCGGGATAAGGTCTCCTGGCCGACGACCTCCAGCACGTGATCGACGCCAACGCCGTCGGTCAGCGCCAGCACCTGTTCCTGCCACTCTGGGTGTTGCCGGTAGTTGACGGTACCGACGGCGCCGAGCGATCGCGCCCGCTCAAGCTTCGCGTCACTGGAACTAGTAATGATCGGCCGCGCCCCGGCGGCAGCCGCTAACTGGAGGCCGAATATAGACACGCCGCCGGTCCCCTCCAGCAGGACGGTGTCCCCTGCCTGAAGATCGCCATCGGTGAACAGTGCGCGCCAGGCGGTCACGGCGGCGCAGGGCAGTGTCGCCGCCTCCTCGAAGCTCAGGTAATCGGGAACGGCGACGAGGCCGTCCTCGTGACTTGCCACGACCTCCGCGAGCATGCCGTCTACGCCACCGCCGCGAGCCGTCGCCATGGCTTCCCGCGTGCGCCGCCCGGTCGGCCAGTCGGCGAAGAACGTGCCGGCCACTCGATCGCCTACGGCGAACTGCGTTACATCACTACCGACGGCAATGACTTCGCCGGCGCCGTCGGACAGGGGGACACGCCCGGCGGCTGCCTGCCGGCCGAGGATGGAGAGATCGCGATGATTCAGCGACACGGCACGCACGCGCACCAGAACCTCATGTGCGCCCGGCGTCGGCTGCGCGACTTCGTGTATCTCGAGCCTGAGGCCGCTCGAAGCGGGCTCGAGCTGATATTGACGAATGGTTTGTGCGTCAGCGCTGGACATGACGCCGGTGACACCCACGAGCAACGCAAATAGCATCGCCGTTCGAATCCTAGAAGATTGTTTCACTACCGTGGTCCCCTTTGTTCGCTCTACTCCCAGCGCGGCTCCGATCCCGGGCGAAGCACGACCTCGCGACCATCGGCAAGCAGAATATTACTGGCATGCATGCCGTTACTACCGTCGCGGGCCGGAAATCCCGCCAAGCGAAAGCGATTGCCGACACTGATGACCTCTCGAGATATCGTGCGTCGCTCCATACCATTGGGGGAGTTGGACTCGATCGTCCAGACTACTCCGTCATCGGTACGCATGCTGAAACTGATGTGCGGATTCTCCCACTGGACGCCGATCACCTCGCCTTCGATCTCGGCAGTCTGGCTCGTGTTGTACGTATAGCCGAACGTGTGATGGCCGAACGCCAGCCACGGCAGAGAAAGCAAGCCGAGTAGCAGACTCGCCTGCTGACTGAATCGTCTCATTGCATCACCCGGATATCTTCGTTCAGAATCTCACCATCGACATTGTAATGCCGTAGTTGCAGCGTGGGGGTGCCGGCACGGCGTTCGACTGTCACTGCCAGGAACCCACCAATCACGTTCACATACTCGAATTCCAGCCGCTCCTCGTCGCTTCTCCCGCCGCGCGCATGCGAATCGCTGACCGGACCCGTGGCGTACTCGCGCAAACCAGTCTCGGGGTCTTCTATGACGTACTGAAAATGGCGATCGCCGCTGATCACAAGCATGTTGTCCTGCGCCGCGAGAAACTCACGAATCTCCTCGCCCTCGTGGAAGAAGCCCTCCAGATTCGTGTGATTGTCGTTTTCACCCTCGTTGTAGGGGCCCAGTATCGGAGTCGGCTTGATCAAGACGCGAAAGGTCGCATCGGAAGCCTCGACAGATTCCATCAACCAGGCTTTCTGCTCGGCGCCCCATAGAGTTTTCTGCGGCCCATCCGGGTCGGTATTGGCGCTGCGAAAGTCCCGGTCCTCCATCATCCAGATCTGTAGATCCCGGCCCCAGCGAAAAGTTCGATAGGTCGACTCACCCATCGGCACCTGCTCCAGAAAAACGGCCTGTCCCTGCGCGAACGTAAACTCGCCCATGAACTCGCTCTCCATACTGGGCCAGGCGTCGTTCGACAAGGTGTCGTGGTCGTCCTTCATGAAGTAGCTCGGCACCTGACGGTGGAACTCGAAGTTCGTCGGCAGGCTGAACATGCGCGCCCAGCCCCAGCGCGCGAGTTCGAGCGTCTTCCCCCACTGGTCGTAGTACAGGATATCGCCCGTGTGCACGAAGAAATCCGCCTCCAGCTCCTGGATGGCGCGATACATCTTGTAACCGCCGCCCGGGGCGTCCTGGTCCTGGTAGGCCTGGCCCGTCGTCGCTGCAAACACGACGCGTACCGGCTCATCGGGCGGCGGCGCCGTGCGCAGACGTCCGTCTAGTGAGGAGCCAATGACGTCGCTACCCGCGTACCGGGCTTCGGTCCGCAGTTCGTACTCGGTCGACGGCTCGAGGGCCGAGAGTGTGAACTGCCGAGTGAAATCCCGGTCGGGATCGACCGCGGTCCACGCCGTAAATTGCCAGTCACTGTCGCCGCTCGCTCGGTAGAGAACCCGTGTCTCGCCACGGGATCCCGGCACGGCACCCTCGATATTCTCGATCGTCGCGCCCTCCGGATACTCAACCACCGGCACCCAATCGGCGGGCGTCGCCGGCCAGGTGGGATCCTGAACAAGCTCGCCGGTCTCAGGATGAATATAGAGCGTGTCAGGTACCGGCGCACCGGCGCCGACTCGATGTTCGGCCGCAGTCAGCCGGGTCCAGATGATGGCACCGCTGTCGCTGATCTCGCCTATTTTCATGCCGGTCGTCTGGTAGGGCCCAGTTGGGGACGGGCCGCTACAGCCGACGAGCGATACGAAGGTCGTAATACAGAACGCCGTCAAGGCATGTCGACAACTAGCTCTTTTCCACGGCATCGCGGAAAGACTACCGGCCTAATTCCGTCGGCGCAATGCTCGTTTCATTCGCTCTATGATGCGACCGGCGAAGACCTGCCCGACCTCGACCGCAGGGAGTGCCGCGTCTATCTCGGCGAGATTCTCGGGTTGGCCGTCGCCGACGACAATTGCGCCGACCATGCCAAAAGTCATATGAACGTCACAGCTGTAGATATAGGCGCCCTCTTCTTCCAGAGTGACACGAAACCCCTCGGCGTCGATCTCGGAATTCCACGCGAATGCTCCCGCGGGACCCATTCCCTCGATGAGTTCGGTCTCATGGTTTTTCATGCCTTGCCAGATCACGGTGTCGCCGGGCTGGACGAATAGAACGCTGGGCACCCATTCTGCTCGTCGTGTGCGCACGATGTGTTCTTCGGCGTGTGCGGGCAGAATACTCAGCGTGGCGAGTGCCGCGCAGCACGGAAGAGCCAGCGCAATCTGAATGACGTTTCGCTCGTCCAAGCCCCCCCGAACTAAGGCCATCTCGACACCCCCTACTCGTGCTCCGCAGATTGTACCTCAGCCGATAATCAGGCGGACACGACTTGCCGCTTCTCGGAGAACGCCTTCGACGATCTCATCGGCCCCGCTAGGTCTCGGCTCCGAGACGTCCATACCGATCAACATCTCGGGAATGCGGTTCGACGCGCCCTTGTAGAAACCGACGCGTGTGTCCTCGAGGGTCCGCGGATTGCGGAAAGTGCCGAAGACCATGTCCCATAACGGCAGATCCGCATAGTTATTGCGATGCGCCCCGAGCGCGTGATGGATGTTGTGGCTCTCCGGGCGCTGAATCAGGTAGCCCAACCAATGCGGCGTGCTGATATTCGCGTGTTGAAACATCGCGCTGAAGGTCAGGAACAGCGTCGCCACGACCGCGGCTTCGACGCTCATGCCCAATAACGGGAAGAACACCAGGCTGACCCAGGTTGTGAACATGGCCGCATCGAACGGGTGCAGGTAGTAGGCACCGAACGTGTCCAGACTCTCGGCACTGTGGTGCATCTGATGGCCGGCGCGCCACAACCAGTTCCAGTCATGAGCCTTACGGTGGTACCAATAGTGGACGAATTCGTAGACGAGTACGGCTAGTGCC
>Ga0255049_10000274_pt1 | contig 32153 bp, 39 predicted proteins | sample JV7_2_3_MG_FD_183615 | JGI IMG/M metagenome (GOLD analysis project Ga0255049, IMG submission 183615) | Seawater microbial communities from Jervis Inlet, British Columbia, Canada - JV7_2_3 | ecosystem: Environmental > Aquatic > Marine > Inlet | place: Canada: British Columbia | collected 2016-10-06 | reverse complement strand
AGAGTAAGTTGTTCGAATTCCAGCGCGGGAAAAGGGACGGTTCCGAGGGCAAAACAGAATGGCAGAAAACCGCGATTCACGGCTCACGGTCCCCCCTGTATGTTGTACTCTCCAGAAAAAAAAAAATGAAAAAAAAATCTCGGGAATCGCCGGTACAGCCGGTACGCCGGTACGCCCTCGAAATTTGGCAGATTTCCGGTCCAAAAGAGGGGTCTTTTTGTACCGGACGTGTACCGGCACGATATTCAAGACGGTACCTCCTTCAGCGTGGGTTATAGGCGACTCAAATTTTTTTTTGTATGTATATTTTTTTCTGGAAAGTAGAACATAAGGTGCGGGTTTTGGGATTGCCCAGGGAATCCCTATGTGGGATAATATGCGCTCACACTAAAAGGAGATGCGATATGCTTATCATAGTTAAGATTAGAGGGGAGGACGCGGCATGAGCCAGTACAAGACGACGAACATGGAAGACCTTGGCTATGGAATATTCAAGTTAACCCTTGAGGACGAACACTCGGAGACCTCCTGGGGGAGATCCGTGACCGAAGCGGTTAATGCTGCGCTGGTGGAACAAGGCCACGTCGCCAATGAGGAGGGCATTGCCGCCTCGTGGGAAATTACGGTTTGGGTTGATACCTTGGAGGAGAGCGCATGAAAGCCTTCAAGATCGTCGAGCAACATGGCCCCCATCTGAAGACCTTGTTCCATGGCCTGGATGGCAGCAGAACCCTGCCTTATGGACGATGGCTAACGGCGGCAAAAAAGGAGGTCAAAGACGGCACCTCGAAAACGACCTACATTTCCGGCTGGCACGTCTTGATGAGCCGGTCCGACGCGGAAGACTATTTGAGAGCCTTCACCAAGCGCCTTGATTTGCTCAAGATCGTGCCGGTCGATGTTCGAGGGGAGGTGCGCCTCAAGGCGCATTCTAGATCGGAGGTTTACCTCGCCGACAAAATTCGGCTACATGAAGACCTTGTTCGATATCTGGATGAAGGCGGGGAGCTATAATGTTTTGGTTGCTGTCGAAAATTTTAAGTCTGTTTGATCGGCCCGCCGAGGTGCCGGAAGTGGTCAAGAAAAACGCGGAGAGACATCTGAGAGAGATGCGTGGGCGATATGTCCGGGATCGTCCGCAACCGAAAAAAAGAAGGGGGTTCTAAAGCTGACCGCGCGGCCCCTTGAACCTCTGGCCCTGGCCCCTGCGCCGGGGCCTTTTTTTTATCTCTTTTTGCCCCTGGACAATATGCGACAACCTCTATATAAATTTTCTCATGGCTGTATCCCAGCCCTTTGAGGAGAGACCTATGAGAATCGATAACGATCAGAAAACCCTAAACGATCTGTTAGTCGCGTGTCAGGACCAGTCTGACCGGAAAGCGGATTATACCGCCCCTACCACTGAACTGGTCTGCCAGACTGTCCCGACCCGCGCGGGCAACAGGACCCAAGTGGTTGTGGAGGGGTCTCATGGAGAGTCTACGAAAGTGCTTGAGTGCAATCCGACCGCCTTTGTGCAACTTTGCAACAAGGTTAATATCGATATCCGCACCGCTCGCCGGTTCCGGGATTTCTATCCCAGGGTCTTGGACCTTGCGTTAAACTCCATCCATAAGGCGGAGCCGCGAACGGTGATGTTGAGGTCGTTCGATCTGCCCAGGGGCCATATCCTGGAAAATCTGGACCCTACGATCAGGCGTGAGTTTGGAGACGGCAGCTTCATCGAGGCTCCAAGCTCGACGGGCATGCTACGAGCAGTAGTTACAAACCGGTTTAAGAGGTTTGATCACCCGGACCTGTTGGAAGCGGTCCTGCCGGTTTTGCGGGATTCCGATGCCGACTGGAAAGTTGTCAACGCGGCGATCACCGACAAGCGGCTGTACGTTCGCTTCCGGAGCCAGAACATAACCGGTGTCGGCGCGGCTGTCGGCGACGCCATGGCCCAAGGCATTGTGATCAGCAACAGCGAGACCGGTCACGGCTCGATCAGCATCGCACAACTGGTCTGGACGTTGATCTGCCTAAACGGCATGGAGACCGCGAACAAGAATAAGTCCACGCATTTGACCTCGGCCTTGGCCGAAGGCATCGTCCACCTACTGACAGACGAATCCAAGCGCCTGGATAATGCAGCTTTGAAATCCAAACTTGTAGATATCACGGCGGCATTTGCGTCTCGCGAGATGTTCGAGGAAGTCTTGACGCAATTCCGGACGGCGGCGGACGATCATGTCAAAAATGGCGTTGCCGCTGCCCAGCCCGCCGTAGAGGCTTTGGGCGCGGTGATGAAATTGACCCAGGTGGAGACCAGCAGCGTGTTCGCAGGGTTGATGGAGACGTTGCAACAGGATGGCTACATGGGCCAGCCGCTGTCTCGGGCAACCCTGGTTAATGCCGTGACGGCGGCGGCGAAAACCGCCAAGCCTGACGATCAGTCGGAATGGCAGCGCCGGGGGGGCAAGCTTCTGGAACTCCCCCGGAACCAATGGAAAGCCATTGCGGAAGTGCCCTTGGCCGTCGCCGCCTAGCGTTTACCCCAACCTAGCCGCCCCGGCCCGCCGCCGGGGCGGTATTTTTTTGCCTGGACTCTACCATCTAATAGCGCATAAAATCGCAGACGGGCGGCGATACCCGCCGCACCATAATAGGAGTCAAGGTTATGTGTGAGAACATGGTTAGCTATTACGTCCCGAAAGGATATGACTACCAGGAGGTGTTCGTTCCCTGCGGTCTCACTGATCACCACGGTGAGCGGGCCATTTGCCAGGACTGCCGCGACGATCCTGACGTGATGCGTGACATCGATGCCCAGGAGGAAAACATCCGCGCGGACAACGCCTGGGCCGCGTCAGCAGGCTGGGGGGAATGGTGATGGCGGGATATTACGATGATAATTTCGGGCGCTGGGATATTGAGGACGATGATGACGTTGCTTTTTATCGTCAAGTCCAGCGCGAGAGCGTTCTGAAAATATGCCGGGACTGTGGCCGGGAGGTTCGCCTGCGGCCCTCTTATGCAATCTGCAACTCTTGCGCAGATAGAATCGAACGGGGGGGATGGTGATGAAAACCGTGTACATAAATGGAGAACCGCTGGACGTTAGCGCGCCGGATCAGCGCGCGCTTGCGATTCTGGTGGCGTACGACTTCGCCGCGTCGCCTTCGCTTTTTGAGGAAGGCCCGCGAAAATGGGCGCGGTACATATTGCCGCGTGGGCACCACGCCGACCGGCTGGGAATCCGCCGCGTTGATTCCGAATTCGATATTGTGCGCCTGGACCCTGCGGCCCGCCGCCGCGCCCGTCGATATTTTGACCGGTACCCGCGCCGACGCGTCTGCGTGATCGGAACGCCGCGACGCGTGAATCTGATACTGCATAAATTGCGCCGCGCGTAGCAGCCGCCCAACCTTGCCGCTCTGGCCTAACAGCCGGGGCGGCGTTTTTTATTCTAGACTCTAGCCCCCGCTACCGCATAAAATCGCATACGGCCGGCGATACCCGCCCGCCACAATAGGAGTCAAAAACTATGTCAGCATTTATGGTGCCCGCCATGCTTAAAACCGCGCGCGATTTAATCCGAGCCCTACGGCGCGGCGATTATTGCGGAGTCGTTTTGTATAACGGCCCGTCCCTGATCGATGGCCAGCCCATTGTTGCCATCGCCTGCAGAATTACCGAGGCTTCCGAGAACTCCAAGACCGGGGCAATGGTCCAGAGCTTCATTTTGCGCCGGGATATCGCCCCCCACCTTGCCCTAAAAACCGGCGCGGATTCCAGCGTCTGCGGAGATTGCCTCTTGCGCCCAATCCATAAGGGCCCGACTCGCTGTTATGTTCGGGTGTATCAGGCCCCGCTTTCGGTTTTTAATGCTTTCCATCGAAACCGCTACGCCGTCCCTGGTGTCGATTTTGATGCAGCATTATTGCCCGGACTTTTTGCCGGACTCGCTTTCAGAATCGGCACCTATGGTGATCCGGCTGCGGTGCCGTCCCCCATTTGGAAACGCGCGACTCGCCGCGTCCGGACCCGCACCGGTTACACGCACCAATGGCGACGTCGCATAGCGGTCGGACTTAAGAGTCTTTGCATGGCATCCGCCGACAGCCCCGCCGATGTGCAGGACGCAAACGCTCGAGGGTGGCGCACCTTCCGCGTTAGGAAGCACGACGCCCCGGCCCTGGCATCCGAGTCGGTTTGCCCCGCCGCCCTCGAGGGCGGCAGACGCACACAATGCGACCGTTGCGCGTTATGTCGCGGAGCATCAATTGACGCCCGCAATATTGTGATCGCCGATCACGGCTTGATGGACGCCCGCCGCCGAGCCTAATTCCGCGCCGATCTAACCGCCCAGGTGCACGGCCTGGGCGGTTTTTTATTGCCCTGGCCGCATAGTTAAATAGGCGCGGCCCGCCGCCCGTGCACCGGGCAAACGTACCATGGGCGGTCGGCCCCGCCGCGCGAACGGGCCGACCGCGCCGACCTGGGCGAAGGTGCAGGGGTAGAATCTACCCCTTTGACAGGTCACTTCACCCGCCGCCCCGCCGACCTGGGCGAAGGTGCAGGGGTAGAATCTACCCCTTTGCCAGGTCACTTCACCCGCCGCGCGCCGGGGCCGCGCCGGATCCGCGCCCGCCGCCGCGCCGAATTAGTCGCGGATCCGCGCCCGCCGCCGCCCGGGCCGCGCGATTAATTGTTAGAATCTGACTCGACCGCGTTACTTGAACCCAGGCCCGTGGGCCAAGTATCGCGCCTAGTATTCACGCCGAATAGATCCGGCCAGGCGCCCCACGAATACTTGCGCGAATACATGCCCCGCGGCCGGCGAATACTTTCGCCAGGGGCCCGTTACTATCGGGTCAGATCGAATACTTGAAAATGGCGGAAAACAGCCAAAAATCCGCGAACCGCCGCCGCCGCAGCCGCCCGGGCACAAGGTGCATGTTTCACACAAACGATACGAGGTAAAAATGAACTGGCTTTTTTATGCTATAACCCGTATATAAAAAGCCTTCAGGGTCCCCTTTTGGGGGTAAAAAATTTTTCATTTTTAGGAGGTACCGAATGCCTGAAGTACGAAAACCCCTTCATCGGGTCAATTCAACGGAGTTCGAAAAAATTGTACAAAAACGAAACGTACCGAAGGGCGTTGACAGACCTTTGACGCCCAAGCAGCGCCGGTTCGTGGGCGAGTTGGTCGCCAACGACGGCATGATCACCATGAGGGACGCCGCGATACGCGCGGGCTACGCACCTAGATCCGCGCACTCTCGGGCGTGGGAGCTTACGAATGTTGAGATATCGCCGCATGTTGTTGCTGAGATCCGGCGGCAGCAAGCGGAGTTGGATGCGAAATATGGTGTCACGTATGAGCGTCATGTTCGGGATTTGAAGAACATCCGGGACGATGCTGTACAGAACGGTGCGTACTCTGCGGCGGTACAGGCAGAGAAGGCGCGGGGCATGGCCCAGGGGGACATTTACGTTTCTCGTTCTGAGGTTCGGTATGGCAGCATAGACTCCATGAGCAAGGACGAGGTTTTGGAAGAGTTGAAGAAGCTAGAGGAGAGCTACACGGATGGCCTTATTGACGTCACGCCCGAAGAGGATGAAGGATCGCCCACGCACGATGCCAGCGGCGGCGTCCACGAAGAGCGAGGGCGGGTTCTGGAAGAAGATGAAGGAGGGGATCGGGAAGAGCGACGTGGACTGGACGATGACGAGGTTGGAGAGTTGGGCACTTCCGGGGGTTCCTGATATTCTGGTGTGTGATGCCAAGGGGCGTTTTCATCTGATAGAGTTGAAGTACACCAAGGACAATTCGGTAAAACTTTCGCCGCATCAGGTAGGCTTCTTTCGACGGCATGAACATGCCAGCGTATGGCTTTTTGTCCGGCATGACCCGAAGGAGTCGGAGCCGAGACTTTTTCTGTATCCTCCGGAACAGGTCGTTCCTTTGACCATGGGCGGTATAAAGGATGCGAAGCCGGTTGCGGAATTTGGGGATCCTCTGGATTGGTCCCGCATAACGGAGGTCGTAGAGAATGAGTATTAGGGATGACCGAAGAACCTGAAGCTCATAAAGTCGAGCTATCCGCGCACGAAAAAGCTACGATGACGTGGCGTTGGACGGCGTTGATTATATATTTATTGATCTGCTTTTATGATTTTATGTTCGTTCCTATTTGGTATGGAATCAACCGACCGGATATAAGTTTATTCATGGAGATCATTAACTCCACCCCAGAGCCTATGGTACAAATGGAACTGATGAAGAAGCTTACAGGGCAGCATAATCCCTTTACTCTAATGGGCGGAGGGTTATTCCACTTAGCCTTTGGAGCTATTTTAACGGGTTCCGCATTTGCTTCGGGCCGAAAATAAAGGACACGTCGTCTTCGATGGATTTTAAGGGTCCCCCGGAACTTCTTGACAAGAAGCTGAAGCTTCAACTGCGCTTGGCGCAATTGGAGAAGGTGGACAGGTGTCGAGACAGCTTCTTACCCTTTGTCAATGCGATGTGGCCGGACTTCATCTTTGGCCATCACCACGGAACGATTGCGGAGAAATTCGAGCGCGTAGCGAAGGGCGAACTGAAGCGCCTGATCATCAACATGGCCCCACGGCACACGAAGTCGGAGTTCGCCAGCTTTTTGTTTCCCGCGTGGATGATCGGGCTCAATCCAAAACTTAAAATCATTCAGGCCACGCACACCACGGAACTTGCTGTGAACTTTGGCCGGAAGGTAAAGAACCTTTTGGAGGAGGAGGAGTACCGGGAGATATTTCCTGATACGCAGTTGTCGGTAGACAGCAAGGCGGCGGGCCGCTGGGACACGAAACAGGGCGGGATGTACTACGCCGTGGGCGTTGGGTCGAACTTGGCCGGTCGTGGTGCGGATTTACTGATCATTGACGATCCGCATTCGGAACAGACGGCCATGTCCAACACGGGTTTTGACGACGCCTGGGACTGGTACACTGGCGGACCTCGACAGAGGCTCCAGCCGGGGGCGGCTATCGTTTTGGTACAGACTCGTTGGTCTGAGAAGGACATGACGGGACAACTGGTCCGGGCTCAGATGAAGGACCCGAAGGCGGATCAGTGGGAGGTCGTAGAGCTTCCTGCGGTGCTGCCTTCTGGAAAGGCATGTTGGCCTGAGTTTTGGTCTATAGATGAGTTGAACAGCGTCAAGTATTCTGTGCCGCCATATAAGTGGAATGCTCAATACCAGCAGAATCCGGTTGGCGACGAGATATCCATACTCAAGCGGGAGTGGTGGCGACTTTGGGACAAGGAGAAGGTACCGGATCTTCAGTACGTCATTCAGAGTTACGACACGGCGTATAGCAAGCGGGAGACGGCGGACTTTAGCGCGATAACGACGTGGGGCGTATTTTATCCTGACGAAGCGGGTGGACCGCCGAACTTGATATTGCTAGATGCCAAGAAGGGCCGGTGGGAATTTCCGGAATTGAAGGCGATTGCGTTGGAGCAGTATAAGTTTTGGGATCCGGAGACGGTCATCATCGAAGCGAAGGCTTCTGGGTTACCTTTGACCCATGAGCTACGGAACGTTGGCATTCCTGTTGTGAACTTTACCCCTAGCCGTGGTAATGATAAGTTATCGCGGGTTCATTCGATTTCGCCACTATTTGAATCGGGCGCGATTTGGGCTCCGGACGAGCGGTGGGCGGAAGAGGTCATTGAGGAATGCGCGGCCTTTCCCAACGGGGAGTATGACGACTTGGTAGACAGCACCACACAGGCTTTGATGCGTTACCGGCAGGGCAACTTTGTTCAGCTTCCAACGGATTACCATGACGACGAACCGAAGACAGTGAGGTTTGCGGCGTATTATGGTTGATGATAATGGCCAGAAGCCCGACCTTCGAAAGCGCGATGCTGCAATACAGGACGCTAATCTACAGTATCAAATAGAGGGTGGCGTTAAGGGCGGTTCGCTTCAGCGAGGTTTTGATCCCGACGAGGTGGAGGTTTTACACCAAACCGCTATTAACCTCCCTCCCGTTCGCACAATAAAAGCATTAATGGGAGCCGCAAAGGGGCTGGGGCTTGGTGCTTTAGGGGGCACAAGACCGAGGGAAACGCCAGGAAGTCTTTTGACGGGCTCAAAAATGCCCACAAGACAAGACTTGAAAGACGTCATAAAGGACTATTATTCCCGGTTAACCACCAGTCCAAAACGAAGCCCTGTAGAGACGAAACGTGCTGCTGATATAAAATCGAGAATCCAGAAGGACGAGGGGGTTCATTCGTTAGGTCCTAGAGGGCTGACAGGTCCTCGCAAGCGCACATCGCTGCAATGGGGTCCTGGTTGGGAACAGACGGGAGAACTCCTTGGGCACCCTTCAGATCCTGAAGTCCGCGCTCTTATGAACGAGATCATTGTCGCTCCTGAAAGACCTGTGGCGGAAGATATTCTGGCTACCGAGGGGCCGTCCTTTGACAGGACGTATAAAAACCTTTTGGCGGCACGTAGGAGAGGAACTGGTCATACTGTTGTTGCTTACAAGGGTGAGGCTGGGGCCTTACAGGGTGATAGGTATGTAATTGGTCACCCAGGTCGGAAAGATTCGGGATGGTTGGGCCCTGGACTTTACGCTTCTAGTTCTCCAACTTCGGCCAAGATTTATGGTGAAAACAAAAGAAACCTGGATGAGGGCGCTTCGGGGGTTAACATTCTTCCTGTGAGGTTAAGAATGGAGAATCCTAAAACAATTTCTTGGAGCAGGCAAAGAGAGATCGGTAAGTCCTCCCCCGAAGATAGGGCTAATTGGCTGCAAACAGAGGTAATAGATAAGGGCTATGACAGTGTAATTGTAGAGTACGAACACAGGGAAGCTCCAGGCCAACCTAGAATTAAAGATTATTTTGTAGTGGATGAGTCTCAAATCCGCTCTGAGTTTGCTGATTTTGATCCCGCATTAGCGGATAAGCCTGGACTTGGAAAAGCCCACGGCGGTCCAATATACGCCAGCGAGATTTTGCACATGGCGGATGGGGGCCCACCTAAAATTCCTGATCTAACCTCCGTGCCACCAAACACAGAACCTGCAAACGAAAACATGAAGCAAAATCGTTTTTGGGTTGAATACTTGCCTGTCAACGATGCGTATGTGGCTTTGTTTGGGGATGACGTAGGAACAGCTTCGCGCATCCCCTTACGTCATCCAGACATACCCGCCCTTGGCAAAAAACGAAACATTGCAACTCCAATGGAGCAGCAGTATGGGGCTGAAAGGTGGGAGCAGTTACCAAAAGAACAGACCCTATTTCCAACGCTAGAAGAAATCGACTCTACTTTAGCGAAAAGCAATCTGTGGAGAGACCCCGAGACAAATACTATTACCGGCATAGAGAATAAGCCACGGCCCGTGGACTCTTCTAATTTACCCGCGCTTATTGCCAAGACGGCGGCTTTGTCCCTGCCTGACGAACCACCGCCCAAGGGCAAAGGCCAGAGGTTTCGTGGCATTGGAAGTCTTATGCGGCGGCGTCTTTTCCCTCTTATTCAGGCTGCACAGCTTGGTTATGAGCATCTTTTGTCTCCTGAACAGAAGGCTGAGATCAAGGATTTCCTTGCGAGCCCCGCACATGAGATGGTGGGCATGGAAAAGCCTGGGATTGAATATTTCAAGGATCTTCTTGGGATGTCTGGGTCGGAGACGCAAGGCGAAACTATTAATTTGCCTACAGACAAGGGCGTTGGCTCGTTAGCCAAAGAAGCCAGGGACATGACCTCTGGACCACGGTCCACGGATCAAGCTCCTAGCAGAGCATATCCAATAGCTCCTCGTGACGAATGGTATGGAGATGCTAATTATGAAATGACGGGTGGACGTATAGAAATGATGTCTCCCGATGAGTTTTTAGCAAAGGCTCGTCCTCTGGAAATAGATGAAGTATCGAGGGAAAATATCGATGATCTCAAATCTCATATAGAGAGCGGCAGGACCCTAGACCCCCTTTCTTTGAATGCGACCGGCAGGGAAGACGGCAGGCATAGAGCACATGCTGCAAGAGAACTTGGTATTGAGAAAGTGCCTGTTCTTGTCTGGTCGCCCACGAACAAGGCCCACGGCGGTCCTATATTCAAGGCAGATGGCGGTCTCGCATCCATGGCCCCTGAAGCGCGGGATATGTTTCGTGAGCCACGGCCCATGGTTAAGAAGCCACGGCTCACGGCCCTTGGCCCGGGTGCCAATCCGGGTGTAGCTAGTTTATGTGGCGTGGCTAGGAACATGAACCGTAGTGTGGTAGCGTAGCCCCTACTTTTTGAGAGAGGTTTTGTCATGCCGAAAGTTGGCTCCACGCATTATCCGTACACCAAGAAGGGCAGGCAACAGGCAGCGTCGGCTCGTCAGAGACAGGCTGCGAAGTTATCGGGGGGTGGAAAGGTGAAAAAGTCCATGCCCAAGCGGAAGGCAAAATAGGGCGCGGGATGGCTTGCAAGGAATGCATGTGTCAGTTATGCGGTGACGAGTGCGAGTGTGTGAATTGCACTTCGGATCAGTGCGACTGCGGGCACAAGAAGTCCGAGGACAAGGGGACCGGAGACAAGGGCAATGGTCTTTTGCCGACGTATCGTGTATACGACAACGGATCTCCGGAGGCTTTATTGACAGCAAAGTGGGTACAACAGTTAGCGCGAAAAAACCCCAAAGCTCTTTTGTTAGAGCCCCGGCATGTTTATGACGAAGCCTTGGTAGGTATCACGAACGAGCCTGAAGATCACTGGAAAAGAGATTCTAGGGTCTACGTCGCGGTATATGACGAGGACAAGTGTGTTGACGTAGTGATGTCCTGGTTGGACTGCGAGTATGACGAGGCTCAAGAGTGGCTGAGTTTTAACACTTATGGCGCGTGGGCCGGTGAGGGTACCCCCACGTTTCGTAGCATCGAAGGAGCGACGAATGTTTATAACAGTTAGTGAGTGGGTAATGGACCGCATCAAGGAGCCTTCTTCTTGGGCGGCGGGCGCTGCCGTATTAATCGGTTTATCCGCCTTTCTTGGTCAGCCGTGGATTGGCGCGGCGGGCATAGCGGCAGCGGTTATAGCTGTTGTTGTCAAAGAACGCGGTGGCAGCTTTTAAGAAGTGAGATAAACAATGGCTAGAGAGCCTTTTCCGGTTTCGTTAGTGGAACGGCAAAACGACGACCCAAATCTTATTGAGATAGAAGAGGACGTAGAGTTTGCTGTCCCTGGCGCTTTTTCCACTGTTCTGGACGGTATTCCAGAAGAGATAGAAATAGAGCTTTCCGAAGACGGTGGGGCTCTGGTCGATTTTGATCCACAGGAGACTCGGGGAGAGGGGGAGGAGTTTTCCTCCAACCTTGCGGAGTTTCTTGATGACGGTGAGCTTGGCGGCTTGTCTAACGAGCTTATGGCGGAATTTGAGGCCAACCGTGCATCTCGCGGCGATTGGGAGGAGACCTACTCTAATGGGCTCAGTCTTCTTGGGCTCAAATACGAAGAGAGGTCGGATCCTTTCAGGGGCGCGACAGGCGTAACGCATCCTCTTTTGGCCGAAGCGGCTACGCAATTTCAGGCCCAGGCGTTCAACGAGCTTTTGCCCTCTTCGGGACCGGTAAGGACCGTGGTCATGGGCGACATGTCACGGGAAAAAGAGGATCAAGCTTCCCGTGTTAAGGAGTTTATGAACTATTACATCACAAACGTGATGGAGGAATACACGCCAGAGTTTGACCAGATGTTGTTTTATCTACCGCTGGCTGGTAGTACGTTCAAAAAGGTTTATTACGACGAGGGCATGGACCGTGCAGTGAGCAAATTTGTTCCTGCCGAGCATCTTATTGTCCCTTACGAGGCAAATGACCTGGAAACGTGCCCTAATATCACGCAAATCATTCGTATGCCTGCAAATGAGTTACGAAAGAAGCAAATATCGGGCTTTTACCTGGATATTCCTGTTTTACCTTCCCAAACGGAAGAAGACGACATAACGAAGGAAATGAGCAATATAGACGGCATTTCACCGTCTAATATTGACTACGATTGCTCCTTACTGGAATGTCACGTCAATTTAGACCTAAAAGGGTACGAAGAAGTAGACGGAGAGGGCGAGGAAACAGGCATCAAAGTCCCGTATGTGGTGACAATAAGCCAGGATAATGGTGCAGTTTTATCAATTCGGCGCAATTATGACGAAAATGACGAGAAAAAACGTAAGATCCAGTACTTTGTTCACTATAAGTTCCTTCCAGGCTTCGGGTTTTATGGTTTAGGGCTCATTCATACCATCGGAGGGCTCTCCAGAACGGCTACAGCCGCTTTAAGGCAGCTTATCGATGCCGGAACGCTTTCAAATCTGCCCGCAGGCTTCAAAGCGCGAGGGCTGCGGATAAGAGACGACGATGAGCCGCTGCAACCGGGAGAGTTTAGAGACGTAGATGCTCCGGGTGGTGCGATTAGGGACAGCTTGATGCCGCTGCCCTTTAAGGGGCCCGACCAAACGCTATTTCAACTTTTGGGGTTTGTTGTTGCGGCAGGACAGCGTTTCGCGACCATCACGGACCTGAAAGTTGGCGACGGCAACCAACAAGCTGCTGTTGGCACCACTATCGCGATGCTGGAGCAGGGCACACGAGTAATGAGTGCCGTACATAAACGTATGCACTATGCCATGCGCCAGGAGTTCAAGATGCTGGCGCGCATCATGGCGGATTATTTGCCCCCGCAGTATCCTTATTCGATAGAAAATGCTGACCAGAGCATCATGGCATCCGATTTTGATGACCGTGTAGATGTGCTGCCGGTATCCAATCCCAATATATTTTCTCAAGCGCAGCGTATCGCACTTGCACAAACGGAAATGCAGTTGGCGGCGCAAGCTCCCCAGATGCACAACATGTACGAGGTGTACCGGCGCATGTATGAAGCGTTGGGCGTCCGCGACATTGATAAAGTGTTGCACCAACCACCAGCGGGAGAACCGATTCCGGAAGATCCTGCGGAAGAAAATATCAAGGCCCTTGAGATGGCTCCTCTTCACGCCTTTGAGGGACAAAACCACGAAGCGCACATCATGGCGCATCTTATTTTTGGTTCATCTCCCACGGTAGCTTCTTTGCCACAAATGGCCGTGGAGCTACAAAAACATGTTATGGAGCATGTTAAGATCCAGGCTGGAGAACAAGCCAAGAACATGATAATGCAGCAGATGCAGGGTCAGCAGATGCAGGGAGATCCCGGGGCTCAAATGGAGGGCTTGAAGGCTCAATTTGTTGCCCAGGGGATGCAGAAGGTGAAAGAGTTGAGTGCTCAAGTTTCTCAGATAGGCCAGCAGCAACAGCCCGATCCTTTAATTGAGTTGAAGAAGCAAGAATTGCAGATGAAGCAGGCCAAGGATCAAGGGGAGCTATCTTTAGACCAAGCCGAGTTCCAGCTTGATCAGCAGAAAGAGACCCGTAAGGGCGAAGAGTTCCAAGACCGTATACAAAGTCAAGAGAAGCAGACGTTTGCCCGCATCCAGGCGGCTGCGGAGCGAGAGAAGATGCGAAACGCGCAACAACGAGGTTGATATGGCTGAAGTGAAATATCGGGGCACTCCCGCAGGAGATGCGCCGAAAGCGGTTAATTACGCTGATATCAAGGGTCAGGGCAGAGTTCCGTATAGGAAAATCGTGAGCCGTGCAGGACCCTCTATCGGCACTGGAAAAACGACTACTGGGAAAAAACGTGGTATGGGTGCCGCAGAACGCGGTAGCCGCTTTCGGATCAGTTGACTCTCCGCCAAACATGGAATATTCTGCGACATAGCGCGGAATGTTTTATGAGAAGCGGCGTACATGGATGCAGTTGTTTTTGTTCAGAAAACCATTCGAGACAGGCGAGAGCACGTCTTGGATGTGTTAGAAAACAACGGCATACAAAACATGGAGCAGTACGCTACCCTGATGGGCGAACTTACTGCTCTTAAATTGGTGCAACAGGAACTCTTGGGCCTGCTAGAAAAACAGGAGCATATGGATGATTGATTCCAAGGCTGCGACAATAGATTCGGAAGACACGACCCCAATTTTGGGAAGCGCAAATGAAGACGCCGAGGACTTTATCGGCAGCGCATACGTTACTCCGGAAGATAGGGTATTAGACCCTAAACTCGTTGACAAATCTTTGATTGAACGAATGCCCGATCCTACTGGCTGGCGTATTCTTGTTCTTCCTTATCGCGGTAAGGGCAAAAGCGAGGGCGGAATTATAATTCCAGAAGCCATTCGCGATGACACTCAAATCCAAACGGTTGTTGGATACGTTTTTAAGGTGGGGCCTCTAGCCTATAGAGACAGAGAAAAATTTCCTGGTGACCCTTGGTGCGCGGAAGGAGACTGGGTGATTTTTGCCCGTTATGCGGGATCTCGGTTTCGTATTGAGGGCGGGGAAGTCAGGATTTTAAATGATGATGAGATTCTGGCTACCATTGATAATCCTGACGATATTTTAAGTCTTTAAAGGTGCATTATGGAAGAATTGAACGCACAAGAAGAAAAAACCATTGAAGTAGGCGGCGATGAAGTTATCACGGAAGTGGAGATAGGCGAAGGTTCCGAGATAGTTGCTGGTTCGGACCCAGAAGTATCCGTATCGGAAGAATCCGTATCGGAAGAACAAGAAGAGTATCAAACCGGCGTCCAGAGACGAATCGACAAGTTAACGAAACGTATGCGGGAATCCGAGCGCCGAGAACAGACGGCAATCGAATATGCCCAAAACGTTCAGGCTGAATCCGAGACCTTAAAATCTCGCATGAAAACTTTGGATGAGGGATACTTATCTGAATACGGCGGTCGTATTTCCAGTGAGCAAGAAGGTGTTGAGAGTACGCTTCGTAGTGCGCTGGAGCTTGGGGACACGGATGCCGTCGTTGAGGCTCAGAAGAAGTTAACAGAACTTGCGGTAGCCCAGGAAAGGCTTAATCAGGCAAAGGTTCAACAACAGCAGCAGCAACATCAACAGCAGCAGCACTATCAACAGCAGCAACAGCAGCAGCAGCGATTAGCGGAGCAGCAAGCTGCCGCCCCCTCCTCTGTGACGGATCCAAAGGCGGAGGCCTGGGCGGCACGAAACGAATGGTTCGGAAAAGACGAGGCCATGACGTATGCTGCTTTTGGTGTGCATAAGAAACTTGTCGAGGACGAAGAATTTGACCCGACCAGTAATGAGTACTATACTGAACTTGATAAACGTATGCGGAACGAGTTTCCGCAGAAGCTGAACGGGGGCACAAGGAAACCCGCTCAGACCGTTGCATCTGTTTCTCGTTCGGGTTCGCCCGGACGCTCTAGGAAGGTTCGTCTCACTCCGAGCCAAGTCGCGATAGCGAAAAAACTGGGTGTGCCGCTTGAAGAATACGCGAAATACGTGAAGGAGTAAGGTTAATGACCAAGGAAACTGAGTTCGAAGCCATTAAACGTACTTCTCGCGCTAAAGCTACCCGGGAAAGCACGGCCAAGCGTAAGCCGTGGTCTCCCCCGTCAAGATTAGAAGCACCCCCTGCTCCGGAGGGCTTTCAACATCGTTGGCTTCGTGCAGAAACACGAGGCTTTGAAGATCGGCAGAATATTTCTGCTCGACTTCGCGAGGGCTACGAATTGGTAAGAGCCGATGAGTACCCTGATTTTGAAGCCCCCATTATAGATTCGGGACGGTTCGAAGGTATTTTTGGTGTTGGCGGTCTTGTTCTCGCACGTATCCCTCTTGAAACCGTAGAGGAACGCACAGACTACTTCAGACGGAAAAGCACTGATCTGATGGACGCTGTTGATCACGATATGATGCGCGAGAACTCACATTCATCGATGACGATCAGTAAACCTGAACGTCAATCTCGTGTAACCTTCGGTGGCCCACAAAAACAGTGATTGGCTACTATAATTAAGGAAAGAGACTGAAAATGGCAAATGCCGAAACAAGTTTTGGTCTTCGCCCTATTGGAATGGTTGGCAGTGGTCCAAACTCAACCGGTTTGACCAAATACGAAATTGCCAGCAATAATACTAACGTTATTTACAACGGTGAAATTTGCGTTCCGCTTGCAGCGGGCGTGATTGATCAGGCAGGTGCCACTGATGGTGGTACCACACAGGCGTTAGGTATTCTTGTAGGGGTGGAGTACGTTGATAGTGTTCTTAATAAGACCATCTTCAAAAACTTCTGGCCTGGGTCAGGTAGCGTGAGTGTTGACACAAATTTCCCTGTCAAAGCTCTCGTGGCTGACAATCCAAATCAACTGTTCGTAGTTGCTGCGGATGCTACTCTAACTGACCGAGCAACTGCATTAACTGCTGTTTTTGCTAATGCTTCGCTTGGCACATCAGCTAGATCTGGTTCTACCAACACAGGTAAATCCAGTTCACAGTTAGGCGTTTCAACAATTGCGACAACGGCAACCTTGCCACTTCGCATTGTTGGTCTTGCTGATGATGCGGCGAATAACGACTGGGCATCAGCCGGTGCTCATTTGTATGTTCGGTTAAATGCTCACTATAACGCTGGAACCCGTGCGTTTGCTTCGCAAACGACTGCGGATTCCACCGGTATTTGAGGAGGGTATAGAAAATGGCTATTACTCGCGCACAACTTGCGAAAGAGCTTGAACCCGGCCTCAATGCGTTGTTTGGGCTTGAATACGACCGGTATGAGAGAGAGCATTCCGAGATCTTCGACGAAGAAAGCTCGGATAGAGCGTTTGAGGAAGAAGTCATGCTCGCAGGCTTCTCTACGGCTCCGGTTAAGGCGGAAGGTGCTGCCATCACGTTTGATGACGCACAAGAAACCTACACGGCTCGTTACACCCATGAGACAATTGCCCTAGCTTTCTCCATCACGGAAGAAGCTGTCGAGGACAATCTCTATGACCGTCTCGCGGCACGTTACACTCGTGCCCTAGCACGTTCGATGTCTCAAACCAAACAGGTCAAAGCTGCTAGCATTCTTAACAATGCTTTTTCGACCAGCTATCCTGTTGGTGATGGGGCGGCGTTGTGTAGTTCTGCACATCCCGCTATCAGCGGCAATCAGCGTAATCAGCTTTCTACTGCGGCGGATCTCAACGAGACTTCGTTGGAGCAGATGCTAATTGATATTGCTGGTTTAACCGATGAGCGTGGACTTAAAATTGCTGTTCGTGGCATGAAATTGATGATCCCGAAAGAGCTTCAATTTATTGCCGAGCGTGTGCTCAACAGCAATCTTCGTCCGGGCACGGCGGATAACGACGTCAATGCAATGAAGTCCATGGGCATGCTGCCGGATGGGGCCGTGGTTAACCACTTCCTCACCGATACGGATGCCTATTTTGTTAAGACGGATGCGCCAAACGGCTTTAAGCTGTTCCAGCGGACACCTCTTCGCACTGCGATGGAAGGAGATTTCGACACGGGCAATATGCGTTACAAAGCCCGTGAGCGTTATTCTTTCGGTGTTTCTGACTGGCGTTGTGTATTCGGTACGGCGGGAGCGTAAGTTCTCTTGTTATCAGAGAGGGTGGCCTTGTGCCACCCTCTCTTTTTGCGTATAGTTGGTTTCTGGGATTGATAGCCCTAGCGACTGACCCAGCGGACGCTTACAAAGACTCTAGGGCGAAACCTTTCGTAAGGAGGTAGCCTCATGGCTAACACCACTTTTTCTGGTCCCGTTCGTTCGGAAAACGGCTTTGTTATAGCCAACAAGAATTCGAGCACGGGCATTGTAACGGATTCTTCCGTACACTCTTCTGCAAACAAGGATGTAAGGCGCTATTACCTTGAAGAGTACTGGAAGCGGCGTCCCGCACTTAATGCTGTGTTGAACACTGCCTTTTCAGACGCAGACGCCACGGCTGCTGCAAACGGCGTTATTCGGCTTGCGGAGAAAGTTGCCAACAAGGACTTCGAAGTTCTTGGTACAAGCATGACCACCGCGCTGTGTACGTTTGATACCACACGAGCCGGTATTATTATCACCACAGGCGGAACGGATCAAGATCAGGCTATTATTGCCCCTCATCTGGACACTAACCAAACCGCTTGGCAGACTGTTCCCTGGGGCACTGAAAACTCTGTTATCTGGGAATGCGTTGTGACTACGGCGGCGTCTATTGCCGACATTAAACTTTGGGCTGGCTTGAAACTAACCAACGATCAATTGATCGTCACAGACGCTGATCAGGCTTATTTCAAGTTTCAAACGGATGCTACCAACAGTGAAGCCTTTACGGACTTCACGTTATTGCACTTTGTACACAGCATTGGCGACACGGATTATATTAGTGCGCTGCCAATTACTGTAGCCGTGGACACTCAGTATCATTTGAAAATCGTCATCGACAGCAATAGAAAAGCATCTATTTATGTCAACGGCATTCAGTACGATGTTACGTCCACATCTGGTAGTACTGGCGGAACAGCGGTAACCACGGGAACGGATAAAACTGCGGCCCTAACCGATGACGTGAATTTCATTCCGTACATTGGTGTGGAAACTGGTGCTGGATCAGCCAAGGCTCTGAAGGTACATTCGCAAGCTATTAGTCGGCTTGTCTACGAATAATTAGATGGGGGGAAACCCCCATCTTTTTAAAGGAGCTTTAGATGGCAGATATTGTTACGTCAACGACTATCGTAGACGGTGGCCGTCAGGCGGTAATGAGTTTCACTTATCAGTACGTTGATGGTGGAAACGAATCCGCTGTTACCAAAGTAGACGTCTCCGCTTTAGCTGCAAGCAGTGATGGCACAACGTGTACGGGGGTCCGTATTGTTGAGGTGTGGTGGACGTGTGCGGGGATGACGGTTCTCATCGAATCCGATGCAACTACCGACGTTTGTTTGATGCAATTGTCGGCGGATGGTCCCGGATATCTGGACTACTCTGATATTGGGGGCCTTACAAGTTCTCTTGGTTCCAGTCCTACTGGAGATGTTCTTTTCACCACCACGGGAGCAGGAGCGGTTCCGGATACCTACAATGTAGTGCTTCGAATGATAAAAGAGTATTAAGCCCTTCTATAGGCCCGTATTTGGAGTGGGTTGATGCCTACATATACACTAGAAGCTGGTAGACCTGATGATGGTGTTCACGAGGTTGGTGATGGCCCTTTTCCTGATCTTCCTGCCGGTATTTATCGGGGTAATTTCTATGGAAACGACCCAAGATTAGGCCGCATACAAGCAGGAGACCAAAGGTACTCTGTTTTATCCAATCAGGAAGGGGATGTAGCTAGTTCCGGAAACACGTTTCAAGTGGGAACGGGACCTCAACCGGGACTTCCATCAGGAGTATTCCGTCCAGACGATATTCAAGCCTTTTTGAGAGATCAAGCTCGACTGGCCCGTGCGGAGGCGGCTGCGGCTCAACCGCAACCTCCTCAAATTAATTTTGCTGCTCCCACAGCAGCGCCGGTACAAACTACGCTGCCCAGTCCTGTTGCACCTGTTGCTGTGCCCAGTTTTGTTCCCGGTGGGGGTGCTCCAAGTACTGTTTTCAGTGGTGGAACTCCAAATATCGGCGTCGATAACCTTTTAGCATTAGGAGCGGCAGGCGCGCCAGGAGCAACGGGAGTGGCAGGAGCAATCGGGGCACCCGGAATACCCGGATTTGTTTCTCCGTTTCAATCGCTTTTGCCGTCCCCTTCAACTGTACCCGCGACAGGCACTAACGCCCTTGCTGCACCCAACATTTCTTCAGGTATCCCAGCTTCTGTATTTAGCCCGTTGTTTCCATCTGTTCCCGATATCAGTCAAACGACTCCGGCTACGGCTGCTCACGGCGGTCCCATCCTGGCTTCTGATTCCTTGCCGAGATATCAAGTTGGTGGAGATGTGGATCCTAGCGGTCCGGATGTTCCTAACGAGTTTAGTGCATTCAGGCAATTCCAGGGCGCTAATATGGGCACGGATCCGTATTATGCTGACCAAATGCTACTTGATGGGTTTTTGAATGACGGATTTACGTTAGAGGAAATCTTTGGCCCCGGTTGGACGGACAGGCACAATCGGTACACTGGGCGTCCTCTTCCGAACATGGCTCACGGCGGTCCTATCTTAGCGTCTGATTTCTTGCCTGGATATCAAGGTGGTACGGAAGTAGATGCGGAATTAGAAGCCCGTAGACCTGAGATCCTGACCCAGCTTATGGAAATTCTTGTTAATAAGGGAAGCATGGCCCCGGAAACGTTTAATGCAGAAACTAGAGATATTCCTACTGACGCATTATTAGCTGCGTTAAAGACCCACCTCCTGGATTCAGGCTCCTCTCCAGTTGCTCCTTTTGAACTTGGGAAGGATTTTTATCCTCCTTGGGAAGGGGAAAACCTTGAAGGGGGCCCAACGGAACTTGGGAAGGATTTTTATCCTCCTTGGGAAGGAGAAAACCCTATTTGGGAAGAGGGAAGTCCTGACAACGGCAGTCCTATCTTAGCGTCTGAATACCTGAACGCGGGCGGTCCCGTGCGGTATTTTGAGAACGGGGGCGGTACCGGTTCTCACGAGGAGGACGAAGCAGCAGTAGCGCCAGGGACTGTTAATCCCAATCCCGATTCCAATTCCAATTCCAATTCCAATTCAGGGTCTGGGTTCAATCTGGATATACTGGACACGATTAAGGGGTACGTAACACCGGGAAATGTGGCTAACACGGCGATCAGTCTGGCTGCAAGTGCGTTGAATCCGGTCGTCGGTCTTGGTTACACTACTGGCCAAGCATTTTCCGGGCTTGCAAGTTTTAACCGGGGTGAAGAACCTCAAGGGTTCGTCGATGGACTTGTCCATGGTGGCCTAAACGCACTAGGGGTCCAACCGGGAGATATTACGCCCGACGAGGATCAATCAGTCGGCGTCGGAGTCGATCCCACAACCGGTGGTAGTTTCTCTCCTGAAGACACAGGCACGCCGACAGGCATGCCGGCAACCCAAGGTGATATTGACGCTGCGCTTCCCGGTATGAATGTCGTTCCTCATTATGGTTTAATGTCAGGCCATGATCCAACGAGTGAACTATAATGGCAATTTCCGGATCAGCTAATTTCAATCTCGACGTAGCCGAGATCATCGAAGAGGCGTTCGAACGGTGCGGGCTTGAGCTTCGCACGGGCTATGACGCAGCCACGGCGCGTCGATCCTTAAACTTGATGCTGGCAGATTGGGCCAACAGGGGGATCAATCTCTGGACCGTGAGGCAAGTGACGCAGACCGTGGCTCAATTGTCGTCCACGTCTGCGATTGACGCTTATCCGGTCGGGACCATCACGGCGACGGTGGACGATTCCGCTAACCTCAGTGTTGGCGAGACGATTACTGGCGCTTCAAGTTCCGTTACGGCCAAGATCATTACCAAGCCCAGCAGCAGCACGGTGACTTTGACGGTTCCCAGCGGCGCTTTCACTGCTAGCGAGACGATTACCGGTTCTAGCAGCAGTGCCACTACGACAATTACTGCGGATCCTAGTCTGGAGGATGTACAGAACACGATTGATATTTTGGATATCGTGATACGCCGGTCTGGATCGGATTTAGCCATGAACCGCATAGGCCGCAGCGACTATCTGGCACTGCCGGAAAAGGACCAGCAGGGTCGGCCCACTCAGTTCTTTGTGGACAGGCAGATCACGCCTACGGTAACGATTTGGCCTGTACCGGAGAATTCCACGGACCAACTGATTTATTATCGCTTACTTCGCATAGACGATACGGACACTTCCGTGAACACGGCGGAAGTACCCTTCAGGTTTTTGCCAAGTCTGGTTTCCGGGCTGGCGTATTGCATAGCAATGAAGCGGGCCCCGGATCGTATGGCCCTTCTAAAGGCCAGCTATGACGAGGATTTCCTTCGCGCCGCTGTCGAGGACAGGGAGAGGACATCGTTACACCTAGTTCCAACCGCCGGTTCTCTTAGGGTTGTGTGATGGCTAAATTTGCTTCAGGAAAAAACGCTTACGGCATTTCAGACAGATCCGGGCAGCGGTACAAGCTGCGCGAGATGAAGCGTGAATGGAACAATCTGTTGGTAGGCCGGGACGAGTGGGAAGAGAAGCAACCACAATTAGAGCCTCGTCGTGTGGACGCTGATCCGGAAGCCCTTAAAGATGCTCGTCCGGACAGGACAGAAAAAGAGGTTACCGTTCTTTTGAAGAAGGACGCTTTCAGGAGCGGCGCTTCAGGAAGTGCGGTTATAACTGTGACGGAACCGGGGCATGGCCGCTCTACCGGCGACACCGTTCGTTTTAGGGATGCACTTGGTTTTGATGGGTTTACGAGTGCGGTAGTTTCCCGTGATGCGGGATATACGGTCACAAAAGTTGACTTAGAGACCTATACCTTCAGCGCGGCTAGTGGTACGGCAACCACGGGATCTATTTTTGGCGGGGGCTTTCCTGCATCTGCGGGTCCTGTGACGGTAGAGGCATGACATGGCATTCACATTTACCACGCTGAAAACGGCGATACAGGATTACACGGAAAACGCTGAAGCGACCTTTGTGACGCAGTTGCCCCGGTTTATCCTGAACGCGGAGGAGCGCATTCTCAAGGAGTGTCAGTTAGAGGTTTTTCGTAAAAACTCTACGGGCACAACAACAGAAGACGTAAAGTTTTTAAGTAAACCGTCTGATTTTCTGGCCCCCTTTTCTTTAAGCGTTGTTAATGGTTCTAGTAATGAATTTTTGTTGTATAAGCATGCTTCTTTTTTACAGGACTACACTCCGAATCCAACCACAGACGGCCTTCCTAAATACTATGCAAGTTGGGATAACGGTTCCTTTTTATTAGCCCCCACTCCAAATGCTGCGCTTACTATAGAGCTTCATTATTTCTACAGGCCAGCTTCTATTTCTTCAACGGGGGATGGAACGAGTTATCTTGGGGACAATGCTGAGTTGGCCCTTCTTTACGGTGCTTTAGTTGAAGCCTATACTTTTATGAAAGGGGAACCGGATTTATTGCAGTTTTATGACAAAAAATTTGTGGAGTCAGTACAGTGGTTAAAAAACCTTGGCGAAGGCAAGCAAATACGAGATCAATACAGGTATGATCGTTTACGGAGAGAAGTACAGTGAAAGAACGTTCCCTTAAAGGCTCATCTGTTGCCCTTGTTGGCCTTGGTGGATCGCAACTTGCATACACCTTGTCTGTTGCTAATGGGGATGAATATGATGAGGTATGGGCCATCAATTCTATGTTAGCGCCCATAAAGCATGATCGGGTGTTTATGATGGATCCGCCATCTAGATTTTTAGATACGGAAAACGCTGGAAAACAAACCCCTGCCCTACGACGAGAATTACCAAAGCACAAAGGTCCTATATACACTTGTCAATTAGATGATCGAGTGCCTGGGGCTGTTCTCTACCCTTTGGAGGAGGTCATTAAAGACACCAATTTATGCTATTTTAATAATACGGTTCCATATGCGGTTGCTTTTGCGGCATATCAAGAGATTGGCAAGCTGCATTTATTTGGTATTGATTACTCCTATTCGACAAATGTTCACATGGCTGAATCAGGGCGGGCCTGCACAGAATTTTGGTTATCTTTTTGTGTGGGCCGGGGAATGAAAATTGATGTAGCTTATGGTTCGAGTTTATTGGACACAAATGTCCCCCCCGAAGAACGGCTGTATGGGTATCATAGGTTAGACGACCCCTTGGTAATGAACATAGAAAATGAAGAGCTTTTAATCACACGACAGTCAGAACTGGTGCTTCCTGAACCTATGGATACGCCTATTATATTTGGCCGTCACGATAACCTTGTTGAATTACAGGAGACCGCGTAATGTTGGCTGTTGATGCAGGAATTACGGTAGGCGAGGCTGTGGTGAGAACCTCAGATAACGGGGGTTTTTCAGCGGATCAAGTTGCTGAGATGGCTGTGGAGAAGATAATCCATGTGTCCGATGGTACTATTGCCCCCTTACGTGATCAAGCGCACGCTTTCAAGGAGAATATCCAAGCTATTTTGTGCTATTATATGAAGTTCGCAATCGAACAGGACCGTGCTACAGTGTGCGCGGAACTTAGAAAAACCGGCTATGACGACTTAGCCAAACACTTTAGGAGTATTTGATATGGCTATAGCAACGGCTATGGGTACAGCGTTTAAATCCGAGGTTTTAAAAGCCACGCATAATTTTTCTGCTACTGGCGGCAATAGTTTCAAACTAGCTTTGTATGCTATTTCAAGCGGTGGAAAAACTAGCTCTACCGCCGCGCTAGGAGCAACTACTACTGCTTTTACAACTACAGGTGAAGTAGCCTCTAGCGGAACGTATGTTACTGGAGGATTGGCCCTTACTAATATAGATCCGACCACGTCGGGAACCACAGGGTTCGCTGATTTTGCTGACAAAAGTTTCACCACGGCTACTATTACTGCACGAGGAGCCATGATCTATAACGATACGAATAGTGATAAAATGGTTTGTTCGCTAGATTTTGGTGGGGATAAAACAAGTACAGCGGGAACATTTACAATTCAGTTTCCAGCAGCAGCGGCATCAACGGCAATTATTAGAATTGCGTAAGGGTTTAAAGTTTGACTTTAATTGCTGGATTTGGGCGTGGCGAATATGGTGAAGGGCTGTATGGCCAACCTATTCCAGTAATTCCTACGGGTGTAGCAGGAACAAGTGCCGTTGGAACTATAACGGTTGTTCCAAGTGTTGAAGTTATACCAACGGGTGTAGCAGGAACAAGTGCTGTTGGAACTGTAATCCCCGCTGCGGGCGCGGGAGTTTCACCCACAGGGGTCGCTAGTACAGGTGCCGTTGGAGCTATAACGGTTGTTCCAAGTCTTGCGGTTACGCCAACAGGTGTTGCGGGAACAAGTGCTGTTGGAACTGTAATTCCCGCTGCGGGGGCCGGGGTTTCACCGACAGGCGTTGCGGGAACAAGTGCTGCTGGAACTATAACGGTTGTTCCAAGTCTTGCGGTTACGCCTACCGGAGTCGCGGGAACAAGTGCTGCTGGGTCTGTAACCCCCGCTGGGGAAGCTAAAATTGTTCCAACGGGCGTTGCCGGTACGGGTGCTGCTGGTACAGTAACCGCCGATTCGGGGATTGGAGTTGTACCAACGGGCGTTGCGGGGACAAGTGCTGCTGGTGCAGTAACCCCCGCTGGGGAAGCTAAGGTTACGCCTACTGGAGTTGCCGGTACGGGTGCCGCCGGAACCGCAACCGTTGTACCCAGTATTGAAGTTTCACCAACGGGTGTGGCAGGAACAAGTGCCGTTGGAACTCTAACTCCCGCTGCGGGGGCCGGAGTTACGCCTACGGGTGTGGTAGGAACAAGTGCTGCCGGAACTATAACGGTTGTTCCAAGTCTTGCGGTTACGCCTACGGGCGTTGCGGGAACAAGTGCCGTTGGCACTGTTATTCCCGCTGGGGAAGCTAAAGTTACGCCGACGGGTGTGTCAGGAACAAGTGCTGTTGGGTCTGTCATTCCCGCAGCGGGTGCTGGAGTTGCACCAACGGGTGTGTCAGGAACAAGTGCTGTTGGGTCTGTAACGGTTACGGTAGGTGCTCTGGTTATACCCACAGGCGTTGCGGGAACAAGTGCCGTTGGGACTGTAATAGCCGTACCGAGTATTGAAGTTGTACCGACGGGTGTAGCAGGAACAAGTGCCGTTGGGACTGTAATAGCCGTACCGAGTATTGAAGTTACGCCTACGGGCGTTGCGGGAACAAGTGCCGTTGGAACTGTTACCCCCGCTGCGGGTGCTGGAGTTGCACCGACAGGGGTCGCTGGCACAGGTGCCGTTGGAACTGTAGCCGCTGTACCGAGTATTGAAGTTGTACCGACTGGCGTTGCGGCAACAAGTGCCGTTGGAACTGTTACCCCCGTTGGGGAAACTAAAGTTGTACCGACTGGCGTTACGGGAACAAGTGCTGTTGGAACTGTAATAGCCGTTTCGGGGGTTGAAGCTACACCCACAGGTGTTGCGGCAACAAGTGCCGTTGGAACTGTTACCCCCGCTGGGGAAGCTAAAGTTGTACCGACTGGAGTTGCCGGTACAGGTGCCGTTGGAACTGTGGTAGCCGTACCGAGTATTGAAGTTACACCCACAGGTATTGCCGGCACAGGTGCCGTTGGAACTATAACCGCTGTATCGAGTATTGAAGTTGTGGTAACAGGTGTTGAAGCCACAGGTGCTATAGGAGGCGTTAATGTATGGGGAATTATTGATGCCTCGCAAACATCAAGTTTTTCTGAGGTCAGTACATCGCAAACATCAAGTTTTTCTGAGGTCAGTACATCGCAAACGCCAGACTGGACCGAAATAGCCGCCTAGAAAGGTCGCATAATGACAAGTACATACACATTAAATCAGGGTATTGAGAAACCTGCGGCGGGAGATCAGTCCGGTACATGGGGAGCCACGGTTAATACCAACATGGATATCATTGACCGTGTCGTTAGTGGTGTTGGCGCTCTCACATTAACTGGATCAACTACAACTCTTACCACTACAGACGGAACATTAACCGATGGCATGTACCGTGTGCTGGTGCTTGGAGATGGTGGCGATCTCGGCAGCAATAACACCATTACGATTTCTCCAAACGACCAAGATAAGCTGTATTTGGTTTATAATAATTTAACGGCTAATCGTAGTGCTATCTTCACGCAAGGAAGCGGGGCTAACGCGACTGTTGAAAATGGGGAGACGGCCTGGATTTATGCTGATGGCGCAGGCAGCGGCGCGGCGGTTCGTGTAGGTACGTCTTCTACGAAACTATTAGACCAGGATGGCGATACCGGGATACAGGTAGAAGAAGGCGGCGACGACGACGATACCATTCGGTTCGATATCGCCGGGGCCGAAGACTTCACCATGACGGCCAATACGTTCACCGCCCTATCCGGCAGTGACATTGCAATAGCTAGTGGCGCGACAATCACCAATAGCGGAACCGCGACCGGTTTCGGCGCTGATGCAGAACGTGCCATTGCTGGAGTACTTGAAACCAACGCCAATTTTGTCGATCAGGTCATCTTCGGCCCCTCCGTCGATGGCGTGCCATGGAATGGGGCGTGGAGCGAAGCAAGTGTATTCTCCAGCCTGATGCTGGCGACCATTGAAGACGAAGGCACTAACACAGAAATTAATATCTGGGATTTAACGGAACAATCGGCTGGAGCCATCAGCACCACGCCGCTGGCAACTGTTGATCTCAGTGCTGCTGCGACACCAACATCCATAGCGGCCTGTATGGGCTACCTAATCGTAGGCAGCGAGGACGGCATTGCCATCATTGACCCACATTCTGGCGCATGGGCTGAACGAACTCAAGGCTGGCCCAGAACATTGTCTACCAGCACGTCACCGGCGCTAACCAGTAATGATGTGCTTGTCGTTGGAGCAGGATTCGCCTCACAACCTGATCTTGATCCGAGAACTGGTGGTCCGATGCCAACCTTTATTCTCGGATACGGCACTGGTGCGGATGTTGTTTCTATTCTTAAAACCGATGGCAATGTTTTCGACAAAACTGGCACTGTGGACAGTAAGGCCGTTGGAATTATGAATGGTTTTGAGTTTCACGAGGATAACAACGGCGCACGAATTTACCGAAGCAAAACAGACATTGATAGGATTACGGCAGACGATTGGTCCATTCTAGGCTGGGCTGAAAAGGCACAGGCTGATCAATATCTTGGTTCGGATAAGGCTGCATCTTTTACATCAGCACTCTCCGCTAGTGCTGATTCAGATGGGTTGTCGTTCCATCTTAATTCGAATACCGCCAACCTCAATCCAATTAATGCAGCGAACTGCATGGTTAATCGAACCTATAATACGGGCTATTTTACACGCCTAGTCAAAGGTCTTTGGTTAGCCAACAGCAATACAGTTGATCGAAGCTACAAGGGCAACACCCTCACGAACAACGGAACGGTGCCGACTGCTACCGTTGGGGAATTGACGGTCTACGGCCCATTTTCCACCAGTAATTATCTTTCTAGAGCCAGCGATGCGGATTGGGACGTCATGGGCACTGGTGCAGTTCATATGTCCTGTTGGTTTGAAACAGCTAGTGCTACTGCCAATGAAGTTATGATGAGCATCTCGAACGCTGGTGGCACCATTAGGTGTTCTATGACATTCGAAGCGGCTTCTGGTAATATTGGCTGGGAGATACAGGGGGCGACGGCGACAGGAACACTTAATTCGGCTCTTACTGGTTTGGATAATGGCGTATGGCACAAGTGCGATCTTGTACAGATATCAAGCACAGAGCGATACATCTATGTGGATGGTGTTAAAACGTCTTTAAGCGGCGGCTCAGAAACAACCGATATTGGCTCTCTTTCGTCTTCAGGTAATTTACCCTTTGCCATCGGGCGTCTGGGTGGTTCATCTGGTCAAGGTGGGGTAAGTGTGCAGTTGGCACTTGCCCATCTATCAGCCACCGCCCCAAACGCCCCTCAAGTTCGCCAGATGTACGATGCTGAAAAAGGCATGTTTGTGGCAGATTCTGAATGTCTACTGCAAAGTGGCAGCACCGACGCCGTGCTGGATGTCGATGTCGATCCGCTGTCGGGCAAGGTGTTGGTCACGCAGACTGATGCCATCACCATATTCGACGGGCTGGTCGTAGATTCAAAACCAACCGTGAACAGTGGCGCAAGCGAGAAGGGCAAGCTGTGGGGTGCATTACGAGCAGAGCAGAACAGCGCCAATGCATACGTCACGGCACCGGCCACTGACCAGCGTCAGGTTAATGAGATGGTGCGGGGGCTGGCTAGTGATTTGCCAGCCGGTGCTGATCTGGGGAAGGCGAAGGCGTGGATCAAATTCGATGGTCGTGACCCGATATCCATTAAATCTAGCTTTAATGTCAAAAGTATTACAGTTAAAGGGACAGGCGAATATACAGTCCAGTTTGCCGTGCATTTCAAGAGCGGAGACTTTGTTGCCTCTGGAAATGGCAGTAATTCCCCCGCCTTTACGTCCATAGGTTTTGCCCGCGCCCTTCAATTTACCTACGAGTCATATGTGCAATCGTTCAACACTTCTGCGGCGGCTGCTGATCAAGGGGCTATTCACCTTATGTTTTTTGGAGAATTAGAAAATGAATGAGCTAATCGTAAACGCCGATGGCACATATATGGTGGTCGGTAACGCCGGATCAGTCAGCGGAATCCTTGCTGATCTGGTCAAGGCAAACACCACCCCCGCCGAACGGGATGCTGATGGCGTCATTACAAAGGAAGAGGTTGTACCGGACGCCGACACGCTGGCCGTCGAGATCACAGCAGATGATCTGAAGACCCACGCATGGCGGCTACCAAAGGCCCGTGTAGAACGGCTGGGGGAAATTCGTAGGGACCGTAATGCAAAGCTGGTGGAGCTTGATCTGGAGTATCAACTGGCCGACGAGGGTGTGCATCCAGATAGTTTGAGCAAGGCTCAGGTGGCTGCGAAGAAGGTTACGTTGCGTGATCTGCCGCCCACGGCGGAAAGCCATCTGGCTGGGCTGAACGATACCGACGCGATCACAGCTTACGTCCCCAGCGAGCTTGAATAGGGTTGAGGAGCAGCCCGAATGCCTCTACAGAAATTAGCCTTTCCGCCTGGGGTTTTTAGAGACCAAACTCGGGGGTCCACTGAGGGCCGTTGGTTTGATTGTGATAAGATCCGATTTCGCGCTGGATTACCTCAAAAGATTGGTGGCTGGCAAAGGTTCAGCGAGGATACCACGGATGGTCAGATTAGATTTTTGTTTAACTTTATTAGCCTAACAGAAAATAATTACCTTGCCATTGGCTCTTCTCAGAGATTCTACATTGAAGAGGGCGGCACCTTTACTAATATCACGCCATTGCGTAAGACAGTCAGCCTTGGGACTAATCCCATTACCACAGGGGACGCTGGTAGCGGAGTGATAACCGTTGCAGACACTAGTCACGGCGCGGTTTTGAATGATTTCGTTACCCTTGCTGGGGCTACCCTAACTGATGGGATAACGACGGCTCAGATCAATACTACTCATCAGATTACAGAAATTGTCAACGATAATTCGTATAAGGTGGATACAGGAGGGAGCGCCTCGTCTGGTACGACTGCTGGCGGGGGTGGTTCCGTAACGGCGGCTTATGAAATAAACGTGGGCCTGGACACTTCTGTACAAGGACTGGGCTTTGGTGCCGGGACGTATAGCCGAGGCACGTATGGATCAGCAGCAACCATCGCTGCCGGTGCCGTTAATGAATTGCGCTTGTGGTCCGGGGATAATTTTGGTGAGGATTTGATATTTAATGTAAGAAACGGCGGCGTTTATTATTGGGATGAATCGGATGGTTTATCAACACGCGCTATAGCGTTGTCGGCTGAATCGGGGGCCTCTAATGCGCCAGTAATCGCCACACAGGTTATGGTAGAGAATAATTCTCGTCATGTGCTTGCCTTTGGGTGTAATGTATTAGGTGCTACGACACAGGATAAATTGCTTATTCGATGGTCTGACCAAGAAAACGCGGTTGATTGGACCCCAACAGCACTAAATACGTCTGGAGATTTACGGCTTAATAGTGGTTCTCAGATAGTTAGAGCTTACGCCACTCGCCAGGAAACGTTGATATGGACTGAAGAAACCTTGTTTAGTCTGCGTTATGTAGGAACACCATTTATATTTGGTATTAATGTTATTTCCCGGAACATTACAATTATAAGCTCCAATTCCGTAACTTCTTTGAATGGGGTGGTTTATTGGATGGGGTTGCGGAATTTCTTTGCGTACACAGGTCGCGTACAAGAACTACCGTCTACAGTTAAAGATTATGTTTTTGGTGATATAAATAGGACACAAGCACAAAAGATTCATGCTGGAACAATCAAGGATTACGGCGAGGTTATATGGTTTTATTGCAGTGCTGACTCTGAAGAAATAGATCGTTATGTTATTTTTAATTCGTTCGAAAACGTTTGGTATTTTGGGACACTGGCCAGAACAGCATGGTTGGATAGTTCGTCAAGAGAATACCCCATAGGGTCCAACTCTGCTGATTTCCAAATTTATAACCATGAACTTGGTTTGAATGATGGAGAAGGGTCATCGCCTAGTGGGATAGCTGCCCATATTGAAAGTGCGGATTTTGAGATTGGGGATGGCGACCAATTCCAATTCATACGTAGAATACTACCCGATGTTTCTTTTTTTGGTTCTACTGATCCGACTCCTTCCGTTAGTTTTTCTCTCAAACCTAGAAATTTTTCCGGGAGCGGGTTCGGAACTTCGGATACTTCCACCATCACAGCTACAAAAACGGTGGATGTTCAGGAGTACACTGAGCAGGCTTTTGTCCGAATACGAAGTAGACAGATGGCTTTTAGGGTTGAAAGTTCAGGCACAAATATTGCATGGAAATTAGGTGCCCCACGGATTGATGTTCGGCAAGATGGGCGACAATGATGCCAAAAATATTGCATAATCCACTTCCATTCGCTACAGAAGAATATGACCGTGATGCGATGCAACTTATTCTGACCATCCTACAAACATCTTTGGATGATGTCACACTTCCGGTTATCGTAAGTAGTGAAGATGATGTTTTTGGCACTTCCTGGTTTTTATCTTAATGGCTAGTGCATACAAAAATGCGAAAGTTGACCTGACGGACACAGATGTAACGATCCTTTACACATGTCCTTCGGTTACAACGGCCATAGTCACTTCAATTCTGGTTTCAGAAGACAGTGGTAATGCGGATACTATTACGGTTACCCTGACAAATTCCGCAGCCGCAGTGTTCTCATTATTCAAGGTTAGGGCCGTGGGCGCTAATACGACGGTTGAATTACTGACACGGCCTTTAGTTGTGGGAGAAGCTGAAATTCTTAAAGTTACCGCCGCTACTGGGGGTCGATTGCATGTCGTATCCAGCTTATTGGAATTAAGTTAGTGCAGTATGACATGTAGGGGTTTTTGGTATAGATGAAAAAGATATATGAGCGCGGTTAATGCAACATGAGCCCAACAGCGGTAGGAAAATTTATCGAAACGGTCGGTGTACCGGTAGCCATGGCAGCGGCGTGCGGGTTCGTGGTTTGGTGGCTATTGAAGTGGCTGACAGGTTCGTTGGGAACTCAAATTGGGGAAATTAAACAGGAAATTAAGGACGAAACGGATACT
>Ga0255049_10000273_pt1 | contig 32163 bp, 30 predicted proteins | sample JV7_2_3_MG_FD_183615 | JGI IMG/M metagenome (GOLD analysis project Ga0255049, IMG submission 183615) | Seawater microbial communities from Jervis Inlet, British Columbia, Canada - JV7_2_3 | ecosystem: Environmental > Aquatic > Marine > Inlet | place: Canada: British Columbia | collected 2016-10-06 | reverse complement strand
TAGCTGCGTTCGAAGCTCTGGCGATCAACGACTACATCGCTCAGGTTCGTGTTCCGACGCTGAGTATTGCCGCGGCCGAAGATATGACTCAGAGACTGCCGAACCCATACTTCGTTCGTGCGTCGTCGAGTTCAGCTCAGGCATCGCACCCCATGGGGCATTACGCGGCCATTGATCGCGGTTTCAGGCGGGCTGCGACCATTGGTGACGATATCGCCTACGGGCAGGAAATGGTCGCCGGATTTCAACGTTCGTTTGAAGACAACGGCGGCCAGGTCGTCACGAAACTCTGGCCGCCGCTGAATGTCGCGGAGTACAGTGCGTATATCGCGCAAATCCGAGATGTGGACGTCGTCTATATGGCTTTCGCGGGCGTCAACGGCTTGCGGTTCATGCGCCAGTATGAGGAGTTCGGCCTGCACGGGAGTATCCCGCTGCTTGGCGGGATGACATCTGCGGACGAGTCGATATTGCGAAACATGGGCGATGAGGCGCTTGGTGTCATATCCTCCTCTTTCTACTCCGCGGAACTACCGTCGGCTGCGAACCAGGCCTTCGTTAGCCTGATGCGGGACACCTACGACGTCGATCCCGGTTACTACGCGGTTTCGGCTTACCTTGAGGCGCTCGTTCTCGATACCGCATTGCAACAGGTCGGCGGTGACACAGCCGATAAGGAAGCGCTGATGGCGGCGTTGCGTTCTGTCAGCCTGGAAGCCAGCCCGAGGGGTGCCGCGCGATTCGACGAGTACGGTAATGTCGTTGGTAATATTTATATCTTCGAAGTCCAGCGTAAAGACGGCAGGCTCGTCAACACGCCTATAAAGACTTACGAGAATGTCAGCCAGTTCTGGACTTACGATACCGAGGAGTTTCTTTCCCAGCCGGTCTACTCCAGGGACTATCCGCCCGCCCGATTTCTTGGGCAATAGCCTGCAGCGAAACTAATCTGCCGCTTCGCGTGGCGACGGACCGCGAAAAACGTTCACCATGACGCTCTGGATCATACTAACGATCAACAGTATCGCCATGGGCGGACTGTTGTTCCTGTTGTCGTCGGGGTTCTCCTTGATCTTCGGGCTGATGCGCATACCGAACCTGACGCACGGCTCGCTGTTTATGCTCGGCGCCTACTTCGGGGTGACGTTTCTGCGTCTTGGCATCAATTTCTGGATTGCGGCGCTCTTGAGCGCGCTAGTTCTCGCCTTAATCGGCGGATTGATCGAGCGGCTGTTACTCAGGCGACTGGCTGGCCAGGAACTCGCCCAGGTACTTGTGACGCTCGGGCTGTCTTTTATCATTGCCGATGTCTGTTTGCTCGTCTGGACGGGCGATCCGATCCCGCTGACGACGCCAGAGTCTCTGCGTGGCGTCGTGCGTTTCTCGGACGTCGTCTTTCCGCGTTACCGGCTGGCGGTCGTCGTCATCGCCGTGATCGTTGCGGCCGCGCTTTGGCTGATGCTCGAACGTACACGCTTGGGGGCGACGATACGTGCCGGCGTCGATGACCCCGAGATGGCGCGGGTAACCGGAATTAACGTTTCGCGCCTGTTCACCGCGGTATTCTGCCTGGGTTCAGGGCTTGCGGGTCTTGCGGGCGTGCTGAGTGGCCCGATTCTATCCGTCTATCCGGGGCTCGACGCGGAGATGCTGCCGCTAGCGCTGATCATCGTCATTCTCGGCGGCGCAGGGAGTCTGCCCGGCGCGTTGATTGGTAGCTTCATCGTCGGATTTATCTACAACTTCGGGCAAGTCATGTTTCCCGAGTTCGCCTATGTCGTACTCTTTCTTCCGATGGTGCTCGTGCTCGTACTGCGGCCGCAGGGGTTATTCGGCAGGCAATCATTATGATCCGTCTAGCGGCAGCGATCGGGCTACTCGCGCTGATCAGTGTGCCCATCTGGCTGGGTAATGGTTACTACGTCAATATCGCCAGTCAGATTCTGATCTGGGCCGTCTTCGCGCTGGCATTGAACGTCTTGGTCGGCTGGGCCGGCCTCGTCTCGCTCGGACATGCGGGGTTGTTCGGCGTCGCCTGTTACACGGGCGCGCTGCTGGTCGTTGCCGGATGGGGGCATCTCGCTGCGGCGGTCGCTGCGATTGCGGTAACGCTTGTTGCCTCGGCGTTATTCGCTGTCCTGTCGCTACGGACGTCAGGCATCGGCTTTATCATGATTACGCTGGCGCTGGGGCAGATTCTCTGGGGCATCGCGTACCGCTGGATCGATCTGACCAATGGTGACAACGGGATCATTCTCGGCGCACGCCCGCAGCCGTTCGGCGTCTCCCTGGAATCCCCGTCTGCTTTCTACTTCTTTACGCTGCTGGTCTTTCTATGCACGCTCGCGAGCATGGCAGCATTCGCTAAGTCGCCTTTCGGAATAAGCTTGCGCGGCACGCGCGATCAAGCCCGTCGTATGACGGCGTTGGGGTATCACGTTTGGCTGATTCGTTTTGCGGCGATACTGTTTTCGGGTTTATTCAGCGGCGTTGCCGGGCTGCTGTTTCTCTACTATCACCTGTACGTCAGTCCGCACGTGCTCGGGCTCCCAGGCTCGGCCGAGGTGCTGTTGATGGTCATCTCGGGCGGAAGCGGGACGCTTCTCGGTCCGATCGTCGGGGCCGCTCTGGTCGTGGTCATGAAGACGGTCGCCAGCGCCTATATCGAACGTTGGAATCTCGTGCTGGGCGCGATATTCGTGGCGATCGTGCTCTTCATGCCGGACGGGATCGTTCCTGGAGCCAGGCGATTCTGGTGCTGGGGCCGGAACTCACTGCGCGAGTTGATTGCGGCGAAAGACGAGGATCGCTCGTGAGCGTGCTCGACGTTCGTGGTGTCGTGAAGTCCTTCAGCGGGCTACAGGTGATCGCGAATTTGGACTTTGCGGTCGAGGCTGGCGAGCGACGCCTGATCATCGGCCCGAATGGGGCCGGCAAGACGACGCTCTTCAATCTGATCACCGGGGAGATCGCACCGGATCAAGGATCCGTGCTGTTGTTCGACGACGATATAACGCGATTGCCAGGATGGCGGCGTGTCCATCTCGGCATGACGCGAACCTATCAGATCATCACGCTGTTTCCGGATGACAGTCTATTGCGGAATATTTCGTTGTCGTTATTGGGGCTGATGCCGTTGCGTTGGAACCCACTCGTCCGGCTCGAAAAAGTAGAGGCGATTACTGCAGCGGCGCGAGAGATACTAACGAGCGTGGGACTGGAGCATATGGAGAACAGACCGTTGCGCGAGACAGCCTATGGCGACCAGCGACGTGTAGAAATTGGTATGGCGTTAGCACAACGGCCCAAACTTATGTTGCTCGACGAGCCGTTCGCCGGCCTGTCGGTAGATGAGCGCGCGGATATCAAGGATCTATTGAGATCTATTCCGCGGGAAGTGACGATCGTTATGATCGAACACGATATGGACGTTGCTCTGGATTTCGCTGAACGAATCTCGCTTATGCACTTCGGTGAGATGGTCGTCGACGGATCACGAGCGGAGGTTGTCGACCACCCGCGAACCCGGGAGATCTATCTCGGTGAATGACGCATTGGTTTTTTCTAGCGTCGACGCTTATTACGGTGACAGCCTTGTGCTCCGGGATGTCTCCTTTCGATTGCGACAAGGCCGGCTCCTCGGCCTCCTTGGTCGAAACGGTGCCGGCAAGTCGACCTGTATGCGCGTTGCCGTCGGGCTGTTGGCGCCGCGGCGGGGCGAGATCGAGTTATTCTCATCGCGAGTCACGAACTTCAAGCCTGAGGAACTCGCGCGATTAGGCATCGCGTGGGTCCCGCAGGGGCGCCGCATCTTTAACAGTCTTTCGGTCGGTGAAAACCTGGCCGTCGCGCAGCGCATCCCACCGTGGGCGAAACAGCCGCCCTGGACTCGCGAGGCGGTGTTTCGCTCATTCCCGCGCCTTGGAGAGCGTGAGACACAAATGGCGGGAGCTCTGTCCGGCGGCGAGCAGCAAATGTTGGCGATAGGCCGAGCGTTGATGTCTAATCCACGCGTGTTACTGATGGATGAGCCCTCGGAAGGCCTGGCGCCACAGATCGTCGCCGAGGTCCTGACGACGGTCGGTAAACTGAAAGAGCAAGGCTTGTCGATCGTGCTCGTCGAACAGAATCCGAAATTGGTGCTTGGCATTGCGGATGACGTCGTCATCCTGAACAGTGGCCGCGTCGCGGTAAGTGGGTCGGTCGAGGAGATCAGACGATCGGAACTCGATCTGCGAGAGCATCTTGGAGTTTTTTAATTTAGTGAGGAAGTTGGATGTTTTATTCTTGTAGTCCCGGGTCTTCGCCGCTGTCAATCAATGGTGGGGGGTCTTCGGGCGCGCCGGCCGCTGGTCAGCGCCTGACGGTTGACCTGCATTGTCACCTCTACGTCCCCGCCGCGGAGCAGCTGGTCGCGGATTCTTTCGATATGGAAACCGATCTCCTCTTCAAATTTGCGAATGAGGCGACTCGGGAGGTCAACCGCAAACAAGCGCAGGAAATTTCCGGCAAGCTGACGTCCATTGAGACGAGACTGGCGGATATGGACGCGATGGGGATCGATGTTCAAGCCATTTCTCCGGTGCCGCTGCAGTATTACTACTCTCTCGACCCGGAACTCGGCCGGGCGTCGGCGCGTCTCATCAACGACCGTATTGCGGAGATTGTCGCTGCTCATCCGGATCGCTTCGTCGGGTTGTGCAACGTGCCGATGCAAGACGCGGACTTGGCGGTCGCCGAGCTCGAGCGTGCGACCCGCGAACTTGGTATGCGTGGCGTGGAGATCTGTACGAGTGTTGCGGGCGAAGAGTTATCCAATGACCGTTTCAGAAAATTTTTCGCTAAGGCGGAAGAACTCGATGTTCTGATCTTCATGCACCCGAACGGGTTCTCTGACGGCGATCGGCTCAGGGATCATTACTTCACCAATGTGATCGGCAATCCACTTGATTCGACGGTTGCCGTGCACCATCTGATTTTCGGCGGGATCCTGGACGCCTATCCAAAGCTGAAAATCTGTGTTGCGCACGGCGGTGGCTATCTGCCGGCCTATTCCGGCCGTATCGACCATGCCCATTCAGCACGCGAGGACTGTCGGCGTTGTATTAAGGACGCACCTACGAGCTACTTGCGTAAGCTCTACTTCGATACGGTCGTCTTCACGGAGCATCAGCTGGAATATCTCGTCAACCTGTACGGCAGCGACCATATCGTTCTGGGCACAGACTACCCCTTCGACATGGGAATGGTTGACCCGGTTGGATTCGTCGATAGCGCGAGCGCGTTAACCGAGGGCGACAAAGCGGCGATCGTTGGTGGTAACGCGGCGCAGTTGCTCGGGATAGCCGACCGCGTGAAATCGGCCTCTTAAGGAGATGAGTGCGCACATGACCGAGATTCGTGATGGCATGCGAGTGGACTGGGACGTAGAGATCACGATGGATGACGGTCTGGTCCTCAGGGCGGATGTGTTCCGCCCGGTCGCGGCAGGTCGATTTCCGGTAATACTCTCGTATGGCCCGTACGCGAAAGGACTCGCCTTTCAGGACGGCTATCCCAGCGCATGGGAGCGCATGACCGAGAAACATCCGGACGTAACCGCCGGTTCGACGAATCAGTACCAGAACTGGGAGGTCGTGGATCCAGAGAAGTGGGTACCCGATGGCTACGTCTGTGTCCGTGTCGATTCTCGCGGCTGCGGGAACTCCCCCGGGTATATCGATCATTTCTCGTCGCGGGAGACACGCGACTTTTGTCTTTGTATCGAGTGGGCAGGAAACGAACCCTGGAGCAATGGCAAGGTCGGTCTGAACGGTGTCTCTTACTACGGTATCAATCAATGGCAGGTTGCGTCACGGCAGCCGAAACATCTTGCAGCGATGTGTATCTGGGAAGGCTCGGCGGACTGGTATCGGGACATGACGCGTCATGGAGGTATCCTCAGTACGTTTTGGGCGAATTGGTACGACATGCAGGTAAAGACAGTTCAATATGGACTGGGCGAGCGAGGCCCGCGTAGCCGGGTTACGGGACAACAGGTCTGCGGTCCGGAGACACTGAGCGAAGAAGAGTTGGCCCGGAATCGCAGCAGCTTCGGCGACGATATCCGCGCTCACACCCTTGACGAAGGCTATCATCGCGAGCGTTCAGCCGACTGGTCGAAAGTAACCGTGCCACTACTATCAGCCGCAAACTGGGGTGGGCAAGGGTTGCATCCACGAGGTAACTTCGAGGGCTACATGCGGGCCGCGTCGGATCAGAAGTGGCTGGAAGCGCACGGGCGAGAGCACTGGACCGAGTTCTACACGGATTACGGCGTGGCGTTGCAGAAGCGGTTCTTCGACCACTTTCTCAAAGAAATTGATAACGGTTGGGATGAACAGCCGCCAGTAAAGCTTCAAGTTCGGCATATCGATGGCTTCGTTGAACGAGACGAGACTGATTGGCCGCTACCGCGTACGCAATGGACTCGGTTTTATCTGGGTCCCGAGACCATGAGTCTATCGCAGACGCAACCGGAAGGCGGCGGGACGACAGAGTTTTCTGCGCTCGGTGAGGGGTTGACCTTTCTCACGGCCCCGTTGGAGGAAGAGACTGAAATCACGGGTCCCGTAGCGGTCAAGTGCTTCATCTCTTCGTCTACGAATGATGCGGATCTATTCGTCGTGCTTCGGGTTTTCGACGGTGACGGGGAGGAGGTCGTATTCCAGGGAGCCATCGATCCGCACACCCCCATCGCCCAGGGCTGGCTGCGAGCTTCGCACCGAAAGCTCGATCGCGCCCTGTCACAGCCGTGGCGGCCGTACCATAGTCACGACCAAGAAGAGCCGCTAGAGCCCGGAGTACCCGTGGAACTCGATATCGAAGTCTGGCCGACGTCGATCGTCGTCCCGGCCGGTTACCGCATCGGCCTGAGTTTACGGGGCAAGGACTACGAATACGCGAAGGCAAGCGGCGAGCGTTTATCGAACTTCAAGAATGAACTGCGCGGTTGTGGCGCATTTCTGCACGACGATCCGTTGGATCGACCTGTCGAGATTTACGGTGGAGAGACGACATTACACACGGGTAAGGAGCAGCCGGCCTACGTTCTGCTTCCGATCATCCCGTCGAAGTAGCGGCGCACGCGTTGGCGTCCGTTATCGTCCTAGTATTACTGGCTTAGAATTTTCCGCTTAAAGGTCTCATTGTCGACGACCCAGCCCAGACAGCGTTGTACATTCTGCAAGCCGAGTTCGTGTAGATCATTGCCGTACATACTCGCCACGCACTCCGATAGCACGACAACCCGATAATTGTTGTTGTGGGCGGTAAAAGCCGTGTTCAGCACGCAGGTATTGGTGTTGATGCCCATCAAGCAAACGCTCTTCGTTTTAAGGTTGCGCAAGAGCATGTCGAGATCGGTGCCCAGAAAACAATCAAGCCGTTTCTTGTTGTCGATGACATAGTCCGTCGGCTCGAAGAGTTCGGGAATAATTTCGGTACCCGGCGAGCCGATAATGTTGTGCTCATCAACTGTACTGGCGCGATCCGGCGATAGACGGTTTTCTTCGTTCGTGATCGATGAGATCGCCTTCCAGAACGGTGCCGACATGCCCTCACTCCCGAGTCCTGGGATTTTTCGGTACGTCAGTGTTACGTGGATGATGGGAATCTCGTGCTCGCGCGCGAAGTTCAGCACGTCGTGCGCGGCGTCGATTACCCGTCTAGAATCCTCTGGGCTAGCCGGCATGGTCGCAACCTCCGGGTCCAGATGGCCACGATGCATGTCAACCGTAACAATCGCGGTGTCGCCGGCATCAAGCTGAAGAAGCCGCAGCATCTTCTCCAGAAGCTCGGATCGATCGACGATGTCTACGGTTGACACTATCTTCCGCGCTACTGACTTGTGCTCAGAACGCGTTCGCGACGTTGTGCTTCAATCGCGAGTTGATCTGCAAGGGCCGGAAACAGAAGCTCGGTACCGTCGGTCAGTGTCACACGCTGCCACCACATCGCACTCTTGCCCGTCAAGGACGGATTACCCACGGCTGTCACCGTCTCGCCCGGGATGACAGTTTCATCCGTCCAGCCGCGACGCGCCAGGGACAGCTTACCGGGCATCTCGATAAGCCAAGCCTCCACGTCGCCAGCTTCGTTGGTGACGTTCATGTGAATGATGGCATGGGGATTGACGAGCTGCAGTTCCGTCACGATGCCTTCTACCGTCACAAGACGAGCCGGATCGTAACTGGCGGCAAAAGAATGATGCGCCCGCGTCATGTTCGACGACAACCCAACGAGCATGACCGGTAACACTCGCGATATGACGGAAAAGTAGCTCTTCGTACGCATCGGGTCCTTTATGCTAATTAGAGAGTGCTCTCTACGCCGAGTCGCGTTGATAGGCCTTCTCCATCGCTTCGATAAGCGGCAGTTTTTTTCCGGAGAGATACCTTACCATGGCGCCGCCGGCCGTACAGACATAGTCGATCTTGTCGAGATCGACGAATTTTGTTGCCGCCGTCACCGTGTCCCCACCGCCGATGACCGAGTAGCCCGTGGCGTCGGCGAGCGCGTTGCAAATCGCTTTCGTGCCTGCCTCGAATACGGGATCTTCGTAAACGCCGGCTGGACCGTTGACGAACAGGGTCTTCGCTTGACCGATTTCCTGCTCGTAGCTCGCGATTGTTTTCGCGCCGATATCCATAAACATCTGTTCGGTCGGCAGAGCTTCAATGGCTACTTCATGCCGAGTGCCGTTTACGGCGTAGGCCAGATCTTGCGGGAACTCGATTCGGTCGCCGAAGTCCCGAAGATAGGTCTTTGCGTCAGCGACGAACACGTCGAGCCCACGATCCTTCAGGAATTGTTCTTTTGTGTCGCCGAGTCGATAGCCCTTGGCCAGCAACATGATTTCTCCGGTAACGCCGCAGGTCAGAATTTTGTCCGCCGTCCCCGATTCCAGGACCTGTTTCATCATGCCGAAGGCATCGGAAATTTTCGCGCCGCCCAACACGAACACGGACGGGTGTTCCGGCGCGGCCATTACCTTCGTTAGTGCAGCGACTTCGTCGAATAAGAGGTCGCCGGCAGCGGTTGGCTTCAACTCCTGGAATGCGACCATAGACGGCGCGTTTCGGTGGGCTGCCGCGAACGCGTCGTTGACGTAGTAGTCGACGATCGGCGCCAACCCGCGAACGAGATAGGTATCGAGCATCTCCGTCGGTTTCAATTTCACCGCGTTTTCGAACGTCGATATCTCCTCGCTCAGATATCTCAGGTTACCCAGTATCACAGCCTCTCCAGGACGCAATGCCTTGACTCGCTCCCGGGCTGCGGGGCCTGAGACATCGTCGATATAGCCGACGTCAATACCTAGATAGCCCGACAATTTTCTAGCGTGTTCCTCGAGAGGGATCAGATTCTGGTAGTCGAGCGTGTCTCCCTGATGGGCGATGATCGCGAGCATCGCTCCTTTATCCAGTAGTTTCCGAATGGTCGGCAGACTCTTCTGAATCCGGTTTTCGTTGACGATCAATTTGTATCAGGGTCGATAGGAGAATTGATATCGACCCGCAACAACACTGTTTTCGAGCGAAAATCGAAGTCGTCGATACTCTTCATCTTGGCCATATCAAGAACCTGCTGTCAGCCTGCGATCTCAATGTCAGGCTCCACTGGAAGAACGAAAAAAAGGCGTTCCGGTGGAACGCCTTCTTTGGCTAGAGCATGAGCGAGCGCTGCTGAGCCCATTATTTCCAGTAGGGCAGACCGAGGTACTTATTCGTCTGACCCACAGCTGTCAGCCGATCGGTCTCCATCCCGGTGGCCGCCCGAATCGCGTCGATAGATTCGGGGATCGTCACGGATTCCTGCGGTATGTGTATACCGAACATCAGGTCCCGGCCGGATTTCACGAAGGTGTCTTCCCAGACGGGGACCTCGTAAATATCGCCGCGTGGTCGGCCCAGATCCCGCGCATACTTGAAGACCGACGCGTTACCGAGGAAACCCTGATCGATCGAGACCAAACGAATTCGGTCATGTGCGGAGAATAACGATTTCGCTTCGTCGATGGAGAGATCCTCCTTCGGTGTTGCGAGAACGGAGATGAAATGGCCATGTGTGATGGGCGTATGGACTAACAGACCGGTCGCGTCCACATGCGGCATGATGGTCATTAGATCGACGGCTTGATGATTGGGTGCCTTGTCGACCTGCAATGCGTTGACGAGGCCGCGGTGATAATCGCCGGGATCGGCGACTCGCCTGATGATAGTAATTGCGACACGCTCGATGCCGACCGCGCGATCCAGACAGTCGATCGTGCGAATCAGGCCGGTCGTGTTACACGACGTCAGCTTCAGGAAATCTTCGTTGAGACCCTTCTCGTAGTTGGCGTAACCATGAAAGAAGACGTTGGCGATCTCATCCTTCTCTCCTCCCTGGAAGACGGCTTTCTTGCCGTGCTTTACGTACAGCTCCTTATTCTTTGCGCCTACGCCAGGTGATGTGGCGTCGAGCACGATATCGACTTCGGGCAGAATGTCCTCCAGGGTGCCGGACACGGTAATGTCTGCCGCCTCAAGGTCCGCTCTAGCGCCTTCGAAAGCGGCGTAGAGTTTGTAGGGCATGCCCTTGTCCCGGAGAGTCAGAACACTGAGCGTGGGAGCGGCATCGACGACGCCGACCAGCTCCATATCAGCTTGCTGCGCAACGCCGTCAGCAAGTCGTTGACCGATAACGCCATAACCGGCGACTAACACCTTGACCATACGTCAAACCTCTCAGAGTTTTTAAAGACTGTCGAAAGAAGCCCGAAGACCCGTGGGGCCGGGGGGCGAATACCCTAGCATAGATCCGCGGGTCAGGGGATTTGTTCGCCTGTTAGTCGGCAGCTTCTCTCAAGCGCCACTGCTGACGCCCAGCCCGGCTACCGTCGCAGACCTGCAGCTGCAGATCACGAATCAAATGCACGGGTTCACCGCCTCCGCCGTGCCGGCTTGGCCCTTCACCGGCGGTGATACAGTTTCCCGGCGCCGCCACAGCGACGACTCTGCCGTTCGCTCTGTGTTCGAATTGTTGTAGCTCACTGCCGTCGCAGGGCTCCAACGCCAGTGTACTGCCGGCACTGGTTCCCGTCAGCGTCATGCAGAGTTCGAACTCGATCAATCGGAACGTACCCTCGGGAATCAGATCGCCATCGAATGCCTGATCAACGGCGAGTTGCCCCTGGTAGCTATAACAACTATGAGTCTGCAAACCTTCCTCAGGTCGGGCTCTGGTCTGAAAGCCGAGAGTATCGAAACAAAAGCCGCGCGCCTCATCCAATTTATCGATCAGTGTGACTTCGACTTTGGTCTCAGCAAATGCCGCCGATCCCAGTATCAGGCTCGTAAGCAGCAGCCCGAGCTTGGACTTATTATTCATCTTGTCCCCTTGTCGTTCGTTGCAGCGCCGACTTCGAATTATCGCAAAAGAAGATAGTATCGCAGTCCTTGCGATAATGCTTGCCCCGCCAGGAGTCCCACCAATGGCGCGATCCCAGATGCAGCGCGACGACGGGCAAACGCCCGAGAGTTTTTCCAGGTTGAGTGGCGGTCGACGCTTAGAGGTAGGCGATGAGCCGGCCGGCGAGGACGGCCATAGTCAAAAATGCGAGCGAGCCGCCGGCGAGGATCATACCCAGTCGCGGCACGGCGCCGGCTGCGTCCCAGTCAGCCGCGTCGCGCTTTAGCACTCTCTGCGTGTAATGCAGGTTAGTGATCGCGAGAATGACAAACGTGATTTTTACGAGAAACGCGGGGCTTTCCGTGATGTAGAACGTCGCCTGCGCCATGAATAGCGACAGTCCGGAGTAAACATTCAGGGCGATGCCGATCCAGCCGATGGACAGAAGGCTGTGGAGTGCGGAGATCGGAATTGGTTTGAACAGTCCCAATAGTCGCAGGTTGAGCGCGAACGAGATGCCCACGATTATCGATGTCCCGATCGCATGCAACGACAGCACGAGCGGCCAGCCGGTCAAGCCTGAGACTATCCACTCGGAGTAGGCTGTTTGTTCCAGCCAGCTTAGAAACCCCATAAATGCTCCCGATTACCTCACAGGACAGAAAACAAGTTCAACCGCCGTTCTGGTCGTGACGGTCTGCTAGCGAATCGACCCAGTAGGCCGCGCCGCCGACTATCGCGAGGACGACAACGATAAAAAGGAACGCCAGTATTGCAAGATTTTCCATTCGTTAGCCTCCGTCGCCGTAATAGGGCAGCAGGCGTCCGAATATCAGGACAGCTGCCCACGAGCCGATCGTGACGACGGCCATAATTTTCGATAGGAGCGGAGCGTCGTCGCCGGCTTTCAGCGCCCAGGCATCGTCGAAGATCGTGAAATAGATAATGGCGACGCCGCCGATCATCAAGGCGATAATCTTCGGTGGGAAACCGTCCATCGCGACGTAACGGCCCGAATCGGCAATAAAGAAGAAAAAGCCGGTAATAATGTTGACTAGGAGTCCGAGCGCTCCGAGCGGCAGCAAACGATGGAGGGCGGCGAAGGGAAGATTCTTTCCGACTCCAAGTGACCGCAGCCCTACCAGAAGCACGACGCCGAATATCAGTGCCATACCGATGAAATGAGCGGCCTCCATCGCCGGCCAGGCCCAGATCACGCTCGTAATGAGATTCTCGACGGATGCGGTTAAGCCCTCTCCCTGAGCGGCCGCAGTCTCAATCGTGCCGAGTTCGGGGTGATTGATATGGCCGCCTATGTTTCCCGCTCTGGCCATGTAGAGCAAGGAGAGCAGGGAGGAGACGAAGACGGCGATCAGATTCCAGGTAGGCGTGCTTGAGAAACGCCGCTCCTGCCAGAGGCCGAACCATGCGAGACAGCCGGTGATGCCGAGAAATGTGAACGCTAGCAGCGCTTGGTCCATGTGCGCCGAAATCACGTCCGGTGAGATTCCCGCGTTACCCTGAATCGCCCATCGGGCTGCTGCGCCACTGATGTAGGTCGGAATAGCCAACAGGCCAAGAAGCAGGAAGATAACCATGCTGCTGCGCCGCAGATCGTCGCTCTTCAGGTGGTATGACGTAAGGAACAGGCCCAGCGCGATCACAGTCCCGACTGACGGGAAGTGATTCAGCAGCACATGCAGATGGGGCCCTGAATTCGGAATCAGATCCATAAGTGAGTCCATCGATGATAGTCGCAAGCCGGCCACGGACTCTACAGCAGCGTCGATTCCAGTGCAACGAGACGTTCAGGTATCGGTTTCGAATGTACCGTCGACAAGGACGAACATCATTCTGCAGACAGTGTCCGAACGATTGCTCCACGCGTGATTCGTGCCGCGCTGAATCACGCTATCTCCTTGTCTGAGGAGAACTTCCGAGTCGTCGAGGACCATGACGATCTCGCCTTCGAGGCAGACGGTATAGTCGACTGTCTCGGTCCGATGCATCAGTGGGTGCGGTGGCTTGTGTTCTACGCCGACGTCCGCGGCGCCGATCGATGCCCAGGCAGACTTCGCCGCTTCGGGATCGATATTGTCGATCCAGTCTTTCTCAGGTGGGAAGTCAATAATTCTAAAGACAGAGCCGTTCTGTGGTGGCAGGAGGCCGATTGTTTCGGTTGTGGTGTCGTCTGCACCGAATACTTCAGCGGGACTCGAGTCGGCTAGCCAAAGATTGTGAATCGCAACGCCCGGTCTATGACTCGGTCTGACGATGTTCGTGGCCTCTTCATCCGAGACGACAATCGCCTTGCCACTCCGATCGTGCCCCGTAACCACTCTTCTTACGCCCATGCTACGCTCCTTCTCTGATGGTCTCGAGGCGTCCGACCAATTCGCGGAGGGAGCGATCCAGTTGTTCCGTTTTATATCTCGGGATATCGTGCCTTCGCCTGATCTCGTCGACGATGGCGCGTACGGTCTCGATTTGACGTAGTTTTAGATCGAAGGCGCCGGACGGCAGATCGATAGTACTTTCCTCGGCGCGGTCCACCTGTCTGTTGAATAAGTATATCAGTCGTCGGGCGGTCTCGATGACGTCCATCGCGTCGTCGGCAACGAACGCAGCGGCGACGCGCATGCTGTAGAAATCGGGGTCCTGGTATATCGCGATCGCGTTATCGATCAGGCGCGTCGCCTCCCTCGCGAATCGTGGCTGGAGTCCGGGCGTCGTGACCTTGATACGCCAGTCGGCGCGTAGTCTGGTCGCTTCCAAATACCAGAGGTCGATCGGCCGGGCCGTCGCCAGCGTCTCGTCAAGCTCGACGAGTGCCTGCCAGTTTCGGTCGGAGGCCGCCTTCCAACCCTCGAGGACCGCGGCTACTGAGCCGGAGGCGCTTCCGGCAATGTCGAGCGCATACTCCGGAGCGTCCCCACGGACTATGCCGGCCAGCCATGGCTTCAAGACTGCATACCGTGCCTGGTCGTTCTCTTGATCCTCAAGCAGAGCGGAAAGCAGTACCCGTTGTGATTCCAGGCTCTCGCCCTGCCGTTCCAGGCCCATGCCGATCAATAGCAGTGCGTCCGTCAACTGCAATCGCTCGAGCGTGTCCGCTAAGTCCACCGCATGCTGTTTCAGACCCATTCGCTCGAGCCGATCCGAAATATACGAGTATTCCAGATCGCCTGGAAAATTCTCGTAGATCCAGCTGTCCATTTGTAACAGCGGACTGTACGGACGGAATAGATCAGCTACCTGGCGGAAGGTCAGTGTCTCGTTCCTCTCCATCGCCACCGCGGACTCAGTCGCCATTTTGTTGAAATCGTCGGTGAGCAAGGGCGCGCCGGCGGCAAATTGTTCGATATTTTCTTGATCCATCGCCAGCGCGATCAGCAGATCTTCCACCGCGCCGATGCCCTTTTCAAGATAGTGCTGCGGATCGTCTCGGAGCGGCCTGCCAGTCTCTGCCATCGCACGTTCGACGTCGAACGGCTCGTCGGATCCGAGAAAGAACAGTATTTCGGGTTGCCACTGATAAATGCGTGCGTAGGGATAGACGTCCAGGAGCGTGGCGCAGAGGCTCCGCAATAAACCTTCGGTCATGAACTGCGTATTCATCCACTGCAAGAACACCCCTCCAGGGTTAAGGTGCTCTTTAGTCAGTGCCATGAACTCGCGCGTATATAAGTGAGATGCCCCAGCGGTCCACGGATGGGATGGTTGCGAGACGATTGCGTCGTAACGCTTCGACGTCAGAGCGAGCGCGCTTCTGGCGTCGTTGATATAGACGTTGACCCGATCGTCCTGTAGCGGGTCTATCTGGCGTTCCGGTCCGATCAGCCGGTTAGCGTCGATGACTTTGGGTTCGAGTTCGATGACGTCGACGGATACTACGGACGGAGGTACGCCCTCCACGGCGACGCCGGCACCGAAGCCCACGATCAGCATGTCTCTCGTATCCGGTCGCGCGAGGACCGGCAGGGTAGATAGCAGGCGTTGATTGTGCTGATACGGTGGCGCGCCCTTGAGGTTCGTCGAAGCCTCCGGCAAGCCGTTCGTCCGCAGATTCAGGTAGCCGTCTTCCTCTAGAACAAGCACCGTCGCGGATCGGCCGACCTCATAGTAGCGAATTTCGCCGCCACGGGTGTCCGCGATCGGTGAGGATCGCAGGATAGCTTCCGGCTGAATCGGGTGATAGGCGACGACGACGGCCAGCAGAAGAATCGCACTGCCGGTCGCCATAATGTATTGCTTGCGTAGAATCAGAGTGCTTGCCGCTAAGGCGAGAACGACATTAATCGTGACAGCGAGTTGGATTGCGCCTTCGTAGCGGAGCAGTGGAATTAGAATAAAGCCTGCAATCGCGGCGCCTACGATAGCGCCGACCGTATTCCAGGCGTACACACGCGCTGAGGAGGGCGCCGCATCGCGCCCGTCGTTCGCCAGAATGCGCACGGCGAACGGAAAGGTTGCACCGACGAATAGCGTCGCGGGCAAGAGTATCGCGACCGCCAACACGACATTCCCTCGCAGTCCCATCGTCTCGGGAATCAGCACGGGCAACAACTCGTAGATAGCGATCGAAGTCGCAGCGATTCCGGCTTGCGCGAGAATAAAACCACTGACCGCACGGGATCGGCTGGTTGCGAACCTTGCGGCTATCGCACTACCGATCGCTATGCCGCTGAGGAAGCTGGCAAGCATGGCAGCGAATGCCGCGATGCTCCCGCCAAGAATATGTCCGAGCAGTCGCGTCCACAACACCTCGTAAGTAAACGTGTTCGCGCCGGACAACAGCATCAGGGGCAGGATCCAGGTCGATCCGATAAGACTCAGTCGTCGCTCCGGCTCGGCAGCCGGTTCCGCTTCGACGGCCGGCACAGCTTCCGCACGCGTATTCCTTGTAGGCGTGATCGAGCGCGCGATCCTCGCGGCAATCAGGAACACGATCGCGTTGACAGCGACGCCCACCCATACGGTTCCCGACAGACCGAAGGCCGGCAGCAGCAGGAACCCCGCTGTGACCGTACCCCCGACGGCACCGACAGTATTCATCGCGTAGAGCAGGCCGACACGCGGCCCGATCTGGGCGTCGGTTCGAACCACATATTTCGTCAACATCGGTAACGTTGCGCCCATACAGCCGGTGGGAATCGCAAGGACCACGAACGCGACCAGAAGATAGAAGAAGGACTGACCCAGGCCGGTCGCGTCAGCCGGCGATGGCTGATCTCCCAGGAGACCGATATATAGCGTATTCGCCAGTGCCAGGAGCAGTGGTACCGTGAGTGCTGACAAGGCAATTCCGGCCTCAAGCAATCCGTACACGAGTACCGGGCGTGTAATACGATTCACGAAGCGCGCCGCGATCGCGGCTCCGAGAGCGAGTCCCGCCATATACGCGGACAGGACGGTCGCTACGGCTAGCTCCGAGGTTCCGAATACGATGGAGAACTGACGCATCCAAGCGGTCTGATAGAGTAGGGCCGCGAAGCCCGATAGGACGAAGCAGGCGACCACGCCGATGAGTACGCGAGTATCCGCCTGGACCGGTACGGTCTTCGGCGGTTCGGCTGCCGCCCGACCAGGGCGAGCCTTTTTGTGGCGTCTTCTACTCATAGGCTCTGGGATCGTTCCCCGGCGTCACTTGGGTCCAGGTAAGGGCGTGTGACGGTCCAATTCTCGATTCACGGGGGCGGCCCGCATGATCGAGAATAGCCATGCGCTTGTCAAATAATCGAGATCATTCTAAGCATCTGATATGATAGGGAAAACAGGCCAGCTATCCATGCTGCAACACCCGTTAGGCACAGCCCGCCCCGAGATTCGTCGTTATGCGTGAGATCGTCACACTGCTTTTGGCGTGCCTGTTGACGGCCTGCGCACCCGGGACGAGTCAGACCGAGCTGCATCTCGGCGCTGCAACGTTGGGTGGCGCCTATTATCCGATCGGGCAGGGTATTTCGAACCTGGTGACCCAGCATGCTGAGGACCTCATGATGGTGCCGATCGTGACTCGGGGTGCGGTTGAGAATCCGCGCCTTGTTTCGCTCGGGGATATCGAGATCGGCCTGACCAACGCCGACCTGGCTTACTTCGGTTACGAGGGGCAGGCACCTTACGACTCTCGGCTGAATATTCTCGGGGCGGGCGCACTTCATCCCAGCATGCTGCACCTGATCACCCGTGCGGATTCGGGTTTGAACTCAATGACCGATCTGCGCGGCAGACGCGTAGCGTTGGGACCCGCCGGTGGAACGACCGTGGCTTTCGCGACCTTGGTTCTCGCTGCCTATGGAATGTCGCTCGACGACATCGTTCCGAGCTTTCTCTCCTATTCTGACGGCTTTAGCCAGCTCGGAGATGGCAATGTCGATGCCGCCTTCGCTCTCGCCGGTATTCCTGCGGCGGCTGTACTGCAGACACGTGCGACACAGGAGCTGAACTTTATTACGATCGAGCCGCAGATCTTCGCCGATATTATCAGCGACAATCCGTACTACTACACGGTGACCGTCCCCGCGAATGTCTACGACATGGAGTCGGACTCCACGGTTCTGGCCGTCGATAATATCCTGGTCGTAGGAGCGGACGAGTCCGATGAGACCGTGTTTCGGATCGTCACCGCGGTCTACGGCCATCTCGATGAACTACAACGAACCAACGCGATCGCGCAGCAGATCAACCCCGAACAAAGCTTGAAGTTGCCAATTCCGCTGCACCCCGGTGCGGCCCGTTATTTCGAGCGCCGTTAATCTTCAATGTCACCGGGCTCGTTCATTGGTCTGCGTGCCGGAACGGCAATGGTGCTCGCATTCTGCCTGGCGCTGTTTCATCTTCTGAACGTCTCGGGGATCTTCCTGGTCTCCACGATGGTCATCCGCGTCTTTCACCTAATGATCGTTCTGGCGCTGGTTTTCTTAAGGCCGTGGGATACGACCGAAGTCGGTACACGCGTCAGCCGATTACTCAACTTCAACCTGGTCTCGATCGCTCTCGTCTCGGGTGGTTACCTGTTGCTGCGCTGGGAGGCGATTGCCTTTAGTGGCGGCATTACAAATCGGCTCGATGTAATCGTCGGCGCAGTAGTTATTGCTGTCGTTCTGGAGGCGACGCGCCGGACTGTTGGCAGGGTCCTGGCAATGATCACGCTCGTGTTTCTGACCTATCCGTTTGTGTCGCCCTTCCTGCCGGGGTTGTTAAACAGCCGTGGGATTCGTTTCGAGAATTTTGTCTCCTTTCTGGTGCACTCGGGGCAGGGGATATACGGCATCCCACTCGGCGTTGCTTCTACGTACATCGTCCTATTCACGATCTTCGGGTCGTTTCTTAGTGAATTTGGCGCTGGCGATTTCTTCTTCAAAGTATCGAGTTCTATCACCCACGGTTTTCGTGCGGCATCGGCGAAGACGGCGGTACTGTTTAGTACCTTACTCGGGATGATTTCTGGATCAGCCGCTGGAAACGTCGCAGTGACGGGTTCGTTTACGATTCCACTGATGAAGCGTGAAGGTTATCGACCGCATCAGGCGGGTGCTATCGAGGCCGTTGTGTCGACCGGCGGGCAGATCATGCCGCCGGTGATGGGTGCGGCCGCATTCATCATGGCGGAGATCGTCGGAACTCCCTACGTCAATATCATGAAGGCAGGCTTGATACCGGCGCTGCTATTTTTCGTTTCGGTGCTTTTTGTGGTTCACCTCCAGGCCGTGAAGAGTGACCTGAAGATCCAGGAAAGCCGAATTGAACGGGAAGAGTCGCTCGCTAGCACGGTTCTCGCCGGTCTACCTTTTATTGTTCCGTTCTTCACTCTCATCGGCATGATGATTGTCGGTTACTCGCCGGTAAAAGCGTCCTTCTTCGCGATCGTCATCTTAGTCACGCTTCACCTCGTGATCGTGCGGCGTATCAGTCGCGAGTTCTGGCAGAAGCTTGGCCGAGCGATGGCGAACGGTGTGAAGAATGCTGTGCCGATATCGATTGCGTGCGCAGCGGCTGGGGTCATCTCGGCGGTTCTCTCCGCGACCGGTCTGGGGTCGAAACTGTCAGCATTTATCATCTCGATGTCCGGTGGTATTCCGCTAGTCGCGCTGCTTCTCACGATGGTAACGGCGATCATTCTCGGCATGGGATTGCCGACGACGGCCGCCTACTTGATTCTTGCCACTGTCGTTGCTCCAGCCCTTGCCGATATGGGTGTACCGTTACTGACGGCGCATATGTTCGTGTTCTTCTTCGGCTGCGTATCGACCATAACGCCACCGGTCGCGCTGGCATCGTATGTGGCTGCAGGCGTTGCGCGGGCCGATATCAATGAAGTTGGTTGGACCGCGTTTCGTTACGGGCTCGTTTGTTACCTGCTGCCGTTCGCGTTCTTCTATGGTCCGGCGCTGCTCTCGCAGGGGGCCGCGTGGGAAGTCGCTACAACATTTCTGACGGGCGTCGTTGGGGTTTTCTTTCTCGCAACCGCCATTGTCGGTTACTTCAGGAGCCACCTGGCGCCGGCTGGCCGGCTGATCTCGTTAACCGCCGGCATTTTGTTGTTGAGTCAGGGGCTGATGACCGATCTGATTGGACTGATACTCGTCGTCGCCTGGACATCGTTGGCGGGCCGCGCCTCGCCTCGCGTGTAATGCGTGTGTAGGTGACATCGGGTCCTGCTCAGGTTCGGTTTCTTGTTAAGATGACTGACAAGCTGGCATTGTCACGAATAGATTTGTCCTGGGTGAGGTGCGTGATGAGGAAGAAAATAGTTGCAGGGCTGTTGTTTGCGGGATCGATGGTTGCCGCTGCGAGCTCTTATGGCCACCATTCATTTGCCGCGTTTTTTAATCAGGACAAATTCGTTTCCGTACAGGGAGTGGTTAAGGAATTCTGGTTCGAGAATCCGCACACGCGAATCTATCTGGATGTCACCAACGAGGACGGTGAAGTCGTCGAATGGATGCTGGAAGGCGGTAGTCGAAACGTCCTGACTCGCCGGGGGTGGTCGGCCGATACGGTAAAGGTTGGCAGCGCAGTTCAAGCGGAGGGCAACCCCTCTCGTGACGGCTCCAATTCCATCGGTTGGCAGTCACTGAAGATGATGGATGGTAGCGACGTCGGTCCTTAGAGAAAGATCAGGCTCAGCGACGGAAACGCCATCAGTAGGATCGTCACGGCCAGTGTAATCAGTACGAACGGGAACGCGCCGCTGAAGATGGCTCCCAGGCTGATCGTTTCGTCATCGAGCGTAGACTTTATTACGTAGACACTGAGTCCCAACGGCGGCGTCAGCAGGCCGATCTCTACTCCGATCACCGTGACGACGCCGAACCAGATCAGGTTCCCTCCGAGCTCGCCGACAACGGGCAACGCCAGCGGCAACAGAATCAGTAGAATCGACGTAGAGTCGAGCACGGTGCCCAGTACGATCAACAGCAGCAAGTAACCAGCGAGAAAACCTGCCAGACCCAGACCGATGCCTCCAAGATAGCCGGCCATGTCGGCAGGCAGGCCGGTCAGCGTCAGCATGCGGCTGAAGGTGCTCGCGCTGATGATCAGAAACAGTATGGTGACAGTGACCTGGCCGGTCTCGCGTATCACGTTCCAGAGGCCGGACCAGGCCAGGCGGCGCTTGATCAGTGCGAGGCACATTGCCGCGAGCGCGCCGGCGGCGCCTGCCTCCGTCGGTGTAAAGATACCGCCATAGATCCCGCCAAGAACGAGAAATATCAGCAGGAACACGGGTAACACGGCACGGAGAAACTCGCCCACGGTCGCGGAATTAACGTCATCCGGTTTCGCGCTGACCTCGCCGACGAACTCCGGCCAGAGCCGCGCCATGATCAGAACACCGACGGCGAACGCGACGGCCAGGATGATGCCGGGCACGATGGCTGCGACGAACAACGCGCCGATCGAAACCTCAGCGATGACGCCATAGATAATCAGCAGGAGGCTCGGCGGAATCAACATGCCGAGGACGGAAGAGCCGGCAGTGAGACCGACGGCGAATCGCGCCGTATAACCTCTTGCCACCATTTCGGGAACGGCGATCTTAGCGAAGATCGCAGCCGAGGCGATTGAGATACCGGTTATTGCCGCGAAAACGGCATTGGCTGCGACGGTCGCGATTCCTAATCCGCCGCGAATGCGGCCGAAGACCTGCTGTGCCGCACGAAAACTATCCCGACCGATCTCCGAGACGCTGACGAACAGCCCCATCAGTACGAACAACGGCACGGTTGCGAAGACATATTCAGCGACGGTTCCCTGGGCGGCAAGCGAGAGCGTGTCGGTCGCGATACCGAAATCGCGTTTCAGGAATGCGAGGCCCAGATAACCGATCGACAATAGTGCCACTGCGATCGGAATTCCTGCCGCGATCAGGATCAGGACCGTCACGATAGCCAGTATCCCGATCGTGCGGTCGGCGAGTTCCGCCGCCTGCGTCAGTGCGATCGCAAACATCAACACCGCAAGTAACGCGACGGCAGTCAGTAGGACGCGCGGCCTGCGCCCCGGCTCGGCGGAGATTGTCGCCTGCCGGCAGAACTGTCGTAGATATTCAATCGCCGCGATAGCGGCGCCGAGCACAACCGTGAACTTGATCGGGGCGATCGGTAGTGTATAGATGCCTTCCACACCGGTGAACTCGCCGGTCTGAACAGCGCGCCAGAAATCGGGGCCGGTACCGATTGCGATGATGCCGAGCACGAGGCAGCCCAGACCGGCTGCTAGTATCTGCAATACGAGCGCTGTAGACGGGAACCGGTGCCGAATGGTGTCGAGTAGTACATCCGCCTGAGTCAGGCGGCGCATCTGCACGGCGTATGCGAGCTGCAGGAACACGCAGCCAACGAGGGAGAATGCGACGATTTCCGGGACCGCCTGAATCGGGCTGGCAAAGAGAGTCCGCCCGGCAATATCGGCGCTGATCAGGAACATCAGCCCGAATATCCAGGCGACGCCGGCGGTGTTCATCCAGCCGATCAAAGTCGCGAAGGCCGCCTCGACACGCGTGAGTGCGGCAGGCGTGTGGGCGGCGCGGTTCACTCGTCGTCCCCGCCGAGATTCACTGAGCCTGGTCCCAATCACGTAGTGGCTGACCGCCGCGCTCTCTGAAAGCGGCCATGTAGACTCGTAAAACCTCTCCGGCCGGATGCCCGCGCTGCTCCGCGGAAGCGACCCAGCGACCCGCGATATCGGGAAGACCGTCAATCCAGCGGCGTTTCTCGTCGTCGGCCAGAGTGACGACCGTTGCGCCTTCTTCCTGTACCGCCACAAGCGCTTGATCGTAGCGAGCGACCACTGCCTCTCCCATCGTCTGGCTGTAGTCACGTCCGAGTTCAGCTAGCGTCGCTTGCACGTCGGGCGGTAGGCGTTCCCAGGTCTCCTTGTTGATCGCCATGCCGCCATTAAATTGCGCGCCAATGCCGACGAGCGTGATATACGGGGCGACTTCGTGAATTCGATACGGATACGCTCCGCTGAGTATCGTCAGCACGCCGTCGGCTACGCCGGTGTTGAGTTGTGTGTAGTAAGTCGATAAGCCGCCGTTAACGGCGACAGCTCCGGTGCCTTCCAACCAGGTTGCCGACGGGCCCGGCGCCAGAATCTTGCGGCCTTCCAGGTCGTCGATTGTGTTAACCGGGAATGTCGTCATCAGATGATAAGTATCGACGCCGCTTGCGCCCAGGAGGACCTGATTCTGCTCGTGCCACGCTTGCGCCAGCTCGGGCATGCTGTCGTGGAGATCATTGAACAGGTCGAGTAACAACAACAGGTCATCGGTAACGAACGGCGTGTAGTAGGTGACGTTTTGCAGAGGCATCTTGGATGTCTCCCACAACGCACCGACCCAGCCGATATCGGTGAGGCCGATCTCGATGGCCTCCAGCGAGTTCTGCCACTTATATAAGGAGCCGCCGTAGGCTTCGCGCCAGATGATTGCGTGCTCGCTGCCGGCAGCTCTCAGGCGGCGATTCGATTCGGGTACGACCAGCGTCTGGATAACGCCGATCCATGGCAGGGCCGCCGATTGCGGGCCGCCGGCTGTCAGTCGAAAGGTCTCGGCCAGGGTGAAGGGCGGCATCATCGTTGCCACGCCGGCTACCAGGCCGATCCACAGTTTCATTATCTTAAGTTCCGAGTAAGTTGAAGACGCCGTCCCAGATCAATTTGAGTCCGACCAGGAAGATAGCCGTCAGGATGATCGTGAAGAACATATCTTCCCGCAGCTTACGGTTTATCCAGACGCCGAGAAACACGCCGACCGGTACCAACGGCAACAGAGCGGCAGAAACGTGCAGGTTAGTTATCGATAGTTGACCGAGCATTCCATATGGGATGAGTTTAATTGCGTTCATTGACCCGAAAAACATGACGCTCGTGCCCGTATAGACTTTTTTGTTGAGTCCCTGGGGGATCATGTACACCTGGTATGGCGGTGTTCCGGCATGGGCGAGAAAGCTCGTGAAACCCGCACAGGTCCCCCAGAACGCTCCCAGCACTTTGTTGGGCTCTCGTCGCGGCGGTGTTGCGGCGCCGGTCGAAGTCGACTTTGCTGCTCGGCGCAGGCTTCTCCAGCGATGGAGTGTGAAGACGACGGCGATGATACCGACCAGGAGTCGAACGAAGTCTTCGTTTACCCATCTTGCGGTCAACCCGCCGATCGTAATGCCGACGGTCGCCGCAGGTATCAGGAGGGCGAGATTCTTAGCGTCCCAGCTCTTTCGATACACCCAGATACTGAGGAAGTCCATGGGTATCATGATCGGCAGCATGATGCCGGCCGCCTGGATCGGTGAAATGACGAGTGACAGCAGTGGTACCGCAAGCAGACCGATTCCGCCGAACCCGCCCTTGGAGATACCGGTAATCACGACGGCGATTACCGCGATGCTCACGAACACAGGATCGGTTAAGAGTTCCGGCATGGGTATGGTTCAAATGTAAGAACTGAGAGAAAGGATGGCGCTTATTCGAGCCCGCTTGCGCGCGCCTGTTCGCGCGCCATGACGGCCCAATCGCATTCGCCGTCGCCATGAGCCACTGCGCCAAGAAGCCTGTCACGCATGACGTTGCAGCTCGGTAGCGGTACGCTGACGGCCTCGCCTGCAGCCAGCGCCAGGTTGGCATCTTTGATCCCGATCTGCACGGAGGCACCCACCTTGTCGTAGGCCTCGTCGACGATAATCTGGCCGTAGATTTCATAGGCCGGGCAGCCAAAGAGTCCCTCTGTCAGCACCTGTTGGAACAGCGACGGTTCCACACCGTATTTCCGTGCCAGTGACATGCCTTCGCCGATGACCTCGATGGCACAGCCGAGAACGAAGTTGTGAGCGATCTTTGCGGCCGTGGCGGCTTGCGGTTCAGCGCCGGCCACGAACGTTCGCTTCCCTAGAACGTCAAACAGCGGTTGCAGGCGCTCGAGAGCCTCCGGTGGCCCGCCCGGAACGATGCTGAGTTGCCCGGCAGCGGCCAGATCCGGGCGGCCGAGTACGTGTCCTGCGACGAGAATCTGTCCTGCGTCTGCATGCGCCTGTTCGAGTCGGCGAATAATTTCTACGCCGTGAGTGCCCATCGGCATATGAATCGCTCCCTTCGGCAGGGACTCCAATAGACCGTCGCTGGAGAACGCCAGACTCTCCAGGGCCGCGTCATGAGGCAGCATATCGATCACGACTTCCCTGTCCGCGGTCACCTCGGCGACGGAGGTGGCGATGGTTGCGCCGGCTTCTCCGAGCGCCGTCAGCAGTGCGGGAATCTGATCATAGATGACCAGGTCGTGTCCGGCGCCGAGAAGTCGCCCGGCCATTCCCTGGCCCATGCGGCCGAGCCCGATAAAACCAATTTTCATTTAGTCTCTCCTAAAAAAACGCCATCCTGCCAACAGGCTGGATGGCTACGAGATTTTCTTGGTGTCTTGGTAGTGTGTAGATCGGTGCCGGCAGGATTCTGTCGTCACGTTAACGCACCGCTCGACATGACAATGTCTGCGGTTACCTTGAAGTGGGCGATCAGCAACTCAACGGCGCGATCGGCATTGCGATCGAGTACGGCGTCCCTGATCGCCTCGTGTTCATCGTGTTCGTGGCGTTCCCGATAGGCGACGACCGCGGTCAGATTTCGGTAACGCAGCGCCTGCTCCTGCAGTTGTGCGCAATAGCCGAGCAGGAGACTCGAGTTGCAAGCCGAGATCAACGCTAGGTGGTATTGGCGATGAAAGGCCTCCCACTCGGGTTTGGTATGGAAGGACTCCTCGTCTACGGCGCGCGGCGCGCGCGAGAGACGATGGTAGGCGAGTACCACTTCCTCTTCCCAGGTCTCGTCACCATTGAGGATAGATTCACGCAGTGCGATTTCCTCGAGCCAGCAGCGCGTACGGACGAGTTCCATGAGTTCCGCCGAACTCGCGGGTGAGACCCTGAAGCCTTTGTTTTCTTCGCGGACGACCATCCCGTTCGCGGACAGGCGATTCAGCGCCTCGCGCAGCGGGCTGTTGCCGACCTCGTATTGCTCTTTCAGAGCTTGCAGGCGTAGCTTACGCCCGGGTTCGAGGTGGCCCTTCAGAATATCCTGGAGGAGCCTGTGATAGACCATCGAGGCGAGTGTTTCGCCGCCACTGGATGGCAGCGGCGTCTCTCTGATGGTATCGCTTATCGTCACTGCCCCGCCTTATTTTGTCGATTTAAACCGCGATTCTTATTAAATATCGGGAAAATCCCCATTTTTCGCGAACTCGCTCAGTATACGCGCGGATCTCGATTTCGGAAAGCAGTTTGCCACTTGATTCGAGTTTGGCCTTTTTATCCTCGGTCTATTTAGCTAAACTTTTTGGAAAATAATGATCGTCGAGAACTCGATCGACGCGAACAGCCGCCGGACGGCAGGTTATCATCACAGTAGTAGTCGCTAAGTTAACGGCCGCTATGGCGGGTATCGAAGCCGGCATGCCGTACACTTGGCCGAGTGCGGAATTATTGTGTCGTAGGTATCCAAGCAAATCTCTTATCTAGAGGAAAATAAATCATGAGCGAAGCAGCACAATCCAGTCAGGGGGGCTCCCTTGAACAACCCGGTGTCCGAAACGTCGCAATTGCCATGTTCGGCCTACTGCTTGTTACTTACGTATTGATGGTAGCCGATCGCTTCCTCGTCAGTATGCTCGCTACCGATATTCGTGGAGCGCTCGATCTGTCGGTACCTAATATGTTTGCGCTCACCACCATGTTTACCCTTGGTCTTGGTATTGCGGGATTACCCGCCGCCGCACTCATTCAGCGATATTCGAGAAAGGCCGTTCTGCTCACAGGTCTGATACTGCTCTCCTGTGCAACCTTGGCCTTCACGCAAGCCGTCGGTTTCAAGAGCATGTTCGTGTTTATTGTCCTACAAGGTGTAGGCATGTCTTTCCTGGCGACCAGTATGTTCGCGCTGTCAACCAGTTATTTCGCCTCGAATCGAGTAGCAGCATTGGGTTTCGTCAACCTCTGCTTTGGGCTTGGCTCATTGTTAGGTCACTGGATCATCGGTGAGCTACGAGACGCTATTGGCAGTTGGCAGGCACCGATGCTGATCTTCGGCTTTACCGGTCTTGCCTTTGCGGTCGCCATTGCAGTTACGGTGCGCCCCTGGTTTAGTGAGGTTGCGCCCGCTGCCAAGCATGTGGTCGACAGTGGCGGCGCGGACTCGCTGAAGAACTACAACACCATCCTTCTGACGGTTATGAGCGCCTTATACGGGATGGTAATTTATGGCTTCCTGGGCACCTATCCTTCTTACATGCGCGAGGTTCTGGAGTTTCCAGCTTCGGACGTGGGTGCGGTCATGTTGTGGTTCGGCGTTGGCGGGCTGACCTCCTATTATGGCGGCAAGCTGGGTGATAAGTATTCACAGAAATTGGTTATCTGTAGTTGCTCCTTAGTGCTCGCGGCAACGACCTGGTTCCTGTTTATGACGGACCTGAGCGTGTTCACATATAAACTGATGGCAACCTCCGTCGGTATTTTCGGTGCAGCAATCGTCTATACCAATCTTGCCGGTGGTCACGTCAAGTCACTTCGCCGTAGCATGACCGGTAAAGGTTCCGGCATGTTCGTCACGAGCGTCTATGGCGGTGCCGCCATCGGTGGATACTCGATGGGTTTGCTCGTCGATAACTATAGCTGGATGTTTGCCGGCCAAGTTCAAATGACGCTGATCTGTGTAATCATTGCGGTACTCGCTCTCGGGCTGCGAGCGGACCTGATGTCGAAGTAGATCGGGACGAAATTTGCAGGTACGGGTCTTGGTGACAAGGCGGCGCTACAGCGCCGCCGCAGCGCTCGTCGAATCTGGTGTCTGGTTACCGGCTATCTGGCGACGCAGTCGTAGGTCTTTACCGCCTCGCCGAGCAGCGCGTAGTGGCGCTGTGAGGCAATGGGATCGTTGAAGTTGGTGGGATCGGTGGTCACGATATCGATCACCATGTGACTGCCTGCTGCGCTAATCTCGAAGCGCTCGTCGACCGTCGCCTCTGAGCTCAATGGTATGCCGGTCCGGTCGTAGTACGGCCAGTTGATCCTCGTCGTATGGACGACGAGCGTCGTTCCTTCCCAATGGGCAACCGAATAGCCCAACGGGCCTGGCGGTTGTGCAGCGGCTTCGGCATTCTCGCCGATATAGATTGTCCGCACGACATCGTTCTCTTGAATGTTAAGTGTGATTCGGCCGCCACCGTCGACGAAGTGCATCGGATGTGGATTAGACATCGTCGATGGCATCCCGGGTTTAACACATCGTAGTGCCGGATCGTCCGCGTCTCTATCGTAGGCGGCCAGTGATGCTTCTGCCGCCGCCGTCAGCGAGACGTCTCCTCTGCCACCGCCTGATGCGTCCGGATCGATGCTCCAGACATGAAAGAGCGTGCGCTCGGCGTTATTGGTCTGCAGGCTTAAGTCGGCGCCGTCGACGTTGTCCGACCAACGCGGCGGGCGGTTTGGAAGCATGACGGCTTCGTTGCCGTTCGGTAGCAGCATATTCGTTATAAGCATCTCGTTCGGGTGAACGTTCGAGATCGGGCCCGCGATCTTCACTTGATCGCCGACATGAAATAGATCTCTGCCGAGACCGGAGTAGCGATTGAGCATATACGTCGATCCGCCTTCGAGCTCCCAGAGCTCCTCTTCGCCTGCAGCGGAGGTCGTCTTCATCGTGAACGTTACGTGGGGGTTACGCCAATCGATGTCCAAGATCTCGGCGTCCAACTCGACGATCTCCTGGCCATAATGGGCGCGGGAATGGTGCGCGACTGCAGCGATCGGCACCAGGGACGCTCCCAACAGCACGATGCCACTCCGAACTGCGACGCTGGTTGTTTTCATGATCGTATAGCCTTATGAAGATTGCGAAATCAATGCCATAATCATGCTGGTTCGCCTACTGTAGTTCAAGATCATGAGCTGGAAAGGAATGTCGACTCTAGAACAGAAATCGCAGATCGCAAGGTTCGGCAGGTCGTTCATCCTATGTACGGCGTTGGCTGCAGCCCCACTATCGGCAGCGGCAGTTTTCGAAGGAATCTGGAGTACCGATCGATCACGTAGCGAGATTCTGCCGGACGATCCTGGCTTTACGCCCGCCGGTCGCGTGGCGTTGGATAGCTACGATCCGGACGCTGACGATCCGGTGTTGGCCTGCGCAGTCTATATGCCCAGAACGATGATCGCCTGGGGCCGCAATCCGCTGGAGATCTTTCAGTCGGAGAATCAGCTATGGATTGTTTTCGAGCGCATGCACCAAATCCGACGTATTTTTTTCGATAGCAGGCCACCACCAGAGGACGATGAGCCTACGTGGATGGGGCATTCGACAGGAACCTGGGATGGCGACACACTCGTTGTCGAGACCATCAATATGCGAGAGGCGATATTTCACTGGTCTGGCCTGCCGTTAAGCAGTGAAACACGTGTCGTTGAACGTTTCACGCGATTGGATGAGGAGTCGTTGGAAATCCTGCTGACGGTAATCGACCCGGTAAACTATCAAGCGCCCTGGACGACCCGCCACGTGTGGCAGCTCACTCCAGACGTTGATTTTTACGAGTATGAGTGCCAATAGGAATGGACGCGGCTCGTTTCGTTGCTCTCTGGTTTGCTTGAGCCTTATTTGACCATACTGATTTTCCGGAGGGCGTAATGAAGATTATTCGTAATGGCCTGATTCTCAAGATGCTGATTGCGGTGAGCTGCATTCTGTCGGCACCGACCTACGCTCATCATAGCTTTGTCGCGCACTACGACCTCGACCGCGAGATTCGATTCGAAGCTATCGTCACCGGCTATCAATTCAGAAATCCGCATGTGCTGATTTATTTCGAGACGATGAACGAAGACGGTGAGGTAGAAGAGTGGATCGCCGAGACGAACAGCCCCAGTCTCTTTCGTCGGCGCGCGAGGGGCCTCACGAGCGACTCGCTCAAGTCGGGCGATGTCATCACAATCGCGGGATACCCATCACGCCACAACCTTCATGACATGCACGTCAACTTGATCATATTCCCGGATGGCGAGGAGTTCCGCGCCGGTAACGCCCAGGCTCAGGGCCGGTGAGATCGTTCCGCTTACTACGGGCTACTCCAGGCCTGGCGGCGCTCGCGCTTGCATTCGTCGGCGGAACCGACGGTTTGGTGGCGGCACAGGAAGTCGCCATCCCTGATCTGGCCGGATTGTGGATGCCCAATCGCGGTCGGAGTGAGCCGTGGCCGTCCGAACCGCCGTTCACGGCGGCAGGCCAGGCGGTATACGAGACCGTAGATGCGCGCGACGACCCGAGCCTGCGTTGTTTGTTCAATGTGCCCAATATCATGACCGGGATTGGCCCCTATCCTCTGGAGATCCTGCAGAGGGATGACAAGGTCATGTTCCTATACGAGCAGATGCACCAGGTCCGGCGCATTTTTCTCGATGGGCGTGAGCCTGCGGAGGACGAGACTATCGTCGGTCACTCTTCGGGGCACTACGAAGGCGAGACGCTGGTCGTCGAGACGACCCATATCCGCCCCCTGAAGAACGCAGGACCGCCTCTACAGGTTCTTCAGAGTAACGAACTTCGCGTTGTCGAGCGGTACACGCGCGTCGACGACTTCCTGGAAGCCGAGATAACGATAGACGACCCGATCTACTATCGCGAGCCATGGACGGTACGCAAGGTGTGGACATGGTCACCGGACGCGGTGGTATACGAATACGTCTGCGACGATCCGCGGTTCAATCCCGCTATCCGGCAACAGGCGAACTAATGCTCCCCGGGCGTCGACATCAGTATCTCGTAGGCACCACGAACGTTACCGGCGCGTGAAAAGTCATACTCGATGAGATGGCTGTAGTCCTCCAGCAGGACGGTCTCGACCAGTTCTTCTTCCGTCATGCCGGCCGCAATGCCTTCCGAGACGGCCGAGTACAGATCTTCCATCCAGCGCGCCTGTTCTGATACCTGTGCTTTGGTCCCCGGGGATTCGTGGCCCGGCACGATGATATCGAAATCCAGTTGTTCAACTCTCTGTAAAGACTCGACCCAATCAGGTAGATAACCGCCGTCGAGTACCGTGCGTGCGGGCCGATTGGGTGTCAGGAAGTCGACCGTGTAGATCGTTCGTTCGGCCGGAAATCTCACGACCGTCATGTCGTCCGTGTGATTCCGGCCGGTGTAATGCAGCTCGACCGTCTTCCCGCCGAGCGTGATCGTCGCATGATCGGAGTAGTAGATATCCGGCGGGCGCACGGTTGGGCCGCCAGACCTTGCAGCCCATATTTCCGGGCGAGAGAGCGAGCCGTTACCGTCGGTATCGCGCCGCGCGAATCCATTGGCGACGAAACCACCGGCCTCATCCTCCTGGATCATGCCGTCGCCATTCGTGTCCCAGAGTTGCTCGCGCGGCAGCAGCGGCGCATCGTCAGCCGGCCGTTGCAGGTTCGCGCGCATGTTCTCGTGGCCGATAAATATTGCGGTGTCGGCGAAGACATCGCCGCCGCCCGCGTGGTCGTTGTGATTATGGCTATAGATCACGTATTTCACCGGTAGGTCGAACCTCTCGTCGAGTTGTTCCTTTAACCAGGCGGCCATTTCCGGGAAGGTGGGATCGACGACGATGATGCCGTCCGGCGTTACCAGGAACACACCGATATGCCGAACTTGCCTGAAGCGATACAGATCGCCGGTGACATGAGCGATCTCGCGCTCCGGTTCACCGCCACCCATGCCCATTCCCTGAGCGAAGGCTGTCGCGCTGAAATTGCAGCTCAGTGCTGCGGCAGCGACGGTCAGTTGAGTTCTAATTGACAGCATGTCGGTCACCCTCTTGTTATCTGCTTGTTCTAGTTATTAGCCGCTATTGTGCGGTCTGGTCGCACTCATATTCGAAGAAATGTGCGTCGGAGTCCAGCCGAAAGACGTTCCTGGTCTCCCATGGCTCACGATAGTTGATGGGATCGATGACGGTAATCTTGACCTCGAGCGTTTCATCGTCCAGACGCGTAAACCGTTCGACGAGGCGGGTCTCCTCACTGAGCGGCAAACCTTCCCAGTGGTAGGTCGTACCCGTCTTGAGATTGATCGTCTCCACGATCAGCGTGTCACCCTCCCAGCGGCCGTTCGAATGTCCCAGCCACAGTCGTCCCTCGCCGTCGAACGGTGGGCGGCCGTCGAGAAAGATCCGGCGCACCTGATGGTAGGCCTCGAATAGGATCCACATCCGTTCGTCCGACT
>Ga0255049_10000272_pt1 | contig 32166 bp, 18 predicted proteins | sample JV7_2_3_MG_FD_183615 | JGI IMG/M metagenome (GOLD analysis project Ga0255049, IMG submission 183615) | Seawater microbial communities from Jervis Inlet, British Columbia, Canada - JV7_2_3 | ecosystem: Environmental > Aquatic > Marine > Inlet | place: Canada: British Columbia | collected 2016-10-06 | reverse complement strand
AGCTGAGGCCATTGATATCGATCAATTGATCGTCTTCCCCGACTTTAATGCCAGGGCACAGGACAACGTTGTCTACTTCGACAACATTGCCTTTACCGACGGCACCGGTGGTGGTGGCGGTGGCGGAAGTTCCGCTCGCACTCTGACGGATTTCGAAGATGCTGGAGCACCCTACACATTCAGCGATTTTGATGGTGGTGCCGCGACGGTTGTCGACAACCCGGATGCAACGGGCATCGACACGAGCGCCAAGGTTGGGCAAATGCAGAAGTTTGCTGGCCAGCCCTGGGGTGGCAGCACGCTGGATATGGGCGGCGACGTGGATTGGGCAGGCGGTGAAGTCTGGACCATGAAGGTACGCTCTTCGCGTGTCGTTCCGGTGCTGTTCAAGTGGGAAGGATTAAACCAGGAACTGTCGGTGAACCATAGTGGCAGCGGTACCTGGGAAGAACTCTGCTTTGACTTCACGGGCGTGACAGCCGGCGCTGCAGCTACAGCGCTGACCTTGATCTTTGATCTCGGCGTTAACGGCGATGCGGCCGGAGACCCAGCCAACTGGACGTTCGAGTTTGACGATATTGCACAGGTTGCCAGTTGCCCCGGTGGTGGTGGCAGCGGGACCGCTGACATCGACTTCGAATCGGCAGCAACGGGTGCTGGATTTACCTGGACGACGTTCGAAAATGATGACAATCCAGCGGTTCAGCTGGTTGCCAATCCGGATGCATCGGGTGCGAATACGTCGGCGACGGTTGCTCAGATTACGGCACGTTTTGCCGGTATGCCGTGGGCGGGTGCTGAAACGGCGCACGGCGACATCGGGCCTCTTACGCTCGATGCGAGCAACAGCATCATCAAGGTCATGGTCTACAAGACCGTGATCAGCGATGTGGGCATCAAGTTCGCGATCGCCAGCGGTGGCGCTCAACCGGAAATTAAAGTTCCGAACACACAGATCAATCAGTGGGAAGAACTGACGTTCGACTTCAGCGGCATTATTGGTGCAGCTGAGGCCATTGATATCGATCAATTGATCGTCTTCCCCGACTTTAATGCCAGGGCACAGGACAACGTTGTCTACTTCGACAACATTGCCTTTACCGACGGCACCGGTGGTGGTGGCGGTAGCGCCCCTACATCGAATGACTTTGAAGGTGCCCCCGGCTCTTACGTGTTCAATGACTTTGATGGTGGTGTAGCAACGGTTATCGCTAATCCACAGTCGAACGGCATCAACACCAGTGCCCAGGTTGGGCAAATGCAGAAGTTTGCCGGTCAACCCTGGGGTGGCAGTACGTTTGATCTGGGTGCAGCCGTGGACTGGTCCGCGGGCGAGTCTTATTCGGTCAAGGTCTGGTCATCGCGTGCGGTGCCGGTTTTGCTGAAGTTGGAGGGCCTGGGCGAAGAACGTACGGTCAACCACACGGGTAGTGGCTGGGAAGTGCTGTGCTTTGACTTTACGGGTACTACCGGTGGAACGCCGGTAACTGCAATCACCCTGATTTTCGACAACGGCGTTATGGGCGATGCGGCGGGTGATGCTGCCAACTGGACCTTCTACTTTGACGACATCGACCAGACCGCTGATTGCAGTGGCGGTGGCGGTGGTGGTGGTGCGGTACTACCGATCGATTTCGAAGGCGACGTGAACTCGTATGACTTCGGCGTCGGCGGAGGCTTTGACGGCGGTGCAGCATCGGTTGTTGCCAATCCGGATGCGACAGGCATCAACACCAGTGCCCAAGTTGGCCAAATGCTGAAGTACGTGGGTCAAACGTGGGGCGGTACGACGCTGACGCTGGATGGGCCGGTGGATATTCCTGCTGGAAGCTCCTTCACCATGAAGGTCTGGTCGCAGCGTGCAGTGCCTGTGCTATTCAAGCTCGAAGGCGGGCCTGTTAGCGAAATCACCGTGAATCATGGCGGTAGTGGCTGGGAAGAGCTGAGCTTCGATTTCTCGAGTATCTCTGGAAGCATCACTGGCATCACGCTGATTTTCGACAACGGCGTCATGGGCGCTGCGGCGACCGATCCGACCAATTGGACGTTCTACTTTGACGATATCGATCTTGGACCAACCGGTGGCGGCGGTGGTGGTGGCAGCGGGACCGCTGACATCGACTTCGAATCGGCAGCAACGGGTGCTGGATTTACCTGGACGACGTTCGAAAATGATGACAATCCAGCGGTTCAGCTGGTTGCCAATCCGGATGCATCGGGTGCGAATACGTCGGCGACGGTTGCTCAGATTACGGCACGTTTTGCCGGTATGCCGTGGGCGGGTGCTGAAACGGCGCACGGCGACATCGGGCCTCTTACGCTCGATGCGAGCAACAGCATCATCAAGGTCATGGTCTACAAGACCGTGATCAGCGATGTGGGCATCAAGTTCGCGATCGCCAGCGGTGGCGCTCAACCGGAAATTAAAGTTCCGAACACACAGATCAATCAGTGGGAAGAACTGACGTTCGACTTCAGCGGCATTATTGGTGCAGCTGAGGCCATTGATATCGATCAATTGATCGTCTTCCCCGACTTTAATGCCAGGGCACAGGACAACGTTGTCTACTTCGACAACATTGCCTTTACCGACGGCACCGGTGGTGGTGGCGGTAGCGCCCCTACATCGAATGACTTTGAAGGTGCCCCCGGCTCTTACGTGTTCAATGACTTTGATGGTGGTGTAGCAACGGTTATCGCTAATCCACAGTCGAACGGCATCAACACCAGTGCCCAGGTTGGGCAAATGCAGAAGTTTGCCGGTCAACCCTGGGGTGGCAGTACGTTTGATCTGGGTGCAGCCGTGGACTGGTCCGCGGGCGAGTCTTATTCGGTCAAGGTCTGGTCATCGCGTGCGGTGCCGGTTTTGCTGAAGTTGGAGGGCCTGGGCGAAGAACGTACGGTCAACCACACGGGTAGTGGCTGGGAAGTGCTGTGCTTTGACTTTACGGGTACTACCGGTGGAACGCCGGTAACTGCAATCACCCTGATTTTCGACAACGGCGTTATGGGCGATGCGGCGGGTGATGCTGCCAACTGGACCTTCTACTTTGACGACATCGACCAGACCGCTGATTGCAGTGGCGGTGGCGGTGGTGGTGGTGCGGTACTACCGATCGATTTCGAAGGCGACGTGAACTCGTATGACTTCGGCGTCGGCGGAGGCTTTGACGGCGGTGCAGCATCGGTTGTTGCCAATCCGGATGCGACAGGCATCAACACCAGTGCCCAAGTTGGCCAAATGCTGAAGTACGTGGGTCAAACGTGGGGCGGTACGACGCTGACGCTGGATGGGCCGGTGGATATTCCTGCTGGAAGCTCCTTCACCATGAAGGTCTGGTCGCAGCGTGCAGTGCCTGTGCTATTCAAGCTCGAAGGCGGGCCTGTTAGCGAAATCACCGTGAATCATGGCGGTAGTGGCTGGGAAGAGCTGAGCTTCGATTTCTCGAGTATCTCCGGAAGCATCACCGGCATTACGCTAATTTTCGACAACGGCGTCATGGGTGCTGCGGCGACCGATCCGACCAATTGGACCTTCTACTTTGACGACATCGACATGGCACCGACCGGCGGCGGCGGTGGCAGCGGCAGTGCTGACATCGACTTCGAAACGGCAGCAACGGGTGCCGGATTTACCTGGACGACTTTCGAAAATGATGACAATCCGGGTGTTCAGCTGGTTGCTAATCCGGATGCATCGGGTGCGAATACATCGGCGACGGTTGCCCAGATTACGGCACGTTTAGCCGGTATGCCGTGGGCGGGTGCCGAAACGGCACACGGCGACATCGGGCCTCTTACGCTCGATGCGAGCAACAGCATCATCAAGGTCATGGTCTACAAGACCGTGATCAGCGATGTGGGCATCAAGTTCGCGATCGCCAGTGGTGGCGCTCAACCGGAAATTAAAGTTCCGAACACACTGATCAATCAGTGGGAAGAACTGACGTTCGACTTCAGCGGCAATATCGGCGCGGCTGAGTCCATCGATATTGATCAACTGATTATCTTTCCGGACTTTACTGCCAGGGCACAGGACAACGTTGTCTACTTTGACAACATCAAGTTTACTGATGGTACCTAGGACAAGTCCGGACATTTGTGAATTTCTAAATAATATGAAAACTGAAAACTTAAGAGTGATCACTATGGCGGGAATAAGCTTCTTCAAGCGGATCAAGCACGTTGGCAGTATGCTGATAGCCTCATTGCTTCTTAGTATTGCGTTCGCAGCTCAGGTGCAGGCAGCCGACGTAGTTACGACCGTCAAGGATGTCGATGGCTGGAAATTGCAGGTCAATGGCGATGATTACTACATTAAAGGTGTCGTCTGGAGTTACTCACCCAGAAATCAAAACTACACCTATAACTTGTGGGGCGAATCTGACGATTTCATTCGCAAGGTGCTCGACTATGAATTTGGGCTGATGAAGGCAGCGGGCATCAATACGATCCGCAGCTTCGCCATGATTCCGCCGGAATGGGTCACGTATATTTTCAAAGAGCACGGCATCCGGACAGTTATTAACCCACTCATGGGTCGTTATGGATACAACGTAGGTGGTCGCTGGATTCCGAACGTGGACTACTCGGACGAGCTCACGCGTGCGACGCTCCTGACAGACATGATGGAGTACGTTAACCAATACAAGAACACGCCGGGGATTTTGATGTTCGCGTTCGGCAACGAAAGCAACTATGGCCTTTCCTGGTCGAGTTTTGAGATTGAAAATCTTCCGGAAGGCGAGCAGAACACAGCCAAGGCACGCTATTTGTATAGCCTGTTCAATGACGTGGTAACAGAAGGCAAGAAGATAGCACCGAATCTGCCATTCACCATCGTCAACGGTGATATTCAGTACATTGATTTGATCGCTGAACTTATGCCCGATCTCGAATTGTTGGGCACCAATGCTTACCGCGGCAAGAGCTTTACAGGTCTGTGGGCTGACGTCGATCAAAAACTGGACATACCTGTACTGCTCTTCGAATTCGGCAGTGATGCGTTCAATGCTCGAAACTTTGCTGAAGATCAGGTCGCGCAAGCGATGTTGCTCAGAGATCAGTGGAAAGAGATGTACAACAAAGCCGCTGGCAATAATGAAGAAGGCAACTCTATCGGCGGGTTTGTTTTCGAATGGCGCGATGAGTGGTGGAAATATCTGCAGATCGAAAATCTCGACAAGCAGGACACCAACGCATCCTGGTCCAACCAGGCCTATCCGTTCGATTGGGCGGAAGGCAAGAACAACATGAACGAAGAGTGGTTCGGCATTGTTGCACTCGGTCTGCCAAATTCAGACGGCGTGTACACGGCACGACCCAGAGCGGCTTATGACATGTTGTCCGAAGTCTGGCACATGGATCCGTATCTCTTTAAGAAGGCCGCTTTTAACAAGGCGATCGATGACTTCAACATGGACTACTACGCGCTCAAAGGCGAGGTCCGTTTGTTGAAAGCCGACACTCAGGAAACCAACAAAAAGCTGCATTTCGATGGTGGTCGACTCAACCTCGAAATGGCGTTGAAAGGTACTGAGGTAGATCTGGATCTAGACGGCGAGAATGGCACCGAGTTTACGGACGGCCAAATGGTCTTTCTGGATTTCGGTTTCGAGCCATCCGAAAAACTGGAAGGCCAGTTTACGGTGAATATTCTCGGCAACGTTGCCGATAAAGAACCGCTGGAAATCGCCTACGGCCGGCGTGGTCTGCCAGTTACGATCGAGACGGAAGTGCCGAATATCCTTGGCGGCACCGATACCAGGGAGGTCGTTTTTAATGATCGCGAGCGCGTCGAGATCTACGATTTCGATGCGACCTACCGCGGCGAATCCTTTGACGTCAACGCGTTCTATCACACGCCACGGTTCCACTGGGGTTACGAGGGTGACTTTTTCGGTCTGATTCGCGAAGCGACTGATCTGGCCGGAATGGATATCTGGAACTCGAAAGCGCCTGAGGGTGTTGAGTTCATCGGCAAAGACAAGTGGGAAGGCTTAACGCTTCTCGCGGGGCCAGAAGTCTACTGGGGCGCCAACCCGAAAATCGTTATCAAGTACGATTTCAAGCTCGGGAAAACAGAATTTACGTTTATTCACTCTGAGGACGTCGCCCGACAGGGTGAATCGTCGTCAGCAACCGGTGCGACTGAACGGCAATCTCGTCAAACGACCCTGTATGCGTCGAGAAACCTGACCGAAAACATCAAACTCGAGCTTGGCGCCATTATGTCGGCGACCGAAAAGGTTGACGACATCTATGATCGGGTGAATGAGAACGGCGACATCATTCTTGATCAAATCGAAAGTGATGACACTTTCGGCTTTAAGGCGAAACTGAGCTTTCCTTTGTTTGGGACCCAGTCGTATATTTCCGCCCATCACGCCGGACTGGTGGCTGACGGTGGTAACGGTCTAATCGAACTTGGCAGTCGTCTTCCGACGTCGGCGGCCGGCAACAAGAAAGAATACGAAGCCGGCATGATGATGAACTTCGGCAACTTCATGGTATTCCCGCGAGTGTTGCATCGCGAGAACCTAGTTGACGCTAACCCATTCATAGCCCCATCAATTGGTGGCGGTGTTCTCAATCCCGGCATCAGTCCGCGCAACCGCGACGACGATCCGTTCGCTGTGTTGGGTAATCGGGAAGCTGACTCGGCTGAGCTGTTCCTTACCTGGGATCCGACCGGCGCCACGCCTTTCTACGACTGGGATAATGAATGGCGTGAAGACGCGAAATTCGCATTCAATATCGGCGCGAATTACACGGAATATCCAACCTTCACAGATGCGAACTTGTTTTTCTTCCAGCCAGCCGGAGCAAACGCATCATTCGGCGAGGGACTCCCTGCAGAAGATGTATGGACGCTTTCCAGCAGAATGGTCTTCAACCCGAATCGCCATGCGAAGTACATTACGACTTTGATTCGCGGCTTCAATCAGTCTACTGGCAGTCCGACTGGCGGAACTCGTGACTATTTCGAGTTCCACGCCAAAGCGGTGCTGGGTGGGAAACACATTATTTCCGGATATTTCAAACAGGACGCCTGGGGTCCGTATGACTTCCATCGTCAATTCAACGCGGTCTATCCTGAGCAATTCAAGATCGACTACTCGATCATGCTCGGCAATTCTGGTGGAATTGGTTCTGGCCTGGATGAAGATAAAGCAACCCAGATCGGTATCAGGACTTTGTATCGTGGATACGACGAGAACAGTGTCGATTTCGACGATCTCGTCGGCGACTACGAGTTCCTGACAGTTCTTTACTTCACCTACCAGTTTTAATGACCAAATAAGCAAGGCCAAGGAATTCAAACTATGAGTATTAGAAATCGAAACCGCAGCTTGATGACGTTGTTGTTTGGCATCGGCATTTTGGTCGCCGGTGGTTGCGAATCACCGAGCGAGAAGGATGGAGAGGTCATCAATGCGATCCTCCTGCCAACAGATGTTGTGCTCAATCTGGCCTGCGAAAACGTCGGCATCTATCAAGAGACATGTGTTCTCGGCGACCCCGAGAATCCGTTTGTCACCACCGCGATCATTGAGTTCGATGCCAACAATCCAGGCGCGGACAACAAATTCGACCTTTTCAATTCTATTCCCGCCGGACCTACCGGTGCCAAGGCGCGATTTTATTTCTGGGCGACTGCATTGGCGAGACGACAGAGTGGAGAAAATCAGTTCTATACTGCACTGGCGTTGCATGAGTTGTTTGACGCCAACAGTAATCAAATCTCTCAGGACGAACTCGTGCGGGCGCAGGCGTTAAAGGCGTACAGGTCTGTGCTCGACAATTTCTTTGGCTCAGTGACTGTTTTTGAATGCTGCCCCGGCGCAAGCCCGACCGGCGAGCCGGTTGCATTTGCCATTCCGCTGAACGAGCTAAGCGCGGACAACCTGTTCCGCACAGATGCAACCGGATTCCGGCGTTTGGTTGACGGCGATCCGATCCTGGTTTTGGAGCTGTTTGTCGACTGGGGCTATTCTTATCAAGCTGCGACGCCGCCGAATTTTGACAATGGCGTCATAACGGTTGGTGAATTCTGAGCCGACGCACGTTCGAGAACACTTCGATGCGTATAAAAGTACTCAAACGGGCCCTGCTACTCGCAGGGCTTTTGTGTATTGGCGGGCCAGCAATGGCCGAAGCCATACCGGTCGAGCTGCAAAAGACCGAACAGGGCTGGCAATTGTTACGCGGCGGCGAGCCATATTTCATCAAAGGTGCAGGCGGGCAGCATTCCCTGGAGCAATTGGCCGCGGCCGGCGGCAATTCAGCGCGGACCTGGGGCGGAGACGATATCGGCCCGCTTCTTGATGAAGCGCACAGCCTTGGCCTGACTGTAACGGTCGGCATCTGGCTCGGCCACGAGCGCCACGGTTTCGACTATCGCGACGAGGCGCAAGTTGCCGAACAAATGCAGCGCGCTCGCGACATGGTGCTGAAATTCAAGGATCACCCGGCGGTCCTGTTGTGGGGCATTGGCAACGAGATGGAAGGATTCGAATCCGGCGATGATCCGGTAATTTGGGCCGCAGTGAATGATGTTGCCGCAATGGTCAAAGAACTCGATCCTCATCACCCAACGATGACCGTTACGGCTTTTGTTCACGGCGGGCGCATCGAGTACCTGCACAAGCGCAGCCCGGCCATCGACATTCACGGCGTCAATGCGTATGGCGGTGCCCAGGTTGTGCCTGAGCAACTGCTCGCCGGCGCTGCCACAAAGCCGTTCGTATTGACCGAATTCGGGCCTGTTGGCCCCTGGGAGATGCCGAAGACAGAATGGGGCGCGCCGTTCGAACAAACCAGTTCTGAAAAAGCCGCGTTCTACCGGCAAAGTTACGATAAGGCCATCGTCGGCGCTCCGGGTCTCGCGCTGGGGTCGTATGCGTTTATCTGGGGTTTCAAAATGGAAGGCACGGCCACCTGGTTCGGGATGTTTCTCGATGATGGATCAAGGCTGGGTGTGATCGACACCATGACCGAGCTTTGGTCGGGCAAGCCACCGGAAAATCTGGCGCCCGTAATTGGAGAGCTGAACGTCGATGGCCCCTTACAACGCGACCCGGGAGCCGAAGTCATTGTTGGCTCCAGTGTCCGCGATCCTGAAGATGCACCATTGCGTGTTCACTGGGTGCTGCGCCCCGAGTCCGGTGACACGAATACCGGCGGCGATTTCCGGCCCGATTTGCCCGATATTGAAGGTGCCATTCTCGAGAGTCGTGCCGACGGCGCGCGAATTCGCATGCCGGAGCAACCCGGCCCGTATCGGTTGTTTCTCTACGTCCATGATGAAGCGGGCAACGCGGCCACAGCCAATGTGCCGCTGCTGGTCAAGGGTGAAGCCGGTACGCCATTACCGTTTTCCGTCTACGAGGACAGTTTTGAGCATATGCCATGGGCGCCGTCCGGCTGGATGGGCAGTATCGAATCCCTAACACTCGATGGCGCAAACACCGAGAACCCGCACGATGGCGTGGCATCCATCAAGATGCGTTATGAAGGCAAATTCGGCTGGGTCGGGGTCGCCTGGCAACACCCGCCCAACAACTGGGGTGATCAGGACGGTGGCTTCGATCTGACCGGCGCCACTGAGCTGGAGTTATGGGCACGCGGCGAATATGGCGGTGAGAAAATCAAGATCGGCGTAGGCTTGCTCGAGAAGGACAGGGCGTACCCTGATTCTGGAATCACTAGTATCGAGGGGATCGTTTTAACGCGCGAATGGCAGCGATATACCATTCCACTTAAGAAGGTCGACCCGTCGAGTTTGAAGACGGGATTCGTTGCGACGATTACCGGGCGGAGTACGCCAGTTACCGTCTATCTGGATAGCATTCGGTTTATTCGCTGAGGGAGTTGAAATTAACTGGGTGCGGGTCCCGTCGACTCACGAATTCGCAGCGTTGCGGGAATGATCTCGTTTCCCTGCGTAGATGATTGCTCGTGCACCCCGGTAATCAGCGCCGTCGCCGCTCGCTCGGCCATCGCGACGAGCGGTTGTCTGATTGTCGTTAATGTAGGGTGAATCTGCCGTGCAAGTGAAATGTCGTCGCAACCGGCGACTGACAGTTCTCCCGGGACGTCTATGCCCAGCTTTGCTGCTACTCGCAGGACTCCGGCTGCCATATCGTCATTGGCCGCGAAAATAGCCGTCGGACGATGTTTCCGCTTGAGTAACTTTGTGGCACATTCTTCGCCGGAGCCGATTGAGTTATCACCCGCGACCACGAGTTGCTCGGAGAATTTCAGGCCACTCTGCCGCAAGCCGTCTTTGTAGCCCAGAAAGCGTTTGGCAACCGCCTTATGGTTCCGGTGTCCAGTGATAAACGCGATACTCTTATGGCCCAGGGACGAGAGATAGCGGGTCATCTCGGCGCTGATCTCCCGGTCGTTGGTTGCGACACACAAATCGTCACCATTCTTCCTGCCGGGGGACAGCCGCACATACGGAGTGCCTGTTTTCGCGATGGCGCCAACGATTTTCGGCATGTTCGACAGCGGTGCCGCGATAATCATGCCTGCTGGTCGAGCCTGCTCAATCAACCCCTCGAGTTCGCCGGCAACGTCCTTGTTCCTGTAGTTACATGGGTGAATAAGCACTTCGTAATGGGCAGATCTGCAAGCACTGAGGGTGCCTCTCTGCAATCTGATAATGTACCCCGAACTCGGGATTTCGTAGGCACCGGGGTCGTCGTACAGCAGGCCGATGAGTCGGGAGCGATGACTTGCGAGGCTGCGCGCAGACGGGTTCGGCCGATAATTCAGTTCCTCGATTGCCTTGTCGACGCGCGCCTTGGTCGACTCTCGCACGTTAGGCTCGTGGTTCACCACACGTGAAACCGTCTTTATCGAGACGCCAGCAAGTTTGGCGACATCGTCGATCGTAGCCCTGGTAATTAACTTTTTTCTCATCCAGCCGTGTCTTCTTATAGCCGACTTTGACTTTCCATTACAACCTGTTTTGACAGCGCTGTCAAACAGTCGCACTATCGGCGTAGAGGTCCTGCATCACCAGTTTAGGAGTACGGTCCAGATGGAACAGCCCCCAGTGTTTTTCTGGTTCAAGCGGATCGGGAGAGCCCTTCCAGGGTTCGTCAAATGCCTCAAAGACAAACGTGAGAATTTTTTCTTTCGTCGTCCATTCGAGTAACTGTTCGTAGTACGTTGCTTGCAGTTCTTCAGACGCATTCCCCGGCTCGATGCCGCGCCCGTTCGATGCGGTCGTCCATCCCGCCTCGGTGATTACTACGGGCTTATCCGGGTAATGATTCACGACCGAATGGTAGTTGTGCATGGTGTACTCCAAGGCATCGTCCATGTTGCGATACTCCCACGCCGGGTATGTGTGCACCGAGATGAAATCCAGTTCGGCCGCGAGAGGCTCCAGCTTGTATGTCCACGGATCGTAATTCTCGCAAAAGGTAATCGGTTGACTGATCGCACTCTTGAGTCGGTGCACGTGTGCTATGAGACGATCTACCGGCACCATATGGTCCGTCCATTCGACGCTGGCTTCATTGCCGATCGATACTGAAAACACGATATCCGAGTAGCGGTTTGACAAGACGATGGCCCTGTCGATTTCCTCGTTATTGTATTTGCGATTCTTGTCCAGAGCTTCATCGCTGAAATCGGCACCCCATGGACAGTGCGGGTTGCTCATTTCTGCGGCTATGTCCACGCCAAGCATCACTTTGAAGTGCAGCGCTTCGCTTTGAATCACATCGAGGACGACTTCAGCGTGCCGACTGCAGTCGTATAATCTGAGGTACCTCCAGTTTTTCGCCAATATCAGGAGGTCCTCCCGGACCTCGTCAAAGGAAGGGTAAACACCGGTACCGGGGTCCTGATCCTGGCGATAGCCCGAATAGCAAATCGCATTGCCGTGTTCAAACTTGAGAACTTGCCTAGACATACTTCGGGATTCCTTTCTTGTCCCAGAGACCCCAGTAGGCACCAACGTCTCCTTCTGCATCCACTTTCCAGGTCTCGTCAAATGATGAGAAGTAAAAGAACTCGATGTCATCGGCTTCGGCCCACTGGCACGTATCGATGAAGTACTTAATGGCATTTTCAAATGACGGCACGGAGCCCCCGGTTGCAGTACCAATATTCGGCCAGCCGGTTTCACTGATGATGACTCTCTTGCCGTCGGCGACGTTCTCAACGCGCCGATACATTTCTTTCATGTAGAGCAGGGCGTGGTCTGCAGGGCAGCCCTCCCAGAAAGGATAGCAATTGGCGAGCAGGACATCGCAGGCTGCTGTAACACGCGGGTGGTCGACAAACTCGAAGTATGCATCGACGTAGCCTACCGGTACGCCCGGGGCCGCCTGTTTCACACGATCGATGTAATCGATCAATTGATCTTCTGTTAGCTCGCCACGCAGGAGAACCTCGTTGCCAACGGCCAGGATATCCGCATGACCGGCCTTGGCGATTTCGATTGCATTGTTCACTTCAGTCTCGTTTTGCTCGAGATTATCGTCCAGCCAGACGCCAACCATCGACTTCAGGCCGTTCTCGGCGGCGATTCCCGGAATCAATTCATTCCCTTCGCTGCAGGAAAAGGAACGTATCCAGTTCACGTATGGTTCGATGATCGCCAGCCGCTGTCGAATCTGAGCGTCACGGATCTGCGTACCTGGTCCCTGGCCTTCAACGTAAGGGCTAAATGACAGCCCATGAATTCTCCCCTCGAGGATTTTGCTCACGAGAGCCCGCAGGTCGTCAACAGAAAGGCCGGATATATCGATTCCGGCCAAAGACAATTTTCTTTGGTAAAGGTTTGACATTGGAGTCCTTGTTTATTTATTCGACAAACAACCTGTTTGTCTTGAATGTCACTGTGATCTGGCGAATGCGGCCACTTCTCTCGAATAAGTCCGAGCTTTGTTCTGCTGGCAATGCGAGTTGTGCAAACTGCAGTTGCTTGCCGTCATTCAGGACGATAGAGAGGCCCGGCTCAGCATCGTCGTCCAGCCTGTAAATAATTGGCACCTGGCACCAGGTGAAGGCCAGGCCGTCGAGCGGCACGGTGATCGTTTGCCAGTTGTCATCGACGTCAACGTAGCCTGTATCACGAGACTCAATCATGAATTCACGTGCACGCAACAACGCGGGGCGAAAATGCACTTCGCCATCACTCACTCTGACCCCAAGTTCGCCAAAGCGGCACAGAATTTCTTCTTTGACCTGGCCCGTCATGCCCGGCTGTCTGGCACCGCCATGTTGCGGCGTATGCGAGTATGGATCGGGTGGAAAAGCACCGTACTCGCCAGGGGTCTTGTTAAAGCCGATTCCTTCGCGGACACGATAGTACAGTTGCCCGAGGCGTTGGCAGGTTGCTTCATTCGCGCCCTGCTCGCGTGCGGCGAAGAAGTTCTCGACCACGGCAAGCATCAGCTTGGATACCATGTGCCAGTAAATGGAACCCAGGCCCTCGAAGCTAAACATTGTTCCCGATCGGCCGGTAAATGCCTTGTGCTGAAACACCGTTTCGTAGAGTTCCAGTATTGGTTTGCGCGCCGCTGCAACTTCATCGTCGTAATCGCCAGAAAGCGAGTCCAGCCTGGCCTTAAGATCGCCGGCATTCTTGAAGTCAGCATTGAAGCGGCAGCAACCGTCGGCATCGCGCAAGACGATTTGCTTATCGTCTTCCGCGAGCATACGGTGCAATAGCGGAACAGCTTCGAGCAGCTCATCTTGTATGCTGTTTTTGGTCAGAAACGTCGGCAATGTTCGATCCGGGTACAGCATGAAGCTCTTTTGATCAGGGCGGTACAAGTCACTTTCGAACAGTACTTCCAGTGCCCTCACTGCATCATCCGGCGCGACAGCGCCAGCGCTCAGTGCTGCAACCTGACCTTCGAGCATTGGATACAAAGTATCGAAATGCACCCCGTTCTGCTGCCGATCCAACAGGTTGTAAGCGTGGTAAAGCCCGTCCTCTCGCCTGTTTGTAGCAATGCTGTGATCGATGGCCGCCAGCGCGTCATCCAGCATGATCACGACATCGCTGATGGCCTGATTGATCGTGCCGGAAAACGACTCCTGCTGATAAATGGTCTCGCGATAACGGCTAGCTGCTCGACCAAGTTCGGTTAGCGACTGGTAGCGCTGCTCTGCGGTGATTGGTTCCTTGCCCAACAGTGGTCGGACGTTGCCTAGCGCCAGCTTGGTATCGGCCAACCATTGGCTGACTTCGGTGGAAAGAACGAATGCCTCGGTTTCCTCCACCAGCAAATCTTGCAGAAAGCGGACATAGCGCCGCATGTAGTAAAGCGTAACCATGGACAGGCCCTGACCGACCAGCGCGTTATTCGCGTCGTTCCACTCCGGACGCTGCGTGTTCATCCAGATGCCGCCGTCGATGACCAGGTTGCCGAGCTTGCTGAGCAGCGGCACGAGTAGTTTCTCGAGCAAGTTGACCTGATAAATCTCGCCGTCGCTATCGAGTACCAGTTTGCCGTCCGCGCCCATCGCTGCGACGCGCTCCTTAATTCGCTCGGCCAGCGGTTCATCGAAACTAACTGTGTTCTTGGGATCCTCGAGCAGTGCCGCAAACGGTGAGATTCTGTATGGAACATTGGCATAGCAATAAATCGACCGGCGCAGCAGCCGAGGCAGGCGGTCCGGGTGAAAGTCCCTGGAGAGCTCCAGAAATTTCTGCAGGTAGATGATCTGGTGATCACCCCAATAGCCGATGTAGCTCCACGGATCATCAGGTTCCTCGACTTCCCAGTCGATGCCGTCCTTGGTGATGCGGTACGGGTTGTAGCCATCCATTGTGGAAGCGTTAACGAACTTGGCGATCACGTTCTCGACGTACCCGGGATAGCTGAATAGCAGCGCTTCCCAATTCTGGAATATGTCCCGCCAATTGCCCTGGTAGGAAAGCAGGCCGTTGCCATGATCGTCTTTGACCCGAATAGCGAACTGGTTCCAGGGGCGACTCGGATCGCCGTGGCGGCGGCCGAATGTGATCGGCAGGTATTCGTAGGTGAGGCGTTGCAGCTGAAAGTCGCCACTATGCCGGGCGGTCGACAGCAACTCGTCGAAGCGCAGTTTCTTCGGCAAGCCATTGAGCAGGTCCCGGTTGCGTTCGCAAACCCCCCGGTTGAAATGTCGAATGGTGGCGACGAAATCCCGCGCGGAAATATTGTACTGATCGTCGAACACCCCGCCCCTCAATATGTTGAACAGCACGTTCGCATAGTGATGAACGGTGACATTTTCCTCGGCTGTGGTTTGAAAGCCGTCGCCACTGGCCATGATGCGAGCCAATGCATCGGAACCTGATTTGATCGAGCGTGCAATTGCCTCGCCGACCTCGACCGGATTGCCGAGCTCGCGACGCAGATCGACGACGTCGCTCTGAGTTCGCTCAACGTCTGCGACGATCTGCCAGCGTTGCGACACCTGCGCCGCCAGTTCCAGCGTTTTGTTCACGAAGTAGGCGCCGCGCACGCCACGCTTGTGCGTTTCCTGCTCCAACTCAGCGCCACGGTGAAAATCTTCGAGCTGGTCGGACGAGATCAGCACCTTGTGTCCCTCGAGGCCAAGGCAAAAAACAGTCGTGGCCGTTAGAGATTCACAAGGTTCGGCACGATCGGATATTCCGGAATACAGTGTCAGAATCGCAAGTCCGGTCGGTGCATCCAGCTCCGACCATTTGTATGCATCAACGAGATTGCTGGTATTGGTCTGCGCGAAACGCGGCGTGTTGGCAGGCAGAATGTTTTGCAGGCCATCGACGATATCCACGCTTACGTTCTTGTCGCTCAGATTCTCTAGTTCACATTGGCGCACAAATCCATAGCTGTCACTGGTAGCCCAGGTATAGCGAAATACCAGCTGCAAGTCGTGATTGAATTCTTCATAGCACAGCTTGCTTCCTAACAGGTTCTTGTACAGGTTGCGGCTGATTGCGTAGCGGCCATCGTGCTCCTTGTTGAACGGTTCCCAAAGCTGGGGTCTACCGTTCGTCCCGACCAGCAGAATAGTCCTGGGACCAGTATGCGGAGAGCTGTCATAGATCTTGTCGACCGTGATGTAAGGAAACAAAGCAGTGTCGGGCGACACACGGCCAGCGGTTAGTCCACCGCACGACGAGGCGAATAGCCAATGATCGACATCAGAAATCACACTGATGAAGAACGGTTCCATCTTGTCGACGTTGCGTATCGCAAAATAGCGATCGCCGGCGAAATCGACAAACTCGCCCGACACACGGCCGCTTTCTGAAGCGCCGGTACTCAGGTCGATATCCTCTTTTGCAACACTGGTCATCAATTACTCAAAGGAAGAGCTTGCGTATAGAAATAAGCATATAAAACATATAGTTACGTTTTAAATGTTCGGGCAACGACTGCCTGATAGATGTGATTATATTCGCAAATGACAGCGCTGTCATCAATAATTATAGCAGAGGCTGAAGCCGTTATTCGGTCAAAATCGGAATCAATAATCGGTGATTGACATAATGGATCCTGCGGCGGTCGGCTGTCTCCTTACCTCCCCGTACAACATGAACTCGGGAAGAGCCAGCGGCTTTCATGTTGTTCTTGTCCCAGGATCACGGGCCAGCTTACAAGTTTGGTCTAGGAATGAATTTCTAGTGTCGATTTGACATGAGATTCGAAGCAAGAGGGCATCGGCCCTCCTTTATTTTTCGCTACTGTCGCCAGAGCCGCGTGTTCGGCGGAACCTGTTCGAAGTTGGAGCGAAACGGGTTGATATCGATGCCGCCGCGGCGCTGGTAACGCGCATACACGGTTAACGCTTCGGGCTGACATCGTTCGAGGATGTCGACAAACATGCGCTCGACGCAGGCTTCGTGAAAATCGTTGTGCTCGCGGTAAGACACGATGTATTGCAACAGGCTGGCGCGATCAATGCGCGGGCCTCGGTACGAGACCAGCACGCTGCCAATGTCCGGCTGGTCGGTGACCGGGCACAGACTGCGCAGCAGGTGCGAATGTAAAGCATTACTGACAGTCTCACCGCCCGACCTCAATAACGAGGCATCGACCGTGTAGATATTGCACTTGGTATCGACCGAGTCGATGCACTGGCCCTGGAATTCTTCCACGGGGCTTTCGCCGGTAGCCGTGGTCAGGGAAACCTCGACATCCGACTCCGTCAGCCGGCCTAGATCGTTTCGAATCGCGCTCCTGACGTCCGCGATAGATTCGAACGCGGTCATGCAGAACGAGTTGCAGTACAGCTTGAGTGACTTTGACTCGATAATCTTCGGCGATGTCGCCGGTACGCGGATTTCGACCATCGCAACCTGCGGTACGCCGCCCGCGTTCAGCCAGGTTAGCTCCCAGGCGTTCCAGATATCCCAGCCCGTGAAGGGCAGATCGGCGCCGAAATCGAGCTTTCGGCGGCTTTCCGCGCGCGAAATCGCGAACAGCAGCTCCGGGTCATACTGGCTGCTGTAGGTGGTGGATTTCCCTAATGGTGATTCGTGCGTCATAAGCGGAGTTTAGTGCTTTCCTCAGGTACAATACCGAACTTTTTATGAGCCCAGCAGATAAAATTCATAGTACCGAGCGTGGTTACATCATCCCTATTGGGGGTGCCGAGGACAAGCTCGATAATCCTGAAATTCTCGACCGCTTCGTCGACATATGCGGCGGCAAAACCGCGCGTATCGGTATCATTCCGACCGCCTCCGAACTAGAAGATACCGGGCGAAATTATGAGAAATTCTTTCGCAAGCTCGGCATCAAGCACGCCAAAGTCCTGCCATTCGAGACGCGGGATGACTGTGAGCACAGCGAGTATCTCGATTATATTGAGAAGTCGGATGGAGTTTTTCTGACCGGAGGCAATCAACTGCGCCTGTCGACGACACTCGGCGGCACAGCGGTTGCACAATCGATCCGGCGGCGTAATGCGGCCGGCATGCATGTGGCTGGCACGTCGGCAGGGGCGGCATTCATGCCCGAGCACATGATTGCGGGCGGCCTGGAGGGCAGTACGCCCAGCCCCGATCTCGTGACGATGGCGCCCGGTCTCGGACTGACCAACAAATTCATTATCGACCAGCATTTCCGGCAACGCGATCGGCTGGGCAGGCTGCTGACCGCGCTGGCCTATAACCCATTTGCGGTCGGCATCGGGCTGGACGAGGACACGGCCGCATTCATAAGCCCCAGCGAAGAGCTCGAAGTGGTCGGTAGCGGCGGTATTACAGTGATAGACCCGACCGATCTGAGCTATTCTTCAATGGATCAGGCTCGCCGTGGCGATCCGGTCTGCCTGATAGGCATCAAGTTACACATTCTGGTTGCGGGTGGACGTTTTGATATTGCGTCCCGAGAGGCCGCTCCAGAATAGAAAAAAGACAGGAACAGAATAATGAAGATTGTCAGTACCAACGTATTCGTTGGTCCCAACATGTATGCGCACTTTCCCGTGATCCGGCACGTGCTGGATCTCGGTGAGCTCGAGAACTGGCCGACAGGCAAGCTCGGCGAGGACTTCATAGGACCGCTGCTGGAAGAGCTGCCCGGACTGCACGAACACGGCTGCTCGTACAAAGAGGCGGGCGGATTCGTACGTCGTTTGCGCGAGGATGAGGGCACCTGGCTCGGCCATGTCATGGAACACGTTGCGATCGAACTGCAAAACGTTGCGGGCTCGGCGGTGACTTTCGGTCGCACGCGATCGATAGACGACCAGCCCGGGCAATACAGCATGGTGTTTCAGTACAAGGACCAGCCAGTCGGCCGCGAAGCCAGCTCGCTCGCCCTGAACCTGATCCACAACCTGTTGCCGGCGAAATTGAAACCTGAAGATGCGCCGGGCGACGACTGGGACTTCGCCGAAGAGCGCGACGGCTTTATTCGATATGCGCAAAAGCGTGCGTTCGGGCCGAGTACGCAATCGCTGATCGACGCGGCTGAAGCTCGTGATATCCCTTGGTTGCGGCTAAACCAATACAGCCTTGTGCAATTCGGGCACGGTCGTTACCAGCATCGCATTCAGGCCACGACTACGGGCCGGACCAGCAACATAGCGGTCGAGCTGGCATCCGACAAAGAAGAAACCAATGGCATTCTGCGCGACCTTGGATTGCCTGTTCCCAGCCAGCGACTGGTCCGACGGGTTCGCGACGCGGTTCGCGCAGCCGAGCGCATTGGCTACCCCGTCGTATTGAAGCCATTGTCCGGCAATCATGGCCGTGGCGTGTCGATCAATCTCAAAACACAGTCAGAGGTTGAGGTGGGTTACGAGAAAGCCGCCGAGCATGGCCGGACTGTCATCGTTGAAAGCCATCTCGAAGGGTTCGATCACCGCTTGCTGGTGGTCAACGGCGAACTCGTCGCTGCTGCCAAGCGCGTGCCCGGGCATGTTGTTGGTGACGGCAAGCACACGGTCGAGGAACTCGTCGACATCGTCAACGAAGATCCGCGCCGTGGTGTCGGCCATGAGAAGGTCTTAACGCGACTCGAATTTGATCATCAGGCTGAGCGGCTATTGAAGAAACTCGGCTACGATCGGACGACGGTGCCCAAGAAAGGCGAGGAAGTTTTCCTGCGCACCACGGCGAATCTGTCGACCGGTGGTACCGCTATCGACGTTACCGACATCATTCATCCCGATAACCGGGAGATGGCGATCCGTTCGATTAAGGCCATCGGCCTGGATATTGGCGGAGTCGATTTTCTGACCAATGACATCACCGAGTCGTATCGTGAGACCGGCGGCGGCATCTGTGAAGTTAATGCAGGGCCCGGATTCAGAATGCATGTGGCGCCCAGCGAAGGCACGCCGCGCGATGTGTCAGGGCCCGTCATCGACATGTTGTTTCCGCAGGACTCGCCGAGCCGAATTCCGATCGCCGCGATCACGGGGACCAACGGCAAGACCACGACCTCACGCATGCTGGCGCACATCCTCAAGATGGCGGGGCGTACGGTCGGGCAGACGTCGACCGATGGTGTCTACATAGATGGCAAGCTCAGTGTGTCGGGTGACATGACCGGCCCGGTGTCGGCGCAAATGATCCTGCGCGACCCGTCGGTTGATGCCGCGGTCATGGAAGTGGCACGCGGCGGCATGTTGCGCAGCGGTCTCGGCTTTCAGAAGTGCGATGTCGCGTGCTGCATCAACGTCACGGCGGATCACCTGGGACTGCGCGGCATCGATACCCTGGAGCAACTTGCCGAGGTCAAACGCGTGCCCATCGAAATCGCCAAGGACGCGGCGGTACTGAATGCAGACGATTCGTATTGCCTGCAGATGGCCGACTACACGGACGCTGCTCGTCTGAGCTACGTCACGATGAATCCGGCACATCCGCTGGTCAAGAAGCATATACAGGCGGGCGGACAGGCGTTCGTGCTCGAGCAGGGCATGAATGGTCACATGATCACGATCTACGACAACGACGGACATACGCCGCTGTTATGGACGCATCTGATTCCGGCGACTATTGAAGGTCGCGCAATGCACAACGTGCAGAACGCGATGTTTGCGGCGGCACTGGCGTACAACATGGACATCAGCCTCGAAGACATCCGGCACGGTCTGCGTACCTTTGATGCGACCTTCTTCCAGGCGCCTGGTCGGACAAATATCTACAACGAGCATCCGTTCCGCATCATTCTCGACTACGCGCACAACCCGGCCGCCGTCAAAGCGATGTGCAACCTGGTGGATCGCTTCGAGCCCGAGGGCAGACGTATCGTTGTGCTGTCAGCGCCCGGGGACAGGCGCGATCAGGATATTCGTGAGATCGCCGAAATCGCGGCGGGACACTTCGATCACTTCATCTGTCGTTGCGACGACAATCGTCGCGGACGTGGTGAGGATGAAGTCGCTGTCATGCTCAAGAACAAGTTGCTCGAAGAGGGCATCTCGGCCGACAGGATAGAAGTCATACCTGATGAACAGGAGGCGACGAGTAGAGCGCTCGAGATGTCCGAGGCAGGCGACCTCGTACTGGTACTAGCCGACAGCATCAAGCGCACATGGAAACAGATTATCTACTTCAATTCGGGTGCCAAGATTGATGATGCGACGAAAAAAGCGCCGGCAACGATCGACTTGCCTGACATTGAAGGGTTTAGGCTCGACGATGAACTCGAAATCATTAGCGATGAACGGGGTGTTCGGATAGCGCGCGAAGAAGGCGACTGATGGAATTTCTCGACGCGCGCAGGCTGACGGGTCCGAGCCTGCTCGCCAACGGTCACGGCACGATTCTCGATGTCGGTTGTACCGAGTCAGAGGCCGATCGACTGATCCCGGTCTGGAAAAAGCACATCGAACAGATGCTGGCCGACCTTGCATGGGATGCCTGTGAGTTCAATACGGTCAAATTGTTGGGCGGTGTGAGTTTGTTTTTCTCGGCGCCTATCGATGCGCTGTATGCAGCCTCTGAAATTAACGAATGGGCATGGGCTGCCTGTGATGCCGAACTGAATGGCGCCGACGAACCGGACTATGACGAGTCGCTGGCCGCAATACGCGATTCGATCGCTGAAGAAGCGAACCCCGCTTTGCTGCAGATGGAGGCAGCATCGGCGGCCAACGCAACGACGTTCCTGTGGGATGACGATGAGGCGTCCGTCGGGCTGGGGCGGCATTCAAAGACCTGGCCGGTGCGCGAGTTGCCGGACATCGAATCTCTTGACTGGCAGCAACACGGTGATGTGCCGGTCGGCCTCGTCACCGGCACCAATGGCAAGACGACGACGGTTCGCCTGGCGACGCACATCCTGCAGGTAGGCAAGAGGAATGTTGGGCTGAGTTCGACGGACTGGATTGCAGTCAATGACCGGATTATCGATCGCGGTGACTGGTCAGGGCCGGGTGGCGCGCGTGCTGTGTTGCGCGAACAAGACGTTGACGTAGCGATTCTCGAGTCAGCCAGGGGCGGGCTGCTCAGGCGCGGGCTTGGTGTGAACGTCGCCGACGTCGCTTTGATCACAAACATTGCCGAGGATCACCTCGGAGACTTTGGCTCGCAAAATCTCGCCGAACTGATGAACATCAAATGGATCGTCAGTCGTGCGGTCGTTGCCGATGGCCGTTTGATACTCAATGCCGACGATACGCTGTTGGTGTCGAAAGCGGCCGACTATGCGGGCGAGTTGATCTGGTTTTCTCTCGATGCCGGCAATGCGGTTATAGGAAAACACATTGCAGCTGGCGGGACGGCCTTCGTGCTCGATGGGCAGGATTTGTTACTGGTGGCTGGCGATTCGCGTCAACAGATATGCCGGGATACGGATATCGCGATTACGCTGGACGGTGCAGCACGGCATAACGTCGCCAATTCACTGGCAGCGGCGGCGCTAACGCATTGTCTGGGTGCTTCGTTCGACGATATCCGAACGGGCCTGACGACGATGTCGCAGGATGACAACCCGGGGCGCTGTAATGTCTATGATATCGGCGGGCGTAACGTGCTGGTCGACTTCGCACACAATCCTCATGCGATGCAGGCGCTGTTCGGCATGGCGCAGGCACTGCCGGCAAAACGACGCGCGTTGTGTTTCGGGCAGGCGGGCGACAGGCCGGATCATGCGATTCGCGAACTCGCTCGGGATGCGTGGTCGATCGGTCTCGATAAGATTATCGTTTCTGAACTTGCTGCTTATCATCGTGGCCGTCAGCCAGGCGAGGTCTACGACGTGATCAGGGATGAACTACTGGCTTGCGGTGCCGACCCGGCACAGATTGAGCATCACGAAGAAGAGACAGATTCACTGACCGCCGCGATGGCCTGGGCAGAACCCGGCGACCTGGTGATCATGCTGGCACTGGGTGGCGCCGCACCGATCCAGGAACACCTCAAAACCCTGTCCTAAGGTTAGGTGAGGGTGAGGATGTAGTCCCAGTGCTGGTCTTCGACCGGCATGATCGACAGGCGGTTGCCGCGCCGGGTCAGAATCATGTCCTCGAGTTCCGGGTGTGATTTTACTTCGGACAGCGTAATCGGCTGATCGAATCTGCGTACGAATTCGACGTCAACCAGGATCCAGCGCGGATTTTCCTTGCTGCTTTTCGGATCGAAATATCTTGAGCTCTCATCGAACTGGATCGGGTCAGGGTAGGGCTCACTACATACTCTCGATATGCCAACGATCGCCGGTTCCTTGCAGTTGGAATGGTAGAAGAAAATTTCATCGCCGATTCGCATGTCGTCGCGCATCATGTTGCGCGCCTGGTAGTTGCGAATACTGTCCCACATCTCACGCCCGTCTCGTTCGAGATCGTTGATGCTGTAGACGTCGGGTTCCGACTTCATCAACCAGTGTTTCATTGCACCAAATACCTGATTTATAAGGGCTGCGGAGTGTAGCATGCAGCGACTGAGGCAAATCCATTTCGCTATGTTAGGATTGCGCCCGAAAACCCCTGTAGAGGTCTGTATCTAATGGCAAACATGCTCGCAAATATCTTCGGCACATCGCCCGTATTCCCACTTGAGAAGCACATCGGTATTGCTTTTAGCTGTGCCAAGCAATTGCGGGGTTTTTTCGCTGCAGCTGTGGAAGGCGATTGGGACAAGGCGGCAATTTGTCGTGCGGAAATTGAAAGATACGAGCATGAAGCTGACGACCTGAAGAAGGAAATCCGGCTAAATTTGCCAAAAAGCCTGTTCATGCCTGTACCGCGCGAAGACCTGCTGGAGCTCCTGTTGGTGCAGGATAAGATTGCGAATCGCACCAAGGATGTGTCCGGCATCGTGATGGGACGCAAAATGCAGATTCCCTCTCAAATTGCTGAGCAGTTTCTCGAATTCGTCGATCGCAATGTCGACGCGGCGAAACAGGCGCGCAAGAGCGTGCGGGAACTCGACGAGTTGTTCACTGCCGGCTTCCGCGGCGCAGAAGTTGCGCTGGTTGAGGGCCTGATCGAAGAACTGGACAAAATCGAGACTGAAACCGACGACATGCAGGCCGCGCTTCGAGGCGCTGTGTTCGAAATCGAATCGTCACTGAATCCGGTTGATGCCGTATTTCTGTACAAGGTGATCGAACTAACCGGTGAAATCGCCGATATGGCGGAGCGCGTCGGGCGCCGCCTCGAATTGCTGTTGTCTCACTAGCCACTTTCCTTTCTTGTTCCCACACAGGTCTACGAGGACTTTTTGATGGAAGCAGAGGTCGTCTATATTACCCTTGCCGTCGTATTCGGCATTTTCATGGCATGGGGTATCGGTGCGAATGATGTAGCCAACGCGATGGCAACATCGGTGGGCTCGAAAGCGTTAACGATCAAACAGGCGATTATTGTTGCAGCGATTTTCGAGTTTCTGGGTGCAGTCCTGGCCGGTGGCGAGGTTACGTCGACGATCCGTAAAGGAATAGTCGATGCGGAATTGCTCGAAGGTACGCCTGAACTACTCGTATTCGGCATGCTCGCGGCCTTGCTCGCGGCAGGCACCTGGTTACTCATCGCTTCACGCAACGGCTGGCCCGTTTCCACGACGCATTCGATTGTCGGCGCGACCGTGGGATTTGCTGCTGTCGGTATCGGTTTCGACGCGGTGCACTGGAACACGGTCGGCAATATCGTGATGAGCTGGGTTGCCTCTCCGCTGACGGCCGGGTTTATCGCCTACCTGCTGTACCTGAGCGTACAACGCCTGATCCTGCATCACGATGATCCGGTAGCAAGAGCAAGGCGCTATGTGCCGGTATACATGTTCCTGGCCGCGTTCACTGTAACGCTGGTTACGATCCTCAAGGGCTTGAAACACGTGGGGCTCCATACGAGCGTCCGCGACAGTTACTTGATCGCCTTCGGCTTCGCCGTTGTAATTGCGCTGGTCGGATCTGTCTTTATTCAACGCATTAAGGCGGATCCGAAGGCGGAAAAGAAAGAGCATTTCTACACCGTTGAGCGCATCTTTGGTGTGCTGATGATCATCACCGCCTGTGCAATGGCATTCGCGCACGGCTCAAACGATGTCGCAAATGCCATCGGTCCGCTGGCGGCCGTAATCTCTACTGCAAAAACGGGCCTGGTTACGGCGAATTCCTCGGTGCCGATCTGGGTGCTCGTTTTGGGCGGCGCAGGAATCGTGGTCGGGCTCGCGACTTACGGCAGGCATGTCATCGCGACCGTCGGTAGCAAGATCACACAGCTAACACCGAGTCGCGGTTTCGCGGCCGGCGTAGCCGCGGCTACCACTATTGTGATTGCGTCCGGCACGGGCATGCCCATTTCGACGACACATACATTGGTTGGTGCTGTGCTGGGTGTTGGTCTCGCTCGCGGCATCGAAGCCATCGACCTGCGCGTTGTCGGTCGCATTTTTGTCTCCTGGGTTGTAACCATTCCGGCTGGCGCGTTGCTGGCAATTGTGTTTTTCTTTATCTTCAGGACTGTACTGCCGCCTTATTAGAAGAGAGAAGTGACCATGCGACGTTTGCTCGTACTGCTCGTGGCGCTGCAACTGTCCTTTGCCGGGGCACTTGCTCACGCGCAAGCGATTGTTGGCTACAAAGAGATACACCACCCGCTATATAGCGAAACCGGGATGGTGGCAGCACAAAACAGAATCCCGGCCGATATCGGTGCCCAGGTTCTTGCGGACGGCGGCAATGCGGTCGACGCAGCGGTCGCGATCGGCTTTTCCCTCGCAGTAACATTACCGCGTGCGGGCAACATCGGTGGCGGTGGCTTCATGCTCGTCTACGAAGCCGAATCGGACACGACGACGGCGATCGACTACCGCGAAATGGCGCCACTAACGGCGACCCGCGACATGTTCCTCGATGCAGATGGCAACGCGGATCCGAAGTTGTCACGCGACTCACACAAGGCATCAGCGGTGCCGGGCACGGTTGCCGGACTCTACTTGGCACATGAAAAATTCGGTCGCTTGCCATGGAAGCGACTCGTGCAACCCGCCGTGGAACTCGCCCGGGACGGCATTCTCGTAACCAGAGACCTGGCAACACAGTTGCGAAATCGCCAGTCTAGAATGTGCCGTGATGAGACGACCTGCGATTATTTCTATAAGCCGGGCCGCGTCCCGTACGCAACTGGCGAGCTATTGGTACAAGCCGATCTGGCGGCAACGCTGCAGCTGATCGCCGACTCGGGCCCTGATGCGTTTTATCGCGGACCAGTCGCCGAGCAGATCGTGGCCGAGATGCAGCAAGGTGGCGGACTGATCGATATGGAATCGCTTGCCGCATACAAACCGGCCATCCGTGAGCCGCTGCGTGGTACCTATCGCGGTTTTGAGATTGTTGCCATGCCGCCAACCAGTTCGGGCGGCGTGCACGTATTGCAAATGCTCAACGTGTTGCAGCATTTCCCGATTTCTGAATTCGGCGCAGGCAGCGCTGATGAAGTGCATGTGCTGGCAGAAGTCATGCGCGTGGCGTATGCAGATCGCAGCAAACATCTCGGCGACCCCGACTTTTACGACGTGCCGGTCGAGTGGTTGACGAGTCAGGAGTATGCGGCGGAGCTCGCTGAATCGATCGATATGCATCGTGCGCGGCCGTCAACCGAGGTTGCGCCCGGCGTAGCCGTGCCCATCGAGAGTGAAGACACCACACACTTTTCTGTCATGGACGTTGACGGCAATGTTGTATCCAATACCTATACCCTCAATACGTCATACGGTTCCGCGATTGCGGTCGACGGCGCAGGTTTTCTGCTCAATAACGAGATGGAAGACTTCGTATCCAAACCCGGCGTACCGAACGTGTTCGGATTGCTCGGCGATGTGGCCAATGCCGTCCAGGCGAGCAAACGTCCACTGAGTTCGATGACCCCGGTAATCGTGTTTCGCGACGGCAAGCCCTGGTTTGCGACCGGCAGCCCTGGGGGCAGTCGCATCATCACCGCCGTGTTGCAAATGATCGTTAACGTCATCGATCACGGCAAGGGCATCGCCGACGCCGTGCACATGCCACGCATGCATCACCAGTGGTTTCCCGACCAGTTGATGCTCGAAGCAGGTATCAGCCCGGATACCATCAAACTCTTGCAGGCACGTGGCCACAAAATCGTAGAGGCACAGTCCCTGTTCACCAGCCTGCAGACGGTTGCTTTCAGAGATGGCCTGTTTCGGGGCGCCTCGGATCCACGCCGGCCGGACGCCGCTGCGGCAGCGCCGGCCGAGATAAATGCCGCCGGAGACTGACAACAGCGCAATACAGATGTCCCACGGCGCGCGCCGCTATGCGCTGGCGATTCTCGCTGTTGTCTACATGTTCAACTTTATCGACCGGCAGATACTGGCGATCCTGTTGCCGTCCATCAAGGAGGAATTTCAGGTCGGCGACACGGTGCTCGGCTTGCTGGCGGGCACCGCATTCGCCTTGTTCTACGTCATCCTCGGCGTGCCGATCGCCCGCCTCGCGGATCGCTGCAATCGACGCAATCTGATCGCGCTGGCGGTTGCCGTCTGGAGCGGCATGACGGCCTTGTCGGGCCTCGCCGCGAACATATGGCAGCTCGGTCTGGCCCGTATCGGTGTCGGCATCGGGGAGGCCGGTTGCAGCCCGCCGGCACATTCGATGATTGCTGACCTGTATCCACCAGAGCAACGCTCATCTGCTATGGGCGTCTACACGCTCGGCATCTCAGCCGGCATCATGCTGGCCTATCTCGCAGGAGGCTGGGTCGCCGAAAACATCGGCTGGCGCGAAGCGTTCTACATCGTTGGCTTGCCAGGACTGCTGCTCGCCGCCCTCGTTCGATTTACGGTGCAGGAACCTGAACGCGGTGCATCGGAGCAACGCTCCGACAGTGGCAGCCAGCCCGCATTGATGGAAGTAGTACGCTTCATGTTTGCCCGCCGGTCATTCGTGTTCATGGCGATCGGAGCCGGCGCCAGCGCGTTTGTTGGCTACTCCATCATCTTCAATATGCCCAGTTTTATCGTTCGCAGCTTTGATATTGGTACAGCTCAAATCGGTTTTTGGCTTGGAATTATTTACGGCATTGCCGGCGGCTTTGGATTTTTTCTCGGCGGATATTTTGCAGACCGCATCGGCACACATGGCCACAGAAAGGCGCTTTCGTTTATTGCTGCTGCTTCAGCAATCAGTGCGGTCTGTTTCGCCGCGGTCTTCCTCTCACCGACGCTCGCCTGGTGTCTGAGTTTGTTGGTCGTGCCGTCGGTAATTTCGAATTTCTATCTCGCGCCGATCTTGAGCCAGACGCAGAGCCTGGTCTCGCTGCGCATGCGTGCCGTAGCGTCATCACTGATGCTGCTGATACTGAATATGATCGGTCTGATGATCGGGCCTGCGGTCACAGGATTCATCAGCGATTCGCTGCGGGCATCGCAGGGCGATGAGTCGATGCGTTACGCACTGCTGATTGTGAGCGTAGTTGTGTTACCCGTGGCCGCGTGGAGCTATTGGCACGCCGGCAAATCCATCGATCGAGACCTGCTGCGCGCGAATGAACACGACTAACTTAGACTGAGCGCAAGTACCAGTCGAAGTCGAGCGGACTGATGGTGTCGTGGAATTTCTTTTCCTCTGCGCGGCGGTTTATCGCGTACATTCTGCAATACTTTTCGCCCAGGTACTCAGGCAGGATCTTGCTGCGTGAGAATTTGTCGAGTGCCGCATCCCAGCGATCCGGAATACGCGTCCGTAGCGAAATGGTTTCGCCTTCTTCGACCATGCGTCCCGGGTCGCACTTGTTCTTGAGTCCATAATGCACACCGGCCGCAATCGCGGCGGTTACGAGATACGGATTTGCATCGGCGCCGGCCACACGATGTTCAAATCGCAGATTGTTCTTGTCCGCCTGCGGAATGCGCACGGCAACGACGCGATGATTGACGCCCCAATTGGTGTCGACGGGTGCAAAATTCTCCGGCAACAGGCGCCGGTAGGAATTGGCGTTCGGCGCGAACAACGCGGTGGCCTCCGGCATAGTTTTTAACAATCCGCCAACGGCGTAACGAAGTCGTGCCGAGAATGGTGCTGTCGACAGACTGTCTTTGCCCTGCGAAAAGTAGTTCTTGCCGTTCTTGTCAACGAGGCTCATGTGAATGTGCAGTCCATTACCCGCATCTTCAGCGAACGGTTTTGCCATGAAGCAAGCAACGAAGCCATGCCTCAATGCTGCGGCCTTGACGATGCGCTTCAATAATATGGCGTGGTCGCAGGCAAGCACAGGATCGTGAATGTGTAACAGGTTAATTTCGAATTGGCCCGCCGCGTATTCCGAAACGACTGTGTCGGCCGGAATGTTCTGCGCGTCGCAGTAATCATAAACATCGTCGAGAAACGGCTGTACTTCATTCAGGTCGTCGGGGTGGTATACCTGTACACCGGGCTGAGGCCGGCCGATACCAGGGACTCGGGGTGCGCGCGCCGTCGGCTTGTCCGCCCTGGCATCGAGTAAATAGAACTCTAGTTCGGTGGCCATGACGATCTCGATGCCCATCTTCATGAGCGGCGCAATCGAACGCTCAAGAACGGCACGCGGGTCAGCAAAAAACGGCGTGCCATCGTTCTCAAACAGTCGAAACAGCGCCTGCGCCATGGGTCGCCCCGACCACGGCACTGGCGCCAGGCTGCCTGGCACAAGTTTGGACAGGGCGTCGGGATCGCCATCGTCGTAACCGGGCAGACCTTCGCTGACTTCGCCGAGTACATCCAGCAGTACCGTACCGCCGCAAAACCAGAACGGCTCGTCGCAGGTCTTTTCAAAATCCCGGGCGCGAATACGCTTGCCTTTGAGGATGCCCAGGGCATCGGGGATCAGCACTTCCATGAATGCCGTATCCGGGTACTGCTTCAACAGTCGCCGCAATTCGGCTCTTAACGGGTTGGTTCGGGTCGCCATGTGGGTTCCGTGTTACTGCTCCGAGAGGGAGCATCCATGATCTGCGCCGACGCCGCAAGGGCAGCCGCCGTGGTACCATCTGCGCAGCACAAGCGTCAGGAAAAACAACATTAATAAGCGCCGGCTCGAAGCCCCGATTCGCGGGCTCATACTTACCTTTGTCGCCACGATGGCCATTTTTTGGTCGGCGGCATCATTTGCGTTGGACATCGAAACCGACCCCATCGGATTGACCGGCGTAGCAATGGAAATCGTGGTCACCGATGCCGGTCCGGGCGAGGTCGTTGCGGTTTCCGTCGACGGTGAAGATCTGTGGGCGACCGCGGATGGCGATGGCCGGGCAGTGATCTCGAATGTTGTGATCGAAGACATTGGTGCCGTCGAAATTGTGGCGGTTGCCGATAGTGAATCGGCAACGGCTCAATTGCGCGTTCTGCCGGGATGGATTTCGTTAATGCCGGCGTTCCTGGCTATCGCGGTTGCGCTCGCCATACGCAACGTCGTACCCGCGTTGTTACTGGGTCTCTGGTTGGGCGCGACTGCGTTGCAGTCGTTCTCGCCTATTGGCGCCGGGAAAGGGCTGATGGACACATTCGCAGTATTCATCGTGAATGCGCTGGCGAATCCCGATCATGCGGCGATTATCGCTTTCTCGATGATGATCGGTGGCATGGTCGGCATCATCACCCGCAACGGCGGCATGGGCAGTGTCGTGCGCATGATAGTCAGCCGTGCCAAAACGGCGGTCGGCGGTCAGGTGGCTGTCTGGTTCATGGGACTCATGATTTTCTTCGACGACTATGCGAACACGCTGGTGGTCGGCAATACAGCGAGACCCATTACTGACCACCTGAAGATTTCGCGCGAAAAACTCGCCTACATCGTGGACTCGACGGCGGCTCCCGTGGTCTGCATTGCGCTCATCACGACCTGGATCGGCTACGAGGTCAGCCTGATCGACGACGCGCTGCAGGGAATCGATCAGCTTTCTCATATCGCCGCTTACACAGTCTTTCTGCACTCCATTCCATATAGTTTTTATCCAATACTGGCGGTTACATTCGTTCTGATAGTTTCGTCGACGGGCCGCGACATCGGCCCGATGTACGCGGCAGAGCTGCGTGCGAGACAAGGGCAGGTTGAACCCAGCACAGGCGACAAGATGCCGGCGCTGGAAGGTGACACGCTGGAGCCGAAACCGAACGTCCCGTTGCGGGCGGCAAATGCCTTTGTGCCGATCCTCGTTTTGATTACGGGTCTGGGTGTCAGCCTGTACATCACCGGTGAAGGTGAAACGGTTACGGACATTATCGGCAGCTCGGACCCGTACAAGGCGATGATGTGGGCATCTTTCGCCGGTGCGCTCGCGGCGGCGGGCATGTCGATCGGTCAACGCATACTGAGTGCCCACGAAACGGTCGATGCCTGGTACGGCGGAGCACGCGCCACCTTGTTCGGCATGATCGTCCTCATTCTCGCCTGGTCAATGTCGGACATCACCGGGGACCTGAATGCGAAAGGCTACCTGATCTCAATTCTGGGTGATTCGCTGCCAGTGGTGCTGGTGCCGGCGATCGTGTTCCTGATGGCGGCCGTGACTGCATTCGCAACCGGGACGAGCTGGGGCACGATGGGCATACTCATGCCGCTGGTCATCCCGCTCGCCTGGGCGGTAATGAGCGTTAGCGGCATGGCAGACATGACCGGCATGCACATCCTGTATTCGTCAGTGGCTTGTACGCTTGCCGGAGCCGTATGGGGAGACCACTGTTCGCCAATTTCCGATACGACCGTGCTGTCGTCGATCGCGAGCGGCTGCGACCACATTGAACACGTGCGAACGCAGATGCCGTACGCATTGTTAGTAGGCGTGGTTGCCATATTGATCGGCACTGTTCCCGGGGCCTATGGCTTGTCGCCGTGGATATCAATTTTCGCCGGTGTTGCGGTACTGTACGGAGTGCTACGTTACTTCGGTCGCAAAGCTGACGATTTTGTATGAGCAGAAAGCCCATTATTGGTGTGCCGGCGGACCGGCGCATGGTCGACCCGCATCCGTTTCACATGGCTGGGGAGAAGTACGTGCAGGCCCTGGTGGACGCTTCCGACGGGCTGCCGGTCATAATTCCGGCACTTGGGAACCCGCTCGATGTTGACGAAATCGTTGCCAGCATCGATGGTCTCCTGCTAACCGGTAGTCCGTCCAACGTCGAGCCTTACCACTACGAATGTGAGCCAAGCGAACCCGGGACCATGCATGACCCGCACCGCGACGCGCTGACCCTGCCGCTTGCCAAACGGGCGATGGAGCAGGGCGTGCCGCTACTGGCCGTGTGCCGGGGC
>Ga0255049_10000270_pt1 | contig 32191 bp, 25 predicted proteins | sample JV7_2_3_MG_FD_183615 | JGI IMG/M metagenome (GOLD analysis project Ga0255049, IMG submission 183615) | Seawater microbial communities from Jervis Inlet, British Columbia, Canada - JV7_2_3 | ecosystem: Environmental > Aquatic > Marine > Inlet | place: Canada: British Columbia | collected 2016-10-06 | reverse complement strand
AATCCCACCAGGCCATGGTCCTGGCCGGTATCGGATGTGCGGGTACGCTGCAAAATAATGTGAGCGCCTATGGTTATCACGCGCTTCATGGCCGTGTATTACCGACGGCAGCCGGGGCGAAGCTGGCAAATCCCCGGCTCGATGTGATTGCCGTCGGCGGCGACGGTGATGGTTATGCCATTGGTTGTGGTCACCTGATCCACTCGTTCAAACGTAATCCCGGGGTAGTCTATATCCTGATGAACAATGGCACCTACGGGTTGACCAAGGGTCAGCACTCGCCCACGGCCGATGTCGAGGACACTGCCGAACAGGCCCTGGACGGCGTTCAACTCGGCCTGTCGATACCGGGCAGCAGCTTTATCGCCCGTGGATCCAGTGCCTCACCGGTACAGCTGGAGGCACTGATAGTCGCGGCCATAGAACATACGCGGGCCGGGTTGGGTTTTGCCTTCCTCGAGGTTCTTTCACCCTGCGTTACCTACAACGATACCTACCCCGCCTGGGCGGGACGCATGGTTAATGTCGACGAGCTTGCGGAGTACGATTGTGACAATCGGATTGGCGCATTCGCTGCCGTCAACAGCCTGATGGTGGAAAACCGGTTTGCCACCGGCCTGATATTCAAACAGGATGGAAGATCCCCGGAACGCAGGCGCCTGGATAGTGGACAGGCGCCACTTTGCGAACTGGACATCAGCCCTGACAGCCACCTTTCAGAGTTCCGCGAGATTATGGCAGGCTATGGGGTTTGACAAACCGGCATACCAGGGTAATGCCTGATGGTGCAACCACCGGCAGGTAGCACATCCACACGAGTATTGTGTCTCAGTGGCGGTATTGGTGGCGCCAAGCTCGCGCTGGGATTGTACCGCATTCTCAATCCCCGGGAACTTGCGGTTCTTGCCAACACCGGGGATGATTTTGAACACTTCGGGCTCTATATCTCACCGGACCTGGATACCGTCATGTATACCCTCGCCGGTGAAAATAATATCGAGCAAGGCTGGGGCCGGGCCGGTGAGACCTGGACATTTATCGAACAAATGCAACGCCTGGGCGGCGCCACCTGGTTCCGTCTTGGCGACGGTGACCTGGCCACTCACCTGCGCCGTACCGAACAGCTCGGGCAGGGCAAAAGCCTAAGCGAGGTAACGGCCGAACTTTGTCGTCACCTGGATGTCGAGGCGGACCTGCTGCCGATGAGTGACGATCCCGTTCGAACCGTGGTGGTCACGGCAGACGGCCGTGAGCTGATGTTTCAGCACTATCTCGTGCGCGAACTGGCGGAACCGGTGGCGCGTGAATTCAGGTTTGTCGGCGCAGATCAGGCGCAACCGAATCCGCATCTGCTTTCATTGCTTCAGAAACCCGACCTGCAGGCGATCGTTATTTGCCCGTCGAATCCCTACGTCAGTATTGATCCCATGCTGGCGGTGCCGGGTATACGCGATGCACTCAAAGCCTGCCAGGCACCGATAGTGGCGGTCAGCCCTATTGTCGGCGGCCAGGCAATCAAGGGCCCCCTGGCGAAAATGCTGGCGGAACAACAACTGCCGGTGAATGCCCTGACGGTAGCCGGATGTTACCAGGATCTGCTTTCAGGGTATGTACTCGATACCCAGGATGCAGAGCTCGCCACTGCCCTGCAAATCCCGGTACGGGTTACCAACACGGTAATGCTTTCTTTGCAGGACCGGGAAAACCTGGCGCAGACCGTGCTCGAGTTTGCCCGCGAATTGAGGGCGTAGGCCATTAACCCGCATATCTCACCGCTTTCCTGCTGCGGACGCCGCAAAGCGCACTGTGGCGCGCCGTACTCCCGTCGGTCCGCTAAACGTAGTGTAAACTACGCCGGCGCGGACCTCTGGTCCGTGCGGCGCGCCACAGCGTCTTTGCGACGCCCTCGCGACGTAAAACGGTGAGATATGCGGGTTAACCGCTCCATTGAACTCATCGCGATTGCCGATTTCCCCCTGGTTCGGTCAGGGGATGATCTGGCTGAATTGGTCGCCGGGTTTCCGCTCAGGGACGATGACATTCTCGTGGTGGCGCAAAAAATCGTGTCCAAGTCGGAAGGAAGAATGGTAGCCCTGGACTCGGTTAAACCTTCGGCCGAAGCACAACGGCTTGCGCTGAAGGTCGAAAAAGATCCCCGGCTGGTCGAATTGATCCTGAGCGAATCAGTGGAAATTGTGCGTGCTTCACCCGGTCTGTTGATCGTCAGGCACCGTCTGGGGTTTACCCTGGCCAATGCCGGTATCGATGCATCGAACGTTGCCGGGGAAGACCAGGTATTGCTCTTGCCCGAAGCACCGGACGAATCGGCCGAAAACCTCCGCAGCGGGATAAAAATTGAGGCTGAAAAGAATGTCGGCGTTATCATTAGCGATTCCTGGGGTCGCCCGTGGCGCCTGGGCACGGTTGGTTTTGCGATCGGAGTCGCCGGACTGCCCGCGGTAGTCGATCTGTGCGGGCAGCCAGATCTCGACGGAAGATTGCTCGAGGCAACGAGCATCGGGCTCGCCGACGAGTTGGCGGCAGCGGCTTCGCTATTGATGGGTCAGGCCGATGAGGGTACACCGGTAATCGTGGTCCGTGGATTATCGCTACCGTTGCTGACGGGTTCCGCAAAAGACCTGGTGCGCCCGCACGAAACCGATGTTTTTCGCTAGCGGGCTAGGAGGTAGATCATGACGAACAATCTGGACGACATCGCATTTCTGGACGCTACGGCCCAGGCGGGGCTGGTACGCGATGGGGAAGTATCGGCACAGGAGCTGGTCACCGCATCCATTGAACGTATTGAACGACTGAATCCGCAACTCAACGCCGTTATTACTCCACTTTACGATCAGGCTGCCGCAGCGGCGAAAAATATCAATACCACCGTGCCATTTTGCGGGGTGCCATTCGTGCTCAAGGACCTGGTGTCGGAATGCAGCGGCGCTCCAAGATGCGATGGCTCGGGATTCGTCAAGGGTCGTTATATTTCAGAAAAAGATAACGAACTGGTGCGCCGTTACAAACAGGCGGGGTTGATCGTAATGGGGAAGACCAATTCATCGGAATTCGGTTTGCTACCGACTACTGAACCCCTGTGTTTTGGCGCCACGCGTAATCCCTGGGACCTGAGTCGCGGCACCGGTGGCTCCAGCGGCGGCTCGGCCGCCGCGGTGTCCACCGCCCTGGTTGCGGCCGGGCACGCAAACGACGGTGGCGGTTCGATACGAATCCCCGCCTCTTGTTGTGGCCTGGTCGGTTTGAAACCGACCCGGGGTCGCAACTCGCTTGCGCCTGGCTATGGCGACATCGCCGGTGGAATCATCTGTGAACATGCGGTGACACGCTCGGTGCGAGACAGTGCGGTGCTTCTGGATGTCACGGCGGGAACGGTGCCGGGCGATCCCTATGCCCCCAGTCCGCCACAACGACCCTTCGCCGATGCGCTCAAGCGGGAGCCGGGGCAGTTGCGCATCGGCTTCGGAACCGTGGCCTTGAATGGTGTTACGGCACATCCGGATTGTATCGCAGCGACGCAAAAAGTTGCCAAATTGCTGGAGCAGGCGGGACACGTAGTCGAACAGTCATCGCCCATCATCGATGGCGGGCAATTATTAAAATCCTTTGGCCAGGTAATGACCGCTTATCTCGGCTGGTCGATCCGGAGCTGGTCGCAACGTATCGGTCGAACACCTCAGGAAGAGGATTTTGAACCGGTTACCTGGCGCATGTACGAACACAGCCAAAAGCAGAATTCGGCTGACTACCTGCTGGCTCAACAGCAAATACAATCCCTTTGCCGTGATTTCAGCCGCTTTTTTTCCACCTATGATCTCTGGCTTACACCCACCCTGTTGCAACCGCCGGTACCGCTGGGCTACTTTGCCTATAGTCATGAAACCCGCCACCAGCACAATGCGCGTCTTGGCGATTTTACCGCTTTTACCCTGATTGCCAATGCCAGTGGCCAACCGGCGATTTCGCTGCCGCTGCACTGGAATGCCGATAACTTGCCGATTGGCGTGCATTTCACCGGGCGTTACGGTGAGGAGGCAACGCTGCTGTGCCTCGCCGCGCAACTGGAACAGGCAGTACCCTGGTCGCATCGCCATCCGCCTGTCTGCACGGCTGTAAAATGACCAGCTGGATAAATGCCGAGGAGGTTGCGTCCCTGCTTAAACCCGGTATGCGGGTTTTCGTAGCCGGCGCCACCGCTGAACCCAGGACTATTTTGCATGCCCTGGGACAAAAGGCCGATGCCTGCGCCGGCGTGCAATTCATATCCGTTCCGGTGCCCGGTGTCAATGCAGGCGATTTCACAGGCTTTGGCCAACAAGCGAGCGCCACCGTTTTTTTTGCCACGGCAGAAAATCGTGACTCGATAAAAACTGGTAAAATCGACTTTTTACCCCTGCAATATCGCGCCATTTACGATTATCTTTCGCATGAGGCAAACATCGATACGGTCATCGTACAACTGCCGCCAGAGCACAAAAACGGCGTATACAGCCACGGTATCAGCAGCGATTTCCTTTCCGCCGTAGTGCCGAAGGCAAAACGGGTCATCGCAGAAATTAACAGCCTGCAACCCTCCCCCCGGGACGCACCGGAGTTGCCCTCCTCCCGCCTGGACTATGCTGTCCAATGCGAAAGTCCGGTGCCGACCTTGCCCGTCGTCGAAATCACCGCAGAATCGGCTGTGATTGGCCGCCATGTGGCAGATTTGGTGGCTGACGGCGACTGCATTCAGATCGGTATCGGCGCCATACCCAGTGCCACCCTTGCCGCGTTAGGCGATAAAAACGATCTGGGCTTCCATTCCGGAATGATCGCCAACGGGGTAAAGGACCTGGCGATTGCCGGTAACATAACCGGTGCCTGTAAACAATTGGAAACGGGCAAGATCGTTACCGGCGCAACCCTGGGTGACGAATCCCTGATTGCCTGGGCGGGCGAAGCGCCGGCTATCTGCTTCAGGCCGGTAAACTACACGCACGATTGCAGTGTCGTCGCAAGACTGGATAACTTTGTTTCCATCAACTCCGCATTGCAAGTGGATTTGTTCGGTCAGATCAATGCCGATGTTCTGCAGGGCCGTCAGGTCAGCGGTACCGGTGGTTCGGTCGACATGATGCGCGCTGCAACCAGTTCCAGGGGTGGACGCTCTATCGTTGCATTTAGCGCGACGGCGGCCGGTGGTACGGTATCGCGTATCGTGACTGCATTGGCTCCTCATACTGCGGCCACTGTTTTACGCACCGATATCGATTATGTCGTTACTGAATATGGCGTGCGCCGAGTTCGTTTCTTGCCCTTGAGGGCGAGGGCCGAGGCGTTAATCGAAATTGCCGCACCACAATTCCGTGACCAGTTGCGGGACGAATGGAGAAGCATTAGCTAAGCCAATGACGAAGCCAGCATGAAGTTTCCCGAATTCATAACCCCGGCCTCTCTCGATCAGGGTCTGGAGATCAAGCGCGAGCATGGAACGGAGGCACGGATAATAGCAGGCGGAACGGACCTGATCCTGAAGATGCGTGACAAGGTCCTGTCACCCTCGGTGTTGATCGATCTTCGGCGGGCTTCGCTCGACAGCATCGCGCTTTCCCGCGAGCACCTGGGTCTCGGCGCTTTGCTGTCGGTGTCCGAGGTTTTCGAAAACGCCAACATCGCGCGAATGTTTCCGGCTTTAGCCGCGGCCTGCAGTAAGTTTGCCGGACCACCGATTCGAAACCGCGCAACCCTGGCCGGCAATATCGCGAACGCCTCCCCGGCCGCCGACCTGGTGCCGCCAATGATCGCTTACGATGCAGACATCGTATTGAGATCATCCGCGGGAGAACGTATCCTGCCATTAGCAGAATTCTTTTTGGGCCCTGGCCAAAGCGTGATCGAGCCCGACGAAATTCTGACGCAAATCAGGCTGCCGCTGACGTCTGCTTCGACGGCTGCAACCTTCATCAAGCTGGGTCAGCGACGCTCCATGACGATCTCCCAGGTAAATCTTGCGACGCGGCTCGACCTAGACGGGCGAGGCCTGGTCAGCGCGGCGCGCATCGTGCTGGGCGCCGTGGCGCCGGTGCCGATGCGGGCAGTTGCGGCAGAGGCAATGCTCACCGGCAAGGAACTGTCCGAGGAACTACTCTGCGCGGCAGCACGCAAGGCACGGGAAGAGGCAATGCCGATCTCAGATGTTCGCGCCTCGCGTGCATATCGCCTGCAGATGACGGAGGTTCTCGTTCGCCGTGCGCTACTTGCTACCAGACGTGAACTGGCAGGAGGTGGAACCAGTGACTAACGTGGAAATCGAGCTTGAAGTCAACGACCGGCAGGAACGAGTTTCTGTCGAACCGGGTAAAACACTGCTTCACCTGTTACGCGAAAACCTGGGACTCACGGGCAGCAAGGACGGATGCAGTTCCGGAGACTGCGGCGCCTGCGTGGTGATGCTGGACGGCAGGCCCGTGAATTCCTGTATGGTGCTGGCACCGCAGGCGGAAGGTTCATCCGTGATGACGGTCGAGGGGCTTACGCAAGACAGTGAACTGCATCCACTGCAGCGCGCCTTCGCCGAGAGCTGGGCATTTCAATGCGGATTCTGCACGCCGGGTATGTTGGTTTCCTGCTACGCCCTACTCGAGTTCAACGATAACCCGACCCGCGACGAGATCCGCACCGCGATTGCCGGCAATTTCTGCCGTTGCACCGGCTATCAGGCCGTGGTCAAGGCGGTGGAACAGGCGGCAACGGAACTCAGAGCTCTGAATGGAGGCGGCCGAAATGCCTGATACGGCTATAGTCGGCAAGTGGACCGCCGCCCCGGGTGCGCGCGATATCGTCACCGGACAGGCCCGCTATTGTCCGGATATCCAGCTGCCGGGGATGCTCTGCGGCAAACTCCTGTACAGCCCCCACGCACGGGCGCGCGTAGTAAAATTCGATGTTAACAAGGCACGCGCAATGCCCGGTGTTTTTGCGGTAATCACCCACGCCGACATTCCGGGTGAGAATAGCTACCTGTATGCAAAACCCGATCAACCACTGCTGGTTATCGACGAGGTTCGTTTTCAGGGGGACGCGATTGCCGCGGTTGCCGCGGTTGATGATCGCACTGCCGATGCGGCATTGGCCGCGATCGAAATCGAGTACGAAGAATTGCCGGGCATTTTTGATCCGTTCGAGGCCATGCAAGCAGGTGCCGATCAGATTGTGCAGGGTGAAGAGAATGTGGTGATGAACGAGTCCTACAGCGCAGGCGATGTGGATGCAGCGATAGCCTCGGCGGATGTAGTCATCGAGAATACCTTTCGAACCCAGTGGGCCGAACACGCTTTTCTCGAAACCGAAGGAGCTGTCGGCATCGTTGACGATGATGGCGGAATAACAGTTTATTCCTCCTGTCAGACCCCGCACCGAGACAGGATGCAAATCGCACGGGCAACCGCTTTACCGGAGAGCATGGTACGTGTCGTCACACCCTATATCGGTGGAGCATTCGGAGCAAAGGACGAGGCACATGTACAAATGCATGCAGCATTGCTCGCACAGGCCACCCAGCGCCCGGTTCGGCTGATACGCGAGCGCCGGGAATCGATTCTGACGCATGTGAAACGGCATCCATTCATTGTCGAGTACACAACCGCGGCAACCAAAGCGGGGGAACTTCTCGCAGTGAAAGCGCGCGTAGTTGCCGATGCGGGTCCGTACCTGAACTCCAGCTACGAAGTGATTAACAAGTGCTGTGAGCTCATCGGCGGCCCCTATAAAGTAGAGAACGTGGAAATCGAGATGATCGGTGTGCGCACCAATAATCCGATCTGTGGCGCATTTCGTGGATTTGGCGCCCCGCAGGCGGCATTCGTTTATGAGTCGCAGATGGATGACCTGGCGCGAAAGCTCGGCATGGACCCGCTCGAAATCCGCCTGTTAAACGGCGTCGAAACCGGCACAAAAATGTACACCGGCGTCGTGGTCCGCGAAGGTAGCGCGATGAAGACGTCTTTGAACAGGGCCGCGGAAATGATCGGCTGGGATAAACGCGACAGCTGCGAGCGCAAACCCGCTCCCCATCTCAGGCGCGGTTTTGGAATGGCTACCATCCTTAAAGGTTCGGGGTTGGGGCGTGGCCTCGCGGATCACGCCGGCGTGGTGCTGGAAATGCATCGCGATGGTTCCGTGATCCTGCGCAGTGGCGCCGCGGATATGGGCCAGGGAATCGTAACCGTCATGGCGCAACTCGCGGCCGAAAGGCTGGGAGTCGGCATGTCATCCGTACGTGTCGTCAGGGCGGACACCTCCCGATCGCCGGATGCCGGCTCAACATCCGCCAGCCGGCAGACGATGGTATCAGGCAGCGCGGTGTTAAAAGCAGCCGACACAATCCGCGACACGTTGCTGACGATGGCGGCCGGCAAGACCAAAATCGAAAAACACCGACTCGACCTGAAAGCGGGCAAACTGACCGTAGATGGCGAACCGCACGAACTCAGCGTCGGGGATCTCGCCCTGCGGGCCAGCAACTGGGGCAAACCTCTGCATGCCGAGAGCCTGGCCCACTTCGAGTATGCGGACGATGTTCCCGCAGCCAGCTATCGTTTCAGCCAGGAAGTTTTTCAGTTCTGCACCCAGATTGCACAGGTACTGGTCGACTGCGAAACCGGCCAGGTCAAGGTGGAAAGACTGATCGCCGTTCACGATGCGGGAAAAATGATCAATCCGGGCGGTGTTTATGGCCAGATCGAGGGCGGCGTTGCACAGGGTATCGGTTACGCGTTGACCGAGGAGCTTATCGTCGAACAGGGTCATACCCGAAATCCATCGCTGGAAAACTACGTGATACCGATGGCCCTCGACATACCTGAAATCGAAATGGAGGTGCTCGAAATACCCGAACCTCTCGGTGCGCCATTCGGCGCGAAGGGAATCGCGGAAGCACCGATCATTCCAACCGCACCCGCCATCCGTAACGCCATATGCGATGCGATCGGTAAACCACTCTACCGGCTGCCCATGACCGCAGAAAGAGTATTGCCGGTTCCGGATTGCTAGCCTGTGCCGAACGGATCTCAGTAAGACTTGGGCAGGCCGAGTGCTTTCTCGGCAATATTGCATAGAATCAGTTGTGGGCTAACAGGCGCAAGCCGGGTGATCATCACCTCGCGCAATAGCCGCTCGACATGAAATTCCTTCGCATACCCCATGCCGCCGTCCCCGTTTGCCGCCTGCCCACTATAGGGGTGATCGACTATTACTGAGGCACAGATCAACCAGATCGTCGATTTGCGCTGTTCCGGCACACATCACGGTATCAGCGCCTCCCCAATAAATGATCAAGCTACCTTCACTATTCTCTACCGCGCCGCAGGTGAAAACTACGTTATGCACGTAGCCGGTAATTTCCCAGGGGTCCTGCGGTGCCAGCACCCATTCGTCCGCAACACCGATAACCCGCGTCGGATTGGCAAGATCGTGCAACGCCACGCCGAGGCGATAAATAGCTCCATCCATGCTCTCGAATACACCGTGGTAGATACTAAGCCAACCGTGCCCGGTTCGTATCGGGGTTGCACCGGGACCGATCTTGCTCTCATCCCAATGATACTGAACCGGCTTCATCACTACCTCGGACTCGCCCCAGTGCACCAGATCTGGCGACCAGGATAACCATATCGACCACGTATCGATTTCCGAGTGGGGCCGATCAAGGCGGGCATACCGGCCATTGAAACGTTGGGGAAAAATAACGACATTGCGCATATCCGCCTGGGTGATCAGCGCAACCCGCTCAACAGATTGAAAGTCCCTGGTTTTTGCCAGTCCGATTCGAACTCCGTGGCATGAATAGGCACTGTATGTAATCAGGTATTCACCGTCGATACAGCAGATTCTGGGGTCCTCCACCCCAAAGGCTTCATACTCTGCAAAGGTCCCCCGTTCGGACGGAACCATGAAAGGCTCTGGGCCAACAGTAAATTTAAATCCATCTTCGCTTTCGGCTATGCCAATAATCGAACGACCGTTGCGCAGGTGTGATCGAAACAACATGATGATGTGCCCATCGTGATGAGCGATGCCAGCATTGTGCACGGTCTCTACTGGGTAAGGGATGTCGTCTTTGGTCAATATCGGATTGAAGGGACAACGCTCGATCAGTGGCAGGGGTTTAGCCAGCGCGTTCATAATCATCTTCCAGTCGAATGATATCGTCTTCGCCGAAATAATCACCCATCTGGACTTCTACCAGAACTGTCGGAATCTCGCCGGGGTTTTCGATTCGGTGTGCTGCGCCCCTGGGCACATCCACAGATTGCCCTGGCTTGAGCAGAATCTCATTCGAGTCTACGGTCACCAGGGCCTCACCGCTGACCAGGGTCCAATGCTCGGTCCTGCACCGATGTTTTTGCAGACTCAGCCGCTCTCCCGGGTTGATGAATAGCTCCTTGACCTTGTGATCTTCCCGTTCAACCAAATCTTCGTAATGCCCCCAGGGACGGTGGTTCTCCCGCTGATCGAGAATGCTGTTGTATACATCCAGATATTCTTGCGCCATGCGCCGACAGGTAAATCGTCGCTCAACCTCGTGCCGGCAAACTTGTCGGTCGATTTTACCAATCCTGCCCAACGCCTGAACAGCTGCATCTACGTCGTTTACGATAAAGCCCGTACTGCCGTCATCAATGAGTTCGGCCATCGAGCCCCGTCCGAAGGCGACCACCGGTGTACCACAAGCCATGGACTCGACCACGCTCAATCCGAAGGGTTCGTCGAAATGAATCAAGTGCAACAGAGCCAATGCACCCCCCAGTATCTCCGGTCTTTTTTCCGGTCCGACAGGACCGATGTAGTCGACCATTGATCCGTCGATGTGGGGCTCGACCTGTTCCCGGAAATAAACCTCGTCCTGCACGATACCGGCGATAACGAGCCGCCTACCGGATTTTCGCGCGACCTCGATAGCCTCGCTAACCCCTTTATCGGGGTGAATGCGTCCAAAAAACAGCAGATAATCTCCCTTGTTCCCATGAAACGGGAACTGACCAATATCGATACCATGATGTATGGTGGCAATATAATTAAGTTCGGCGTTTTTGTCGGCCTCGCTGATGGCTACGTAATAGGTGCTGTTATTGTATTTTTTATAAACCGGTAGTATCGCGGGCGAAGAGAATCCGTGAATCGTAGTGAGGATCGGCGTCTGCGTAAATCCGCTATAACTGAGCGGCAGGAAATCGAAATGATTGTGAATCAGGTCAAAATCATCGGCATGTTTGAACAACTCGGCAATATGCAGACATTCCCATGCCTTGGGATCAATGCTAGAGTCTTCGGAATAGGGTCGTTGGCTAACCCAGACCAGCTTTCCGGCGGTACGGGAATCTCCGCTGGCAAATAAGGTCACTTCCTTGCCCATCGATATTAATTGTTCGGTGAGCAGGCTGACAATATTTTCCCAGGGCCCATAGTGTCGGGGTGGTGTGCGCCAGGAAATCGGGCTTAACATCGCAATTTTCATATCGGACCTGCCCCCATGGTATTACCAAAGCATTGCCACAAATGAATCGATATTTGAGCCCAGCAATCGTACCATATCCGGCCGACAGATTGACATAATGTGTACAGACATAGGCATCGCGAACATGAAGCCGTACTGTTCAAATACTATTGGTTATGTGAAAATAATTTCTTTTGATAACATGAAATGAGGATGCATTCTGGCGCAATTTCAGCTTTTCATCTGAAAAATGCAGCCTATATATAATTGTACATTCTGTAATCCGCAATACTTTCGAACTGACTATGGCCGAAAAATCCCCTACTCTTCCCCCTCTACAGGCTCGACGCGTACCGATCACGATCAATGCAAATGTAGCGCGCGTTATCACTCGCCCCTATATTCCTTCTTCAACGGACCGTATTCGCAATATTATCAACCGGGTACTAAAGCTGAACGAGGACGAAGTAGTCTCCCTGGCGGAAGACATCGTTAATGACTTTTCGCATCGCCACCGTTATTTCAGAGAATTGCTGGAGCAAAACTTCAACCTGGTAGCAGGCTATTTACCTGAAGAAGTCAAATTATCCACGCATAGGAAACTGCTGATCGGGGCTTATTTTTCTGCCGAGTACTCCGTGGAGGCGGCAGCCTTGTTTAATCCTTCGATCGTTCAGGTTCCATCACTCGAAACTGATCCTGAAGGGTCTTGCCGCTTCATCATGAGTTTTCGTGGTGTCGGTGAAGGTCACATATCATCGATCGAATTCCGAACCGGGACAATCGATGCCCACAACGACATCTATTTGGACGCGGTAAGCAACTATGTGCGCACCCCGAGAATTCGTATTAATCCTTCTTACGACCGCGAGTTGTTTCGGCTAAAACTCAAGGACATAGGCGCGCGCGAAAGTATCATCAAATGGCTATTCGGTGATTTGCCCTCCCATTTCACGGTTGCCGATTTAGAAAATAAAATTGACGGGCACAACAACGGCAGGCGGATAAGGGCGCGGAATAAATTAGAGGCCATTGAAATGGCCAGATGGCTCGTGCGTTCGAATTATGAAATCATTTTTCGCTCCGATCACCGCATATCGGAGCGTGTGATCTTCCCGGTGTCGGAAACCGAGAGCGGTGGCATCGAAGATGCCCGCTTTGTGCGTTTCACGCAAGATGATGGCTCGGTGGTCTATTACGCCACCTATACGGCCTTTAACGGTGACACCGTCCTGCCCCAGCTCATTGAGACCGACGACTTCATTTCATTCAAGATCAGCACCCTGTTAGGCAAGCAGGCCAGGGGAAAAGGCATGGCCCTTTTTCCCCGGAAGATAGGAGGACGGTACGCGATGCTCTCGCGCCAGGATGGCGAAAGCAATTACATCATGTTCTCGGAGAATGTGCACAACTGGGAAAAAGCCCAGATTATACGCTCTCCTAGATTTCCTTACGAATTTTTCCAGATAGGTAACGGCGGTTCGCCCATAGAAACCCCGCAAGGATGGTTGCTAATCACCCATGGTGTTGGACCCATGCGAACCTATAGTCTCGGTGTCGAACTGCTCGATCTGAATGATCCGACCAAGATCATCAGCTGTCTCGATGAGCCAATCCTGGTGCCGAACGAACACGACCGCGAAGGCTATGTGCCAAACGTCGTTTACAGCTGTGGTTCGATGATATGTCAGGACGAATTAATCATACCCTACGCGGTGGCCGATCAGCGTTGCGGTATCGCGATTCTCAAAGTTCCAGATTTGATGGCGCGACTGCTCGATAACAAAGTCCAACCGAAAACGTAGCAATCGCGTTATGCCATGAAAGGTTTTTTCTTTGATTCCTAGATAGATTTATTATTTTCAGTCTGCTTGATTTCTCCCTGCCCTTGATGTCTGTATATGTCGAGTAAAGACATCAGCCAGCACAAAGTAGATTCCGCTCCCTGATTTTCATTGATGCTCTTTGCCTGTAAACCATCCCTGCAACCACCCGTGGCGTGATCGTACAACGGCAAACGTAATTCATTTTCGCCCATGTACCAGTTCAGGCATCGATAAGCGCAGTCTATCCATTCCGGATTACCGGTAACATTAAATGCCTCGATACCGGCTGCTATCATCGCGGCCGCCTCGATCGGTTGCTGATCAAACTGCGCCTTTTCCCCTCCCCGGCTAAACCATCCCTGATTACCAATCGCCGCGAAATAACGCCCGCTTTCATCCTGTTGAATCGTGTTTAGCCAGGTCAATGCGCACAGCCCGGTTCGTGACATCTCGTCATCACCAAACCACCGCCCCGAAAGCAACAATGCCTGGGGCAGGCGAGCATTGTCATAGGTCACTTTTTCTTCACACCAGAGCCAGTTTTCGCTGGTGAAATTGCTGAATCCTTGCATCAGCCTGTCAGACAGTAATCTCCATATCGGATCGATCTCATCGGATTGCCCTTGGCGAGACAGCAGTGCATGAATACCGAAAATGGCGAAAGCAATAGCTCTCGGAGAAGTAAACTCTCCTGCCGCAGGCAAGGCTCGCTGAAACAAATCGTAAGCATGTTTTATCTGCCCTCGATGTCTACCCAGCGCCACCGCCTTCCCCAGGCCCCACAGAGCGCGACCATGAGAATCCTGGGAACCCGATGCTTCCAACCAACGGCGATCGTAGGACATAAAGTTACGGAACAAACCGGTATCGATATTGAACGCATGTTGGAGAAAACTCAGGTAGACGGAAGCTAGCTCATTCAATGATACATCGTTCGGCCTGAAGTTTTGCAGGCATACCGAAACGATCAGCGCACGCGCATTGTCGTCCACACAATAGCCATGATCACGATCCGGCACGGTAAATTTGGAATGCTGCAGAATACCTACGCCATCGGTCATACGAATCAAGTGATCTAGCTTTATTTCCGGCAAGGGTATATTCCCAGGGCCACGACTCGCTGGTTTTCGCGCTAATGGTTGGTTGCGCATACGGGTATTTCGCGCCTGCTCAAAGGTCTCGGCATACCGCCCGGCCACATTATCCCAGGTCATTTTGCGGCAATACGCGTAGGCCTTATGTTGCAAGTCTCGGAGTTCCTCTGGATGGTCAAGCAGGTCGATAACCTCTTGAGCGAGCTGAGCGTGATCACGGAATGGAAACAACCTGCCACGACCTTCAGCGAGCAATTCCTGGGCATGCCAGTAAGGTGTCGATACGACCGCCTTACCCATACCAAGCGCATAGGCGAGTGCACCGGAGATAATCTGTTCCTGGTTGAGATAAGGTGTCAGATAAATATCGGCTGCGCCTATGTACTTCAACAGTTCCTCATCGTCAACAAAGTGCTCGTAGTATTGCACATGATCCTCGACGCCGAGTTCCTTGGCCAGTAAATGGAGGCCGATGCGGTAATCCTCACCCTGAATCGCTTGCAAATGCGGATGGGTAGATCCGACAATTAGGTAAATAACATCCGGGTGAGATTTCACTATTTCCGGCAATGCATGGATCGCGGTCTCAATACCTTTCCCCGGTGACAGCAAACCGACTGTAAGCAGGACCTTCTTATCGGACAGGCCAAACTTGTCCTTGTAGGTGGAGGAATCGGCCAGGTGAACGTCCGGGATACCGTGAGGAATAAGGGCTATTTTTTCTGCATCCACCTCATAAATATCGCGTAAGAAATCGATCGATCGCTCACTCATCACCACTAAACGATCGGACAGATTAGCGAGTTGTTCGATAATGTAGCGTTCGCTGTCGCTCGGATCTTTCAACAACGTATGCAAAGTTGTCACGATCGGAATCTTGAGACCTTTCATTAGTTCGACGACAAAACTGCCCCGCTGCCCACCGAATATTCCAAACTCGTGCTGAATGCAGACCACGTCAACATTGCTGACATTAAGCAAATCTGCTGCCAGACCGTATTCCTTCAACTGATCCTGGTTGATTTCAAGCCTGACCTGGGGAGGGTACGGGTAACCCGCTGGCTGATCATTCATCGCAACTGCCCAGCAATCGGTTGCCGGTAAGATTCGTGCGATGGCTTCAAGCAGGTGGGTTGTAAAAGTGGCAATGCCACATTTTCTGGGCAAGTGGTTGCCCACCAGAACGATTGATCCAAAATTCGGGCGATCTGCCGGTGTGACTAAATCATCTGGTTTATCCGTTAGCATCATTTTCCGTTTAGCCTAGTAAAATTCAATGAGGAAATTCAACTTGTCCCCAATTTGTTTGCCTATGTGTGGGTACAGAAAAACGGCATGTGAATTATGCAATATCAGTTTACTCGCGAAGTTGATGCAAATCAGTCTTATCGAGGCAAAATAGACGCGTATCTACTAGTTTTTTTAGCGAAAGGTGAAAGTCCGCCATCCAAAGCGATCGTTCATATTCTCTACATGGGTGGCACGGGGACTTATACTCTCCGTGTCATAAGGGTCGGGACGGTACTTCGAGGGGTTTAAAAGTATAGGAAGAATTAATACCCTATTTTCCTTATTCCACCAAGAAGCTATGGAAGAAAAGAAAGATATTAACGACGCCGACCACCCCTGGGGCATCCGAAATCTAACTGATTCCCGCCGACACGCCCGCATGCAGGGAGAATCCGGATACTTTGCCTGCTGAATCAGCGTAATCATCGGGTTCACAAGACGGCAGTGTCTGCAGGGTGCCAACAGTAGGCGCTTTAGGCGAACACCTTGCGCCCTGCCTGGGGGCCCACCGCGATGCGATAGGTGGTCGCTCCCCGGAGCGCCGGACCGACGCCTCCATGCGCCCGCGACATTCGTAATTCCTTTCACATCAGCGAATGGCCCAGTAACTGATTCATCGGATCTTCGGGGACCGCACCCGCCATTCGTAACGCCATATGCGATGCAATCGGTAAACCACTCTACCGGCTGCCCATGACCGCAGAAAGAGTATTGCCGGTTTGCCAGGCTGAGCCGAACGGATCTCAGTAAGACTTGGGCAGGCCGAGTGCTTTCTCGGCAATATTGCATAGAATCAGTTGTGGGCTAACCGGCGCAAGCCGGGTGATCATCACCTCGCGCAATAGCCGCTCGACATGAAATTCTTTCGCATACCCCATGCCGCCGTGCGTCATTACGGCCTGGGTGCAGGATTTGAATCCCGCTTCGCCGGCAAGATACTTGGCGGCGTTCGCCTCGATACCACAGGGCTCGCCCTGATCATAGAGACTGGATGCGCGCATCGCCATTAACCAGGCTGCTTCCAGCTCCATCCAGGATTCGGCGAGGGGATGTTGAATAGACTGGTTCTGACCAATGGGACGGTCGAATACCACGCGCTCTTTCGCATATTGGGTCGCGCGCGCCAGGGCATTACGGCCAATGCCGATTGCTTCGACCGCAACCAGGATGCGTTCCGGGTTGAGGCTGTGCAGTAAATAATTAAACCCCTGCCCTTCTTCACCGACTCGATCCGATTCCGGTACCGGCAGTCCATCGATGAATACCTCGCAGGAATCAACGGCAGCGCGACCCATTTTCGGGATACTGCGCACATCACAGTATTTTCGGTCCAGGTCCGTATAAAACAGGGTCATACCATCGGTCGGTCGTTGACCTTCCGATTTGGCCGACGTTCGCGTCAGAAGCATGATTTTGTCCGCCTCCATGGCGGTAGAGGTCCATATTTTTTTACCGTGCACCAGGTAACCATCATCGCAGCGTTGCGCGCGCGTGGTGATCGATGTCGTATTAAGGCCGGCGTCGGGTTCGGTTACACCAAAACAGGATCGGACTCTTCCCTCGATCAAATCGGGTAGCCAGCGTTGCTTTTGTTCGTCATTGCCGAACACGACGATAGGATGCGGGCCAAAAATATTGATGTGAATTGACGAAGCTGCACTCATGGCGCCGGCTGAATTAGCCACCGCATGCATCATTATCGCGGCCTCGGTAACGCCCAGGCCGGCGCCGCCATAGGCTTCCGGCAGGGTAATACCCAACCAGCCGCCCTCCGCTATTTGCTGGTGAAATTCAAAAGGGAATTCGCCGCTCTGGTCGTGCTCCAACCAGTAATGGTCATCGAATCCAGCACAAATTTTCTCTACTGAATCACAGATCTGCTGCTGTTCGCTGTTGTAAGAAAAGTCCATCAGCCCGGTTCCTCGGTGTTCAATTTTTCAATGATCTGTTGTTGCAGGACTGACCGCCTGAGTTTTCCGGCGGCAGTCATGGGTAAGGCATCAACTATCTGCAGGCTCTCCGGCCACTTGTTCTTCGCCAGTCCCTTGCCGCGGGTAATAGCAGTCAGTTCCGCCAGGCCGGGATTTTTACCCTCCGGATTCGCCACCAGGCAGGCACAGATTCGCTCGCCCAGGCGCTCATCGGGTATGCCGATAATCGCCAGTTGGCCAATTCCGGGCTCACCGATCAGCGCCTGCTCAATTTCCAGTGGCGAGATATTGGCACCGCCGCGGATAATTAGCTCTTTACGCCGCCCCGTGATCTTGACATAGCCCTGTTTGTCAATCACGGCCAGATCACCGGTGCGGAACCACCGGTCTTGCATGAACGATTCCTGATTGAGTCGTGGATTCTTGAAATAACCCAGGCATTGCTGCGGTCCGCGCATTACCAGGTCACCTTCCTGCCCGGCTGGAAGCTCCTTTTCGTCTTGCCCGAGAACCTTCAATTCGGTACCGAGAAAAGGCTGGCCGTCCGTGCCGGCCACCTGATTCAGAGGCGTACCTGGCCGGCAGCCTGTACCGATACCCTCGGTCATACCCCAGATTACCGAGGTAAGCGTTTTCGGCAGTTTTTCATGCGCCTGCCGCAGCAGCGAGGAGGGTACGGAGGCCCCACCACAGAGTATTACCCGCAGTGACAACTGTGCGCCCAGGTCGCTAAACCGTCCGCAGTTGAGCAGGTCATCGAGCAGGGTTGGAGTGGTCAGGGTGAAGGTGGCTTTTTCCAGCACCATGGTTTCCAGGGCCTGGTCTGCATCCCAGGCATCCTGCAGAATCAGGCTGGCCCCAAGGTAAATGGCGAGACGGAGACCATGGGCGTATCCGGCAGAAAACCCCAGGGGTGCCCCCATAAAGATAATATCTTCCGGACCGAGATCATATATTGGTGCCGTAGTGGTATTCAGGGCGCCGATAGAGTTTGAACTGTGCATCACGCCTTTTGGTACTCCGGAAGACCCGGAAGTAAACAACAGGCAGTTGAGGTCATCTGCACTTGACTGCGTTTTCGGGCGTGTCGCCTTCGCCGGGCCATGATCAAGAAGTTCATCAAAGGTCAACCACCCGGGCTGCCGCTGCTCCGATCCCACCACCACGCGCAAGTCAAGCTCCGGGCAGTTCTTCGCGGCACGATCGATCAGCGTCACAAAGTTTTTATCGCGCAGGATATCCGGTACTACAATACCTTTTGCGCCACTGACGGTAAGTACCCCGGTGAATTCATGTTCACCTCCGGTAATTGGCAAATGTACACCGACAGCGCCCAGGTAATCGAGCGCCAGAACAAATACCGGTACCTGCTGCCAATTGGGCAGGGCAACAACAAACTTATCACCCTTTGTGACACCGAGGCTTTGAAGCGCCGCGGCCAAACGCCAGGATTGCGATGCCAGACCCTGATAAGTCAGGCTGCCAAAACAACCATCTTTGACAGCGAGTTTATCTGGCGACCGCTGCACCGCCTGCTGTAGAAAGTCCGTCAGTAAGCGGTCACTCCAATAACCCGATTCTCGATAATATTCTGGGTGATCGTACATGATTAGCTTTCTTCGCAGCCATTACATGGCATAACCGCCACTGATGCTGATACATTGGCCGGTCACATAGGATGTTGCATCTGACGCAAGAAACATCACCATCGGCACAATATCGTTGGGCACGCCGTAGCGTCGCAAAGGATAGCGCCGAACGACCTTTTCCAGGACTTCGTCATTACAGAATATTTTCGCTTGCGGGCTTTCTGAATGCCAAAGACTGTTATCGCCTGCATCCTGTGGATTTTCCGGCAGAGTAAGGCCCGGACAGATAACGTTGACGTTTAATTTGTAGCGCCCAAACTCGCGGGCCAGGGCTTTGCTCAGGGTGATTACTCCTCCCTTGCAGGCGCCATAAACCGCTTCATTGTATTCACCGACACGTCCGGCATCGGAGCCGATCGTAATAATCTTGCCGTAGTTCCTTGAAATCATCGATGGTGCCGCCGACCGGATACAGTTGATCGGCCCCCACAGATTGATTGCAATTTCGCGTTCGAAATCCGAATAAGGCTTGTCCATAAACTGGGCATTGGCGGTCCAGCCGGCGTTGTTTACGAGAATGTCGATCTGGCCGAAGTGCTCCAGCGTACTCTGAGCCATGCTTTCCACGGCTGCCCGGTCTGCAACATCTGTTTTGATAAACAGGGCTGCATCAGGCCGGGAATCACACAGCTCCCGGGCCACCCGCTGCCCCTGCTTTTCGTCAACATCGGCAATAACCACATTCGCACCCTCGGCAACAAAGCCTTCGGTAATGGCTTTACCAATGTTTGATGCCCCACCAGTGACAATGGCAGTCTTTCCCTGCAGTCCCAAGTCCATCGCTGATTAACCTCGCTTGTAAATCCTAAGATATCTCATGGAAGCAGCACGAGCCCCGCCGCTCACTTCTTTTGAAACTGCTCTAGTCGCTGTTTGATTTCATCTGCCGCATCTTCCCGGTTGCGCGCAAAATAGATTTCTTCCAGCCACAACGCATCAGCCGCGGGCATGTCATAACCCAGCATGGCAACTTCTTTTACCAGGCGCACGGCCGACTTGCCGTTGGCGCAGATTGCGTCAGCTATCTTCAACGCCTCGTCAAGCAAGTCCTCGTCCGCTACCACTTTCTGCACCAGGCGCAAACGCAGCGCTTCATCGGCTGAAACCGGATCTCCGGTCAGCATCATCAGCATGGCATCGCCAAGGCCAATCAAACGCGGTAGCCACTGGGTTCCGCCGCCGCCAGGCAAGGCGCCCAGTTTAACCTCGGGCAAGCCCATTGTTGCGGTTGCCGCGGCAATGCGGATATCGCAGCCCAGCGCCAGTTCAAAGCCCCCGCCGAAAGCGTACCCGTTTATCGCCGCAATGGTGGGTTTACTGATTTTCAGGGAGTTCGGTGTAACCCAGTGGCTGGTTCTGACCTTGGGTTCCAGGTATAAAAAGTCCGGCGCCTTCTTGATATCTATACCCGTTGAAAATGCACGCCCGGTGCCGGTATAAATCAGCACACGAAGCTCGTCATCGGCCTCGAATGCTTCCAGTCGCTCGCGGTGTTCCCGCATCAGGTCCATATCGAAGGAATTCATCGCCCTTGGCCGATTCAGCCGGATAATGGCCACCGCGCCGCGGGTTTCCCAGATTAACGGCGGTTCCTGTTTTTCGCTGTCTGTATCCTCGTTCATCGCTAAAGCTCGTATTCTATTCAGGGATGTTTATTCAAGAAATCGTGGATCAATTTATTGGTGGCATCACTTGCCTCCCAGTGCAAACAATGACCTGCATGCGGAACGATTTCAAGTTCGGAGCCCGGAATGCCCTGGGCAATTTTTTCGGATGCCCGGGGCGGGCAATAAGGATCGGTTTCACCGGCTATGACAAGCGTTGGACAATCAATCCCGTTTAAATCCTGTACCATCGGTTCGTCCGCGAGCCTGGCCATGGCGCGGCCCGCATTCAGATAACCCTCGACATCCTTGACCGCAGCGACACGCAATTCCTGATACTCGGCGATCAGTTTTTCATCGCCCAGGGAGAAACAGCCGCAGGCATCCTGTTTATTGATTGCTGCCAGAGTCTCACGCCCGCCCGAACTCACCTGCGCCATCCGGTCGCGGAAAAACTCCTGGCCGGCCCGACCCACCGTACAGGAACTGGCAATCAGGACAAGACCCGATACCAGTTCCGGGAAATCCAGTGCAAAACGTTGCGCGATAACACCGCCCATTGAAAAACCAATCAGCCAGGCGGGGCCCGTGTTCTGCGCACTGAGGATTTGTCCGAGATCGTCCGCCATCTGTGCCACCGTGCCGTTGGCCGAACCGACGGGACTGGCGCCGAATCCGCGCACGTCGTAGGTAACAACCCGCATCGATTGCGCAAGGAAGGTTTCCTGTCTCGACCAGACCTTGCGCGCTTCGGAAAGGCCATGGATCAGTACAGCTGTTTTAGGGTCGCTGGATGCTGTTTCGTTCATAAAGCCGTGCGCCGCCTGGCTCAGACCTGTTTCACGTGCCTGATGATGCCTTCATGCAAGGCCTCCATGCGGGCCTGGCGGCCACCTGAGCCAGCGCGAAAGGCCAGGGTTACACCGTGTAAACCGAGTTTCTCCAATCGCTGTATACGGTCCAGACACTCGTCCGCCGAGCCGACAATGGCAACATAGTCAGTGAACTCATCCGAAACCACTTTTTTATGGGTTGCATGTGAAGACATATGTTCGTGACGATCATAACTACCGCCGGCCCGGTCGAAATCTTCTTTAAACGGATGTAGGAATTCCGGCAGGTTTTTCCATTTGTTGAAGGTCTCGGCCTGGGATGCGACCCAGTGACTGACATCGTCTCGAGCCTGTTCGCGATCGTCTGACATGCCGATCGCGGCCCAAAGATGCAGTTCAATTTCATTGAAATCACGACCGACTTCTTCGGCGCCGCGACGCACATGATCCATTTGCCACTGGGTAAACTCCTCATTGGCGCCACCCATTAAAATAACCCCGTCGGCGACCCGACCACACATGGCCAGAATCCTGGGTTGATTAGCGGCTACAAAAATTGGCACTTTCCCACTGGCGGTAACGAGATGATACGGTTTTCCATCTTCCCCGACGACTTCACCACCGTCGCAAAGTGTGTTGATGTTATTGATCGAGGTTTCGAGGTAATTGATCGTCGCCGGCTTCAAACCGATGGAATACACCCCGGTCCAACCGGACCCGAGGCCGATGATAGCGCGACCGTTACTGACCTCGTTAAGGGCGGTAAAACCATTCGCAATCGTGGTGAAGTGGCGTGTCACCGGATTGGTGACGCCGGTGCCGAGCTTGATGGTGCTCGTATTTGCCGCACACAGAGCCAGTGCCACGTAACAATCTTTCATCGATAGTTGGACGTCAGCTATCCAGGCGCTATCGAATCCCAGTGCCTCGGCACTTTTGACGACTTCGACCGTGTGCGAGATGGGTTCCCGATGACTAATTCCTAGCGATACTCCGACTTTCATTTTGGCATATTCCTCAGATTGGAAGTCCTTCTGGTGAATTCTTCCCTGTTATTGCACTGGCATGCAAATTCAAAACATGACTTTTGCTCGATCGCCAGATTTGGCTTCGAAGAGTTTCCCGTATTAATGCGGTGTAGGTTACACAATTTTCGTCCTAATTATAGTTTTTTCGACGTTGTGTGTGCTTCTTTGCGCCCGGGGTCAGTTTACTCCGTCAACCGGTTTCGCTGGGATTTTTGTTTACTTCAGGAGACGGGTTGTTAGAAGCTTTGGCCAGCTTCCGGAACTTGATTAGTGAGCTGCTCATACCGGGCCAGCGAGGCATGGATTCCGAAACCGGCCAGGCCTCGCGGTACTGGCTCGGGTTTTTGCCAAATTCCCTGGTAAAGGATTTGGCAAAATGCGAAAAGCTCGGAAAACCACTGGCTAACGAAATCTCGCGGATGCTCATCGATGTCTGGGTTAATAATACCCGGGAAAACTGCAACCGCAGAATGCGATAGAAACCAATGACGGAGATACCGAGGTATTGCTGAAACAAACGCTCCAGTTTGCGTTGTGATACGCCCATGACGTTCGCGATATACGGGATTGGAAGAACTTCTTCCAGATTGTTTTCCATCAAGATAATACATTCCCTTATGGTGGTGTGCAGCGATTTTCGATTTCCTAACCGTATTTTTCGTTGTGCTGATTCCTGTTCCCGTATCGGGTCATGTAGTATCTGCTCGGCCACCTCCTGGGCCAGCTGAACGCCATGTTGCCTCTCGACTAGATGTAGCATCATGTCTATACCCGCCGTGCCACCAGCACTGGTTACCCGATTGCGGTCGATCACAAATAGCTGTTCTTTCAGCGTGACATGCGGGTATTGTTCCTTGAATCCTGGAATGCAACTCCAGTGCACGGTAGCACTGTAACCAGACAGCAACTTTGCTTTGGCAAGTACATAAGCGCCCATACACATACCACCCAGGGTAACGCCGTAATTATCCTGTAGTCGTAACCAGTTAAACAGGTGCCCATCTTCACAATGCTCTGCGTTCCAGCTGCCGCAGACAATAATGGAGTTCCATTTCCGTTTATCCCCGGTTATCGAATTCGTTTCAATTGACATCCCGTTACTTGCCTTAACCGTTCCACCCGAACCCGAGATGAAGTACCAGTCGTAAAGAATCTCACCTGCAAGATAGTTAGCCACTCGTAACGGCTCAATGGCCGTGGTTAAAGCCATCATGTTAAATTTCGGAATGAGTACAAAACCAGTGATGTGGGTGGAGGTTTGGTATTGCATCTTAGCTAAGTCCTGTCCGGCACCATGCGGCAATGGGCACTTCAATGCCTGAGAGTTCTATCCGAGAATAGAGGTGGCAGCGAAGGAAAGTCATTACTGGCTTCAGCTTTTCGGTCAATTAAAGCTAAAGTCACCTGTATTTACTGCTTTTTTTACTCCTCCAAAACCAGCATACCGTATATCCTACACATAAATGAAAATGAGCGTAACAAATGGACCAATATGGATTTTCCGCGGTAGACCACCCACGCTCAGACAGGCTTGCGGAAATTTCTGCTCTCCGTAGCCGGGCTGTTGCGATTCAAGGGTTACGTCGAATATCCGCTAATGACGGCAAAAATATCATAACCGAAGGGGCTGCCGCCGATGGCCTGCTACCCGTGTCACGGGCATTGGATTTGACAGGTTTGTAATGGGTTCCCAGGTTTCGATAATCAGACCCTGTCATTTACCCGAGCTCGAGTTGTTTCGGCCGTCGAGTATCGATGGTGTTTTCGAGTTCATCAAAGACGGAGCGCGAGTGCTGGCGGGTGGTACCGACCTGCTGCTGTGGGCCAGCCAGCATGGCCAACCCCGGAAACTGGTCTGGATTGGTAATGTAGATTCGCTGCACGGTTTTAGCGTCGATGGTGAACAGTTGCAGGTCGGTGCCTGTGTAACCCAGGGCGAACTCATTCGTTGCGCTGCTTTCCGTGGTGCCGCGCCAGCGGTGGCGGATAGTGTGCAATTCGTTGGTTCGGTACAGTTACGCAATCAGGCAACATTGATCGGTAACGTCTGCTCCGCTTCTCCGGCAGGGGATACGTTGCCCTCTTTGCTCGTACACGAAGCGGAAGTTGAAATTGCAGGGGCGCCTGGCCAGGAACGTCAAATGTCTCTGGATAACTTCTTGCTCGCTCCGGGTAAAACAATGCTGGCGCCAGGTGAACTGGTATTGGGGGTTTCGTTATGCGGGTTGCGTACAAATGAAATGAGCGCCTATCGACGGCATACCGAACGGCAGGCGCTCGACCTGGCTGTTGCCGGTGTTGCCGCCCGCTTGGCCTTCGAAGCCGATGGTTATACCGTTGCCGCTGCGCGATTGGCACTTGGGGCTGTTGGCCCGACCGCGCTTGTCGCCGTAGAGGCCGCAGAATCACTGGTGGGACATCCCTTAACAAGGGAAACGAAGTCAACTTGTGCCGCAATCGCTGCAGAGACATGCAAACCCATCTCGGATTTCAGAGCCAGCGCCGATTATCGGCGACAACTGGTAAAAGTACTGGTAGGGGATGTTTTCAACGAGATCGAGCAGCGGGCCCGGTTTTCCAGGACAAGCGGGGAAGGTCATTGAAAGCTGGATTGAGCCTGCGGGTAAACGGCGCGGAGTACGAAATACCAGAGCAATGGCTCGGCCGTCGCCTGCTGGATTATCTTCGCAATGAACTGCGACTGGTGAGTGTAAAAGAAGGCTGCGGCGAGGGAGATTGCGGTGCCTGCACGGTGTTTGTCGACGGTGAACCCATGTGCGCCTGCCTACTATTGTGTGGCGTTGTCGCCGATCGTAATATCATAACCGTCGAGGGGCTTGCGCAAGATTATCGGCAACGTTTTGCGCAACTGTGCGAGAAACACGGAGGCTTGCAATGTGGTTTTTGCACCCCGGGATTTACCATGATGAGCGCCTGGCTGACCGGGGGCGGCACGGAAACCGGCAAGGATTCGCTTGATAAACTGGTGGCAGGCAATATCTGTCGTTGCGGCGTTTATCAGCAGTTAAAAAATGTGCTTGCGGAACTGACATGAATTTTCCAACGCCGCCCGGTACCGCCTCATTCAGGCAGCGGGCCCTGGCCGGGGCTCGATATGCAGCCGATATCATCCCTCCAGACACGGTACTTGCCGAGGTAGTCCGCAGTCCCCATCCCCATGCCCTGGTTAAACGAATCGACAGCCGCGCCACACTGGCGGTTCCCGGCGTATTGGCAGTACTCACGGCCGCGGATTTCGAAGGAGTCCGACTGGGTCACCTTCACCCGGACGAACCGGTACTGTCCTCGGTGGCCCGTTATGCAGGCGACGGCATTGCGGCGGTAGCGGCGAGAGACCGGCAATCGCTGATGCGCGGCATCGAGGCGCTCCGAATCGAATACGAGCTGCTTCCCCACGCAATCACGATTGATGAGGCCCTGGCGGCGCCAGTCGCGATTCACGACTTCTGCGCCGATAACATCACCGAAAAATTTCAGGCCGCTCGTGGAGATTGGCAGGCGGTACAATCCCGGGTTGCGCTCTGGGTGGAAAACACTTTCGAGACAGCGGCGGTTCCACATGCATACCTGGAACCGCGAGCCTGCCTGGTACGCGTGGACGGCAACCGGCTGGAGCTGGTTTGCGGCTCCCATGCCCCTTCCATGATGGCGGACACTTACCGTCCCATTGTCGCCGGCTGGGGGTCACAACTGGAAGTCGCGACACCAGCCATCGGAGGTTCATTTGGTGCGAAATGGGGGCATCCCACGCACCTGGTGTGCCTTTTATTTGCGCAACGATTGCAATGTGACGTGGCTATGGTGCTTTCTCGCAGAGATGACATGATTGCGGGTCGAACACGGGCTGCAGTGCGATTCAAGATGAGGATTGGCGCCACCGCTGAAGGCGAACTGGTTGCCAAGGAAACCACTCTTTGGTCCGACAATGGCGCTTACTCGCTTCACGGACCGGCCGTTATGAAAGCGGCCGCCATTCGTGGAGACAATCTCTACCGTTTTTCGGCAACAAAGGCAGATGCGCAACTTGTATATACCAACAATATGCCTTCAGAGTGCTTTCGCGGATTCGGTATTACGCAGTCGACTTTCGCACAGGAACAATTGATCGACGAGCTAGCGCGTCGCCTGAATCTCGATCCCGTAAAGTTACGGCTTTCGAATACCGTGCGCGAAGGCGATACCACGGTGCACGGATGGAAAATCGGCAGTTGCGGTATTGCCGATTGTCTCGACGGTATTTCAAACCGGATCGATCGGCACCGTCGCTGTAACGCCTTGCCGCGCAGCGAACGTTATCGCACCGGTTATGGCCTGGCCGCTTTCATACACTGTGTCGGCAACCGTGGTTATGACACACGCTTTGACAGGGCATTCGTCAAGCTAAGGACTTTGCCCGAAGGCGGGATTCGTATCAGTTCCGGTGAAGTTGAACTGGGCTGTGGTACGGTGGAAGTACTAGTCAAAACGGTTGCGCGAGAACTGGCTATAAGTCGGGATCAGCTAGAAGTCGTTCTTGGTGACACTGCCACCGGTCCGCATGGCATGGGTAGTTTTGCCAGCCGCACATCCTTTTTTGTTGCCATGGCGGCACTGGATGCCTGCCGGTATTTCAAACAGGCGGTTCAACAACTGATGGCGGAATTCGGTTTGGCAGACCAGACTGCATTTAGCGAGCTTGTAGAGCATACCCGGCAACAACAGCGACTTGGGGATCTCGAGGTGACCGGTGTATATGAGCCGAGCGGGGTTGTCGTGCCTGACGAGAGCGGTTACGGTAACATTTCGGCAGCCTATACTTTTGGGGTCCATGGTTGTTGCGTTCGGGTAGACTGCTTTACCGGTAAAGTTACTGTAATAAAGTACTGGGCAGCCCATGATGCCGGTACGATTGTAAACATCAATGAAGCGGAAGGGCAGGTTATTGGCGGCGTCATACAAGGTCTTGGTTATGCCCTGACTGAATGCGCATCGGTAGCAAAAAACGGCCAGTTGCTCAATCCCGGTTATCTTGATGACCGTGTGCCGACTTTCTCAGATGCGCCCCCGGTGGAAGTACTGTTCACCGATACTTTTGAAAAAATGGGTCCGGCCGGCGCCAAGACAATAGGTGAACCACCGATTATTCCGGTGGCGGCCTGTGTCGCGAATGCCGTTCGCGACGCAATTGGAGTCCGCGTGTATCGATTACCGATGACTTCTGAGAGACTCTGGGGGGTGATGAATGACGATGTTGCCAGACCTGGACCCAACAACAATTAGCAGGTTGAAACTATGATGAAACCGTTATTGGTGCAGCATCATGATGATGTAATTACGATTCTGTTTAATCGACCGGAACGAAAGAACGCCCTGTCTTTGAGCTTGTTGCAGGCCTTAAACGAGGCTTTGACAAATGCGCAACAAGCCGATACCGCAGCATTGATCCTGACAGGGGCGGGCGGCTGTTTCAGCGCCGGGGCCGACCTGAACGAATTGACTGGAACCATCGACGATCTTGATGTGGACGACGCCATTGAAGCGGTAGTCGGCAAAATTCGCGAGTTTCCCGTGCCGGTGATCGCCTCCATCGACGGTCCTTGCCTGGGGGGTGCATTCGATCTGGCGATCAGCTGCGACGTTCGCATTGCTTCGCGTAATACTTTCTTCCAGTTGCCGGCTACCCGTCTCGGCCTGTTGTACAATCCCAGGGCAATCCAGCGAATGCATCGCTTGCTGGGACGGGATACGGTGTTTCGTTTGCTGGTCACCGGTGAACGCTTCGATGCCGAGACAGCTTTGAGAATTGGTATCGTATCGTGCATCGTCGAAGAATCAGAAAGCCATGCAACAGCACTGGCATATAGCCGACAAGCCGCTTCCAATTCTCGATCTGCGGTCACTGGCACAAAAAATTTGCTCAACGCCCTGGATACCGGCACCTATGACACAGCTTTCTGGGAACAGCAGCGACGACTTCATTTATCCTCTGCTGAACGCCATGCGGCGGTTACCGAGGCGAAAGCCCGGATGACAGGTAAATGACATCTGGGGCAGGGATTTGGGCGGTGGTACCGGTGAAGAGTTTCAACTCGGCGAAGGGACGGCTCGCAGGTATTTTGCAACCGGTCGAGCGGTATCAATTGTCCCGTGCGATGATGGCGGATGTATTGAATGTTCTGCTGGGCTCAAATCGGTTCGCCGGTACGGTTGTTGTCACCTCTGACGAGGAAGTCGCCGATACCGCAATAGCGGCAGGTACCCGGGTGTTTCGGGAGCCGAGGAATCAAGGGCCGGCGAAGGCGGTTATGGCAGCTGCACAATGGCTGGCCGACAAAGACTGCCAGGGGATTGTCGGAATTATGTCGGACCTGCCTGCTGTAACTGTACCCGAAATCGATAAGCTGCTGACTAGTCACGGTGACCCCCCGGCGGTTACGCTAGCACCATCAAGGGATGGAGTGGGCACCAATGCAGTGGTTTGTTCACCACCGGATATTATCGGGTTGAGTTTTGGTGCGGCCAGCCTCACCGGCCATCTACTGAGCGCAAAACGCCACGGTGTCCAGCCAAATATAATTAATCTTCCCGGGCTTGGACTCGACCTGGATCAACCCGAAGATTTACTGGATTTCATAAAGCGCGGCTTGAATTCACACACCGCTCGCTATCTGCGCAAACAGGGAATAGAAAAACGATGTTCGAACTCAATTTCAGTTTTGGATCTTGATGACAGCCGCTTGCGGGGTGCATAGGTTTGGGTGCAGTGGAAATCAATTTGTCACAGGTGATCGACCGGGGGCGGGCTTCAGAAGAAGAGATTCAATCGCTGCTATCCAGTGATGTGTCGGACTCGTTACTGGCAGCAGCAAGCGAACTGCGAGATCGTGAGCACGGCGAGATAATTACTTATTCACGTAACGTTTTTGTACCTTTAACACATCTTTGCCGCAACGTTTGTCACTATTGCACCTTCGCCACGCCACCGCGCTCAGGGCAGACTGCATACATGAGTCCGGACGAGGTAATTGCGGTTGCCGAAGCCGGCGCTAAAGCCGGTTGTACCGAAATATTGATTACCCTCGGTGACAAGCCCGAGCTGCGCTATCGACGCGCACGCGAGGAACTGGACCAATACAGTCAACGCTCAACCATATCTTATCTGGTTGAGGTTGCCGAACGTATTACGCGTGAAACCGGGTTATTGCCTCACGTCAATCCCGGTGTTGTAACGGCTGATGAGCTGCAGGCATTGCGGCAGGTTTCGGTATCCCAGGGCTTGATGCTGGAGAGCATATCCGATCGACTGTGCCAAAAAGGCGGCCCGCATCACGGTTCACCGGATAAGAATCCGCAATCTCGTTTACAGACCATTCGGCTCGCCGGTGAACAGGCCGTGCCCTATACCACCGGTATTCTGATCGGAATCGGTGAAACCCGTGCAGAAAGAATCGAGTCACTGCTGCGTTTACGAGAACTGCATGATCGTTATGGGCATATCCAGGAAATCATTATTCAGAATTTTCGTGCCAAGGTTGGCACGAAAATGGCTAAAGCGCCGGAGCCATCTGTCGATGAGCATCTGTGGACGATCGCAATGGCACGCTTGTTGTTTGGCGGAAAAATGAGTATCCAGGCGCCACCAAATCTGCATGAGGGGAAACTCGACCGTTTTATCGATGCCGGGATTAATGATTGGGGCGGTGTCTCACCGGTAACCCCGGATTACGTCAACCCGGAGGCCCCCTGGCCGCAACTGGATAGTCTGACGGTTGCAACCGCTTTGGCTGGCAAAACCCTGGTCGAGCGCACAGCGGTTTATCCCGAGTATATTTTCCCCAGGGATCATTGGCTAGTTCCCGAATTAAGGACCCGGGCGCTGGCCATGGTCGATGCCCAGGGCTATGTCCGTACCGATCCGTGGTCTCCCGGCAAGGCAGTTTCTCCCCCATCGTTGTCAAGCAATGTAAATCGATCGCCACGCCAACATAACGACTCGTTTGCAGGCCTGATATCGAAGGCCATGGATGGCAATGACCTCGATGAAGATGAAGTTGTCCGGTTGTTCAGTGCCCGTGGACATCGCTTTGACAGGATTCGAAGTGCCGCGGATCAACTGCGACACGAAGTCAATGGGGATACGATTTCGTATGTGATAAACCGTAACATTAATTACACTAATATGTGCTATTTTCGTTGCGGGTTCTGTGCATTTTCCAAGGGTAAAGCTGCTCGGAATTTTCGTGGTCGCCCCTACAATCTGGGAATAGAAGAAATCGTTCGCCGTACCCAGGAAGCGAGGGACCGTGGAGCAACGGAGGTCTGCTTGCAGGGTGGGATACATCCTTCGTATACAGGCAACACCTACTTGCAAATTTGCCACGCGATAAAAGCTGCATTTCCCGATATCCACATTCATGCCTTTTCGGCGCTCGAGGTATTCCATGGAGCCGAGACACTGGGGATAAGTGTGCGGCAATTCCTGCGTCAGCTACGTGACGCAGGTTTGCATACGTTGCCGGGCACAGCGGCTGAAATTCTTGACGACGAAGTGCGTGCGTATATATGCCCGGACAAGATTTCCACGAAACAATGGCTGGATATCATGAAAGCAGCCCATGAGACGGGTTTGTCAACTACATCAACGATTATGTACGGACACGTTGACCGACCCTGGCATTGGGCTCGCCATTTGCTGCATTTACGCGCTTTGCAAAAACAAACTGGCGGCTTTAGCGAATTTGTACCCTTGCCGTTTGTTCATATGGAGGCACCAATGTATGCAAAAGGCGGCGTACGTAAGGGACCAACTTTTCGTGAAGCGGTGCTAATGCATTCTGTTGCACGCCTGGTGCTGCACCCGTTTCTTACCAATATTCAGACTTCCTGGACGAAAATGGGTCCACAGGGCGCGCTGACCTGCCTGCAGGCGGGCGCCAACGATCTCGGTGGAACGCTGATGGATGAAAGCATCAGCCGCGCCGCTGGCGCACTGCATGGACAGGAAATGCGTCCAGAGCAAATGGAATCCCTGATCCGTTCCATCGGCCGTGCGCCCAGGCAACGCAGCACAACCTATGGCGTAGAGGTATAGGGTAACAGGCGATACAGGACAGGGAGCACTAGCGAACAGGTTCAGCCGATGTTTCAGTTAAAATCCTCGGCAATAACTTTTTCAGGCGTAAGCACCGCAAGCGCGCCCTCCCCTCCCGAGGCCACTGACTCCATGTATGACCGCGCCTCTTCATCACTGTCATGATACCGCCGCACCAGCCGCCAACAGATTTCGTCGGCCCAGGGATCGCCTTCCAAAACCAGTTCAACCGTTCCGTAAAACATTACCGCCCGGGCGTCGGGATTATCGCCGGCGATGCATACTCCGATACGGGGATCACGCCGCAGATTCCGATATTTCGCACTCTTTACAAACATCGTTATATAAATT
>Ga0255049_10000269_pt1 | contig 32194 bp, 32 predicted proteins | sample JV7_2_3_MG_FD_183615 | JGI IMG/M metagenome (GOLD analysis project Ga0255049, IMG submission 183615) | Seawater microbial communities from Jervis Inlet, British Columbia, Canada - JV7_2_3 | ecosystem: Environmental > Aquatic > Marine > Inlet | place: Canada: British Columbia | collected 2016-10-06 | reverse complement strand
CCTCTGCCTTGAACACCGAGAGCACCTCCTCGACCGAGCGGGGAGCGATCCAGCTTTCGAGCAGAGCGTTGACCTCTTCGCGATGCGCCACGCGCGCGCGATTGGTCGCGTAATCAGAATGGTCCGCCAGCTCGGGCCGTTCGAGCAAACAAGCCAGTGTCTTCCAGTGCGAGTCAAGCAGAATCCCGGCCATGACATAGCCATCCCGACACCGATAGACGTTGGCGGGTGCGCTGATATAGAACTGGCTGCCCATGCGCTGTGGCGGAGCACCGAGCGCTCCCAGAGTCAGGTATCCATTCGACTGGAAGAGCAGCGTATCCAGCAGCGCGACATCGATATGCTGCCCCTCCCCCGTCTGATCGCGATGCCGCAGCGCCGCCAGGGCTCCTATCGCGCCGTGTAGCCCGGCCATGTCGTCCGCAATATAGGTAGGAGACTTCACGGGTGCGCCCTTCGGCTCACCGTTCAACGAGATATAGCCGCTCGCGGCCTGTGCCATGGGGTCGTAACCGACCTGGTCGTGGCTGGCTCCGAACTGCCCGTAGCCGCTGATCGAGACATATACGATGTCGGGCTTGAGCTCCCGTAGGTCCTCATAGCCCAGGCCCCAGCGCGCCATTCGTCCCGGACGGAAGTTCTCTACGACGACGTCCGACTTGGACACCAGCCTGCGGAAAACCTCCCGTCCCTCGTCGCGGCGCAGATCGAGACAGATGCTGCGCTTGTTGCGATTGACCGTAGTGTGCATGAAAGAGAGTGATCTTTGTCCTCCGGGCAAGAACGGAGGTACGTGCCGGGCGACCTCGCCACCCGGAAGCTCTGCCTTAATTACGTTCGCACCCAGATCCGCGAAGATGCAACCGCACATGGGACCCGCCCAGGTGGTGGTGGCCTCGAGCACACGAACCCCTGTCAACGGACCCGGAAGATCGGTGCGTGCGCGCCGGTAGAACTCCGATTTTTTCACCTAGTCCTCCTCTCCGCGCTTGATCTGCAGCGAGAGTCCTTGCTGCTCGACCGAAACGACACTGCGTTCGAGCGCCCGCGTACCGAAGCGATCCTGGATCGCGTCGACGACGCGATTCAGGTCTTTACGGCGCGAATCCTCCTGCTCGGAGGGGAGCAACGCGAGCTGTTCAGAGTCGGTATGCTCGAGCTGGCTCACGGCGACCCCGAGCAAGCGCACCGCTTCGCCGAGCTCGGCCCGCTTCAGCAGCTCCCGGGCCACGTCTGCGATCACGCGTCCGTCATCGGTAGCCGTAGGAAGGCTGAGTGAACGCGAGAGCAGCGGGTAGCGGCCGCCGCCGAGGCGACGCGCGAGCTTGAGCTTGAGCGTCACGCGGCGGCCACGCACACGGTCCCGTCTCAGGCGACGAGCTACGGCCTCCGCATGCGCGCGGCTGGCCGCGACCAGTCTGGCGCGATCGGAGACATCATCGGGGAAGGTGTTCTCCTCGCCGTACGACTTGGCCTCGCGGTAGGATTCGACCTCGCGGGTATCGTCGCCGCGCGCCAGGCGGGCGGCCTGCGGCCCCCAGCTTCCCAGCGCTTGCCGCAGCGGCGCATCCGGCGTGCGAGCCAGCTGCCCGATGCTGCGGATGCCGAGCTGTGCGAGGCGCTTTTGCGCCACCGGGCCCACGCCCCAGATGCGCCCCACCGGCAGCGGCTCGAGGAAGTCCTGCACGCGCTCCGCCTCCACAATCAGCAGACCGTCGGGCTTCGCGAGATCGCTCGCGATCTTCGCAACCATCTTCACCGGGGCGACACCGACCGATACCGCGAGCTGCGTCGCCGCGCGTACCTCGGCACGTAGCTGCTTCGCTGCGTTCTCCGCGGGTCCCAGTAGCTTCTCGCTGCCCGTCAGATCGAGGAAGGCCTCGTCCAGCGAAAGTCCTTCTACGCGCGGACTGTAGCGCTGGAAAATCTCGAAGATGCGTCGGCTCTCACGACGATATTTGGCCATATCCCCTCGCACGAAGATCGCCTCGGGGCAGCGTCGGCGGGCCTCCACCGAGGGCATGGCGGAATGAATGCCGTAGATGCGAGCCTCGTAGCTCGCTGCAGCGACCACACCGCGCTCCGAGGCACCTCCGACGACCACCGGACGCCCACGCAGCGCGGGATCATCGCGTTGCTCGATGGCCGCGTAGAAGGCATCCATATCGGCGTGCAGAACGGTGCGCATATCTGTGTGACAGGCTCCCATCTCGGCGAGGCTTTTCGGCGCTGTCCGCCAAAGGCCAGGCTGTCCTTCCTATGCAGACATGATACGGCGAGTCTGCCGGCAAAATCGATAGCGGCGGCCGGGGGCCGCTACAGGGCTGGGTCAAGCTCTCGGCTTTGCTCTGCCGATACAGACACCGATGCCAACGAAATCGCCCCTGCGCGGGCCCAAGATGCACCTTGGCGAAGGCCATCCAGAGGCTGAGGATCTCAGCGCGCTCGTGATCGCCGACCGCCTGGCCTCGCTGGGAACACTCGTGGCCGGCGTGGCGCACGAGATTAACAATCCCATTGCCTACGTCCTTGGAAATCTGGACGATCTGCAGCGGCTCGTGAACGCGATGCGCGAGGCGATCCTGACCTACCGTGCACGCGTCGCTGAACAGCTGGGCGACGCGGGCGCGGACGTGATCGCGAGCGCCGAGACCAAGGTCTTCCAGTCCGGTGGACTCGAGTTGCTCGACGAGCTCCTCGGGGATACCTACGATGGGGCCATTCGGGTTCGCGATCTGGTGCGCGATCTGCTGGAAATCAGTCGCAGGTCCGATCGCTCCACGGCGCCCGTCGACATCCACGAGATCCTCGACTCCTCGTTTCGACTCGTGACCAAGCAGCTCGCGGCGCGAGCGATTCTCGAGCGGGACTACCTGGCAACCCGCTCCATCGAGGCCGACCGACCCAAGCTCGCGCAGGTCGTTTTGAACCTGGTGACGAACGCGATCCATGCGTGCCAGGCGCCCAGCCCCGAGCAGCACAGGATCTGCGTACGCACGCGAGACGTTGACGATGGCATCGAGCTGGAGATCGAGGACACCGGTCCCGGCATCCCCGAAGCGATCCACGACAAGATCTTCACGCCCTTCTTCACGACGAAGGAGGTAGGGGTCGGCACCGGTCTGGGCCTCTACATCAGCCGTCGCATCGTCGAAGAGCACGGCGGATCCATCAGCTTCCGCTGCGATCCGCCAGGCGGTACTATCTTCACCCTACGCCTGCCGCAGAGCGGGCAAACCAGCCCACACCCCCCTGAGGAAAAATAGATGGCAACCCATGAGACCGAGCTTCCCGGTGTTGGTTCGAAGTACTCGCTCGACATCGGTAAGGACGAGCAGCTGGTGGTCGTGCAGCATCGCGTGGGGCATTGGGAGCTCGCCCGCATGGATGCCGAGGGCAAGACGACCCCTCTGGTGCAGCTTCAGGCCGCGGAGGCAACCGAGCTGGGACGCATCCTCTCACGGGGCCAGGTGCCGCAGGAAGATCCGCGCAAGCGGATGCTCTTCGAGGAGTTCGGAATCGAGTGGGTAAAGCTCGAGCAAGACTCGCCCCTGGTCGGACTTACGCTGCAGGACTCGGGCATCCGGGCGCGTACCGGCGCCAGTGTGATCGCCGTGCTGCGCCCGGAGGGCTCGGTCCCCAGCCCGGCTCCCGACACCTGCTTTCGAGCAGGGGACACCCTGGTGCTGATCGGGCACCCCGATCAAATCGAGCGCTTTCTCAACGCATTCACGCAGCTCTCCACCGCTAAGTAATCCTCGGTGGGGGGACACCTCTTTCAGTTCGCCGTTCTCCTCGGGGTCCTCGGTCTCGCGGCGGTGGTCTCGATCTCACTGCGTCTGCCCGTCGTACCTCTGTACATCGCCGCGGGTGTCGTCCTGGGAGGGGTGCTCGAGTACGACGAGGTCGTCCACTTTCTTGGATCCCTCGGCGTGGTCTTCCTGCTCTTCTCGCTGGGCCTCGAGTTCTCGCAGAGCTCCGTCTCGCGTGCGCCCAAGCGCTTCCTGACCGCGGGCTCCATCGACTTTGCGTTCAATTTTCCAGTCGGGATCTTCGTCGGACTGGCGCTCGGCTGGTCGTGGGTCGAGGCATTCTGCCTGGCGGGCGTTCTGTATATGAGCTCGAGTGCCGTCGTCTCGAAGTGCATCGTGGATTTCGGTCGGGCGGCGCGACCCGAGACCGAGACCATCCTGTCGATCATGGTCTTCGAAGATCTGGTGATCGCCTTCTACCTGGCTCTGCTAAATGCACTCGTCGTCGGAGGTGCGGAGCTCAGTGCCACAGGAGTCGGCTTCCTGTTGCTCAAGGCGGCCCTCTTCGTGTTGCTCCTGATCCTGCTGGCGCGACGCTTCCAGGCCCCGTTCGAACGTCTCATCAGTCACCGCTCGGAAGAGGCCTTCACGCTCGTGCTCTTCGCCTTCATACTGCTCGTCGCCTCATCGGCCATTGCCGCGGGACTCTCCGAAGCCGTTGGCGCGTTCCTGGCGGGACTCGTGATCGGCTCCACCCAGCTCAAGGAACGCGCCGCGCACACGCTACGGCCCTTTCAGACCCTGTTCGCGGCACTCTTCTTCGTGTCGTTCGGCATGGGGCTCGAGCTCCGCAGCATGCTAGATGTCCTGGCACCCGCCCTGCTGCTCGTGCTGATCGGCTTCATCGCGAAGGTCCTCGGCGGCTTCTTCGCCGGGCGCGCCTCGGGACATCCACCGTACCAGGCCGCCGTGATCGGTCTCTCCCTGGTTCCGAAGGGGGAGTTCTCGATCTTGATCGCAGCCCTCGCGGGATCGGTCGCGAGCCCCGAATCCAACCTCGCGGCGCTGACGGCCGTCTACGTGTTTGCCCTCTCCATCATTGGACCGATCGGCATGCGCGAGGCGGACCGCATCTGGAGCTTCATCGTCCCCGCCGAAGCCGAAACCAAGTCCTGACGCTGCAGCCGAAGTTGAACTCTCAGGCGACGTCTGGATCCCTGTCGAGACCGAAGTGCGAGCGCAGATACTCGCCAAAAACCCGGCATGCATCCGTGGCTGTAAAGATGCCGGCGAGGCGGCCCTCTTTCGTCACCAGGACGCAGTCAATGTGTTGCCGCGCGAGCTCGAGCAAAACCTTATCGAGCCGTTCTTCGAGATCCACGACGTACGCGTCGCGAAGCAGGATATCTCGCACGACGAGCTCGTCTTTCGACGCCAAGCCGAGCTCGGGATCCAGTGCCCGCTTGAGATCTCTATCCGTGAAAACTCCGACCAGCGAGCCCCCGTCTTTGGCAGGCAGGTGACGGATGTTGTGCTTCAGCATCATGCTTCTGGCCTGATGCACGCTCGCATCGACATCGATGAAGTAAGGGAATGCGGTCATCACCCACTTCATCAACGGAACCTTTTCCACCCTTTCCCCCTGACACCTGCTACGTAAGCGATCCGTACTGAGTCAGCTCGATGACCACTCCATCTGGAGCACACAGGTAAGCGTACCTCAGTCCCGTCGCTTCCTCCGCGGGCTCACCGATAAACTCGACACCGGCAGAGCGTAGCTCGCGGATCGCGACATCCAGATCGCGCACCCTCAAACCGAGGTGAGCAACTCCAAAACCGTGTGTATATGCACCGTCTCCCGCTTTTGGCGGCTCGCTCGGAGTGATGCCGGGCGGGAAAGGCCCGATGACCAGGATCTGCCCTCCGAGAGCCAGGAAGCTCCTCGTCTGAGAGTGGATGTTCTGGCTCTGGTGCAGCAGCACGGCATCGAAGTGGGTCTGGTAGTAGGAGACCGAAGCCGCCGGGTCCCGGCTGTAGATGTGAACGTGATCGAGTTTCTCCACCTTCATCTGCGCTACCCGTAGACGATGAACTCGAGGAGATTCGAGTCCGGGTCTCGGGTATACACGCTCGTTCCCTGAGCGCGCCCGCCATCCTGTCCGCCGATACGCTCCACGGGTCCTTCGACCACCTCGGCTCCGGCCCGCTCGAGAGCGACGAATAGATCGCCGAGGTCTCCCGACCACACGAAGCAGAAGTCCCCACAACCGGGCTTCGCGGTCGGACCGCGAAGCTCGAATCGCTCGTTCCGCCACAACTCCGGTGCGTGGATATTGATCTTGTTCTCGCCAAACTGAATCGAGAAGAACGGCATTTTCTGCTCGCGCCACTCCGCAGGATCGGGAGCACTGAAGCCCAGCATCCGATAGAACGAGAGCATCGCCTCGGGGCGATCCGTCGGAATGGCAACGTGATCGAACCCTGTGACCGACATGATGAGCTAGCGCCCCGAGAACTTGGCTTTGCCGGGACCCTGCTCGAGCAGCGACACGATGCCCTGCCGCATATCCAGCGTCTCGAAGAGGGGCGCTGCAATGTCGGGGATCAGCTGATCGGCGGCGCGAACACCGTGATCCAGGTACTCGCGGAGCACGCGCTTCGAGGCAGCGTGTGCGCGGGTTGGACCCGCTGCAAGCCGCTGCACGAAATGGAGTGATTTCTCGCTGAGCTGAGCCGCGGGTACAACACGGTTGATGACGTTCCAGCGCTCGAGCGTAGCGACGTCATAGATGCTCGCGCTCATGACCATCTCACTCGCCCTCGCCACGCCCGCGCGCGCGGCCACACGCTGAGACCCTCCCCCGAAGGGAATCGCACCGATCACGGCCTCGATCAGACCAAGCTGCGCAGAGTCGGCGGCCCACACGATGTCGCAAGCCAGTGCCATCTCGAAGCCGCCGGCCAGGCACAGGCCCTGAACGGCGGCTAGCGTCGGAAAAGGCAGCTGCTCGCAGCGCGCCAGCAGCTTGCCGACCCGGCACAGCAGCACGTGCGCCTGCGCGGCCGAGAGGTCCTGGAACATCTCTGCCACCTGCGCGCCCGCCGAGAAGTTCGCCCCCTCGGCACGCAGGAGTAGCGCCCTGATCTGCGCACGGTGAGCCTCCTCGATTCCGCGCTCGAGGTCGTCCACCAGCTCGGGACCGACGAGGTTCAAAGGAGGGTCGGCGATAGTGAGGATTCCCACATCGCCATCACGTTCGAAGCGTGCCTTGGTCATGTCTTGCCCCGTCTGAGAGTCGAGAACCCTAGACATCAGTGTATGACACCCCGCAGCTTACGGATAGGACCTGAGAAGCGCCCGGGTGCGATGCGCATGAAGTGGCTCGAGAAAGACTCGCGATGGCTTTCTTATTCAAGCGGGAGGTTTTCAGCGAAGAGCGCCAAGCCCGACCGCCTGCGCCAATTCGGGCCATATGCGTCAAGCCGCGCTCGGCGTCGGTTCAGCTTTCCCGCCGCTCGACGATGTTCTAACGGTGCGCACGAGACGGAGGTCGGGAATGAGGCTCTCTATTGTTGTCGGGATGGCCCTGGTGGTCGGGATCGCCGCATGGGTGGAGGCCCGCGAGTCGAGTGCCCCTCCCCTGGCGGGTCTTCGGCCCAAGCAGGTTGAACCCGCGGCGCGCGCACCCCGCGAGCCGCTGGTCATGCTCTCTGCGGACGAAAAGACGACCTTCGAAGAGGGAGACACTCTAACGCGCGCCTTCCTCGCCGGCGCCGTGAAGGGGATCATCTACTACAACACCCTCAATCGCAGTGCGAAGAAGAATCCCCGCTTCTGCCTTCCGGGTGGGTCGCTCAGCCTCGACCAGTTCTGGGAGCTCGCAACAGAAGTGCTCTCCGGCGCCCAGAAGCAGGACATCATCGTGATCACGGGCTTGCTGCAGCTCGAGAAGAAGTACCCCTGCACGGAAGCTGCAACCGCCTCCGAGTGAGGCGGCCGCTCGAATTACTGCGGCTGAGCCAGTGGGCCGAGGGTGAATAGGCGTTGAATCTCACCCTACGGCGTTTATTGATGCCGATTGGGTGTATGTCTGAACACCGCTCCCTCAGCCGCCCGGAGATTCTTTCTCCCACTCCTTGGTGGTATAGGCGCGCACAGCCAACGCATGGATCTCGGTCTTCATGGCTTCGCCGAGCGCCTCGTAAATCATGCGATGCCGAGCAATGCGCGGACGGCCGTGAAAGCGGTCCGAGACGATCGTCACACGGAAATGTCCACCGCCTGCGGCAGCACCCGGATGGCCGCGGTGGAGGCGGCTTTCATCGTGCACCTCCAAATGGTCGGGCTGGAAGGCCTCGCGCAGCGTCGTCTCGATCCAGGCCGGGCGCTCGTCCGGAGGAATCACGCGCCGTCCGCGAGGAGCTGCCGCAGCACGTACTGGAGGATCCCTCCGTGACGGTAATACTCGAGCTCGTCGGGCGTGTCGACCCGCACGCGGACCGCGAACTCGCGCGCTTTCCCGCCGTCAGCACGCGCGCAGACACGGAGCTCGCAACCCGGCTGCAGATCCCGCGCAACGCCTTCCACATCGTAGAGCTCATGACCCGTAAGGCCCAAGCTCTCGGCACTCTCTCCCTCGCGGAACTGCAGCGGCAGGACCCCCATCCCGATCAGATTGCTGCGATGGATGCGCTCGAAGCTCTGTGCAATGACCGCGCGCACGCCCAGCAGCCGCGTGCCCTTGGCCGCCCAGTCGCGAGAAGACCCCGTTCCGTACTCGCGGCCCGCGAGCACCAGCAGTGGAACGCCGTTGGCTGCGTAACGCTCTGCGGCCTCGTAGATGGTCGTAACCTGCCCATCGGGGAGAGATGTCGTAAAGCCCCCCTCGGTACCCGGAGCGAGCCGGTTGCGCAGGCGGATATTCCCGAAAGTCCCGCGCAGCATGACTTCGTGGTTCCCGCGCCGCGAGCCGAAGGAGTTGAAATCTTCGCGCGCAACGCCGCGCTCGATAAGGTAGCGGCCGGCGGGGCTGTCCAGAGGAATCGCGCCGGCGGGTGAAACATGGTCGGTGGTCACGGAGTCGCCGAGCAAAGCCAGCACGCGTGCCCCCTGAATTTCCTGCAGCGGGGCCGGCTGACGCTCCATGCTGTCGAAGAACGGCGGCTTCAATATATACGTGGAGTCCCCGGCCCACGCGTAGCGCTTACCCTCGGCTACCGGAATCGCGCGCCACTCCTCGCTGCCCTCGAAGACGCGCGCATAGCGCTCACGAAACATCTCGCTCTTGACGGAGCCGGAGATCGTGTGCTGGATCCGCTCCGAGCTCGGCCAGATATCGCGCAGGAAGACGGGTTGGCCCTCGGGATCGTGTCCCAGAGGCTCGTTGTAGAGATCGATGCTCATACGACCCGCCAGCGCATAGGCCACAACCAGCGGCGGAGAAGCCAGATAGTTGGCACGCACATGCGGATTGATGCGGCCCTCGAAGTTGCGGTTGCCCGATAGCACGGAAACCACCACCAGATTTCCGTCGCGGACGCCCTCGGCGATCGGCTGGGCCAGCGGGCCGCTGTTTCCGATGCACGTGGTACAGCCGTAGCCCACAACGTTGAAACGCAGCTTGTCGAGGTATGTGAGCAGGCCTGCATCGGCGAGGTAGTCGCGCACCACGGCCGAGCCCGGCGCGAGGCTGGTCTTGACCCAGGGTTTCACCTCGAGGCCCCGCTCCACCGCATTCTTGGCTAGAAGTCCTGCCGCAACCATGACGCTCGGGTTCGAGGTATTGGTACAGCTCGTGATGGCCGCGATCACCACGCTACCGTGCGCCAGCTCGAACTCCGAGCCTTCGCTCCGGACCGTGACCTCGGAGCTACGCCGTTCGTCGGTGACCTCACCCTTCTGTCCCAGAAGAGTGTCTAGCGCCTCCTCGAAGCTCCCCTTGCTCTCGCGCAGCGTAATACGATCCTGGGGACGGCGGGGACCCGCGATACTGGACTCCACGCTTCCGAGGTCCAGCTCGAGCAGCGAGGTGTACTCCGGGTCGGGTGCGTCGTCGGTGACGAAGAGCCCCTGCTCGCGCAGGTAGCGCTCTACCAGATCGATGTGCGCGTCTTCGCGTGCCGTCAGGCGCAGATAGTCGAGAGTCTTCTGATCCACCGGGAAGAAGCCGATGGTGGCCCCGTACTCGGGCGCCATGTTGGCGATGGTCGCGCGGTCGGCCAGGGACAGCGCCCGCAGCCCCGGCCCGAAGAACTCCACGAAACTTCCCACCACGCCGTGCGCCCTCAGCATCTGCGTCGCCACGAGCACGGCATCGGTCGCGGTCGCTCCCCCGGGCAGCTCACCCGTCAGGCGGAAGCCCACCACGTCCGGAATCAACATGGAGATGGGCTGGCCCAGCAAGCACGCCTCGGCTTCGATTCCACCCACGCCCCAGCCAACCACTCCCAGCCCGTTGACCATGGTGGTGTGGGAGTCGGTGCCCACCAGTGTATCCGGGAACGCCAGGAGGCCGTCCCCGGCCTGCTCGGAGGCAACCACAGACGCCAGGTACTCGAGGTTCACCTGGTGCACGATCCCGGTGGCGGGCGGTACGACGCGAAAGCCATCGAAGGCAGATTGTCCCCAGCGCAAAAACGCGTAGCGCTCAGCGTTGCGCTCAAACTCGATCTCGGAATTCAGGATCAGCGCACGATCCGAGCCGAAGTGATCCACCTGGACCGAGTGATCGATCACGAGGTCTGCCGGACGCAGTGGGTTGATGAGAGCGGGATCTCCGCCGAGATCCGCCATTGCATCGCGCATGGCCGCCAGGTCCACGATGGACGGGACTCCGGTAAAGTCCTGCAGCAGCACTCGCGCGGGACGGAAGGCGATCTCACGCTCGTTGCGGCCATCGGAGCGCCATGCGGCGAGCGCGGCGATATCCTCACGCGTCACCGAGCTTCCGTCCTCGTAGCGCAGCAGGTTCTCGAGCAGCACGCGAATCGAGCGAGGCAGCCGCGCCAGAGGGCCCAGCCCCGCCTCCTCCACCGCTGCCAGGCGGTGGATGCGATAGCTGCGCTCGCCCGCGTCGATGGAGCCCAGGCTCCAGCGAGCCTCATCCCGGGAGGGTGCCATTTCGATCTCCTGATCGTTTGTCGGATACGAAAATAGCGAGAGGATGGGGTTCCCGCTGGAGATCGGAGCCTTGGGCTTTGCCAGCTGCAGCCACTGGCCTCTAGCTCGGTCTGTCGGGAGTGCCTACCGTAGCTCCGATCCCAGCGCACGAGCCATCTCGTGAGGCAACCCCCGGATCAGTAGCCCGATGAATTAGCAGGAATCGTACCGCCGGCGGGGCCGTTCGCGTGCTCTGCAGCAGCACTGCGGCTTTCTGCGGGCCCTTGCCGGTGCGTGATGAGCCGGGGGGTGGATCGAGAAGGGAAGCGATCTTCCGTCATTTAGCAGGAGTCCGCTCCTACTAGCGCGTTATCGGGCGGCGAAGCCGCCCTGCGCGCACGGCAGGCGACTTCGTGCCTGCCTTAGGCCCGCACGCAGAACTCAGAGCACGACCTCGAAAGTCTCGACCTCGGGATGACCGAGCAGCGTGCCCTCGGGCGAACGCGCGGACGCGTGAGCCTTGCTGAAGGCCTCGGAGTGACGCCAGGCATCGAAGGCCCCCTGCGACTCCCATTTCGAGTGTGAGATGTAAAGCGTCTGCTCCTCGTTGCCCGGTCCCCGCAGCAGATGGAACTCGACGAAGCCGGGGACCTCGTCCAGGTAGCTTTCACGCTCCTGCCAGATCTTCTCGAAGTCGGCCTCGCGTCCGACGCGGATACGGAATCGATTCATGGCAACATACATACCTGGCTCCTCTCAGTGCTCGCACCCACCCGCCGCTGAGCGGCCGGCAAGGCGTGTCAAGGCTTGAGTTGTCGTGCAAAAGAGCCGATGTTCTCATCGGACGGCCCCTCCCCGACAGCGACCGGGACCGACCAATCATAAGAGGCAGAGGCTCGAGGGCCCACCGGCGCGGCATAGCCCAGGCAGGGCGTGGCCGCTGTCCGACCCCTTGTGTCGGGCCGATCGAACCGTTTGCGTTCGAACGACTTCCGACCCTCTGACCCACAGCGTGTCCGACGGGCACGGGGGAGGGGCCAGTGCCCCCTTCACCCCGTCACAGACCACGTGCGCGGAGCTCGCGTTCGAGCTCTTCCTCCAGCTCGGGGTCTGCGGGCGGACGCGGCTCGGGGCCGTTCGCTTGCCGCGAGATCCGGCGTAGGGCGGTCACGAGGAACCCGGCGCCCACGAGCAGCACGAGACCCGGCAGGGTCCAACCCCAGACGCCGCGCGGGACGCCGATCACCACGTCTCCGAAGCGCTCCTCGAGACGCGCACGGATATCCGGCGCGGGAACGCCCGCATCAATCAGCCCGCGGACCTCCTCGCGCAAGGCGGCAGCATTGGGACTGGGACAGTCCGCCAGTGTGCGCCCGGGGCAGTAGGGGCTCATGACCTCGCGCGCGAGGGAGTGAGCCTGTCGCGCCCGCTGGGAGCTCTCCGCATCGCCGCGCGCGTCGCCATGCGTCCCCATCAGGAGGAGCGCCAGGAACGGAGCGGAGAAAAGCACACGCATGAGCCACGCCATGTCCATCAAAGTAACCAGTGACCCGGCTTTTGGACACTGGCCAGCTCGGAACGCGCTAGGATTTCGACAGATGTGGATCCGTAAGCGGAGGGCGCTCGAGCGAGATCGCCCGACGAGAAACAGCGAACCTTGCTCTACAATATTTACAAGCGGTAGGTCGCGCCGCCCTATCCGGCCTGACGTCGGACAGCGCGCTTGAAGACGCGCCCCGAGCTACGGGTTCGCGATGCACTGGCGGAGATCTACGTGCAGGCAGCCGGCGGCGATGCTTCGGCCGTGGCCGCCGTCGAGGCACTCGCGCTCTGGCGGCCGGGCGAGCCGGCCCGGGAAGTCCTGCGGGCGCGCCGCACGGCGGAAGGGATCGCCCTCTTCTCTCCCGCTGGCTTTCTCATGGAGCCGTACGTCCCGCTTTCCGATTACATGCTCGACCGGGCACGCCGTTTCGGTGCAGCGCTCGCGTGGATACTCGAGGAGCGCGCAACGGGAGACCCCATCGCATGCGCGCGAGCCGCGTGGGACGCCGGACTCTTCTTCGAGGTCCACGAGATTCTGGAGCCGGTCTGGCTCCAGGAACACGGCGAGCAGCGCCGGATCCTGCAGGGGCTGATCATGGCTGGCGCAGCCCTGCATCACCTGACACACGGCAACCTGGCAGGAGCCCGCGGCCTCCTGCGCGACGCGACTTCACGCCTGCGCGAGCCCCCGGCCGACGAGCCGCTCGACCTTGCGCATTTCGCGCGCGGACTCGATGCCCTGGCCGACGGGATCGAGCAAGGACACGTGCGGCAGCTGAGTGACATGCGCGAGTTGCCCGAACTCCTCCCCCGCGCCGCGTCGCATTAAGCGGCTCCGATCCGAAGCCGATACCGCAGTCGAAGCGGGGACTTTGCGTGGATCTCACTACCGTCATCGGCGTCCTTCTGGGACTCGCCTCCATTGTTATGGTGCAGGTGCTCGAGACGGGCCACGTCGACTCCGTGATGCAGCTGATCCAGCTCCCGGCAGCCGTCATCGTGCTGGGCGGAACCGCGGCGGCTGTGATCACGGGCTTCCCCATGAGGGACCTGATGCGCGCCATGCGGCAGGTCGGCAAGATCATCGCCAAGGGCAGCAAGCCCCTGGCTCCCATGGTTCCAATCATGGTGGAGCTGGCGCGCAAGTCGCGTCGAGAGGGACTCCTGGTGCTCGAGCAGGAGGCGATGAACTCGAACGACCCCTTCTTCAAGCAGGCGGTGCTGGCGCTGGTGGACGGCACGGATGTCAACACACTGCGCAGCCTGCTGGAGAACATGATCGATCAGGAGGAGAGCTTCCAGGACCCGGGTGTCAAACTCTTCGAGTGCGCAGGAACCTACGCGCCAACGATCGGCATCCTGGGGGCCGTCATGGGTCTGATCCATGTGATGCAGAACCTCTCGGACCCCGCGAAGCTGGGCTCCGGTATCGCGGTCGCTTTCGTGGCTACGGTGTACGGCGTCGGCTCCGCAAACCTGATCTTCCTGCCCTTCTCGAACAAGTTGAAGATGAAGCTTCGAGAGGAAACGCGTCGTAAGGAGATGATCCTGGAGGCCGTGTGCGCCATCCAGGAGGGCCTCAATCCCCATCACATCGAGAAACGCTTGCTCAGCTTCCTCGAGCCGCACGAAGCCCCGGTCCATGCGAAGAGCTAGGCGACGCAAGAGGGAAGACCCGGTCAACCACGAGCGCTGGCTCGTGTCCTACGCCGACTTCATCACCTTGCTGTTCGCTTTTTTTACGACGCTCTACGCCATCTCGGTCATCGACCAGGATAAGGGCAAGCGGCTGGTCCAGTCGATCCGCGAGTCTTTCGGCGAGGGGATCTTCGAGGCGGGCACCACGGACCCGCGGATTCTGCAGCAATGGCTCAGCGCCCCGATCGATTTCGGTGCCAACTCGGGGAACGGCAGTGCCAACTCGGAGCGCACCCGTTTCAACCTGGTCGAGCAGCGTACGCAAGCGCTGAGCGCGAACACAGAGGCTGGTGAGGGGATCAGCGTACGGCGCACCGAGGAGGGCCTGGTAATCAGCCTTGCGGACACACAATTTTTCGAGCCGGGCACCAGCCGGGTCGCGCCTGCGGCGCGCTTGGCACTACGGGAGGTGGCAGGCCTGCTCAAGGATCTGCCGAACCACGTGCGTGTCGAGGGACACACGGACGACCGGCCGGTGCGGGGCGGCGGTGCGAGTTCGAACTGGCACCTATCGGCGACTCGCGCGGTCGAGGTCGTGCGCGAGTTCGAGCAGGCCGGCCTAGCCTCTTATCGCCTCTCGGCCTCAGGTTTTGCCGACCAGAGACCGTTGGTATCGAACAGGACCGATCAGGGACGACGTGTAAACCGACGTGTCGACATTGTCATCCTGCGGTCGCGGATGTCCGAAGAGGACGCCTGAGATCCGCCGGGCCGGGAAGAATCCCCTGTGAACAACGCCGATTCCGTAGCACAAGCCATCTTTCAGGGCTGCGGCGCTAACCTGGGCCCACTCATCGGTACGGAGCTCGAGTCGGGCGCCGTGTCGGTCGAGGCAGTTCCCGAGCCGCCCGAGGGCGACCTCGCCGTGCTCACGATCGGTTGTGAGGTAGAGGGCGAGTCGCTTCCCATGCTCTACCTCGCGAGCCCGCTGAGCGAGATCGTGACGCTGGCGCGCCGCATGCTCAACGATGAGGAACCCGACAAGGAGCGCGATCTCTCGGACAAGGACCTCGATTCCGTCGGCGAGGTGCTGAACCTGATGAGCGGCGCGCTAGACCAGGTGATTCGCGAGCAGGTGAACCCCACGCTGCGCGTAACGCCCTGCCCCTGGTGGCGCACCAGCGTGCCCGGTGACAACGAGTTTGAAGAGGGCAACTACCAGCTCGCTACGGGCTCGCTCAGCATCGACAGTGGCTCCACGGTCCAGCTCCTGTTTCGTTTTCCGGTGGAACTCCTGAAGCCGGCCAGCGATCGTGAGGAACGCCGGATCCAGAAACAGGTGCTGCTCCTGGGTCTGGACGATCAGCTGCAGCAATCGCTTCAGCCTCTGCTCGAGTCGGCACAGCATCAGGTGGAAGCGGCGGAGCCGGGTGCGGAAGACATCGACGAAGTCTACGCTCGCTCGGGAACGATCATCCTCTCCGGAGACGGAGACGGAGACAGGGCCTTCGAGCTGTGCCGCCGCCTACGTCTGGGGAATGCGACATGGAGTAAGACGACCATCCTGTGCATGGCCGAGCCAACGCGCAACCAAGTCATCCGCGGGATCGAGTCCGGCGCCTCCCACGTCCTGCGTATACCCACCGACGACAAGACGCTGTTGCGCGTGCTGAAGCGGGCTCGGGCGGGAGCATGATCGGGCGGCGACTTCTAAGGGCTCGAGGCGGGCGATAGACCCGCCACGGGGCCTGCGTTAGGGTCTCTGGATCGTGGCAGACCGACCCTGGATATTTCGAACCTACTCGGGGCACACGAGTGCCGAGGCTTCGAATCGTCTGTATCGGACGAACCTGGCCAAGGGGCAGACGGGTCTCTCGATCGCCTTCGATCTGCCCACCCAGACCGGTTACGACGCGGATCACCCGCTGGCGGCGGGCGAGGTGGGCAAAGTGGGCGTCCCGATCGGATCGATCGAGGACATGCAAGCTCTGCTGAACCAGATCCCGATCGGCCGCATGAACACGTCCATGACGATCAATGCAACCGCGGCCTGGTTGCTGGCGCTGTACGTCGCTGTGGCCGAGCAACAGGGCGTTGAGCATCAGACGTTACAGGGAACGACGCAGAACGACATCGTCAAGGAGTATCTTTCCCGCGGTACCTATATCTTTCCACCCAAGGCCTCTCTGCAGCTAACGACCGACATCATCGAGTACGCGGTGGACCAGGTACCCAAGTGGAACCCCATCAATATCTGCTCCTATCACCTTCAGGAGGTCGGTGCCCGGGCCGTGCAGGAGGTCGCGTTCACGTTGGCCAACGCCATCTCGGTGCTGGACGCGGTCGATGTCCCTAAGGAAAAGCTGCCCGCGGTGTTCGGTCGCATCTCTTTCTTTTGCAACTCCGGTCTGCGCTTCATCGAGGAAATGTGTAAGGTGCGCGCGTTCACGCGCATGTGGGATCGCATCGGGCGCGAACGTTACGGCGTCGAAGATCCGAAGCTGCGCCGCTTCCGCTACGGCGTTCAGGTGAACTCGCTCGGACTGACCGAGGTGCAGCCCGAGAATAACATCCCGCGCATCGTACTCTCGACCCTGGGGGTCACGCTCTCCGAGGAGGCGCGCGCACGTGCGATCCAGCTACCCGCGTGGAACGAGGCGCTGGGGTTGCCACGTCCATGGGATCAGCAGTGGGCGTTGCGGATTCAGCAGATCCTCGCGTATGAAACCGATCTGCTCGAGTATCCCGACCTGTTCGAGGGCTCGCCCGTAATCGAGCGCAAGGTGGGTGAAATAGAGAGCGCCGCGTGGGAAGAGATCGAGCGCATCCTGGACATGGGCGGCGCCATCCCAGCCGTCGAGTCAGGGTATATGAAGCGTGCACTGGTCGAATCGAACGCCGCACGCCTCGCGGCTATCGAGTCGGGAGAACGCATCTGGGTCGGCGTGAATTCTTACCAGGAGGCCGAGCCCTCTCCGCTCACGCGGGACGGCGGCGGAGGAATCCTGGTGCCCGACCCTCAGGCGGAGCAGGCACAGATCGAGCGCCTGCGCGCACATCGGGCGCGACGCAACGCAGCGGAGGTGAAGGCGGCTCTGCGCGCACTGCGCGACGGCGTCAGCAATGGCGATAACGTGATGCCGCTTTCAATTCATTGCGCACACGTCGGCGTCACGACGGGCGAGTGGGCGGACACATTGCGCGAGATCTTCGGAGAGTATCGGGCGCCCACAGGCGTGGAATCGCCGCTGCAGCTGCGCTCTGGCGACGCTACGGTGGCCGAGGTCCAACGACGCGTGGCGGAGATCTCCAAGAGTCTGGGCCGGCGACTCAAAGCACTGATCGGAAAACCCGGGCTGGATGGGCACTCGAGCGGTGCTGAGCAGATCGCGATCTTCGCGCGAGACTCGGGGCTCGAGGTCGTGTACCAGGGGATTCGGCTCACACCCGACGAGATCGTGAGCTCGGCCGAGCAGGAAGGCGTACACCTGATCGGGCTTTCGATCCTCTCGGGCTCGCACCTCGAGCTGGTACCGGAGATCGTACGGCGCGTGAGCGTACCCGTGATCGTTGGCGGGATCATTCCCGATGAGCATGCCGAAAAGCTGCGCGCGCAAGGGGTCGCCGCGGTTTACACGCCGCGGGATTACGACGTTCACCGTGTCATTCGTGAGATGGTGGAGATCGCAGCCCGGGCCCACGGCGTTGCCTAGCGAGGACCTGGGCGCGAGAGTCGAGGGGATCCTCAAGGGCGAGAGCGCTTGCATTGCGCAGGCACTGGCTTGCGTCGAGGACACACGAGCGGAGGCGGTCCCCGTGCAGCTGCAGCTTCTGGCACGGCTGCATCAAGCAACACCCCCCGAGCGCGCGGTGGTGGGTCTCACGGGACCGCCGGGCGCGGGCAAGTCGAGCCTGGCGTCCGCACTCATTCGTCACTGGCTGGATGAAGGACTCGGTGTGGGCATGCTGGCCGTAGATCCGACCAGCCGCCGCTCCGGAGGCGCGCTGCTCGGGGATCGTGCACGCCTGCGCCTGCCCCCCAGTGAGCGGGTCTTCGTGCGCTCCATGGCGACGCAGGATCAGCTGGGTGGACTGGCTCCCGCAACCCGGGCTGCCGTCGTCGTGCTGCGCGCCGCGTTTGACTGGACACTGGTCGAGACGGTAGGTGTGGGTCAATCCGAAGTGGACATCGAGACCGTAGCCGAGAGCGTGGTGCTGGTGCTGCAGCCCGGCTCGGGCGACACGCTGCAGTTCATGAAGGCGGGAATCCTGGAGATCCCCGACGTGCTGGTCGTCCACAAGTGGGATCTGGGAGCCGTGGCGGAACGCACCCGTGCCGACCTGGAGTCGATCCTGGCGATCGCTCCCGACGCTGCGCCCGAGTGGCGCCCCCCCGTCCTGGGTGTCAGTGCACAGACCGGCGAAGGTGTCGCCGAGCTGGTCAGCGCACTGTGCGAGCACCAGGACTATCTCGCACATAGCTGCGAGCTGGCGCGACGACGCAGGGCGAGTCGTGTGGCGTGGGCACTCGAGCTCTTCAGGCTACGCTACGGCAGCCTTGGCCTCGAACGTCTGGGCGGACTCGAAGCCGCCGAGCGTCTGGCGGCGGAGTGCCCGGGAACAGGACTCGATGCTTTCAGCGAGCTCGCCAATCGAGCAGGATTCGACGCGTAGACGCGTCCAGCTCCAGGCAGGCCAGCAGGGCATCGTAGTCGGTGAGTGTCTGCCAGGGCACGCAAGCCTGCTCGAATAGACGTGCGGCTTCGGCAAAGCCGTAGGAGAAGATCGCCTGTACGCCGATCACCTTGCCGCCTTCCTCTCCCAGAGCTTCGAGCGCGGCGTAGGCACTGCCGCCGAACGAGACCAGATCTTCGACCAAGACCGCGCGCTCGCCGCGCAGCGCGCGGCCTTCGACGCGCCGGGCCTGGCCGTGCCCCTTGCTGCGCGCGCGCACGTAGACCATGGGCCGCTCGAGCCGCTCGGCCACCCAGGCTGCGTGGGGAATGCCTGCGGTCGCCGTACCCGCGATCACCTCGCAGTCAGGAAAGCTGCTTCGAATCGCCTCCGCCAGACCATCGGCGACGCGTGCGCGCGCCTCCGGGTAAGACATCAGCAGACGGTTGTCGCAGTAGATCGGCGCCCGTTCGCCGGAGGCCCAGGTGAACCACCGCTCGGGATCGGTACGCAGCTCGATGGCGCCAACCTCGATCAGCAGCCGCGCATACTCCTCGCGCGTCAACGTTCGCGCCCCACCCATGTGGGCTCTGCGAGGCCACTGCGACGATTCACCACACGCGCCATCACGAAGAGCAGATCGGAGAGCCGGTTCAGGTAGACAACGGCGGTCGGCCCCACGACCTCCTTCGCCGCGAGCGTAATCACGCGGCGCTCGGCCCGGCGACAGATGGTACGTGCCAGGTGCAGCAGCGCCGCGGGGCGGCTGCCTCCGGGCAGGATGAAATTCCGTAGGGGCGCAAGCTCAGCCTCCATGCGATCGATCCAGTCCTCGAACTCGGCAACCTCGCGCTCGCTTACGCGCGGCACAGATTTGCCTCGTTCCTCCCGCTGCTCGAGATCCGGTGTGGCCAGCTCGGCCCCCAGATCGAAGAGCGTCGACTGGATCCCGCGCAGACCCTCGCACAGGTCCTCGTATTCGAGGTCTGCCAGCACCACACCCAGCAGCGCATTCAGCTCATCGACCGCGCCGTAGGCTTCCACCCGCGTGGCGTCCTTGCGCACGCGTTCACCGCCAACGAGGGACGTCTCGCCCTGATCCCCGCCCCGTGTGTAGACTTTCATTGCTGCGAGTATACGGGGCATCCTGGGGGCGTGCCCGCGATCAGGCCGGGCGCGTCGGGACTTGAAGGATCGGCCCGGATACCCGATGCATAGAGCAGTCATGGATACCGATAACCAAGACACGGCCCCGGTGAGTGGAACCTGCGGACGCTGTGACTGTGCGCTCAGCTACCTGGCGAGTCGCAGGGATGGCGTCTGGTACTGCTGTGGGGCCTGCGCAGGAAGCGATCGCTGCAGCTGCGGTTGCAAGCCAGAGCACGCGCGTACGAGTCTGGCGGATGCGTACGTCCCCACACGCCGCATGTTCGCCTCGCGTCATCCAGACGAGCTGCGCACACGGCCCGAACACAAGAACCACCTGCGCGCCTTTCCCTTCGCCGACAAGCACCGCGGCCGCTAGGAGAGCGCGCTACTGAGGCAGGCACGAAGTCGCCTGCCGCGCGCGCAGGCGGGCTTCGCCCGCCGATACCGCGCTAGTAACTACCTGAAGCTGTCTACGAAGCGTCGGTCAATCGCGTCCTTCAATCGCATCAGCCAGCGCCCTCGAAGCGTGAGACCCCACTTGGTGCCGATCGCGCTGCCGTCCCCGAGATTCAGCAATGAGAGAAAATCGCGCTGGGGCCGATAGCTCCTGAGCGGATGGCCGCGCAGAGAGGCACGCAGATTGTGATCGAGCACCGCTGCGGATCGAACCGCGTACACACCCGCCCTGGCAAGTCCTGGGAACGACTCAAGCGTGGCGCAGTCACCCACGGCCAGCAGCGCGTCCTGTCCCACGACCTGAAAGGTCGAGCGCACGCGCACGAAACCCCGCGCATCCTTGGGCAGATCCGAATCACGCACCAGCGCCGGTGGTGCGGCACCCACGGTCCATACGAGCGCGTCGAACGGAAGCGATCTTCCGTTCTCCAGCCGTAGCGAGGATGCCTCGGCCGCCCGCACACCCGACCCGGAGCGGATGCGGATGCCCCGAGCCCGAGCCGCGCGCTCGACACTGCGCGCCTGCGTGCGCGGGGCCCCAGGCAAGATTCGGTCATGCCCCTCCACCAGTGTCACCTCGACGGAGCAACGAGCTTCCTGTGTGAGCCGTTGCTGAAGACAAAAAGCGAGCTCGATTCCACCCGCGCCAGCGCCCGCCACGACAAGCCGGAAAGGCTGCTCCGCCGCAAAGCCACGAGCACGCGCGAGTAGCTGCTCCAGCCCACCGATGAAGAGCCCAAGCGGGCGCGTGGGGAACGCGTGCTCCGAGATTCCGGGTAGCTCGCGTCCGGCGACAGTCGAGCCCACATTGAGCGAGGCCACGTCGTACGGGAGTGCGGGCTGGCCCTCCAGCTCGATACGCCGGGCACGCGCGTCGATGCGGAGCGCAGGCACGGAAATCAAGCGTGCCGCAGCGCGCTTCGCCAGCGCGCCCACGTCTATCGCGAGCGCCTGCGGTTCGTACTGGCCCACCACCAGACCGGGTAGCATGCCCGAGTAGACCGCGATCGGGTCAGCCACCACGACGGACAAGCGCACGCCCTCGAGGGGCTCCCGCGCCCAGCGGCGGATCAGCTGCACGTGGGCGTGTCCGCCGCCCACCAGCACCAGGTCGCGTTCGGATCCGGGAACCACCGTGCGAATTCGTCTCCCTCAGCCGCCGCGCTCGGCCCGCGCGAGCCTGAGGCCCTCGCGTACCGCGCGCACATCGCGCTGCATGTCAGGATCCCATGGCTCCGCTAGGATCATATCTCGATCCCGCCGCGATCGAAGTGTTTGCGCGTGACGAACGCAGCACTCGCTGCCGTCTCGCAGCCTCTCCCGTGGTGCTGGCGGATTATGGAGTAGCCGTGAGCTCGAACTCGAAGCGCAGGAGAAAAGGTCCGATCCTGGTCGTCAGCAACCGCCTGCCGGTGACCCTGCAGCGGGGCTCAGGGGGCCTGGAGCGTAAGCGATCCACGGGAGGACTGGTCAGTGCGCTCGAACCGGTGCTGGCCAAGCAGGGCGGGACCTGGGTGGGTTGGCCCGGCATGAAGCTGCGATCGGACGAGAGGCTCTCCGAGGCCGATGATCCCTATCAGATGCTCCCCGTCGAGCTCACCGACACCGAGGTCAATCGTTACTACCACGGCCTCTCGAACCGCACCCTCTGGCCGCTCTTTCACTGCTTTCCGGAACGGACCCGCATCGAGCCGCGCGACTGGGAGACCTACGACGAGGTCAACAAACGCTTCGCCGAGATTGCCGCCAAAGAAACCCGGGGGAACGGGCTGGTCTGGGTGCACGACTACCACCTCATGCGCACCCCGCTATACCTGCGTCAGCTGCTGCCGGACGCGCGCATCGCGTTTTTCCTGCATATCCCGTTTCCGCCTTACGATCTCTTCCGGACGCTTCCCTGGGACCGGGATCTGCTGCATGGCCTGCTCGCTGCGGATCTGATCGGGTTCCATGTGGGGAATTACCAGAGGAACTTCCTGGACTGCGTCGAGCACCTGCTGGCGGCGCGCATCGATCGCACCGCGGGTCTCGTGGAGCAAGGCGAGCGCACCGTTCAGGTGGGCGCGTTCCCGCTAGGAATCGATTTCGAGCTCTTCGATTCCCGCGCGCGCCGAGTCGGGTCCGAAGCCGGGACGGGCGGCGAGCGGACGATACTCGGCGTGGACCGCCTTGACTACAGCAAGGGAATTCCCGAACGCATCCGCGCTTTCGAACGCCTGCTCGAGCTGCATCCCGAACATCGTGAGAAAGTCAGCCTGCTACAGCTCACGGTACCGAGCCGCCACCAGGTCACGGAGTACCAGGAACTCAAGCGGGAGATCGACGAGCTGGTCGGACGCATCAACGGTCGCTTCGCGACGGCGAGCTGGTCCCCAATTCGGTACCTCTACCGCTCGGTCACGCCCGAGCGTCTATCCGCGCTGTACCGGGATGCGGATGTGGCGTTGGTGACTCCCCTGCGCGACGGCATGAACCTGGTGGCCAAGGAGTTCGTGGCCTGCCAGGTGGACGATCCAGGCGTACTGGTCCTCTCGCGCATGGCCGGGGCTGCGGAGACGATGCGCGAAGCCATCCTGGTGAATCCCCTGAATTTGGATGGGACTGCCGAAGCCCTGCACACTGCGCTGAGCATGGAGGAGGCTGCGCGACGCGATCGCATGGTTCCGCTGCGTGGTCGCGAGCGCCGCTACAGCCTGGAGTTCTGGCTGAACGAGTTCCTCGACGCGGCCGGGCGAGCACAGCCCGAGCTCGGACCCGCCACGGAGAGCGACTTCGAGGCGTGGCTGGGGCGTTTTCTGGCGGGCCATCACCTGGCCTTGTTCCTGGATTACGACGGAACACTGACACCGATGCGTCGTCATCCCAGCGAGGCCACGCTGAATGCGCAAATGCGCAAAGCCATCACCGCCTGCGCCAAGCGTGACGACACAGACGTAACGATCGTGAGCGGACGTCCACTGACGGACATCACCAAGACCGTGGGAATCCCGGGCCTCACCTACGTGGGCAATCACGGTCTAGAGATCGAGGGACCGGGACTCGAGTCCTACAAGCACCCGGACCTCGAGCACTATCTCGGGCGCCTGCACGGCCTGATCGCTGCGCTGGAGGAAATCTGCATCCCCGGTGCGTGGGTGGAGGAGAAACGCGGATCGCTCACTTTTCACTTTCGAGAGGCCGACGAGCCTCAGCACGAAAACCTCGCGCGCGGGGCGCGCGTGCTGATTCAGAATGCCGGCTTCCAGCCACGCCCCGCTCACTGCGCCGTGGAGGCCCGGCCGCCGGTGGGCTGGGACAAGGGACACGCCGTGCTCCACGTTCTGCGTTCGATCTATGGGCCGTCGTGGTCGGGAGATGTGCGCACGATCTACGTGGGTGACGACGAGACCGACGAGGACGCGTTCCGCGTGCTCAGCGGCCTCGGAATCACCTTCCGCATCGGGAGTGTCGCCGTTCCCACGCGCGCGACGCGCCAACTCCCCAACGTACCCGCCGTCCGCACTCTGCTCGAGTGGCTGGTACAGCGGCCCTCATAGGACGCTCGCTCAGGTCCAGCTCTCGAACGGGGAAGGGATGCGCTGGATATCCTGGATGATCCCCCGCGCAAGTTCGGGGTTCGTGTCCTGCGGAAAGCCGAGCCAGATCACGTCGACCGCTCCTGCAAAGCGTTTCTCGACCTCGCCCGCGAGGTTCTGGTAGGTGCCGACGGCCGCAAACAGATGTACGACATCGTCACTGACCTGCCCCGCCATCTCGTTCCAGCGACCCTCCACCGAGAGCCGGTGGAGCTTGGCCGCGAGCTCGTCGAGGCCATGCAGGGACAGTACACGTGCATAGGTCCGGGTCGAGCCGTAGAAGGCGATGCGGTAGCGAATCTCGTCCATGGCAGCGCGCACCGCGTCCTCGTCTGGCCCGGTCGCGATGAACCCACCCCCCGAGACCTCGAAGCGCCTGCGCTCGCGGCCGGCCCGCTCGAGCCCCTCCTGGATGCGCGGCAGACAAACCTCGTCCAGATAGCGCCGCGTGCAGAAGCCGTGCAGCAACACGCCGTCACAAACCCTTCCCGCCATGCGGATCATGTCGGGACCCACCGCCGCGACACATACGGGGACGGGCGCTAGCCCGCTGGGCCGCGGCGAGAACTCGGGCGTCATGAGCGTGAAACGATAGTGCTCGCCTGCGTAGTGAAGGGCCTGACCCGTTTCCCAGGCGGACCAGATGGCGCGCAGCGCCTCCACATACTCGCGCAGACGCGCGACCGGTGCGCTCCACGGCACGCTGAAGCGCCGCTCGATATGACCCTTTACCTGAGAGCCGAGGCCCAGGATAAAGCGTCCCCCCGATTCCGCCTGCAGATCCCAGGCCAGCTGAGCTACCACCATGGGGCTGCGCGGGAAAGCCACGGCGATCCCCGTCGCGAGCTGGATGCGCTCGGTCGCGAGGGCCGCGAGCGCGAGCGGGATGAATGGATCGTGTGCGATGTCGGCGCTGATCACGCCGTCGTAGCCCAGAGCCTCGGCCGCTTGCGCCGCGGCCCCCACCCTGCGCCAGTTATCCAGGGGAACCATGGTCCGCACGCGCATGCTGCCTCCTCCCTCACGAATTACCTGCGAGCATAAGACTCCCGCACCGCGGACCGTCAAGCTGCTCGCCCAATCTGTAGCGATCCTACCCCAGTACGAAGATACACGGGCCGAGTCGTTGACAAGATAGGTGCCTTGCAGTCGAATACGCGCCGGGGCTTGCAAGCTCGGGCCGCGCTCAGCCCGAGCGGGCAGACGGTTCAGAAAACGATTCAAAGGACTGAAGGAGAGGTGCAATGGAGCTATTTTCGATGGACGGGTGCTTGTTCCTGCTCCGCTGGATCCATTTCCTGGTAGGGATCACCTGGATCGGCGTGCTCTACTACTTCAACTTCATCCAGACACCCTTTTTCGCAACTGCCGACGCGCCGGTCCGCAGCGCGATGATCCGCGGGCTGGTACCGAATGCGCTCTGGTGGTTTCGCTGGGGCGCGATGTTCACTTTCCTCTCGGGCTGGACCATCGTTCTCGCGAAGCTGCATCTGGGGGGCGTCTCGGCGCAGGCGGGCTATCTGACCTTGATCCTGACCGGTGGCCTCATGGGCACCTTCATGTGGGCCAACGTCTGGTTCGTGATCTGGCCCGCACAGCAGGTCGTGATCGCGTCCGCCGAGCAAGTGGCCGGGGGCGGTGAGGCCATTCCGGAGGCCGCGGCGCGAGGACAGCGTGCGGGACTGGCGTCGCGCACCAACACTCTGTTCTCGTTTCCCATGCTCTTCTTCATGGGCTCAGCCAGCCACTTCCAGGGCTTGCTCTCCGCGAGTCCCGGCTACGGGCTGTACTGGCTGCTGGCCCTGGTCGTGATCGTGGCGGTCGAGATCAACGCGCTGATCGGTCCGGGGCTGGCGACGCAGAAGCCACTCGGCAGCGTTTCGGGAACCATCCACGCGGGCCTGGCCCTGACCCTGGTGCTCTACATCATCGCATCCACAACTCTCTAGTTAGCAGCGGGGCTGAGCTCGCCGAGGTAGGCGGCGAGTGCGTCGATCTGCGGCGCGAGGTAGGGCAGCGGGACCATCTGCTGGCTCTGACGTTTCGGGGTGTAACCCGGCGGATACTCGCCCCGCACCACGCGCGCATCGAGCAGCTCGCGCGAGCTGCCCGCGATGGCCGGGCCCAGCGTTCCGTCCCGCGTCGGGTCCGGGTGATGACAGGCGGTGCAGTTGACGGCGTACACGCGCGCGCCCTGCTCTGCGGGGCTGAGCTCTTTCCCTTCGCCACAGGCCAGTACGAGCAGCAGCCCGCTGATCAGAATCCAGCCTCGTCTCAAGCGCGCGTGCCTCCTCGACCGCGAGACAGCCTAGCCAGCAGCATGACAGGCTGCACCTCGTCGCCGCCGGTCCGGGGTTGGGAAAGCGCCTGTGAGCGTCTAAGCTGCGGACATGAACCCGCTCGAAGAGGGTACGGAGCTCAGCCTCGACTTCTCGAAGCTGCGCAAGGTAGGCGCGACGCAGCAGGACGTGCTGCCGGTCGTGCTGCAGGACGCGGACTCGGGCGCCGTGCTGTTCGTGGGCTACGCGAACGAGGCGGCCCTGCGCGAGAGTTTGCGCACGCGCCAGGCGGTGCTGTGGTCGACCTCGCGCAACGAGCTGTGGCACAAGGGAGCCACCTCGGGAGACTTCCTCGAGCTCGTCGAAGTGCGTGTGAACTGCGAGCAGAACTCGCTGCTCTATCGCGTGCGTCCGCGCGACGGCGTCTGCCACACGAAGACCGCCGAGGGCTCCACCCGCCCCACCTGCTACTACCGTCGCCTCAAAGAGGCGGAAGACGCCCTCGAGTTCGATTAGGAGAACGTGGAGTTCGCCTCGAGGCCCGCAAGCACCGCGTGAGCGGTGCGCGCAGTGAGGCCTGCGTAGCAGTGCGCGAAGCGCCCGAACGAAGAGTGGGTGGCGCAAGCCGCCTTGCGCCGGGCCCCACTAAGACTTTACCGGAAGCACCCCGGGAAACACCTTGCCAAAGGTGAGGAAGCAGAGGCAGAAAAGTCCGATGAAGCCGAGCGCGATCCCGATCTCGATGCCGCCCAGGAGCGTGACGGGCGCGCCCTCGAGTACGGCTTCGGGCGAGACCAGCGACGGAGTCACCAGTACGTAGCGCTCGATCCAGAAGCCGAGCAGGGAGCCGCAGGCGACCGTGCCCAGAATCGCGGGCGTCTTCTTGGGCCGCGCTCCGAGCAGCACCCAGAAGGGAATGACCCAGAGCAGGATCCAGGCCAGCAGGGTGATCTTGGCGTAAGGCTCGCTGATGCGCGCCCAGAAACCCTCCATATACCAGGTGTCCTGGACGAACTGGGAGCCCAGGCGCGCGACCATGAAGCCGGTCTCCTCGGGGATGTTCCCGTACCAGATCACGAGATATTGGGACCAGAACAGGTACATCCAGAAAATCGAGAACGCGAAGATCATCTTGCCGAGATCGTGCATCCGGCTGCGCGTGATCTGACCGCTCAGTCCCTCCGAGTTCCGCATCAGCAGGCACAGCAGCGCGCAGAGAGAGATCGCCGAGAGAAAGCCGCCCCAGGCGTAGTACGCGGGGAACATCGTGCTCACCCAATGAGGCGAGAGGGACATGATCATGTCCACGGCGATGAGCGAGTAGACCAGTGCGTAGGAGAGTGCGAGCACGGCGGCCAGCTTGCGCAGACGACGCTCAGCGAGCTCGCGCTCCGCAGGCTCGCCTCGCCATCCCGCGCTCCAGCGCTGATAGATCCCGAGCTGCCATCCCGTCGCTTTCTCGCGTGCCTCACTCAGCATTGGCCGCACCGAGAAGTACAGGTAGAGCAGCGTGAGGCAGGTCATCCACGCCAGCGCGAGCGTATCGCGCGTAAAGGTGAAGCCCTCCGAGTACCACCACTCCTTGCCGTGGACGGGATGAAGAGTCCACTCGAAGAGCTCGTGACGTCCGAGATAGATCACGATGAAGAGCACCAGCGAGAGCGGGACGTACGCACCCATCGAGTCCACGAGCCGATGAATCGGGCCCTGCCAGTTCGCGTTGGTCAGGCGCATGGCCGAGGACAGCACGAGGGCCCCTTGCGAGAGTGCCGCCCAGAGCAGCCAGTTGTGCAGGTAGACGCGGTAGGTCCGTTCGGCATCCAGCGACAGGCCGTAGACGAACGTCGCCAAGCCGACGACGGCGAGGACGCCGAAGATCGTCGCGGGTGTCCGCGGCAGGGATCTCGGCTGGGCTAGGTCAGTGCTCACGGCTCAGCTCCCCTTGATCAAGGTCCGCAGGTAGTTGACCACGTGCCAGCGATCCTCTGGGGTGATCTGCGGATAACCCGGCATGCCGGGCTTCCCGTAGCGAATCTTCGTGAAAAGAAATCCGTCGGTATACGCCGGCACCGCCAGCAGCGGCGTCGGAGGCATCCCGCTCTCCGTCAGGCGGCGTGCCACGGGATACTGATCGACATTGGCCATCCCATCACTCCCGTGGCAAACGCCGCAGTAGATCCCGTAGACGGCCTTGCCTCGCTCGACGGAGGCCTCGCTGGTGGGAATGGGATTCTGCAGGCCAATGGCCTGCGGCGCAAAGGCGGGCACGGGGAAGTCGATGCGGGGCTCGATTCCACCGACGGGGATGGTTCCCTCGGGAGGCATGAGCGGCTGCACGCCTTCGGAAGCCTGCAGCGCCGGCTGCTCCTTCATCTGGGCGAACCACTGGGCCGAGACCTGCTCCCAGCAGCCGAATCCCGACGTAGCGACGCAGATCAGGAGCAAGCCCGTTCTAACCCTCGACAACGCGCACCTCCATCGAACCCGCGTCGCGCAGTAACTCCTGCACACGCGAAATCTGGTCGGAATGACAGCGCACGAGGCAGCCGAACTCATCGCGGGTGAAGCTGGGCCGGTACGCCGTGGGACGCTTGGCGCCAACGATCAGACCGTGCGTAATCATGCCCAGGACCGTCAGCACTCCGCCGAACAGAATCGTGAGCTCGAAAGCGATTATGGTGTAGGCCGGAATCGAGGCAAAGGGCTTGCCACCGATGACGAGGGGCCAGTCGTAAGCCATCCAGATCGTCATCAGGTAGCCGCTGGTCACGCCGGTGAGGCCTCCGATCAAGGTCCACAGACGAACCCGACTCGGACCCTTCCCCACGGCCTCCTCGATCTCGTGACTGGGTACGGGCGAGTACACCTCGAGATCCGAGAAACCGGCTTGCTTGAGCGATCCGACTGCAGCTGCTGCTTTCCCGGGGGTCGCGAGTACTCCGAGCACTTCCGCCATCAGTGCGCGCCTCCCTCTTGCCCCTCGTAATGCAGCTCCTTCACCTCGGAAATGGAGACGATGGGGAGCATGCGCAGGAAGATCAGGAACCACATCCCGAACCATGCGAAGCTGGCCGCCAGGATCGTCAGCTCCACCCAGGACGGTGTGTAATAGCCCCAGGCGGCCGGGTTGTACTCGTGTGAGAGACCCGTCGTGATGATCACGAAACGTTCGAACCACATGCCGATGTTGATGAAGATGGAGATCACCCACATGGCGACCACGTTGAGGCGTACCTTCTTGATCCAAAGCGGCAGTGGTATGACCACGTTGCAGGTGATCATGATCCACGTCGCCCACCAGTAGTCGCCGAAAGCGCGATGCCAGAACGACCCTTGCTCGAAGGGATTCGCGCTGTACCAGGCCATGAAGAACTCGACCGCGTAGGCATAGGCCACGATGCTCGAGGTGAGCACGATGAACTTGCCCATATTGTCGAAGTGCTCGGCACGTATGAGCTTCTCCAGGCCGAAGGCCTTGCGTACCGGGACCATGATGGTGATGACCATCGCCATCCCCGAGAAGATGGCACCAGCCACGAAGTAGGGCGCGAAGATCGTGGTGTGCCAGCCCGGTACGAGCGCCATCGCGAAGTCCCAGGACACCACGCTGTGAACCGACAGAACCAGGGGCGTAGCCAGGCCGGAGAGGTGCAGGACGGCGCGGGCGTGGTGACGCCACTGCTCGGTCGTGCCGTGCCAGCCCAGCGCCAGGATGTTGTAGAGATGGCGCCGCCAGTCCGTACAACGATCGCGCGCCGCCGCGATGTCGGGGATCAGTCCGACGAAGAGGAAGAGGATCGAGATCGTCATGTAGGTGTTGACCGCAAAGACGTCCCAGATCAGCGGCGACTTGAAGTTGACCCAGAGCCCGCGCTGGTTCGGGTAGGGCAGCATGAAGTAGAACTTCCAGAGGCGGCCGATGTGGATCAGCGGGAAGAGTGCCGCCGTGATCACCGCCATGACCGTCATCGCCTCGGCGCCGCGGTTGATCGCGTTGCGCCACTTGGCCCGGAACAGAAACAGGATCGCGGAGATCAGCGTCCCGGCGTGTGCGATTCCGACCCAGAAGACGAAGCACGTGATGTACACGCCCCACATCACGGGGTGGTTGAGCCCGGTGACCCCAAAACCCGCATAGGTCTGATACGCCAGCGCGGCCATGCCCGCGCCTACCAGCCCCATCAGTGCCAGCACGCCGACAACGTAGAGACGCGACGGTGGGTTCAGGACCCGGAGGATCTCGTCGTTGATCTCTTCGGCACTCGCCGAAATCGGTTCGGTTACCGCGGCCATCCCCTCTTCCCTAGCTCCCGTGGCTCTTACCGCGCCGGATCGCCTTCAGATAAGACACGGCGGGTCTGGTGTAGAGCTGATCCAGGGCGTGATATGCCCGCTTATCCTGAGTGCGCTTCGAGACCCGGCTCTCGGGGTCCCTCAGGTTTCCGAACGTGATCGCCTGCGAAGGACAAGTTTGCGCACAGGCAGACGTGACTTCGCCATCGCGAATACTGCGATCTTCGCTAGACGCCTGGTCATGGGCCCCGCTGATGCGCTGGACGCAGAATGTGCATTTCTCCATGACTCCCTTGGAGCGTACGGTCACGTCCGGGTTCAAGGCCAGATTCTCCGGCCAGCGCACGGCCTTGTCGTAGGGGTAATGGTTGAAGCGGCGCACCTTGTAGGGGCAGTTATTGCTGCAATAGCGCGTGCCGATGCAGCGGTTATAGATCATGGCATTCAGCCCCTCGTCGTTGTGATAGGTCGCGAGCACGGGGCAAACGTTCTCGCAGGGTGCCGCGCCGCAGTGCTGGCAGAGCATCGGGCTGTGCCGCACCTCGATCTCAGCGTCGTGCACTTCGACGTAGCGCTCGATCCGGATCCAGTGCATCTCACGGCCCATGCGCACCATGTCTTCGCCGATGACGGAGACATTGTTCTCCTGATTGCAGGCGGTGATGCACGCGTTGCAGCCCGAACAGGCATCCAAATCGATCGCCATCCCCCAGCGATAGGGACTATCTGGGTTCGCGTCCTGGGCCGGGTCGAACTCCTTGGTCTCGAGGTGGAGACCCTCGTGATCCTCCTCGTGGCCCATCAGCGCTGCCAGCGTGGTGGTGCGGGCGAATCCGCGTTCCTGCTGATCGAAGTCGTTCTGCGTCACGGCGAGAAGCTTGGTCCCGCCCGTGTTCTCCACCCGGGCCTTCGCCGAGAGCCACGCCAGACCCCCCGAGCCCGAATCGATACGACCCGGCAGGATTTCCAACACGTTCACGCCGACGCGCTCGCGCCGCTCCTGCCAATCCGGTTCGGGGGCATCCGGATCGACCGGCTGATGGCCCCGGCCGATCGCGACCGCGACCACATCCTTGCGCAAGGCGTCGTGCGGGAAGGCCGGCAGCTCTATCGAGCCCACCTCCGTCGTAATGCGCACGAGGTCACCCCGCTCGATCCCCTTGGCAGCAGCGGTCTCCGTGTGCAGCTCCGCAAAGCTCTCCCAGCTCGTCTTGAGAACCGGATCGGGCAGCTCCTGAAGCGCGGCGATGCGCGCGCTGCGGCCGTCGAAGAGGTGGAGCGACGGATAGGCCAGAAGCGTGAGGTCCCCGTCGCCCGTGAGCTGTGCTGGCTCGAACTCGAGCTTAGATGGAATCCTGTTCCCGAGCGTGACCCGTTTCGCAGCGGCCGGCTTGAACTCGCCGCCCTGTGCCAGGGCTGCGTCGAAGCTCGCGCCGGTCCACTCGGACTGAAGCAGGTCCCGGAAGTTGCCCGCGGGCAGGCTGTCGGTCTTCTCCATGCGTCGCGCGACATCCAGCAGTACATCCCCCAGCGCACGTGTATCCATGAGTGGACGCACCGTGGGCTGCTGCAAGCGTCGCACACCGCGGATGGGTTCAGCATCACCCCAGGACTCGTAGGGCGTGTGATCCGGCAGCACGAGATCGGCGAGTGCAGTCGTCTCATCGTTGGCGCTCGAGAAGCTCACCGTGAAGAGCCCCGAGGGCTGCATCGCATCGGCGAAGCCTATCTGGGGAA
>Ga0255049_10000268_pt1 | contig 32287 bp, 32 predicted proteins | sample JV7_2_3_MG_FD_183615 | JGI IMG/M metagenome (GOLD analysis project Ga0255049, IMG submission 183615) | Seawater microbial communities from Jervis Inlet, British Columbia, Canada - JV7_2_3 | ecosystem: Environmental > Aquatic > Marine > Inlet | place: Canada: British Columbia | collected 2016-10-06 | reverse complement strand
CGACCTGCTTTCAGGCATTCTCTCGTCGGCGACTTACGGTTACGGTCGCAACGAGATTTCTGAGGGTACCGCGATCTTCGTTGGCCTGCCGTTCGATCGAAACCAAGAAAGCGAAGCCGATGTCGTTGGGCTCGCGTATATGGCCGATGCGGGCTACGACCCGCGCTCGAGTCTCCATCTGTGGCGAAATATGTCGCAACTGAGTGGAGATTCTCCGCCGGAATTTCTTTCGACGCACCCGTCGGACGACAGACGCATGGCTGATCTCGCCCGCTCGCTTATTCCGTCGCTAATCGCGTACAACGAGGCAGTCGAAGCCGGTCTGCGCAGGACCTGCCTCTAGCACGGCACTAGCGACTCTCAGAGACAGGGCCACCACTCTCAGCTTCGGGTATCACCGGAGCCGTTTCTGCTTGCGGCTCGGCTGGTTCCTCGCCCGCGTCCTCGATGACCTCCAATTCTCCCGATCCCCGTGCCGGTAACGGCTCGACGAGCCCGTAGGACGCAAAGGTCTCAAGTAGCTCATCGTCGTTCAACGGTTCGACCTGGCGGACCTCGCAGTACTCGTCTTCGCGTGCGAAGGGTCCCCCAACCAACAAGGAACGGTCTAGATTGCAGATACGCCCGTCGAAGTCCCGGAAACCGACGTACGCCGACATGCGTAAATTGCAGAAAAAGCCGTCCAGTCTGACCAGGTACGGGCAGCGTTCGGCGCCGACGAACGCGACCAGTGTCGTATCGTCCAGTATCTCGAAACCACGTACGGCATTCTGACTGAAGCAATTCGAATGCTGGTCGCACGCCGTTCTAATTACCGATTGAGCCGTATCGGTCGCCGTCGTTGCGCACCCTGCGACGCTCAGCGCGAATAGGACGATCAGTGCGCGCATGCTGGTTCTTGAGTCGCTAGCTGATTCGATTCGGTACTCCGTTACGGTAACTCGAACTCGATTGTCTCAAACCGCTTCGTATCCTCGCCGCGTGCGTGTTGGCGCACGGCATCGACGATCAGGCGCTCGTTCCAGCCGACCGTGTCGTTGATTCGTTTAGCGATTTCCGAGTGAACCTCGCCGGTGCCGCCGAAGAGCTCTAACGCCACGATGGGAATCTTCATCGCCTGGGCTGCGATCATCTGATATAGGATCCAGTCGGGCGAGTCGGCATACATGCTCGCCGGCAGGAGCACGATCTCCGCACCTTGAATTTGTGTACGCAACTCCTCTTTCAACGCTTCCTTGCCGCCTGATGCCGGTGCTCGATTTGGCGCGCTGCAGTTCTTGTAGAAAAAATTAGACGAACTCTCCAAATACTCGAACACACGGGCGTAATCGGCGTTATCCGAGAACGTGTGAGTAACGAAGATTCGTATCGGGTTGTCTTCTGACATGGTTTCAGCCCAGACGCCGCGTGAGGGACAGATTCGACCCTACTGTGGAGCAATGATATTTGCAACGAAGTGGCGAGCACTTGGGTACACTAACCATAATGAGACTACTCCTGTACAACATTCGCTATGGCCTGGGGCTTGGACGGCCCATGTACTGGCCAGTACCGGGAGCTGCGTACCTATTAGGAAATCGCAGGAATCTCGATCTAATCACCGAATTCATCAGGTCGCAGGATCCGGATATCGTCGGGCTCGTCGAGGTCGATACCGGTTCGATTCGCACCCGTTGGATCAACCAGGCGGAAACGATCGCGCAAGCGATGGGCCATTACTCCGCTTATCAATGCAAGTATGGCGCGGAGTCGCTAAACAATCGGGTACCGATCGTCCGTAAGCAGGGTAACGCGTTCTTAGCGGCACCAAGAGTTCACGGTGAGCGCTTCCATTATTTTCACACCGGCATCAAACGGTTAATCATCGAGCTCGAGCTCGAGGACTGCGCTGTCTTCCTTGTTCACCTATCGCTGAAATATCGGCATCGTCAGGCTCAGCTTCACCATCTGCACGACCTCGTCGTCGCCTCGAATAAACCAGTAATCGTTGCCGGAGATTTCAATGCGTTCTGGGGCGAGCACGAGATATACCTGTTCATGAAAGCCGCAAATCTGCGCAGCGCGAACGTCGATGGTCTGCCGTCGTATCCGAGCAGGGCGCCACGCAAGGAACTGGACTTCGTCTTGTACGGAAATGGTATCGAAGTAACGAATTTTTCCGTCCCGCAGGTGGACTTCTCGGATCATCTTCCGCTCATTTGTGATTTCGAAGTCGACGCTCGTTCTTCAGTCGCTGCGTAAACAGAGATGACAGAATCAACCCAAACGTCCCGGCACTGGCGCACGCACACAGACGCCGACGGTGTGTGCTGGTTGCGGTTCGACAAACAAGACAGCTCGGCAAATGTGTTCTCGCAGGACGCGCTTCGCGAACTGGCAACGGAGTTGAGCCGACTTGCCGTTGACTTGCCGAAGGGCCTCGTTATCGGTTCGGCGAAACCGTCGGGTTTTATTGCCGGCGCGGACATCACCGAATTCCAGACTCTGGATAAACCGGAGGAGGTCGTGGCGGCGGCGACTGCAGGACAGAACCTGTGTCAGCAGGTGGCGGAACTGCCCTGCCCTACTGTTGCCGCGATCAACGGCTTCGCTTTGGGCGGCGGCCTCGAACTGGCGCTCGCGTGCGATTACCGCGTCGCAATCGAGAGCTACGAGCGTTGCCTGGGCCTGCCCGAAGTGCAGCTCGGATTTAACCCTGGCTGGGGCGGGACGGTTCGCAGCGTTCAGCTGCTAGGTGCGCCGTTGGCGCTGGATCTGATGCTGAGCGGCCGATCCGTGTCGGCCGTCGAGGCGCGAAAGATGGGCCTGGTGGATCGTATCGTCGATGCAGCTTCTCTGGACGAAGCTGCCGGCAGGATTCTCAGGGAGCGGCCGCCGCGGCGCCGGCCGCGCTTGGCGATCCGTCTGCTGAATCTTGCACCCGTCAGGCCCTGGCTCGCGCGGAGCATACGGTCACGACTTCGGCGCCGAGCCAATCCGGTGCACTACCCGGCGCCGTACGCGATGATCGACCTGTGGCAGCGGCATGGAGCCAACGGCCCTGACGCTTATGCAGCGGAGGCGAAGTCGATCGGCGAGTTACTCGTCAGCAACACGAGTAAGAATCTCGTTCGCGTCTACTTTCTCCGCGAGCGTCTGCGGAATCTAGCGCCGAAAGAGGACACAGTAGAGCGCGTGCATGTCGTCGGTGCGGGAGTGATGGGCGGAGATATCGCGAGCTGGTGTGCGATGCGCGGTCTAACGGTCACGCTTCAGGATCGGGAGATGAAGTTCGTCGAACCCGCGCTGGAGCGAGCGAAGAAGTTATTCAAGCGTCGTTTACGAGAACCTGGGGATGCGGCGGCGGCCGAAGAGCGACTGACTGTCGATCTTGAAGCGAAGCAGATCGGTTCGGCCGATGTTGTCATCGAGGCGATAGTCGAGGAGCTCGATGTCAAGCGATCGCTGTTTCGAGAGATCGAGAACGATGTCTCCGAGACCGTTATCCTCGCGACCAATACGTCGAGCATTACGCTCGAAGAAATCGCGCAGGCTCTGACCGATCCGGGCCGGTTCGTTGGGTTGCATTTCTTTAATCCTGTATCCCGCCTGCCGTTAGTTGAGGTCGTCAGTGGAGCCCAGACTGACGAGGCTGTTGTGCGCCGGGCGATGTCGTTCGTAACGCAAATCGGAAAACTTCCGCTGCCATGCCGTAGCGCGCCCGGCTTCGTCGTGAATAGAATTCTCGCGCCGTATATGCTCGAAGCGCTCCGTGCCCACGAAGAAGGCGTTTCGCTCGAGACTATCGATAGAGCCGCGGAGGATTTCGGGATGCCGACGGGGCCGGTGGAACTCGCAGACCGTGTCGGCCTGGATATCGCGGCACATGTCACGGAGATACTGGGTTCAAGCGCGCCGAAATCGCTCCGTGCCAAAGTTCAGGCGGGTGAACTCGGCGCCAAGACGGGCAAAGGATTCTATGAGTTCAAGAACAACCGGCCGCAGAAGTCGTCGCGCTACGAGCCGCCGACCCAGGAGTTGCAGGATCGGCTGATTTTGGCTCTCGTCAATGAAGCCATGGCCTGCTATGAGGACGGAATCGTCGACGATCTCGATCTTCTCGATGCGGGCGTGATCTTCGGTACGGGTTTTGCGCCATTTACCGGCGGGCCGATTCACTATGCGCGCGAGTGTGGAATCGACAACATCATTGGGCGCCTCGAAGTTTTAGCCGAGCGCTTTGGGACCCAGTTCACACCTCGAACAGGCTGGCGGGATTTAACGCCCCGGCAGTGACAGAAGCCATGTGTTGGGCCCGGGCCGCTATGCTAGACTCCGACGCCTCCCGGGCTGGGCTCATCCGGGATTAGGATAATCTCCCACTCGATGGCAACAAAACTCGACATCTCGCAACTCAAAGCCTTCATACCGCTCGGCGGGTTGAAGACGGATAACCTTGAGGCGCTACTGAAAAAGGTCAACTTGCGCCAGGCGCAACGCGGCGAGACGTTGTTCAAGGAGGGTGACACTGACAAACGCGCAGTCTATGTGCTGTCGGGAACGATCGAACTCAAGGTCGGCGACGAGCCCGTGGAGGCTGTCGAAGGCGGTACGGCTACGGCACGCAACCCGATATCGCCGGTATTGCCGCGCCATCATACCGCTGTGGCTGCCGACGACGTTGAATATATCTCCATCGACAGCGAGCTCCTGGACGTGATGTTGACCTGGGATCAGACCGGCACCTACGAAGTCGGCGAACTAAGGAACAACGAAGAAAAAGAGAGCGACGACTGGATGACTGCCCTCCTCCAGACCAGGATTTTCCACAAGATACCGCCGGCAAATATCCAGGCGATCTTCATGCGCTTGCAGCAGGTCAGCTATAAAGCCGGTGAGACGATCATCAAGCAGGGTGACGAAGGCGACTATTACTACGTCATTACTCGGGGCCGCTGCACCGTGACGCGTGAGACTCCGCTGAACAAAGAAGGCATCAAGTTGGCTGAACTGAATGTCGGCGATTCATTCGGCGAGGAAGCGTTGATCTCAGAGGCAAAGCGAAACGCGACGGTTACCATGTTGACGGACGGTACGCTGATGCGCCTGGGCAACGATGATTTTCAGACCTTGCTGAATGAGCCGATGCTCGAGTGGTTGGATCAAGAGGCAGCCGAGAAGGTGATCGCCGCCGGCGGTCAGTGGCTCGACGTCCGCCTGCCGAGTGAGTTCGATGCCTCCCACAAAAACGGTGCCGTCAATGTGCCGTTGTATTTCCTGCGTCTTAAGCTCAATACGCTGGATCCGGAGACCCGGTATGTTGTCTGCTGCGACACAGGCCGCCGCAGTTCGGCGGCAGCTTTCATACTGAACGAGCGGGATTACCAGACCGTCGTCTTAAAAGGCGGGCTGAATCAGGGCGAACTCGAAGAAGCCGCCGGTTAACGGCCGTTATAGCGTATGGGTAATCTTGTCGCCGCCCAACGCGCCGGCGAGATAGTTCTCAATCCGTTTCTGCGTATTGCCCTGATCCTGGTCGCTGAATTTCACTCCGATACCGGCCGAGCGCTTGCCTTGAGCCCCTTTCGGTGTAATCCAGATGACCTGGCCCGCAACGGGTATCTTCTCGTCCTCCCCCATGATGCTCAGGAGCATGAACACCTCGTCGCCGAGTTTGTAGCTGGAATTCGTCGGGACAAACAGGCCACCGTTCGTTACGAACGGCATATAGGCGAGATACAGCGCACTTTTGTCCTTGATCGTGAGTGTCAGAAGCCCGGGTTTAGTCATGTTCGCCCTCGTTGCGGGTGAAAATCCAATAGCAGCACACGAAGTGCCAGATCGGCGTTCGTGCCCCTACCGATTTGACTGAGTAACATCTCAGCCGCATCCAGCCTGCGGAACAGGCCCTTAAGTGTTAGCGCCTGCCAGGCATTATGCAACCGATCGGAGCCCAGATCTGTGATGGGGTTCGAAACCTCCGGCGCCATTCGTGCGCGGATTACACGTCGTAACCGGATCGTAAGCCAGGTCAGCGGCAGCTCGATCTCGCCTTTCAGCCACTCGTCCGCAACCGCTTGCGGATCCAATTTATTATTAGAAATTAGTTGAAATTTATCTTCGAACTCACTGTTTTTGCTGCTATATTCATTGTCATTCAGTACCAGAGCGCGCAGCGGCGAGCCATCCGCCAACGCCAACAACTGCATCCAGTCGGTCCGCGACGGGCCGGCAGGCAACTCGTCGAGCCAGTCCAGCGCCTTGTCGGGCCGGGGCGGCGACAGGGTCAACGTCTGGCAGCGGCTTCGAATCGTTGCCGGCAGCCGGCCGGGTTGGTGGCTGACGAGAAGCAAATAGGTATCGCGGGTTGGTTCCTCCAGCGTTTTCAGGAGCGCGTTGGCGGCCGAGGGTGTCAGGGCGTCCGCGGGTTCGACGATAACGACCTTGGTCTGCCCGTGCAGGCTCGTCAGCGTTTGCGCCTGAGACATGGCGCGAATCTGGTCCACGGAAATCGATCGTTTGTCAGGTTCCGGAAAGACCCAATGGAGGTCGGGTGGATGGTTGGCGGGTTCGTGTCTTGAGGCCATCGCGGCGCCGGCGTCCGCAGGTGCCAACCGAACCGGAGCCGTTGCGCGCGGCGTCAGTAGCCGCGCTGCGACGGCCAGCGCCAGATTGATCTTGCCGAGTCCAGCGGGCCCGGCGAGCAACCAGGCGTGACCGAGTCGCCCTTCTCGAAATGCAGCCTGCAGGCGCTCAAACGGGTCCTCGAGCCAGGGGCAAAGTTGCGTATACAACGTGTCCCTCTGCGGCGGGCGGTTACTCATCGGCGCTCATTCCATCCAGCAGGGTGGCGAGATGGCCGCTCAACTCCTGTTGTACCGCCTGGAGCGGTTGGGCCGCGTCAATTTTCTTAATTCGCTGTGGATAACGTTTCGCCAGCGTCAGATAAGCGGCTCGCACTCTGTCAAAGAATATTCGTTCTTCGCGTTCGAAGTTGTCCTGATCGCGGTCCGATATTCGTTCGAAGCCGACTTCGACGGGCGCGTCGAACAGGAGCGTCAGATCAGGCTCGAGATCACGTTGCACGGCCCGTTTCAACGCGTCCAGGAAATCCGGATCCGCACCCCGGCCAGCGCCTTGATACGCGATCGTGGCGTCGGTAAACCGATCGCAGAGCACCCAGGCACCCGCGTCGAGCGCCGGCCGGATGATCTCGTCCAGGTGCTGAGCGCGAGCCGCGAACATCAACAGTGCCTCGACCTCCGCGGACAGGCCCGCATGCTCCTCTACCAATACCCAGCGGCGGATCTCTTCACCGAGCGGCGTGCCGCCGGGCTCCCGCGTGACGACAACTTCGTGGCCGGCAGCCACGAGCAGTTGCTCAACGTAGGCGAGATTGGTGGATTTGCCGACCCCCTCGATTCCTTCCAGTGTCACGAATGCATTACCCATGGATCACACTGCGCGTCTCTCGGCCGCTAACGCACCTCCGAGTTACGGAGCCTATCCAGGTAACGAGCGACGGCTTCGTTGTGTTCGTCCAGAGTCGCAGAAAAATAGTGACCGCCATCGGCATTTCCCGTCGCAACAAAATACAAGGCCTCGCTGTCATCGGGTGCGACTGCGGCGCGCAGCGCTTCGCCACCGGGCAGCGCAATCGGCGTCGGCGGAAGCCCGGATCGTGTGTAGGTATTATAGGGCGTGTCGGTATCGAGATCGGCGCGGCGCAGGTTGCCGTCAAAGCCGTCGCCGAGGCCGTAGATGACCGTCGGATCGGTCTGCAAACGAATGCCGCGTTGCAGGCGGCGACTGAATACACCCGCGATGCGCTGCCGTTCGCTGCTCAACGCCGTCTCTTTCTCGATGATGGAGGCAAGTACGAGCGCCTCGTAGGCGCTCTCGATCGCCAGCGTCTGCCGCTGATCCCAGACGGTCGAGAGGACCTCGGTCATCCTTTGATGTGCCTGACGCAGGACGTCCATATCGGCCGTGCCCCGCGGGAAGCTATAGGTGTCCGGATAGAACTGTCCCTCAGGATGGACGCCTTCGGCGCCCAGTGCCCGCATGATGGCATCTGCATCGGCGCTGCCGGCAACGATCGCGGGGTGTCTACGCAGCGCGGCAAGGAATTCGTCGAAGCGCCAGCCTTCCACAACGGTTAGCGTATGGAGAATGACCACACCGTCGACGAGTTGGCGTAGCAGGTCCTGTGGGGTTGTCTCAGGGGCTATCTCGTATTCCCCAGCGTGAATACGCGTCGCGTCACCCAACACCCGGGCGTAGAGCGTCAACAGCCAGGGCGCGTCGAGGATCGCTCTTTGCGCGAGGTCGTCGGTAACGGTGGACAACGGCGTCCCCGGTGGGATTTCCAGCCGAGCACCGGCCGCAGGAAGTTCCATCGGCGAGGTCAGCGCTAGCCAGCTAAGCGTGCTGGCCAGGCCGACGACAGTGGCGGCGATCAGTAATGCTGCGACGAGGAGCCGCCTAGGCATGACCGATTGTCTCCACGGCGTCCATCAATCTTCTCGTCACGGCACCGGGGGCAAAGCGTTGTTGATCCAATTGGCGCACTGGCCAGATTCCGATGATTGCATTGGTTAGGAATATCTCGTCACTGGTCGTGAGTTCGCCGGGCGCGAAATCGCACTCCTCTGCATTGAGTCCCTGTTCTGGTGCCAATTCCATAACGATCCGACGCATGACGCCTTTTACCCCGCAGCGCTTCAGAGTGGGGGTTCGTAGTGTATCGCCTCCTACGGCGAACACATTACTCATTGTGCCGCCGACGACCGAACCGCTCGTGTCGGTCAGTAGTCCCTCGGCCCATGGGCCAGCGCGCCATTCCATTCGCGCGAGTACCTGCTCCAACCGGTTCAGGTGTTTGAGGCCCGCGAGTGCCGGATTCTCACCGAGGCGTAACTCGCAGTTTCTCACGGCAACGCCTGCAGCGTAGTTTGACGCAGGATAGTCTGGCCAGGGATGAATCCCGAAGATTCGAGTCGTTTGCGCATCGTTGGCAGGAACGTATCCTCGCGTGCCGGCGCCGCGAGTGACGATCAGTTTAGCGACCGAGCGAGATTTCGTAGGCCGTAGTTTCTCGAGATCGCTGCGAATCGCGTCGGGATCGGGTGCGGTGATGCCCAGTCGGCGGCAGCCCGTCGTCAGCCGGTCCAGATGCAGGTCGAGTCTCCGTATGTTTCCATCCAGGACCGCCATCGTTTCGAACAGCCCGTCCCCGTAGGCGAGACCTCGATCGCCGGGATCGACCGCTGCCTCTGTGCCGTTTACGAGCCAGCTCGTTGCCATTGGTTGTCCAGGTAATCCCAGAGAATCCCAGAGAATAGCAAGTCTCGGTCGCGGTGCTAGAGGGCTGCTTAAGAGCAGGAAGCGTCAGAACCGATGGTTCAACTCAGTCGCTTGAATATTACGGTGCCGTTGGTACCACCGAAACCGAAGGAATTCGACAGCGCATAGTCGAGTTTGACGTCTCTGGCGGTATTCGGCGTGTAATCCAGGTCACATTCGGGGTCCTGGTTGTCGAGATTGATCGTGGGCGGCAAAACCTGGTTCTTCAGCGCCAGCACGGTGAAAATCGCTTCCGCTGCACCGGCTGCCCCAACCATGTGACCGGTCGTGGATTTGGTAGAACTTACGGCCAGCTGCTTCGCGTGGTCGCCGAACGTGCGCTTGATCGCACCGGTTTCCGCGAGATCGCCGAGAGGCGTCGACGTCCCGTGCGCGTTGACGTAACCGATCTGCTCTGGATTGATCTTCGCATCCTCAATCGCGCTACGCATGCATTGATCGGCGCCGCCACCATCCGTCGCGGGCGCGGTAATGTGATTGGCATCGCCGCTCATGCCGAAGCCGACAACTTCGGCATAGATCGGTGCGCCGCGTTGCTTTGCTCTCTCGTAATCTTCGAGAGCCAGACAGGCGGCGCCATCGCCCAGTACGAAGCCGTCGCGGTCCTGATCCCAGGGTCGGCTCGCTCGCTCCGGTTCATCGTTACGAGTCGAGAGCGCCCGCGCCGACCCGAATCCGCCGAGACCCAGCGGCGTGGTCGCGTACTCGGAGCCGCCGGCAAGCATGACGTCTGCATCGCCGTAGGCGATGAGTCTGGCCGCAAGCCCGATGCAGTGAGTCGACGTGGCGCAAGCAGTCACGAGCGCCAGATTCGGGCCCTTCAGACCGAGGTCGATGGAGACGTGGCCGGAGACCATGTTGACGATACTGCCGGGCACGAAGAATGGCGAGATACGCCGCGGTCCGCCCTTCATGTAGCGCTCGTAATTCTTTTCGATCGTGTGGAGACCGCCGATACCCGAGCCCATAAAAATACCGAAGCGATGTGCCTCGCCTTCAGGGACGCTAAGACCGGCATCGTCGAACGCTTGTTTGCTGCTCGCGATTCCGTAGTGAATGAACTGATCCGAGTTCCGCGCGTGCTTCGGCTCCATATAAAGACTGACATCGAAATCCTTGATCATCCCGCCGATACGTGACGAGAATCCGTCCGTGTCGAATGTGTCAATCAAAGTGATGCCGCTAACGCCGTCAACGACATTACGCCAGCTGTCCGCCGTGTTATTGCCGACGGGTGAGACGAGTCCCAGCCCCGTTACGACGACGCGTCGCCTAGACACAGGTATCTCCTGACGTTAAGAAATATAAGAGGGATTACTACGCCGCTGCGTCGCCGCAGACTAGGATTCTTTTTTGCTGGCGGTGACGTAATCAATGGCGTTCTGGACCGTCGTGATTTTTTCGGCCTGTTCATCGGGGATCTCTGTTTCAAACTCTTCTTCCAGAGCCATCACCAGTTCCACGGTATCCAGGGAATCAGCTCCGAGATCATCCACGAACGAAGCATCGTTCTTGATTTCATCTGTCTTGATGCCGAGCTGTTCTGCGATGATTGCTCTGACTTGGTCTTCGACACTACTCATGCGGGTGGTACCTCTTCGTGAACGTACAGACTGCGCCTAGGGCGGGCCCGATGTGGCGCGTATTGTATTGGAATCAACTGGGGCAATCTACAACAGTAGAGGCATGTCCGCGAACGTTATTAAAAACAACGACTTGCACCGCCTTCTCCAGTGCTAGACCATCGCCAGACCGCCGTTAATATTCAGCGTTTCTCCCGTGATATAGGCGCCGGCATCGGACGCGAGAAAAACAACAGCTGCGGCGATATCCTCGGGAGTACCCAACCGGCCTGCCGGTATCTGTTGTCGTAGCGCATCAGTTTGTGATGAATCAAGTTCCCGGGTCATGTCGGTGTCGATAAATCCCGGCGCGATCGAGTTGACCGTGATATTTCGCGACGCGACTTCCTGCGCAAGGGATTTCGTGAAGCCAATGATACCCGCCTTCGCAGCCGCGTAGTTGGTCTGCCCGGGATTCCCGGTAAGGCCCACCACCGAAGTGATATTGATAATTCTGCCTCTGCGCGCCTTCATCATGCTGCGAAGCGACGCTTTGCAGAGGCGATAGAGTGACGACAGATTCGTGGACAGGACGTTGTCCCACTCCTCGGCTTTCATCCGCAGCAACAGATTGTCGCGCGTGATTCCTGCGTTGTTCACGAGGATGCCCGGCAGGCCTTCGGCACCGCCGATGTCGCTGAACAATGCTTCTACAGAGTCGGGATCACTGACGTCCAGCACCAGTCCGCGGCCCGTTGTTGCGTGCTCGCGCAGGTAGGCCGAGATTCCGTCGGCCCCACTCTGGCTGGTTGCGGTGCCGATCACGATTGCGCCCTGGAGACTCAGAGCCTGAGCGATCGCTCGCCCGATTCCCCGCGACGCGCCGCTGACCAGCGCGACTTGCCCGTCGATTCCGGGCCAGGGTTTAAGCTCAGTTAACTCCATCGTTGTCTCCAGACGTCTGCGAGCGCGAGAGTATAGCGGACGGGTGCTAGCTGCGCCGCTGGCCTACCAGGCGGATCAACTGCGTCAGTAGTCCGCCGATCGTACCGTACAGATGAGCATCGACGAGTACCCGGCCACCCGACGTCGCTTCAGAGAACGGTATCGGTCCCGCTAGCTGTTCCCAGATCAGTTTGCTGCCAATGCCGAGGAGCAGAATGTAGCCGAGCGGCGCGACGCTTCGCCGCAGTGCGAACGCGCCGACGATCATCATGCCGTGAAGCGAGCCCGAGAGCCCGACATACCATGCGACCTCCGGCTGAAACAGGTACAGGCCGATATCGATACTCAATGCCGAGAGGACGCTGGCGAGTACCCAGTCCGATGCGCTCATGAGGCCGTCGAACAGCACGGCCATCATCACGAGCGCCGCCAGATTCAGCCACAGATGCCCCCAGCCGAGATGAACAAGATGCGCGGTGACCAGGCGCCACAGCTCGCCCGAATCGAGCGCCTCACGATCGTACCGTCCCCATTGTCGCAACTCGTCTTCGCCGAGCCCCAAAGCCAGGCTTGCCGCGACGATAACCAGTACCGGCGCCCACCGGATGAGCGTCTCGCGAGGCAGGAAATTCGGCCGCCAAAGTGATTCTCGGTTCACGGATACCCCAATACGTTTATGCTATCTTCGAGCCTTCTCCCGGAAGGGTTGGACAAAGGTAGACGCATGTCAGCAGCTGGATCAACGGTGGGGCGCTCCCAACGAGGATTTACGCTCATCGAAATCATGGTCGTGGTTGTGATTATTGGGCTGTTAGCGGCCATCATCGCACCAAACGTGATCGGAAATATCGATAAAGCGCTCGTCACTCGTACGCAGGGCGATATTCGCAGCATCGAGACGGCGCTGAATTTATATCGACTGGACAACTTTCGCTACCCGACGACCGATGAGGGCCTGCAAGTCCTGGTCGCAGGTTCGGGCGAAGGAAAAAACTACCTGTCCAGCGTACCTGCGGACCCTTGGAGTAACCCGTATCTGTATATCTACCCCGGCCAACAGCGCGAATTCGATGTCTTCTCTTACGGCGCCGACGGGCAGCAAGGCGGCGAAGCACTCAATGCCGATATCGGAAACTGGAACCTGGACTAGGCGCTCGTCTCTTCGTCGCTATCGCGGCGGGTTCTCGCTCATAGAGCTTCTTGTCGTCGTCGTCATCATCGGTGTGTTTGCCGGCGCCGCGGTCCTGTCTATTGGCGTTGTCGGTAGCGACCGGGAAATCGAGAGAGAGGTGTTTCGGCTACGCACCCTGCTCGAGCTGCTGCACGAGGAGGCGGTTATGCAGAATCGCGACTACGGTGTGCTCTTCAGTGAATCCGGCTACCGGTTTTATATCTATGATAACGAGCGTTTACTGTGGTTCGAGCCGGTCGACGACCGCTTTCTGGCCGCGCGCGAGCTCGAGCAACCCGTGAGTCTCGGACTGGCGCTGGAAGACCGCGACGTCACCTTGGACATCGAGTTTGAGCCGGAAGCGCTCGAAGAACCGGCGCCGCAGGTCACCCTGCTCTCCAGCGGTGAAGTGACACCGTTCGAAGTCGAGTTCTATCGGGATCTGAACGGCGGCCGCTTCGTGTTGTCGGCCGAACTCGACGGGTCGCTGGACGTGTCGGAGGTGGGCTTCGATGGGCAATAGGCGAGCTCGGCGAAGGTCAGCGGGTTTTACGTTACTCGAAGCGATGGTCGCGCTGGCGATCGTCGCCTTGGGCATGACGGCCGTTAACACGCAACTCAACCGCTATGTCGTTAGTGCCGGGTTTATCGAGCAGAAGACGCTGGCGAGTTGGATCGCATCGAATGTACTGACCGACCTCAGCGTGGCCCCGGAATGGCCGGCCATCGGGGAACAACGAGACGAGGTAGAGTTTGCCCAGCGGCAGTGGGTCTGGGCAGCGGAGATCTCGGAGACGCCGGTCGAGAACCTGAGGCGCGTCGATGTGACGGTATCGCTCGTGGCTGGCGACAACTCGGAATCTGAGATTCACACGATGTCGGGATTTCTTGAGCCCCCACCACCGCGCGGGTTCGTGCCGGTTAACTGGGCTTCCGGCGGCACGGGTTTCCGTAACGTGGCTGCGCCGGGTGCGATGGGCGCGATGGGTATGACCGGCGGCGAAGAGGATGAACCGGTCGGTATGGGAGCCGGCAATTGAGATTCTCCAAGGGCTTCACGCTGATCGAATTGCTGGTCGCGATGGCCATCGTCGCGGTCATCGGCGTCATGGCTTTGGGTGGCTTGTCGGAAGTGATCCGGCAACAGGAGATCGCGCAGGCGCGCGCCGACCGCTGGCACGAGGTTCAGTTCGCCATGCGCATCATCTCCCAGGACCTGGCACAGATTCACCCACGGCCGACACGTGAGGAACTCGGAGACAGCTGGCAGCCGAGCGTTCTCGTTACTCCGAGCGCGCAGTTCTTGCTCGAGCTCAGCCGCGGCGGCTGGGCGAATCCCACGGCATTTCCACGCGGATCGGTGCTCAGAGTTGCTTACGACCTGGAGGACGACGTCCTGGTACGTTTTCATTGGAGCGTAATGGATCGCCGGCTGGAGACGTTGCCGATACGAACTGAGCTGTTGACGGGCGTCCAGGAGATCGCGATTCGCATGCTCGATGCAAACGGCGAGCCGCACCTGGACCAGTGGCCGCCGCTGGCCGTGACGGGGGGCGATCGACTATTCGTTCGGCCCCGACTCATTGAATTCCGCATCAACCTGGACGACTTCGGCTGGGTCTGGCGCGCTGCGGAGACCGGCGGATGATCGCCTTCGCCGCCAGGCAACGAGGCGTCGCGATTCTGACCGCGATGCTGGTCGTGACGCTCGGCACGATGATCGCGGTCAATCTCATGTGGAAAGCCAGCCTCGACCTGCGGCGGACGACATCTGCGCTGGCAGCCGATCAGGGGCTGATGTATCTGCAGGGGGCCGAGGCCTGGGCCGGCGATATTCTGCGTCAGGATCAGGTCGATTCCATCGAGAGCGATCACCTCGGTGAGATTTGGGCCGCCGAGTTGCCGCCCATGCCGGTAGACGGTGGGGTGATCAGCGGCCGTGTCGAGGATCTGCAGGGCCGCTTCAATCTGAATAATCTCGTCACCTCGCAAGGTGAGGAAGACGAGATCGCTCGACGCCAGTTCGAGCGGCTGCTCGAGATGCTGGAACTGGATCCGTCACTGGCCGGCGTCGCCGTCGATTGGCTGGATCCGGACGGTGAGACGAAATTTCCTTTCGGTGCCGAGGACGATGTCTATTCCGGCTTCGATCCCCCTTACCGGGCATCGAACACGGTTATCACGAGCCCGAGTGAGCTGATGGCGATGTCCGGCGTCGAACGCGAGTCTTACCGGCTACTGTTGCCCTACGTCACCGCCCTGCCCTCCGGCACGACCCTGAACGTCAATACCGCGTCGGATGTATTGCTGGCATCGTTGTCAGACGACATCGACCTGTCAAGAGGCGTTGCCCTGATCGAGGAACGCGGCGGTGCGGACTTTCCCGACATCAGCGCCAGCTTCGAGGGCGACGTGGAACCGGAAGTGCTACAGAGAATCGATGGCGTCAGTCAGTACTTTCTGTTGACGGCCTCAGTCGCTATTGGCACTAATCAGTTCACCATGTACTCTGTGCTGCAACGCGACAACAGTGGGATTGTCCGTGCGATCTTCAGGAGCCTGGGAGTTCTGTAGGCGTGTCTGAATACCTTGTCGTGCGATTGGCGGAAACGTCTTCCGAAGCAACGTGGATTGCTCTCGACAGCGACGGGCACCCGCTCGCTCAGGCGAATTCCGGCCCGCTTGAGGAGGCAGCCTCCGAGGCAGCAGGTCGTCGCGTGATTCTATTGGTTGACGGCTTGAGCGTAACCACGACGTCAGCGAATCTGCCGGCAAAGGGTAAGGCTCGAATCCTGAAGATGCTGCCGTACTCTCTTGAGGATGTCGTCGCCGAAGACGTAGAGAATTTGTTGTTCTGTCCTGGCGCGCGCGGCAGCGATGGTGCGGTAGCCGTTGCTATCGTCGCTCGAGAACGGATGGATCGCTGGATCTCAGAATGCGATCAGGCTGGTCTTAGCGTCAATCTGATCTATGCCGATACTGAGGGCGTGCCGGATACTCCGGGTAACATGACGTTCGTTCTCGAAGGCAACCGGATCTACGGCCGATCGCCCGGCCAGCAGCCGTTCGTTCTCGACGACTTCAATTTCAGTGACGTGCTCGAGGTCGTCGGATCCGAAGAGAGCAACGCGAGTAGTCGACACGTCGTGATCTACGCGGATGAAGCCGGCTACGCGCGTCGCGAGTCCGAGATAGACGCGTTGCGCGAACGGGTCTCCAGCGTCGAGTTGCAGGTGCTGGCCGACGGGCCGGTGCCGAGATTCGGCGCGACGTTGATCAACGAACCGGGCTGCAATCTTCTGCAGGGAGCCTATGCGCCGAAATCGAACTGGCGTGTGCTGGTTCAGCCGTGGCGCGTCGCCGCTATGTTGTTGCTGGGTTTAAGCGTCCTCGCCCTGCTGACGGAGGGTGTCCGCTTCTATACGCTCAGCCAGCAAGACCAGGCGCTGACATCGCAACTGGAGACGGGCTGCCGGCAGACGTTTCAGTCGCCGCAAATCGCCGCCTGCCGCAGTGAGATACAGCGTCGCCTCGCCGCGTCGGGCGAGTCATCGGCTGCGGAGTCGGGACCAATTTTTCTCGCGACACTGGTTGCGGTTGCCGAGGCGCGGGATCTGGCCAGCCGGATAGACGCGCTGAGTTTTCGCAACGGCGTGACGGACTTGCGGATCATCGCGCCGGATGTAACGGCGTTGGACGGCTTTGCGCGTGACGTGGCTCGCAGCGGGCAGTTCCAGGTGAATATTCAGTCGGCGAACCCCGGCACTGATGGCGTCGAAGGCCGTCTGCAGGTATTGGAAGCGGTCCAATGAGAGCGTGGTTTGATAGCCTCGAGCAACGAGAACGACTCGTACTTTCGAGCGGCGCAGTCCTGGTTGTCCTGATCGTCGCCTGGTTCTTCATCTGGACACCACTACGCAGTGGTGCGGCGGATCTCGATGATGCCGTCGCGGACAAGCACCAGATGCTGGCGACTTTGCAACGTGCGCGGGCGCTGGGCGGATCTGCACCAGCCGGCGCAGTCGGCGCGGCGACGCAATCGTTGGTGCTGCTGGTGGATCAGACGCACCGCTCGCATGGATTGACAGGCACGTTGTCCCGCAACCAACCCGATGGGACCGACGGGATTCGTGTGACCTTCCAAGCCGCCTCCTTCGATTCACTCGTAACCTGGCTTGTGGCGTTGCAGCGCAGCTACGGTGTCGCGGTCGAGTCGGCGAATTTCGATGGGACGCGCCAGGCCGGTCTCGTCAGCGCCACTCTCGTCCTCCGCCGCTCGTAGAGTGCCCGGCAGATATTCCTGGATCGCGCTCGGCGCCGGAGCCTATCTGGCGTTCGTGCTGACGACGTTTCCAGCCGCTACCGCCTATCGATGGTTTGCACCGGATGCGGTGAGGCTTGCAGGTGTCGAAGGAACGCTGTGGTCGGGAAGCGCGACACTGGGTTCCGTAGGCAATATCGGGCTACGTGAGATCCAGTGGCGTCTGCGGCCCTCGGCCCTCTTCCTGGCACGCGTCGGCGGCCAGTTTCAAACGCGTTTTAACGATGGCTTGCTTAGCACCGATGTCGAAGTCACGCTGACACAGATGACGTTGAGAAACTTGCGGGCCAGCGCAAGCCTTGGCGGCTTGCGCGAGCTGTTACCGCTCGGCGGTATCGAAGGTTTTGTGAGCGCGGAGTTCGCGGAGCTTCGGATTCAGGATGCGTGGCCGATTGGAGCGACGGGAGAGTTACGGCTTGGGGAGCTGGCTGTACCGCCAGTGCTGTCACAGACAGGCGGAGCGCTTCTCGACCTCGGCAATTACCGGATCCGCTTTGCCGCGTCGCCCAACCCGGGCCTGGTGGGCAATTTCGACGATCAGGGCGGCCCGCTGGAAGTGTCGGGCTCAATACGACTGACCCCGGACCGGGCCTACGTCATCGGCGGCGCGCTCCGGACACGCCCCAACGCGCCGCCGGCGCTCAGCCAGGGCCTCGAGTTGATGACTGCCCCGCCCGACGCATCGGGCCTGCGGGCGTTCAATCTAACGGGAAGCCTGTAGTCCGCAGATGCGAGCGGCTACTCTAACAATGATCTTCGCGTACGTTGTGGGAGCGGCGGCCTCGTCGCGATTCTTGAGCGTGGCCATGGCGCTCTCGATCCTGGCCACTCAGCCGGCGGCGATTGCGCAGGAGGTATCGCACCCAGTCATTCAGCTCGATGGCGCGGTCGAGATGGCGAATTCTCTTCCGCGGCTGCACAGCCTGCTTGTTAGCCGCGATGGCGAACTGATTCTTGAGAAATATCTGAACGGGCGAACTGCGTCGAGTATCGCCAATGTGAAGTCTGCCTCGAAGAGCATCATCTCGGCACTGGTCGGAATCGCGATCGATGAAGGTCATATCACGGGTGTAGACCAACCCATCGAAGATTTCTTTGGCGAGACGCTGGCGACCGATGCGGATACTCGTAAAGGACAGATCACGATTGGCGATCTGCTGACGATGCAAGCCGGCCTGGAGACGACCAGTAACCGGAACTACGGCGCGTGGGTGCTGAGCGCGAATTGGGTGGACTTTGCGCTCGGGCAACCGTTGGAGTATTCGCCGGGCATTCTGATGGAGTACAGCACGGGGAATACCCATCTGCTGTCTGCGATTCTGACGTCCGCGACCGGTAAGAGTACGCTGGCATTCGCTCGCGATACCCTCGGTCAACCGCTTGGATTTCATTTGGCCGCCTGGCCGAAGGATCCGCAGGGAATTTATTTCGGCGGTAACGATATGGAATTCACGCCGCGGCAGATGCTGGCTTTCGGCGAGCTTTATCTGAACGGCGGCCAGGCGAACGGGCGGCAGATCATTCCGGCGGCGTGGATTGAAGCGTCGTTACAGCCGCGCGCCGTGTCGACGCGGGAGACCGGCCGTTTTTACGGTTATGGCTGGTGGGTCCGTGAGATGGCCGGTTATTCGACCCCTTATGCCTGGGGCTACGGTGGTCAGTTCATCATCCTGGTGCCGGAACTCGACCTGGTTGTCGTCACGACTTCCTCCAGTAATCCCGGCGACGAACGCCGGTCGCATCTTCGGCAGCTCTATGACCTCATTGAGTTCCTGGTGATCGCGCCCGTGTCCAACTCAGTCGCTCGTCCGTGAGAACGCGCATTCGGTGACGCTTGCGACGCTCGTGCGCCGAGCACTCACGGTGCCCAGTCCCGGAATGCTTGCAGGAGCGGGAAGTACAGGCCGACGCGAATCGGCCGGTCGTCGATAGCTGCCATGGCGCTCGCATATCGTTCCAGTTGCGGGCGATATCGCTCTACTTCGGAATCGAGAAATTCAGTTGTTGCGCCGCCTTCATGTGCGCTGGTCTTGAAGTCGATGATCCAGCGCGTGCCGGCATCGTCGACGAACGTTCTGTCCAGGCGCACGTGCTCGAGCCCGGTTGCGGTATGGATCGTCAGCGGAAGTTCCGAGGCCGCCTCCGGATGATTCTGCAATAACCAGCGGCCGGTTGCGTCGTCTATGACGCGGCATAGCGCATCGATAACGCGCTGAGTGGCGGTTGCCAGGTCGGCATCTTCGACACCGAGTAAGCGCAATTCCCCGCGCAGAGCGTTGCTCCGATCGCGAATCTTGTCAGTGTCCCAGGCCTCAAGCCTGGAGTCTGCCATGGCCTGTAACGCATTGTGCACGACGACCCCGATCTGCAGCGCGGTTTCTCCCGCCCACACGAATTCGGGACGATCCGGTTGGGCAGTACTCGATGGAGTGGCCGCTATCGAAGGCTGCGCCAGCGGCGAATCGAAACCATCGCTCAGGCGGCGCAATATCGGCCGGATGCTATCTGCAGTCACGACCGCATTCGTCACCGCCGGTTCCGTTTCGTCGAAGCGTTCTTGAACACGCGGCCACAGGAATGCAAGCAGGCTTCTGGGGTCGGGATGTTTCGCATTCGGTTTCAGTTGTCCGATTAAGTGCAACCGATCTCGTGCGCGAGTCGTCGCGACGTAGAGTAACCGCGCTCGTTCCGCCAGATCTCTATCTCGGTCGACTTGCTTCAGAAGATCCGCCAGCTCGTCCGGTTCATTCGCGCTGGCGGTTAACGGTGCGAGCAGCAGATCCTCTCGGCCGTCGTTGGCGAGTCTCTCCAGCCAGTACAAGCCCCTGCCCTTCTCCGGCGGCGGCGTCCGTCCGAGGCCAAGTAGCACGACGGTGTCGAATTCCAGACCTTTGGCGCGATGAATAGTCATGATCTCGATGCCGGTCCCTGCGGGCGGCTCGCTCTGATCTCGCGGATCGGAGAAGTAGGACTCCAGCGACGGCGGATCGTCCAGATCGCCGCGCCGATCGAGTTCGCCGAGTCGTAGGAAATATCGATCCGCGTGATCCAGTTCCGCGCTGAAGTCCAGACACGCCGGTCCACCCAGTGTCACCCAGGTGCGCTCAATCCAGCGCGCCAGGGGCTGTTGCGCTCGGCAATCGAACGAAAGTCGGAGAATGTCGCGGCAGTACACGAGTCGGCGCCGTCCGTCCGCGGAGAGACGCTCAACACGCTGCGGATCGTTCATCAGAACCCAGACCGGATGATCTCGGTCGTTGGCGAGCAGCGCGTGCAGGTCCATCCAGGTCAACCCACACCAGGGCGCTCTGAGTACGCTCAGCCAGGCGATTCTGTCCGAGAGGTGAGTCAGCGCTCGGGTCAGGCCGATGAGATCCTGCACCACCTGGCGTTGATTCGGAGCCTCGAGTTCAACGGCGTGAGCGTTGAGCCGTCGCACACGAAGCTGCTCGTGAAGGCCCGCGAGATGGCTGCGGCTCTGCACGAGGATCGCGATCGAGTTGTCCGGATAGCGACGGCGCTCGTCGAGCAAAATCTCGATTACTCGATCGACTTCCGCCTGTGGATCGATACCCCGCAGGGCATGCAACTCGACTGCCGCCTGTGCCGAGTCGTTGCGAGCAGCCTCGCAAGGATAAAAGCGCGCCGCGCCGGCGCCCAGTTCGTCGTCGCTCGGGAACACACTCGGAAAGATGCGGTTGATCCATTCGATTACCGTCGGTCCGCTGCGGAAATTTTTCTTCAGCGTTAACGACTCGCATGGCACGTCGCCGATGCCGCGAGCCTTGGCCTTCAGGAATAACGACATGTCGGCATTCCGGAATCGATAGATCGATTGCATCGGATCGCCGACGAGGAACAGCGATCGGCCGTCGCCTTCCTGCCAGCCGGCGGTCAGTAACTCCAGTAGTCTTAGCTGCGTGTGCGACGTGTCTTGAAATTCATCGACGAGAATGTGTTGAATGCGACGATCGAGCGCCAGCAGCAGTTCAGACGGCGCGTCAGATTCTCCAAGGGCGTTCTGAGCGGCCAAAGCCAGCTCGACGAAATCGACGGAATTTCGTTCGGCGAATACGAGGCGCAGTTCGGCCGTTAAATAAAGCAGGACGACTCGCAATGCAGCGAGCGTTTGCCATTGGGCTTCTTCGTAATGCGGCGAGGGGAGTTTTCGGATGGCGAGCAGAATCTGCTGCAGTTCCGGCTGTTCCTGCAGTACCGCGATCAGATCCCGCAGGCGGCGCCTCTGTGATTCGTGCTCCGTTCCGAAGCCCAGCTTTGCCGTTAGTTGCTTGCGCCAGGCGCCGGTCTTGACCAGAAGCAGCTCCGGCAGCGCTTGCCATGCGGCCAGTGATTGCGCGGTAGGCGCGGGCAATCCGTCGAGATCAAGCCAGGGCGCGAATCGTGACGCGACGTCCGGGGCGGCCGCCGACAGCGCACCGTGTCGAAGTAGTGAGACGAGCTCCGTGGTGACATCGTCCGGGAGACACGCGGCAACGCCGCTGAGCTGCTCCCCGATCAAGCGCTCCAACGCGCTCTCAAGTTTGCGGCGTAGATCCGCGTCGCTGCCGCTGGCGAGGTAATGAAGCCACTGATCCCGGTTGGGCAGTAGCTCCGCCAGAAGAACTTCCAGCCGGTCGTAACGATTATCCAGGCGGCGCAACAACGGCTGAAGAGAGTCGCCGAGCTTGTTGGTTTGGCCCAGTTCTTCGAGGACTCGTCGCGTAGCCTGGACGTAGAGCTCGCGAGCATTCTCCACGACCTGCGCACCCGCCACCCCGCCCGAGAGTATGGGAAGCTGTTGTGCCAACCAGACATTCAGCGCGTCCAGCGTATCGATTCGCAGTCGCTGCGGTTGTGCGGTCAGGTTCCAGTCCAGTTCCCGCGCGCGTGCCAGTGCGGCGGTCGCTAGTTCGCGCGTCTTCAATCGATGCGGTTCCGTGACCGGCTGTCCCTCGCCCGCCGCCCGTAGGGCCTGTAGTACGCGACCTCTCATTTCCGCCGCCGCCTTGCGGGTAAAGGTGATCGCGATGATTTGTTCCGGCAGCTCGACGCCCGCCAGCAGCGCCAGGTAACGTTGAATTAACAGTTCGGTCTTTCCTGAACCGGCCGGCGCCTGGACAATGAATGAGCGGCTCGTATTCAGTGCGGCTAGTCGCGCGTCCTGATCGCTCACGGAGCACTCCACTCATCGAGCCAGCCTCGGGCCAGTGCCAGCTGCTCGGTAATGCGTGTCAGAGGCGCGAAAGGCCCTTTTGCGTCATCCAGGTCGTCCAGCAGTAGTCGCGTATCACCCGTCGCGTATTCGGCAATCAAGATCTCGAGCTGCTTGCGCCAGAACTCGAGTTGCGCGGGCCAGTCGCGCTCGTCGGGGAGCTTGACGGCTCGCCCTGGGAACTCTTCGTTTTGTGCCCAGATGCCCTTGAACTTGACGCCATCGATTTGCACGGCGGCGATCACGGTCGCGGTGACATCTAAATCGATAGTTTGCGCGTAAAGCGGTAACTGGGTGTCACGCAGGCGCGGCCGAAACCAGTCGTTTGGGGTCGCGTTACGTCCGGTCTTGTAGTCGATAATTGCTACGCCGCCCGAGGCGAGTTCATCGATACGATCGAGCCGGCAGGTCAGACGAAAGCCGTTGAGTTCAGCCATCAGGCGCTCTTCGACGCAGGCAACGCTGAAGTCCGGGCGTTTGAGATCGTTGGCTAGTAACGACTCCACGAGCATGACGAGTCGTTCCCGCTCCAGATCATAGAGGGTCCGCAGCGCGAGCTTCGCAGCCCCGAAAGTCTCCTTCAGCGCCTTTTCTACGCAACTCGCCGTCCAGTCGTCTCGTGCCGGTTGTTCCCACGCGGCGAGAGCGGTTCGATCGGGCAAACGGCGCAGGAAGAGCTCCAGAACGCGATGAGTGACGATGCCGCGCTGCCGGGCACTCAAGCCCCGCGCCAACGGTTCGAGTGGCCGTGCGGCCAGGCGGCTCTCGATGAAAGCGCGCAACGGGCATCTCGCGTGGACGGACAATGTGCTGGAACCGCCGGGAATCTCCTTTGCCTCGAGTGCCGGCCCCGGGTCCTCATGCTGCTCTCGCGCTCGCGTCCCGCGCATGCGTTCCGCGAGCCGGCCTGTCGAACTTGAGACTAGCGCCTTCACCGTTACAGCCGGAATCGTGGCGAGCAATGGGCTCGGTTCCGCCCGGTAATCGTTGACCCGGGCCGGCCAGCTCACTACCAGCTCCGGAACGCGGTCGATCAGTCGCTGCGTGGCTCGCTGGCACCGTTCCGAGGCGTCCCGAGGCGACGACCCGGGCATTCCGTGGTCCAGCTGCAGGCGGAGCGGCAGCAGTGGATTGGCCTTAGCGGGTCGTGGCCAGCGTGCGTCCGTGAGGCCTGCGAGCCAGACCGCGTCGTAGCCCGGACCGATATCTTCCGGCCGTTCGAGCAGCGAGATCCCGGAGAGAGGGATGGGCCCGCTGGCGAGCGGCTGCTCAAGGATGGGTTCCAACTCTGCGAGCGCCTCCGTCATCGATATGGCGCCGACGATGGGCGTCAGCAGGGAGAGCTCATTGAGTGCGCGTTCCCATCGCGGTATCACACTGGCGCTCGGATCATGCGTGCCCGCCGGCCAGCCGAGCTGTGCCAGGATCTGTTGCCACACTCGGGTCCACCGTGTCGGCGTCGCGTAGCGTGGCGCTTTGTCGAGCAGCTTCAGCGCGCGGGACAGCCGTGTGGCCAGGCCCGGCGCCGCATCGCGGAGTTGTCGCGGCAGCCTTCCGGCTCGATAGGCGTCGAGGAAGCCGAGCTGGGCGCTGACTTCGATGCGTAGTTTTTTTTCGAGTTCGCTCCGATCGCACTCGTCTTCAGGGTCGATCGAGAAATACGGGCTTCTAAGCCAGCGACTGAAATTGCCGAACGTGCCACGGGACGAGACCAGCTCAAGTGCAGTCAACGCGGCACCGATCGGTGGTTGAACATGAGACGGCTCGCCGTTGGGGTCGAAGTAGGCTCGATTCGTCGTCCCACCGAGCAGAATGCGGTTGGGATCGAGACAGTCCTCGAGCGCCCGCTGCACTTCATCGGCCCGCGTCGTGAGATCCGGAATCACAAGCGCCAGTCGCTGCCCGGGAGCTTGTGCCTGTCTCTCGGCGGCCCAGCTTGCGGCGGCGGCGAGTTCGCCGGCGCTATCCGGCAGACAGACACGCGAACTGCTGCGTTGGACCCTTGGCGGTAGCCATTCCGCCATCGTCCAGCCGTCATGCTCGAGCTGCCGATACAGAGCCTGTTGTGCCGGCGTCGGTTCTGCGATGTCAGTCCAAATTACCCCTCCGTCGCGTGAGTCTCGAAGCTGGCCGCGGGTTGTCAGTTCGGCGGCCGCAAGCGGTGCATCGATCCAGCCTTCGTTGTCGAGTGCCTTGCGATAGTCTCGCGCCCAGCGCAAAAAGCTCGCAAAATCCAAGTCGCCGTCGGTGGCAGCCAGGTCCCGCGGGTCGATCCGCCACTGCCACAAGAGCTGCCAGGCTGCGGCAGCCCAACGGGTCGCCGTCCGGCTGCTGATCAGCCGATCGGCGACAACAGAGTCGTCGATCACGCGACCCCAGAGAGCCAGCGACTGTCGCGCCGTTAATAACTGGTGGGAGTCGCTCGCGGACCTGGACCACAGCGCGGTCATCCACGCCGGGTAGCTGTGAATCGATGCGCTGACCCAGGCGTCCGATGGTCGGGCGCCTGCCAGCCGCGCCAGGTACGGCTCGAGTTGCCGGGCGGCCAGGCCGCTGCCGACTACCGCGATGGCACCATCGGCCAAGCGGATCGGCAGATCATTTTTCATTTATTATCAGATGTTTATATAGAATTTATTATGCGGATTCTAGTTTTGGCGGCCGGTTCGCCATCTGCGCCAAGACCTCGTCCATGCGTTCGAATACCTCTGCGAGCGTCTCTTCATCCGGCAGGGTCGTGATCCGGAAATGATCGCGATAGGGCGTGTTGAAGCTCGAGCCCGGCGCAATCAGTACGTGCTGTTGTTCGAGCAACTCCAGCGCGAAGCTCTCATCGTCGAACTCGGGCAGCGCGTCCGTGTTGACACCGACGAACGCATACATCGAGCCCATCGGCGTGACCACGCTTAGATAGGGGCTTGCAGCGACGGCATCGATGACCGCCTGTCGGGAGTCATACAGCCGCCCACCAGGCGAACAGAGCTTTTTCACGCTCTGATATCCGCCCAAAGCGGTCTGCACCGCCCATTGTCCCGGGACGTTGCTACAGAGCCTGAGCGCCGCGAGCAGATCCATCGCGTTGATGAGCTCCGCAGAACGATCGTGTGCACCGCTGAACGCGACCCAACCCACACGGTATCCACAGGCGCGATAGACCTTGGAGAGTCCGCTGAAGGTTGCGCAGAGCGCGCTGGAACACAGCGTCGCCATCGGCACGAACTCAGCATCGTCGTAGACCATCTGGTCGTAGATCTCATCGCTCAGAACAACGAGGTCGTGCTGATCGGCCAAAGTGGCCAGTCTCGTCAAACAGTCCCGGCTGTAGACCGCGCCGGTCGGGTTATTGGGATTGATGACGACGATGGCCCGTGTGTTCGGTGTGATGAGGGCCTCGACCGCGTCCAGATCCGGCATGAAGCCGGCCTTTTCCGGGCACGGGTAATAGACTGCCCGACCTCCGTTCAGCACCGTCGCCGCCGTCCACAGCGGATAGTCGGGGCTCGGTATCAGCACTTCGTCGCCGGGGTTCAATAGTGCCCGCAGCGTCAAATCGATGAGTTCACTGACCCCGTTGCCGATGAAGACATGCTCGGCCGTGATGTCCATGATGCCGCGGTCCTGCTGCTGCATGACGACGGCTTCGCGGGCGGGGAAGATTCCTTTTTGATTGCAGTAGGCCTCACTGCCGCCCAGATTCTCGATTATCGCGAGACGCATTGTCTCGGGCGTTCGAAAGCCAAACAGCCCCGGGTTACCTATATTCAAAGAGAGAATTTCGTAGCCCTGGCGCTCCATCTCGAGCGCGCGTCGTGCAAGCCGCCCACGAATCTCGTAACGGACATCCTTAAGCTGCCGGCTCGGGCTGATGGGTACTGATTTGGTCACGGCTTCAACTCGACGATAGATACGTTAACCCCGACGCAGGCTAGCCCGAAACGCGCAATTAATAAAGCGATAGCGTCAAGATCGCATTTGCAACACCCATCGCCGAACGCTCAGGCCGCCGCGTACTCTTCGACGTTGAGAACCGTTCCGTCGACGGCCGTGATTCGTACCTCGGCGCCGACGGACGGCATCCAATCTGAAGATTGTAGTCTGGCGTTCCAGATTTCAATACCGACGCGAATGCGCAGCGCCGAGTCGCCCTCCCCCGATACCTCAATGATTTTGCCGATCGAGCCGACGAGCGCGTCTTCTGCGGGATGCGGAGCGGAACGGAAGTATCTCGTCAGGCCAGCTGAAATGGATTCGTCGAACAGTTCCCGGATAACGATCGTCATTATCCACAGAACGATGCCTGTAAGTAGAAGCCCGCTTAACAGGTCCATCAATGGGCTCTGCCGGCCGTTGTCATTCCGTCGACCCTGTCCAGACGACGCAGTCGAACGGTTCCAGATCGATCTCCGGTGTCCAACGCCAGACTCGCTCGAGCGTCACGGGTTCCGTATACATCTGCGGATCCGAAGCGGTCATAGAGTAATGGAGACGCTGGCCGTCGGCCGTCATCGTAAACCGCTCCTCCAAGCTGACCTGGTCGGATTGTGGCGTACCGTATGAGTCCAGGTAAGGCGAGTTCACGCGGGTCGTCGTCACAATCAGCGACTCTCCTTCCCAATGGCCAATCGAGTAACCGAGACTCGATGCCGGAATCGACGCGAAGTCCGCGCCCCCGTTCAGGTGGATGGTTCGCTCGACATCGTATTCATAGATACGCAAGACGATTCGTTCACCCTGCTGTTCGATCAGCATCTGTCCGGGGTCGAACATCGTAGCCGGCATCCCCGTTCTACACTCGAGTTCCGGATTGTCGGTGACGGGATCGTATGCCGCGGCTAACTGCCGGCCCAGATCGGTGAGATATCCAGTGTATGTTTCGGTCGGTGGCCGCGGATAGAGACCAGGGACGTTGCTCCAAACCCGAAAGAGTCCGTTTGCGGCTTGCTCCGCAGCAGCGAGTTTGGCCGGATCGACGAATTCAACCTGATCAAGGGCCAGTTGCTTGCTGCTCCAACGCGGCTCTCGTCCGCCGTAAGTAATTTCCTCGCCGCTCGGCAGCAGCAGATGAACGATGCCCATCGAGTTCGGATCACGCTTGGAAGCATAGCCCGCGACTCGAACCTGTGCGCCGATGCGCAGGATGTCTTCGTCGACGCCGGCGCGTCTCATTGAGCGGGGGTTCGGGCCGATCTCCATCTCCCGGATCTGCTCCGCGCCCGTGTCGGTGGTTATACGCATGCGGAATCGGATGTGAGGATTACGCCAGAAAACTTCGGTCACTTCGCCCGCGAATTCCAGGAGCTGCGATCGGTCGTACAGGATTGCGCCGTCGGGCGGGCCATGATGCGCCGCAACTTGGAGCGGAACGCTGCAGATTAACGCGACTGCCGCGGGTAATTTGTTCTTCATGGCGGCGTGTTCCTCCCCCTGTGTTCGTGTGCTATCGCCGATTCTATCGGTAACGGTGTTAGACCACTACTGCTCGAGCTCAAGATAACGCCTGGCGACGTCGAGGTCGCAACTATAGGGGATTAGGTCGAAGTCCGGCGCGTAATGCCACTCGAATTCGCCTGCGACGGGTTCGACAAAGTAATCCGGATCCTCCAGCACATAGCTGACCCGTAGCCGCGACCCGTCAGGGGTCGGCTCATAACGTTCTGTCAGATGCTTGTCGGGACCGGACGGAATTCTTAGGCCGTTACCGCGCCGATGTTCCGAGAACAACGTCGTCTCGACGATCAGCACGGGCCCTTCCCAGTGCCCGATTGAGTGTCCGCGTAAGTTTCGCTCGCCATCAGCGGGGTGACCGCGGCCGTCGGTGAATACAACCCGTGATTCGCGGTCGCTCTCGCTGCTGATGACGACCCTGTCATCGCGAATGTCGATGTCGTTGACGTGGGACATGCCAAGCCGCAACGGTAACGGATGCGGCGTGCACTGAATGCTGGGGTTATCGATCTCGCGATAACTGTCGATGGCCCGCGCGCCGGCTTCGTTCACACGTGCCGCGGTGATGTCGAAGAACTCCGGAATAGTCTGTGTCGGCAGCCAGCGCCCGGCGATACCGGTTGCGCGTTCGTCCGCCGTTTGCTGTTTGCGTTCTCCCAGATCCCACGACGCGAGTATCGTGCCGTCCTGCTTCTGCAACGAGATCAGATTCGAGTAATTCAATCGTGAATTTCGGGCCGGGTGAACGCGAGCGGTAATGCGATCGCCCGGGTGCAGTGAATCCGCCGTCCACCCCGCGCGGATCAGGTCGTTGGTCCAGTCCGATTCTATCTGCCACTCCACCGGTTGACCGTCAGCCTCGATCGAGGTCAGATAGATGTAGACATGCGGATTATTCCAGTCGAACCGCGCGATGGTGCCCTGGATCTGCACGACACGCTCGCCGTCGAATGCGATCGGACTGTGATGAGCAGAACCCACGGGTACGACGGCGAGCCAAGCTGAAACGGCGAGCCAGTGGCGGGCGGCTGACATTGTCTCCCTCCCTCGTGATCGATTCCGGATAACGAAATTATACGGGTTCTGGACAAATCGTTCGTCGTGAGCCGGCGCCGTCGGCCGTGTTGTACATCCTAACGCGTTGACATGCTTGGAGCGGCAATGGGAGACTTCTCCGCTAGCAAAGTTGGAGATTCAATGTCTAGACGAAGATTCCTGAAGACCGCCGCTTGGCTTGGCGCCGGCGCGCTAACGGGTTGCTGGACTGCATCGACGGCGCAGGACACCGCACCGTCTACGTGGCCCGATGAGCCGATCCAGATTCTGATGGGTGGCTATGGGCCGCCCACGACGAGTTTCAGCCTGGCACTGAAGCGTGTCGGTGATCGGCTCACGGCCAGGTTCGGCGATGCGGTAGACGTTAGATATGTCTACAACATCATGGATCTTGGCTACCGTGGGTTAGAAATTCTGACCCTGGTCGAAAATGGCGTACTCACACTCGGCTATCAATCGAGTAGCTATATGACGAATCGCGTCCCCGAGCTCGGCCTGGCGGATACGCCATTTTTGTTCACCACGACCGAGACCGCTCGTGCTGCCATTGACGGAGACTTTGGACGGCGGCTCGCTGACAGTATCGAGGCACAGATGAACTATCGGGTTCTCGGTTATTTCGAGAACGGTTTCCGCCATATCTCCAATCGTGTTCGCCCGATTAAAACGCCGGCTGATCTGGTCGGACTGAAGATACGAGTACTGCCGAGCGACGTTCACGCGCGTACGTTCGAGTTGCTTGGCGCCGATCCACAGATAATGGATCTATCGGAGGCAATCGCGGGCGTTCAAGCGGGTACGCTCGACGCGCAGGAGAATCCGTTTGCGAATACCGTGACCTACGGCGTCCATGAGTATCATCGCTTCCATACCGAAACGAATCACTTCTACCTGTCACGACCGATCTTCCTGCACCGGCCGACATTCGACTCGTGGCCGGATGAGTTGCAGACCGAGATGCGGGCCGCTATCGAGGATGCCGTGGCGTTTCAGCGTGAGCTGCATGAGCAGGAGGAAATAGACGCTGCCGCTGCGGTCCGGGCAGCTGGCGGAGAAATACTGCAGCTTAGCTCGGCTCAGCTTGCAGAGTTCGAGGCCGCCGTCGCGCCGGTGTACGCCGAAGCACAGGCGCGATACAGCTCTGAATTGCTGCAACTAGTCGGACTCTAAATCGTCGCGCGTACGCTCCGCTCGCTCGTTCGCGAGAAGACGTTGCTTGCGCTCGAGCCCCCAACGATAGCCGCCGAGTTTGCCGTCGGTGCGAACGACACGGTGACAGGGTATCGCCACGGCTAGTTTGTTCGCGGCGCAGGCGCTGGCAACGGCGCGGTGTGCCAGGGGTTGCCCAATCGCGGCCGCCACTTCACTGTAACTCGCTGTCCGGCCCGCGGGGATCGACTGCAGGGCCTTCCAGACGCGGCGCTGAAAGACCGTACCCTGAACGTCCAGCGGCAGCTTGAGGGCGTGCCCGGGAGTGTCGATGAAACGCGTCAACTGCGCCACCCACTCTCGAAGCCGATCGTCGTTTGTTTCGAGTTTCGCGGCCGGGAAGCGCTGCGTCAGGCTTGCGCGGAGAGTGTCTTCGTCGGCGCCGAACTCGATACAGCACACGCCTTGCTCGGTGGCAGCAACCAGGAGTGGTCCTAACATCGAGGGCACGACGGTAAAAGTTATGATCAGGTTCTTACCACCGGCTCGATATTGTCCAGGTGTCATTCCCAGCGTGCGTTTTGCATTTTCGTAGACTCGGCTGCCCGAGCCGTAGCCCGCCGCGTAGATGGCGTCGGTAACTGGCAGGCCGGCGGTCAGCCCGTCTTGCAACCGAGCGACGCGTTTTCCGGCTGCGTACTCACGCGGCGTTACGCCGGTCAGCCGCTTGAACTCGCGATGCAGGTGCGATGGGCTCAAACCGACGGTTGCGGCCAACTCGTTCAAGGTTGGCGGCTGATCTGCCGTGTCGATTGCCTCACAGGCCCGATGGATTGCTCGAACACGTGGGTCTTCGACGCTGAGGCGAGTTGGGCGGCAGCGCAGGCACTCTCGGTAGCCCGCGTCTTCTGCGTCCGTCGAGGATGCGAAGAAGATCGTGTTTTCGCGCTTGGATTGCCGTGACGGGCATGACGGGCGGCAGAATACGCCCGTGGTTCGGACCGCGTAAACAAATGTGCCGTCGAGCACATCGTCCCGGAGGCGTACGGCCTCCCAACGCTGCTCGTCGCTTATGGGGTTTGCCGATAGTTCGTTCATGGCGGAAGTATGCCGTGGTCCGGCGGCGGCAGGCTATCCGGCGCTTGCTTTCAAATTCCACTCTGAACGCCTGCCTGTTCTACGGCAGACGTTCAGAGCGATGACGATGCTGATCGGCCGCAGGCGCTATTCCGGAATCTGTGCTTCGATGGTGATCTTCAGATCGACAGCCATGAAGAACCCGGCGTCTTTGTCGTAGTCCACGCCGAAGTCTTCACGATCGATCGTTGCCGAGGCATCGGCGCCGCAGACCTCTCGGCCGTGCCTGAAGTGAGGCTGACACCGGAAGCGTTCAACTGCGAGAGTGACCGGTTGGGTCACGCCATGCATGGTTAACGTCCCTTCGATTGCTGTCGGCGAGCCGTTCTCGAAGTTAACGAGTTGACCCACGTAGACCGCGTTCGGGAATTTCTCAACGTCGAGCATATCGGAGGTCATGGCATGTTCGTTCATGCCTTCGTGACCGAAGTTAATCGACGACATATCCATCGTGACGTCTACGGTTCCCGTTTCAGCTTCCTTGTCAAAAACGACGGTGCCCGAAGATCTCTCGATCTTGCCGCGCCAGATCGAGAGACCACCCTGATGATCGGCCTCGAATGCCGGGTAGGTATGGCCCGGGTCGATGTTATACGTGACCGGTTCTGCGGTTACGCTCGTCGCGAGCGCGCCGCATGCGATCGCCAGTGAGATACGCCAAGTCATTGCCTGTTTCATTCTTCTTTGCTCCCGTCGGTTAGCTATCAGCAAGTCAAATCTTCGGTGGAGTTTACCCAGATTGGGCGGAAATCTCTCCTCCCTTGTGCGACCGGGCGAAGTCAGCCGGAGATCGCGCAATTCCAGGTCTCGATGCGTTCCCCGGGCACCCAGTCCCAGCTCGCGCGGATCGTCACGGATTCTGTAAAATACTCGGGGTCCGTCATCTCGGCCACCCAGCTCAAGCTGCGCTCGTCTTCATTGAGTTGAAATCGTTCGACGATGAG
>Ga0255049_10000267_pt1 | contig 32360 bp, 32 predicted proteins | sample JV7_2_3_MG_FD_183615 | JGI IMG/M metagenome (GOLD analysis project Ga0255049, IMG submission 183615) | Seawater microbial communities from Jervis Inlet, British Columbia, Canada - JV7_2_3 | ecosystem: Environmental > Aquatic > Marine > Inlet | place: Canada: British Columbia | collected 2016-10-06 | reverse complement strand
CAATACGGCTCTGCCCAGATGTATTTCACGGGTTCCAAGGCGCACAACATCAGGTTGCGGCAGATGGCGATCGACCGGGGTTGGGTGCTCAACGAGTACGCCCTGGCAGAGGCCGACACCGAGCGAGTCATTGCCTCTGCCACCGAGGAAGACGTGTACAAGGCATTTGGCCTCCCCTGGATCGCCCCGGAGATGCGCGAGGACTCCGGGGAGATCGAAGCGGCGCTCGGCGGGGAATTGCCGACACTTGTGTCGGAAGAGGATCTCCTCGGAGATCTGCACGTCCATACGTCGCTCAGCGGAGATGGCCGCGCCGGAATCGATGCGATGGTCGCGGCAGCCAAACGACGCGGTTACACCTATCTGGCGATCACCGACCACGCTGAAGACCTCGCTATCAATGGTGCATCGCGCACGCAGATGCTGGAGCAGCGTGCTCGAATCGAAGAGATCCGCAAGAAGAACCGCAAGATGTATTTGCTCCACGGCGCCGAACTGAATATCGGTCGCAACGGCGACGTCGACTACGACCCGGAGTTTCTGGCCGGGTTCGACTGGGGGGTGGCCAGCGTCCACTCCCACTTCGATCTACCAATGGTCGAGCAGACGGAGCGGGTGATTGCCGCGATGCACAACCCGGCCGTAAACATCATCGGTCACCTGACCGGCCGCCGTATCGGCAAGCGTCCGGGGATCGACCTCGACATCGATGCGGTTCTGACCGCGGCTGAAGAGACCGGATGTGGTATCGAGATCAACTCTCATCTGGATCGACTCGACGCACCCGCTGAGGTGCTGCGCTTGGCAGCCGACAGAGATGTCGTGTTTGTGATCGACACCGACTCCCACGATGCGAAAGAACTTGCCAACACTCGGTGGGGAGTGCGACTCGCCAGACGCGGATGGGTCGAACGTGATCGAGTCGCCAACACCTGGGAGCGCGATCGATTCATGCAGTGGGCTCGGGCAAAACGGGCGCGCTGAGCGGGGACACCGTCGGTTGTCGGCCAGAGTTTGCACAGTTCGGGCGAGGACCATCGTTGTACGCTTGATCCATGGCGAACCTCACTGATGCCATCGTCGGGGACTGGCTCGATCGATACATCCAAGCGTGGCACACCTATGACGAAACCCAGATCGGGGACCTCTTCACCGAAGATGCCAGCTACTCCTATCACCCTGGTGATGAGCCCGTCGTAGGTCGAGACGCGATCGTGGCGAGTTGGCATGAGGACACCGACCTTCCAGGTACATGGGAGGCCGATTATTCGCCTTGGTTAGTGGAGGGCGATCGCGCCATCGCCACAGGTTGGACTCAATACAACGATGGTCAGAGATACTGGAACATGTTTCAGCTCATCTTCCGTGACGGGAGGTGTAGCTCGTTCATCGAGTGGTACATGACCCCACGCGAGGAGGATTGAGATGGAAGCACCTGAGGACCGCATAGCCCTGTTCCTCGATTTCGAGAACCTCGCCATCGGGGCTCGAGAGGATCTAGGAGGGCTCCAGTTCGATCTGCGGCCGGTTGCCGATGCTCTCGCAGAGCGCGGCCGTGTAGTGGTGCGTCGCGCATATGGGGACTGGAACCTCTTTGCAGACTTTCGTGGGATGTTGTCCGAGCATCACGTCGAGATGATCGAGATTCCGCAGCGGATCCACGGACCGCGCAAGAACGCCGCCGACATCAAGATGGCGGTCGATGCGATCGAGTTGTCCTTCGAGCGCGAGTACATCACCACGTTTGTCATCGCAACCGGCGACAGCGACTTCACACCGTTGGTGCACAAGCTGCGTGAGCTCAACAAGCGGGTAGTCGGCATCGGCTTGCGGGACAGCACGTCCAAGCTGCTTCCGGCCGCCTGTGACGAGTTTCTGTTTTACGACTCGCTCGATGGTGTCGAGGCCCCGCAGAAACGGCGGCGTCGCAAGGCGGCAGATGTCGATGTCGAGATAGAGCACATACCCGACCGGGACCATGCCTCACTCGAGCAACTCGTGACCCAGACCCTCTCCGGCCTGCAGCGATCCGGCGACGGGGTCGTTCTGGCCTCTCGTCTGAAGCGCGCCATCATCCGCAAAGACCCGACGTTCAGCGAGGCCGACTACGGCTTCCGTGCGTTTGGCGAGTTGCTGCGCAACCTTGCTTCGAAGGGAACCGTGGAACTGACTGAGGGTCCGGCCCGAGGTGATCCCGAGGTGACCTTCAAGCAGCGTGGTGGGCACGAAGAGACCGGGTTCGATCTGCTGCTGAAGGTGGTTGCCGCCGCCAAGGGGTCCACCATTCCGCTTTCTGGGATAAAGGATGCGATTCGCAAGGTCGATCCCGGATTCAGCGAGAAGGACTACGGCTATCGCGGCTTTCTCCAGTTCTCTCGAGCGGCGGAAACAAGAGGAGTGATCACCATGGAGTGGTCCGACGATGCCGAGGATTACCTCGTCGGTGTCGGTGACTGAGCGTTCAGCCGCCATGGTTCAAGGGGTTGCCTTGGTTAGAGGGGTTGCCGCGTCCTTTTCATCGGCGGTGACAGGCTCGCCGCCCGATCCTCCGTTGGCGGCCGATCTCGCCGCATCGCAGCATGCGTCCTACGTGGCGGCTCTCGCCGACGGGGGATACGTCACTGTCGAGATAGAACCCGATGAGGCTTATCCGGACTGCTGCTTTATCGAAGATGCTGCTGTGGTCGTGGGGGAACATGCTCTCGTAGCCAGGTCGGGGCATCCGTCGCGGCGCGGCGAGGTGGATGAGGTTGCGACGGTCTTGGGTGAATACGTCCGGCTGCATCACGCCGAAATCCCCGCCACCATCGACGGGGGTGACGTGATGATTGTCGGGTCTCGGGTATTCGTGGGGTTGAGCCAACGGACCAATGCCGCTGGGGCCGCGGCGATAGCGGCGATAGCCGAACCACAAGCGATGACGGTGAACGTTGTTCCGGTCGGGTCGGTGCTCCACCTCAAGTCGGGTCTCTCGGCGTTGGATGATTCGACGGTTCTATGGCATCGGCGTGCATGCGAGCGGGACGAACTGACCGGCCTCCGGGTGATTGAGATCGAAGAGCACGATCCAGAGGCTGCCAATGTGGTGCGCCTCGCCGATGGTCGCATCTTGGTGACCGAGCATCACGAGAGGACCCGCGCCGTGGTCGAGGCTCTCGGATTCGAGACCCTCGCTGTGGATGTCTCGGAGCTCGCCAGGGCGGATGGGGGCCTCACCTGCATGTCGATCAGGCTCAGGTAGAGGTATGGCCCCGGGTCGTCGTATTCTCAGACCATGACTGAACAGCCGATCGCCGAAGAACCGAACACAGACCAGGGCACCGAGCTCGTCGAAGACGAGGGCGCCCAAGCCGCTTCATTTATCCAGGCGCCGAAACTGATGCGCATCGCATCGATGACGAGGGCGCTGCTCGATGAGATTCGGCAATCCCCGCTGGATGAAGCCGGTCGAGCGCGGCTTATCGAGATCCATGCTCGATCGTTGCAGGAGATGCAGGAGGTGCTGAGCGAGGATCTACAGGAGGAGCTGAACGAGATGTTCCTCCCGGTCTCGAGCGACACCGCCACCGAATCCGAGCTGCGTCTGGTCCAGGCACAACTTGTCGGCTGGCTCGAAGGCCTATTCGCCGGAATCCAAGCGTCGCTGTGGAGTCAGCAGGCATCGGCTGCCAACCAACTCCAGGAGATGCAGATGAAGGCTATCGAGGCACAGAGCCGACCCACCGAACGCCCGGGCCAGTACCTCTAGCGGTTAGACCCCGGTCACGGTGATCGAGTTGATCACCGGCTCTTCCTTTGGATGATCCTGATGGTCGGTGTCGAGAGCGGCGATGGCGTCGACGACTTCGATTCCGTCTGTAACTCTTCCGAAGATCGTGTAGCTGTGGGGCAACCCGTAGTCCTTGTGCATGATGAAGAACTGACTGCCGTTGGTGTTGGGTCCCGAATTGGCCATGGCCATGGTGCCCCGCTCGTAGGAGCCCGAGCCCTCGAGCTCATCCCGAAATTTGTATCCGGCGCCGCCGCGACCGGTCCCGGTGGGGTCGCCACCCTGGATCATGAAGCCCGGGATGACCCTGTGGAAGATCACGCCGTCATAGAACCCTTTGCCTGCCAGGAACAGGAAGCTGTTTACCGCCAGCGGTGCATCTGCGGGGAGGAATTCGACTGTGATGTCGCCGAGAGTGGTGTGCAGGGTGGCGCCGTAAGCACCATCTAGGTCGATCGTGAGATCGGGGGCGGAATCGAACTGCATGAGCGGGATGGCCTTTCAGGTGGGACGGGCAGGGAGGGTAGCCCCGCGGGTGTTGCTGCTCGGTAATCCGCCGAATCACATCAGTGTCACCGAGTTTCTAAATGACAAAATCGTCTTACGTGCTTCGCGGCGCGTAAGACGCCCCGGAGTGGCGCAGGTTCAGGCGAATCGGGCCCCATCGATCTCGTACAAGACTTCGGCCCCCGCCGTTGCCGAAGCCAGGAGACCCGGAACGGTGGACAGAATGTGCTCCGCGTAGAACGAGGCAGTGGCGATTCGATCGGCGAGGAACTCCTCGCTGTAGCCCTCAACGCCCTCTGCTGCTGCCCGCGCTCCCTTAGCCAGCACCCACCCACCGAGTGTGTCACCCATCATCTTGAGGAACGGCGTGGCCCCGGCGAGCACGTTGTTGTACTCACCCGCCAGCAGCCACCCGCCGAACGTCATGGCCGCGCTACCGACCGCCTCTGTTGCAAGAGTCAGGCGCTCGCCGATCGGTTTGAGGTCGCCCTCGAGCGACCCGGCGTCTGTCGCCACGGCCTCCAGGAGTCGCTGGAACACAGCACCGCCCTCCATGGGCAGGCGACGAAGCACCAGGTCCATCGCCTGGATCCCGTTTGTGCCTTCGTAGATCGGTGCGATCCGGGAGTCCCGCCACCACTGGGCCGCTCCGGTCTCCTCCACGTAGCCGGCTCCACCGTGGATCTGGATACTCAATGAAGTCATCTCGACACCCAGGTCGCTGGCCCATGCCTTGCCGAGCGGGGTAATGATGGAGGCGAGAGCCTCGTTCCTCTCGCGGACCTGTTCGTCGTCGCTGTAGCGCGCCAAGTCCATCGCCAACGCGCCGCTATAGAGCAGGCCGCGCATTGCTTCGATGTTGGCCCGCATGGTCATGAGCATCCGCCGCACGTCGGCGTGATTGATGATGGCGACGGCTTCGTGGCTCTCGCCGTCGACTGCACGTCCTTGGATGCGGTCATGGGCGTACTCAGCTGCCTGTTGGTAGGCACGCTCGGAAAGTGAGAGTCCTTCGATCCCAACCGAAAGACGCGCCTCGTTCATCATGGTGAACATGTAGTGCAAGCCCTGGTGCTCTTCGCCGATGAGGTAGCCGACGGCCCCTTCTCCCTTGTCCCCGAAGGAGAGCACGCAGGTCGGGCTCGAATGAATGCCGATCTTCTCCTCGATCGATACGCAGGTCAGGTCGTTGCGCTCGCCGAGCGACCCATCGGCATTGACCAGGAACTTCGGGACGATAAAGCACGAGATCCCTTTGGTTCCTGGAGGGGAGTCCGGAGTCCTGGCGAGGACGATGTGGATCGTGTTCTCGGTGAGGTCGTGCTCACCCCAGGTGATAAAGATCTTGGTTCCTGTCAGCCGGTAGCTGCCGTCGGAGGCGGGAACCGCCTTGGTGCTGAGCGCCCCCACATCGGACCCAGCTTGGGACTCGGTAAGGACCATCGTCCCGCTCCACTCGCCGGTCACCAACTTGTCGAGGTAGGCGGCCTGCTGTTCATCGGAAGCGTGCTGGGCGAGCATGTCTACTGCGCCATAGGTCAGCATGGGGAGCAGAGAGAACCCGAGATCCGACGACTTGACCATCTCCTGAATGGCTATTGCGATCGTCCATGGGAGTCCACCGCCGCCGATTTCCTCGGGGAATCCGGCTGCGGGCCATCCAGATTCGACCAACTGGCGGTATGCCTCTTTGTAACCGGGTGGCGTGGTCACCGTTCCGTCGGGGTTGTGGACGCTCCCAACGGTGTCGCCGACGCGAGCGAGGGGGGAGATGACCTCTGTGGAAAAACGACCGGCTTCGTCGAGAACGCCGGCGAGAAGCTCTTGATCGATGTGGGCGAACCGCTCCATGGTTGTGAGCTCGTCGAGCCCAACGATGTGTTCCATCGTGAACCGCATGTCGGTGGCTGGTGCTCGGTATTCAGTCATGACCTGAGCGTAGGACGCATATCGATCTTGAGTACCCGCCGTTGGTCCCTTTGGGTTTGCGGCCTCGGTGCAGGTGAATGGCCTCGCCACCCCGAGTCAGGCGACGGTCAAGCGGGGCAGGAAGTACTGGACCAGCGGCCCGATCCCGAAGGCGAAAAGCACGGTCCCCACTCCAACGGTGCCACCGAGGAGCCAGCCGCCGATAAGCACGATCAGTTCGATGCCGGTTCGGACTGCCCCGATCGGCAGGCCCCAACGTGCGATACCGGTCATCAATCCATCCCGGGGTCCCGGTCCTAGTCCGGCCCCGATGTAGTACCCGGAGGCGATGCCGACCATGACGAGTCCGCCTATGAGATAGGTCCATTGCACGGCCAGAAGACTCGGTGTGGCGAGCCACAGCAGGGTCAGATCGATCACGATGCCGATGAGCACCACATTGAGTGCGGTCCCCAGCCCGAATCTCTCTTGCAGCGGGAACCACAGGACGAGGACCATGAGGCCCGTGATAATCCCCACCGTCCCGATCGGGATCGGGGTGTGGAACGAGATGCCTTGATGGAGTACTTCCCACGGGCCCAGCCCAAGGTCGGCGGCCACCATTAGTGCCAGGCCCCACCCGTAGAGCAGGAGACCAAAGAGCAGCCGGGGTAGACGGCGGCCGAGGTCGGGAGGGAGAGGAAGCATGAGCGCCGCAGCCTAGAAGTCGGGAGTGGGGAGTCAGGAGTCTCTTACTGATGACTGATGACTGATGACTGATGACCGGCTTAGTCTCCTCTTGTGCGAGATCCACTCGAACAGAAGGTCATCGACCACCTTGAATCCCTCGGTGCCGACTTCGAGGTCATTGAAATCGATCCGGAGTTTGCCGACACCACCGCTTTCTGCGAGAAGTACGGGTATTCGCTGGAAGAGTCGGCGAACGCGATCCTGATCGCGTCGAAACGACCCGTTGGCAAGTTCTGCCTGTGCCTCGCCCTTGCCACGACTCGGCTCGACGTAAACCACCGCGTCAGATCGCTGCTGGGAGTACGGAAGCTGTCCTTTGCCCAAGGCGAGCAGACGGTGACGGTCACCGGTATGGAGATCGGTGGAGTGACGCCGTTCGGCCTGACTTCTCCGCCGACGGTCTACGTCGACTCAGCTGTCGTGGCACTCGACCGGATCATCGTCGGTGGTGGCACCCGAGCGATGAAGGTGAGGCTTGACCCGGAAGTGTTCGGCCGGATGGCCGAAGCCGAGGTGGTCATCGATCTCGCCTCATAGATCACGGGTTTTGACGGCCGACCTTTCCACCGTCGCGCACAATCGCTTCCACCTCGGCCACCTCGTCGGCTGTAGCCTCGTGCCGTGACCGCAACCACACCACGTCCGGGGATGCCGCCTTGGATCTATCGCCTCTTGGCCGTGATCGTCGGAACGATCGTCGGGCTCTGGGCCATCTACAACGTCACCCAACGGTTGCGGAGCCTTCTCGTCATCCTCTTGATCAGCCTCTTCCTGTCGATCGCGCTCGAACCTGGTGTGAATTTTCTCCACTCCAGAGGTTGGCGTCGCGGCTGGGCGACAGGGTTGATGTTCCTCGTCGTCCTTGTTGCAGCGAGCCTGTTCGTTGGGCTCATGGTGCCGTTGGTGATCGATCAGACGGTTCGCTTTATCGAAGAGGTGCCGGGCTATATCGAGGACATAGCCGTGTTCGCCGAGCGGTTTGGTGTCGAACTTTCTCCGGAGCGCGCCACTGAGGCTCTGACCAATTTCGACACCAATCTGCAGGGAATCGCCGCCGATGTCGCCGGGAGCGTGTTTGGCGTGGGTCAGGCGCTGCTCAACACCGTATTCCAGTTACTGACGATCGGGTTGTTTACGTTTTACATGACAGCTGAAGGCCCGAAATTCCGGCGCACCGTGTGTTCCGTGCTCCCTCCCGAGCGTCAGCGCGAGGTACTGCGGGCCTGGGAAATAGCGATCGACAAGACAGGCGGTTACTTCTACTCCCGAGCCCTGCTGAGCGGCTTCTCTGCTGCGATTGGATGGGCGGCGTTTTCGATCATCGGCGTCCCGTTTGCACTCGCCTTGGGTTTGTGGATGGGTCTGCTTTCTCAATTCGTCCCGGTGGTCGGCACGTACATCGGGGGGGCCCTTCCGCTTCTGATCGCGCTGCTGGAGAGCCCAACCCGGGCGATCGCAGTCGTTATCTACGTGGTCATCTACCAGCAGATCGAGAATTACCTCCTGGCACCGAAGATCACTGAGAAGACGATGGCTCTGCATCCTGCTGTTTCGTTCGGATCCGCGATCGCCGGAGCGACTCTGTTGGGAGTACCGGGCGCGCTCATGGCTCTGCCGACAGCGGCGACGGTGCAGGCATTCGTGTCGACATACCTGGAGCGCCACGACGTGGTGGCGTCGCATCTGACTGATGCAGCTGAAGACGATTCGGATCCAGACGCGGTACCCGAAGAGGACTAGGCCGGAACGCTCTCCGTCGCTGGGAGGGTGAGTTCGAAAACGCTAGAACCGTCGTGCAGATAGACGAGGTCGCCGCCCATGAGGCGCGCCAGGCTTCGACTCACAGGAAGACCCAGACCCAGCGAACCCGGGAGGGCAGCATCGAGTGTCGAGCGTTGGTATGGCTCGAAAACGGACTCCCTTTCCGATCGGGGGATCCCTATACCGTTGTCGCGCACGCGTATGTAGGTGGTGTCGTCCGCCGTTTCGGCCTCGACCGAGACCCGGCTGCCGCCATATCGCTCAGCATTTGAAAATAGATTGCGCAGGATCTGGCGGACCCGGAGAGGATCGGCCCAAGCGGTGACGCGTTCGGCGATGACGACCTCAGGTGCGCCGGGTTCGATGGACAGGATATGTCCGATTTCGGCCTCGATGTCGACCGACTCGGGTCTGACCAGGAGCGTCCCGGCGTCGGAGCGAGCTGCCACCAGCAGGTCTTCGACGATGTTGGAGAGCTCTCGGCTCTGGTCGGCGATCATGGAAACAAAGTCGGCGGTTTCTTCGTAGGAGAACGAAGCGTGGTTGTCGCGCAGCTCGCTTGACATTCCGACGATGACTGTGATCGGCGTGCGGAGTTCGTGGGACACCGCGGCAATGAGCTCGTCCTTCGTTTCCACGAGGGCTCCGAGTTTCTGTTCGGCTTCCTTGACCATGGCGATGTCTTGAATCGCTACGACGACGCTGGAGAGGTCGAGCGACCCGTCGTGACGTCGCCCTGTCGCCCACGAGAGGGCTAGGTCCGTGGTTCCACCGTCTGCGGTTGCCCCCACGATCTCCACCGTGAATTCGTCACGGTCCTCCCAGATTGCTACGAATTGGGCTACAAATCCTGAGGAGAAGGCTGCCTGTGTGGTCTCAGGGACGACAACGGTTAGTGCCTCCGTTTTCGACTGGGCTCCAACAAGGGCGATTCCGGCCGGGTTGACGTCGATGAAACGAACGAGCGAGATCAGCCGTGTGACCTCATCGGGATGGTCGTCAAGATGTTGGGCCAGGTCTACGACCCCTGATGCCCGCAGTTGCTCGAGTCGTCGCCCGGCCCTAGAGAAGTCCTCTTCCCAGATGCCGATAGGTGCTCGGTCGAAGACGTTCTTGAATCGTTCCGCATGAAGCCGGGAGGTCTCGACGGCTTCCTGACGCTGGGTTGCGTCTTCGATGGAGCCTTCGTGGTAGAGGATGGTCCCTTTGTCATCGCAGACCGTTTGGATGAATCCCCGAACCCAGAGGGCGGTTCCGTGGCGTCGCAGCATGCGGTGGGCGAAGCGCCGCGGCTCCCGGCTTTCCTTGAGCGAGTCGACGAGGGCCTCCCAGTCGTTTCGATCCTCGTGCAGTTTCGCTACGTGAAGCCCGATCAGTTCCTGCGGCTCGTCGTACCCGAGCATTGTGGCCAACGCAGGATTGGCATCGATGAGCTTCCCTTCGGGAGTGCTCCGAAAGAGCCCTACCGGAATACCGCGGAATAGATCGATTCGTGCCTGCTCGCTTTGGGTGAGCGCAGCGGTGGTGATGCGGACGACCGCGATTCCGGCGCCCGCACAAGTCGTGGAGATGACGAGATTTGAAATCGAGTCGACGACGGTGGCATAGCCCACCAGTGGCCACACCAGTTGGCTCACCATGAGAACCCCCATCGAAGCGATAAACCGGGGTTGCTTGTGGTCGGGAAGAAGAAGCGCCCCGATCATCATCAGAACCGCCAACGCTGCCCAGAGGCCGCCGCGAACGATCGATGGTGCGATCGAGGTTGCCGAGAGCACTGCCAGCGCTGCGGTGAGGATGAGGAGTTCGATGTCGGTGGCCCCGGTGCGGATGCTGTACAGACCGGACAGCCCGATCGCGACGCCGAGGGCTCCGGCGAGCAGGAACGCGGGATAGCGGGTTGCGCCGTAGAGAGCGAAATAGCCGATGGCGACCGCGAATCCAGCGACAGCTCCCAAACGCAGCGCAAAGCGATTCAGCTCGCGCCAAACCGACTCGATCGTCGAGTCTCGCGACTCGACGATCCTCCCATTCACAGAAGTACGTGTGGTGACCATTCCCACTGACATTTTCGGCAAATATCGGTGCCGGCTGAAGGTCGGGCTGCCGATGAGGCATTCAGGCGGCGATGGTCACCGGTCGGCAAACCTTGCACGGGCGGTAGCCGTGCTCGCGGGCGTCGGATTCCGAGCGAAACTCCACCCGGTGCTCAGCCATGGTCCTTACCGCTGGGCCGCAGCTGGGGTTGCAGAAGATCTTGGTGGTGTCCGATCCGGTAAAGCGGATGCCCCGATCGGCAAGGGATTCGTAGGTATTGAGGTCGAGACCCTCGGCCTCGAGCAGGACCCGCTTGTTGCTTGGGTCGCCGAGTGAGTAGTTGCCCAGCTTTCCGTCGGATCGTACGACCCGATGGCAGGGGACAACTACCGGGATCGGATTCTTCGCCAGAGCTGATCCGACGGCGCGCACCGCTCCCGGCTTGCCGATTTCTTTGGCGATCCAACCGTAAGGTCGAACCTCTCCGGTTGGGATTTCAGCGGTCTTTTCGAGCACGGCCTGTTGGAAGGCGGTAAGGCCGCCGAAATCGAGCGGAAGTCGACCCGGCTTGCCCGTCGCAATTGCGTTGTCGAGGTGGCGCTCGATCTGTCGAGGCATATGTGCGACGGGGAGTGCAGGGCGCCCATGGAGATTCGCAAAGGTCTCCTCGAAATCCTGTGGAGAATCTGCGAGCTCGACGGCCGAGACCCCGCGCCCGGTGAATGCGACGTACAGCGTGCCGACGGGGCTTGGCCTGGTGACGTACCCATCGGCGGCTCCCGACGCCGCGATGGCTGCATTAACGGCGAGTTCCGGTGCGATAGTCGACAGCCTCTCTAGATCAGCGATCAGTCGGTCGGTCATCAGATTGCCTCCTCGGGGTAGGCCAGACGCAGTCGGGCAAGTCCACGGTGTATGTCGGCCTTGACCGTTCCGATCGGGCGGTCGAGGGCGACGGACACGTCTTCATAGGTCAGGTCGAGCACGTGCCGCATCACGACAGCGGCCCGTTGCGGGAAGGGGAGATCGAGCAAAGCCTTTTGGAGGGTCACTTCGATCTGGGACAGAGCCTGCTCTTCGATATCGGCGCCCGTCCCGGCGACGTCGAATCCCTCCAACGATGACTGTGGCTTGCGAGCGCGAGAGCGCAGGCGGTTCCGGCACAGATTGGCTGCGATGGTCCATGTCCATCCGCGCACCTTCAAGGCCTTGATCCGGGCGGTCGAGTAGCCCTGGAGGGCTGCGTATGCCCTGGCGTAGGTCTCCTGCATGATGTCCTCGGCGTCTCCCCGGTCGCCGAGCATGCGTAGTGATCCGCTGAAGATGCCGTCGGCCGTCGCCCGGACGTAGCCGGGGAATGCCCGATCCAGGTCGGTCGCCAGGTCGCCTGCGATCGTCGCGAGGTCAGGTTTCGTCATTGTTGAACCCATCGTTACTAGAACCCCGGACCGGGCGTCGTAGTTGCAGTTTTAGTACCGTCGGGGAAATGAGTGGTGGTTGTTGCGACACGAGTGGTTACCGCGGGGCCTTCAATCGCAAACTGGCCAAGCGCAACGTCCGATCGTTTCTCCGCAAGGGTCTCGATTCAACGGCGGGGCCGATGGTCGATGCGCTGCGATCGAAGGGCATAGACGACGCGTCGGTGCTCGAGATCGGAGCCGGCTCCGGAGCAGCGCTTGTAAGTCTCCTCGAAGCCGGGGCTGGGTCGGCTACCGCCTTCGAGATTTCGGCGGCTTACGAGGCCGAGGCACGGGCGCTTTTTGACGCTCGAGGGATCACCGCCCCGGTTGCCTGGCACACCGGCGACTTCGTGGCCGACGTCGACAAAGCGACTAGTAGTGACGTCGTGTTGCTCAACCGCGTCGTCTGCTGCTATCCAGACATGGAGGACTTGGTAGATGCCGCCGGTGGCAAGACCGTCCGTCTACTGGCAATGTCGTATCCGCGAAATCGCTGGCCCGTCCGCCTCTTTATGCGCGTCATGAACGGGTGGTTGAGGTTTCGCAAGAACAACTTCAGGGTCTTTTTGCACGACCCCGACTCTGTAGCGGCCCGGGCGACTTCATGGGGTCTGAAAGAGGTCGCGGCGGGGATGACGACGACCTGGCATTGGAAGGTGTGGGAGAGGGAAGTCAGCTAGCGGGAGTGGGGATCTAGATGAACGAGCCAAGTTTTGGAGCCATAGGGGTCGTCGTATCGGATATGGACCGGACGCTCGCCTTCTATGGATTGCTGGGACTCGAGTTCAGCGGAGAGGTCGATGGGGGCCACGTAGAGGCGACCCTTCCTGGCGGAATACGGCTGATGTTCGACACTGAGGAGATCATGAGGAGCTTTGACTCCTCATTCGAATCACCGCCGTCTCCGGGACGAATCAGCCTGGCGTTCGAATGTGAATCCCCGCGAGCGGTCGACGCGGCTTTTGCGGCGATCACGGCTGCCGGGAACACGGCTCATCTAGAGCCGTTTGATGCCTTCTGGGGCCAGCGGTACGCCACCGTGATCGATCCCGACGGAAACCACATAGACCTATTCGCGGCTTTGTAGCGATTGGCAATTGGCGATTGGCCGAAACCCCATCTGAGGTTGAGTGGTGGGGTGCCCCCACCTGACACTGAGTACTGAGTACCGACTACTGGCTGCTGGCCGGCTCCAGCACGACCACCGGGATCCTGCGATTTGCTGTCTTCTCGTATTCGGCGAAATTGGGGCGATCCTGCTTCTGCTTGGTCCAGATGCGGTTGTGCTCGTCGCCTTCGGCGATGCGGGCGGTGACGGGAACCGTCTCGGCCCCGACCTCGATGCTGGTGGAGGGGTTGGCGAGCAGGTTGTGATACCAGCCGGGGTTGTCGGTTGCGCCGGCTTTCGACGCAAAGACTGCATATCCACCGTCTACCGCTTGGTACGCAAGTGGATTGACCCGCTCTGTTCCTGTCTTGGCTCCGGTGTGATGTAAGAGCAGAAGAGTCCAGCCCTCGAAGTTGCCTCCGAGTCGGCCCTCGTTTCCTCTGAACTCTTCGATGATATTGGCGTTCCAGTCGCTCACAGGGGTCCCCTCCTGTATGTGTGCTGGAGGGGTCAACCTCTGACCTGTTGAGCTTGTTCCAAGAGAATGGAGCGAGGAGCGATTGGCGAAAACCACTCCCCCCTAGAGGGGGAGTCAACGGCGGAGCCGTTGGTGGGCGGTGGGGTGCGGATGACTGATGACTGATGACTCATTACGCCCTCCCTCTGTGTTCCAAGTACCCCTGCCACACCAGATATGCCGCGGCGGTTCGGTGCGGTGCCCACTGCGTCGCTACCTGGGCCAATTCGGGCTCGGACGGCCGTTCCGCGGCGCCGACAAGTTCCTGGTACCCAACTCGCAATGCCAGGTCGCCAACCGGAAAGACATCGCGGCGTCCCAGACAGAAGATCAGGTAGCACTCCGCCGTCCAGCGGCCGATGCCTCTCACGGCCATGAGAATCTCGACGACCTCTTCGTCGGCCTGCTCGCTGAGGCGATCGAGCGACAGTCCGTTCAGCTCTGCATGCGCCAGGCCCTTGGCGTACTCGGCCTTCATCCGGGTAAACCCGCAGCGCCGCATGGTCTCGTCGTCGAGAGGCAGGATCGAGGCCGGAGTCACCTCGCCGACGGTTGCTTGCAGCGTCGCGTACATGGCGTCGGCCGCTTCGATCGATACCTGCTGACCCAGGATGAGGTGCACCAGCGGTCCAAAACCAGGTCCCCAAACCTCGATCTGGAGATCGTCGGGATCCAGCGTCTTGAATCGCTCGTCGCGTTTGATGAGATCGGTCGCGTCCCTGCGGATTCGAGTCGCCGTGTTCACCCTGCCTCCGGTGGCGGGGCGAACCAGATGTCGGTGGTCGACTTGATCTGAGACTCGGGCAGTGCAGACAGCACATTTTCCTGCTGCTCGGTGAGGAGTAGTTGGGTGGCTTGCCGGACATCGTCGAGGCTGTTGGAGATGTAGTCGTAGATGAGGGGGTCGAGTCCTTCGACATCGGCTTCGAACTCCGTCAATGCGGCGGCTGCGGCGGGGAAGTAATCGAGCAGCACGTCATGGAGTGGGGCGTATGCGGTACCGGGGTCGAGCGCCCCGAGCCTGTTGGCAGCAGAGTCGAGAACGAGAGTTGCGTCGGCTTGGAGGGTCGCCAGGACCCTTCCTCGGATGACTTCACCAAATGTGGCGGGAACTCGAAAGGCTGGCCGAAAGGAAGCAACGAATCTGCGTATCTCGAATGCCAGGTCGTTCTCGTATCCGTCGAGTCCACCGGGGTCGCATAGATCGCGACCGATCCCTGGGGTCAGTTCCGCGCATGAAGTGGCGGGTAGGGCGACGGCGAGGGCGCCGACGGAAACGTCGATCGAAACCGCCGCCAAGGCCGTCAGGGTGGGATCCTCGGTGGCAATGGCGAGATCGAGACTCTCGCTCGTCAGTAGCAACTCCCCGAGAAAGAGGATGTATCGATCCAACTCTTCGGCCGTCCCGGGCGGTGCCTCGATGCGTTGAGCCTTGTCGAGTTGGATCGCAAAAGTGGCCGGCAGCCTGAGATCGATCAGTCGTTCGTACAACTGTGCCCGGGCGTCGTACGGCTGTTCGAGAATTGTCGACAGGTCGAAGATGGCCTGCTTTATGTCCCAGTTGATTTCGTCGAGTTCCTCGGCGAGCGTCTTTGGCTCGGGTTCGGTCGTCGGGATGCACGCACTTGCGAGGAGGGCGATGACAACGATGGTGATGAGCGGACGGCGCACCATCGGGAGGTTACGGCAACGAAAAGGAGCCGGTCTCCCGGCCCCTATCCGTCACTGATTTGGTGAGTGCTACGAACAGCCCATGCTGGCGCCGCAATTGAGACAGCGGTAGCACGAACCGTTGCGCACTGTGATGTGGCCGCAGGTCTCACATAGTGGGGCATCGCCCATCATCTCTCCCAGTGCCTGCTGGACTGAGGCAGTCTGCAGGTCACTGGTGTCGGCCTTGATGGTGGAGACGGCGACCGTGGCCTTGGCTCCGTTCGTCTGGCCATTGGCGCCGCTGCTTCCGTTGGTGGGCGGCGTTACTCGGGCAGGGTCGGCGACGGCTGGATGGCTGATGGGTGCGGTCACAGGCATCTCATCGCTCAAGTCGAGCTGAATGCCCGCATCTAGGGCGATACCGCTTGGCGGCTCGGGCAGTTCGCCGACATCCTGCGGTGGTACCTGGACCAGATCGGTCCGGCCGAGGTACTCGAGCCCGAGCGCCCGGAATACGTAGTCGACGATCGAGTTGGCCATCTTGATGTTCGGATGACCCTCCACCATGCCGCGCGGCTCGAATGTCTGGAACGTAAACGACTCGACGTACTCCTCCAGCGGTACGCCGTATTGAAGGCCCTTCGACACCGCGATGGCGAAGCAGCCCAGAATGCCGCGCAGCGTTGCCCCTTCCTTGGCGAGGTCGATAAAGACCTCTCCGAGCGTCCCGTCCTCATATTCACCGGTCCGCACGAAGAGCTTGTGACCACCGACCTTTGCTTCCTGGGTAAACCCGCTGCGACGGGTCGGCAACAAGAACCGGGGCCGATTGACACCGTGATAGGCCGCAGTCGGACTCATACCCGGTGCGAAGACGCCGGTCATCATCCGTGCCTCATGGTCGAGGGCTGCGGTCAGTTCCTCTGATTCATCCTCGGTGGTGTCTCCGACCGTCATGCTCGACAGCGGTTGGCTCGCCTTCGAGCCGTCTCTGTACAGGGCCATTGCCTTCAGACCGAGATCGGCCGACATGGCATAGGCCTCTTCGATGTCGTCGATCGAGATCTCGTTGGGCATATTGATCGTCTTGGAGATCGCCCCACTGATGAATGGTTGGGCAGCCGCCATCGCCTTGATGTGGCCGATGTGGTGGATAAACCGCTTGCCGAGCTTGCCGTTGCGGTTGGCCGTATCGAATACAGGCAGGTGTTCGTCGGCCAGATGCGGGGCGCCTTCGATTGTCTGCAGCCCGCAGATAGCGAGGTTTGCTTCCTCGATCTCGGTGTCCGTAAAGCCGAGTTCGGCGAGCAGATCGAATTCGAAAGTGGCGTATTGGTCCTCGGAATACCCCAATCGCAGCAGTGCATCCTCACCTACCACGAAGACGTTGAATGCGTGGCGAAGGTCGAAGACACCCGGGAGGGTTGCCTCGATGCGGTCGATTTCGTCGACTTCTAGTCCGCGTTCGGCGAGTGAATCGCGATTGATGTGGGGTGAGCCCTCAAGCGCCATCGTTCCTATCACATGGCGCACGATCTCGGCGCGTTGAGCTTCGGAGTATCCGAGAGCGCGCAACGCCGGGTCGATCGATTGGTTGGCAATCTTGAAGTAGCCACCGCCGGCCAGCTTCTTGAACTTGACCAACGCAAAGTCGGGCTCGACGCCGGTCGTGTCACAGTCCATCAGCAGACCAATCGTTCCGGTGGGAGCGAGCACCGTTGCCTGCGCATTGCGGTAGCCGTGCTGTTCGCCCATCTCGACCGCGTTGTTCCAGGAGGCACGGGCGGCATCGAGCAGGGGAGCGGGACACAGGTCGGGGTCGATAGACATGACCGAATGGGTCACTCCTTGGTAGTCGCCACCCTGGCTCGAGTAGGCGGCTAGGCGGTGGTTGCGCATGACACGCAACATGGACTCGCGGTTCTCAGCGAACTTGGGGAATGGTCCGAGCACCTCGGCCATCTCGGCTGAGGCGGCGTAGGCATCACCGGTGAGGATCGCGGTGAGTGCGCCGGCCAGTGCCCGTCCTTCGTCTGAGTCGTAAGGAATCCCGCTGCGCATCAGCAGGGAGCCGAGGTTGGCGAAGCCGAGGCCGAGCGTCCTGTAGTCGAAGGATCCTTGAGCGATCTCTTTCGACGGGAAGTGGGCCATCGTCACCGAGATCTCCAGCACCATCGTCCACAGTCGGATTGCGTGCTTGTAGGCCTCGATGTCAAAGGTCTGAGCATCGTCGTCGTAGAACTTGACGAGGTTGAGACTTGCCAGGTTGCAGGCCGTGTTGTCGAGGAACATGTACTCCGAGCATGGATTCGATGCGTTGATCCGTCCACCGGCCGGACTGGTGTGCCACTGGTTGATCGTGGTGTCGTACTGCATTCCGGGATCGGCACAGGCCCATGCGGCTTCGGCGATCTGACGCCATAGATCGCGGGCTCTGACCGTCTTTATTACGTCGTTGGTGATGCGACCGGTGAGGTTCCAGTCCGCGTCGTCTTCGACTGCCTTCAGGAAGGCCTCGCTGACCCGAACCGAGTTGTTGGAGTTTTGGCCGGAGACCGTCTGATACGCCTCTCCGTTGAAGTCCGCCGGGTAACCGGCAGCGATGAGGGCGCGGACTTTGTCTTCCTCGACCTTCTTCCAGGAGATGAACTCCTCGATGTCGGGATGGTCGACATCCAGGATCACCATCTTCGCCGCTCGCCGGGTGGTGCCTCCCGACTTGATGGCCCCTGCGGCCCGGTCGCCGATCTTTAGGAACGACATCATTCCGGAGGACTTGCCGCCGCCGGATAGCGGCTCGCCTTCGCCGCGCAGATTCGAGAAATTGGTGCCTGTACCGGAACCGAATTTGAACAAACGGGCTTCCCGGGTCCACAGATCCATGATCCCGCCCTCGTTTACGAGGTCGTCATTTACCGATTGGATGAAGCAGGCGTGGGGGGCCGGTCGGGTGTACGAGTCGGGGGAGGAGCGAAGTTCGTTCGAATCTTGATCGACAAACCAAAAGCCCTGTGCGGGACCGGTCAGTCCATACATATGGTGCAGGCCGGTGTTGAACCATTGCGGACTGTTCGGTGCGGCCATCTGGTTTACGAGCATGTAGGTGAGCTCGTCTTCGAATGCCTGAGCGTCGTCCTCCGATGCGAAGTAGTCGTACCGCTCACCCCACAGGCGCCAGGTAGCGGCGAGCCGGGTTATCACCTGGCGGGCGCTCTGCTCCGGACCCAGCACCGGGGCGCCGTCATCGTCGGTGATCGGGACGCCGTCATCGTCGAGTTGGGGGACCCCGGCCTTGCGGAAATACTTGGAGACCATGATGTCGGCGGCGATTTGAGACCAACCGACGGGCACCTCGGCGTTCTTCATTTCAAATACGATTGATCCGTCGGGATTGGTGATCCGCGAATCCTTGGTAGTCCATTCGACCGATTCGAGGGCGTCCTCGCCAGGCTTGGTGAAGCAGCGGTTGATCGTCAGCCCTGTTGCGGCCATTTGGTCCTCCCGGTCCGGCGAGCGCCCGGGACCAACCGGTGCACCCGTTGCCGCACAGTGCGGCGATTTCCTCTTCCCGCTCCCTCCCCTCACAGTGGTTGTGGACTTATCCACAACCACTAGATGTAGTGGTTTGCCCGTAAATCAACCACTACTGCTTGGGGTGGACACATCATTGTAATTACACCGATGTAGCGCCGTCAAGCACAGCCGAAATCGAGGGGAAGTCGAAGTCTCGACCCGGGGGAAGTGGCCGAATCAATGTTGTACCGCACTCATGTGTCCGGGGTCAAGGTGCAGGGCTATGGAGATTTCGCGTCCCAAGTCTGGAGTCAGGAGGTCATGAGTCCAGACTCCCGGACTCCGGACCGCGGACTCCCTCCTTGGGCAACAGTGCCGGGATAACCACCAGGGCTCCGAGGGCTGCGACCGTCATGGAAACCCACATGATTCCTGAGATGTGGTGGTGGGGTCGCAGCGGCGAGAACAGCAGCGCCGTCAAGGCGATGGCGATGCCGAGAGCATTGGCAACGATCGGGCGTCCGGCCCGATCGATGGCCCGCAACACATAGCCGGGACCATCTTCTCGGGCGTGATCGATGGCTGCGACAAAGTGGATCGCGTAATCGATACCGACCCCGATCACGATCGATGACGCCACCGCCGTGATCAGATTCAATTGGATTCCGGAACCGGCAATAAAGCTGAGCAGGGCAGCGATGGTGAGCACCAAGGGGAGTAGAGCCGCCAGCGTTGGGAGCAGCTTGCGGTACGCGAGCAGCAGCATCGCGGTGAGCAAGACGAGCGCCGCGATCACCGACCACACCTGAGCTCCCAGAATCAGCCGCGCCATCTCGTCCCACAGCACCGGCAGTCCGGTGATGATGAGTACTTCGTCGGATGATTCGGCGTAGTCCAGCCAGCCCTGCAGATCCTCCGACGTGAATTCAGTCGGCAGCAGCATGAATCTGAGCCCATCGTCCGAGACGAGATCGCCGATCGGTGAGTCAATCGAGCCGTCGATGATGCTTGCCGTTGTCTCCGACGGTAGAGCGGTGGCGAGGTCGGCGAGCGAGAACACCGAACGGACGCCGGGTAGGGCTTCCAATGCGGCGGAAGAGGCTGTGGCCGTGGCCAGCGAGCCCTGCGGGTCACGATGATCGAAGGAAAACTCGCCGATCAGCGGGGTGGCTCCACCGAACAGCGCCTCGGTTCGCTCGAATGCCTGGCGCACCTCATGATCATCGTCAAAGAAGAACAACGGATCTGAGTCCACCGCGAGCCGCGGGATGAAGACCGCAGCAAAGATGGCTACCACGGCAACGAGGATGGCGGCGGTCCAGCGTCGCATAGCCATCCAACGCAGCGCTCCGGTGATTCGGCTGCCGAGCAGCGGTCCCCGGGTGTGTTCGGCCACACCTATCCGGGTCATGAGTGCCGGCAGGGTGAAGAACGAGATGATTCCGGCTATCACGACCCCGATGGCGGCAAACAGTCCCAGTTGTCGGATAGGCCGGACGTCGGCGGCGAGTAACGAAAGGAACCCGACCGCCGTCGAGACTGTTGTGAGGATCATCGGGATCCCGACCTGGCGCAGCGTGGAGACGACCCTCTCTGCCTTGTCGGACGTTTCTTTCGAGATGTCTTGGAAGTGGGTCACGAAATGGAGTCCGTCGGCCGACCCCATCACCAAGACGAAGATGGGCACAATCACAGTGACGATATCGATCTCTCTTCCGAGGATGGCGAGCAGACCGAAGGTCCAAAGCGAGCCGAGCAGGGCCGGCACTACCGCAAGGAGGCTCAGTTTTCGGTCGCCAACATTGGTGTAGAAGGTCCCAACCAGCAGGAAGAGGACGGTCGGCGGGATGATGAGCAGGAACCAACCCAGGATGTCGATTACGGCGGCGTAGACCGCCGGGTTGCCTGAGATCGTCACCTCTGTCCCGTCGGGCCCCGAGAGGTTCTTCAGCGCCCGCGCCACATCTATCCCATCTGCCTCGGGGACGACCATGAGCAGGGTGGATTGCTCATCGGCACTCAACAGCAGTTCGGCGAGCGGTCCACTGATCAGGCTTTGCAGGATCTCGTCGGGGGCAACCGACACCAGGACGGGGCTAATGACGGTGCCGTCGATGGGACTGACCTCAGGCACCAGGGATGCGATTGAGGCCACGCCTTCCACTTGGAGGAGTTCATCACGGAACTCGGTCAGCTCGATCAGATTGGCCCTGTCGGTGAACACTTCGCCCTCAGGTAGCGAGAGCACCACGTTTATCGGGTCCTGGGTGGCGTACTTCTCGTTCAAGGCGGCGAACGCCTCGCCCCGTTCGTTGCCTTCTGTGATGAACGAGGCGACGTCGGCGTTGAATTGGAGACGAAACAGTGAGACCACGGCCACGAGGGTGACCAGCACTGTGAGTCCGAGCACCCGGTGAGGGTGAGTGGCGATAAAGGTCCCGATCCTGCGCATCTTGAGTCCTCAGTCCCCGGTCATGTGACGGTGCAGCATGGCGATGAAGTCTTGACGCGCCACATGGGTGACGACGTCGACGTTGGGCTGGTTACCGGTCACGCCATGCCAGTCGATCACATCCTTGCCGCGCCCGGCGCCGTCGCCGATGAGCACTTCGACGTAGCGACGGTCGACCGTGGCCATCGAAGGCTGTATTGCTACTGCCATTGCCATCGGGTCGGGGAGGTCGAAACCGGCTATGCCGGACGACTCCTTGGCGTAGACGTCGAGGACCGCCTGGATATCAACACTGAACTCCCCGAGTGGTCCGCATCCACGCAGAGCCGCAGCGTCTTCAGGGCCGAACGTCGCCGATGCGATCGAGATGTCCCAACCCACAAAGGTCAGTGGCATCCCGGACCTCAAGACGATCCTGGCTGCTTCGGGATCGCACCACAGGTTGAACTCTGCCAGGGGAGTCACATTGCCCGGTCCTGCGCCGGCGCCTCCCATGACGAAACAGTGAGCCATCGATGTGGCGATTGCAGGTTGGCGGAGCAGCGCTAGCGCGATGTTGGTGAGCGGTCCGAGCGTTACCAGGGTGATCTCACCGGGTGCCGCCATGATCGTGTCGATGATCACGTCGACCGCTTCTGTTCCGGCGGGTTGCCTGCCGGAAAGGGGAAGGCCGATGTCACCCAAGCCGTCGTTGCCGTGAACGTCCTCGGCCGTCTGCAGGGTTCGCATGAGAGGCCCGCGTTGTCCGGCGAAAACACGAACATCTGATCCGCACAACTCGACCGTGTAGAGGGCATTTTGGACGGCCTGGTCGAGAGGCACGTTCCCCGCTACCACCGTGATGGCATCGATGGCGACCGTTGGTTCGCGTATCGCCATCACCAGCGCCACAGCGTCGTCGGAGGCGGTGTCGGTGTCGATCAGGAAGCGGCGCATGAGCAAACTCTACGAGTTCGCAGTCATCAGTCTCCAGTCTCCAGTCACCAGTCACCAGTCTGGACGCGATGAGACTCCGGGTTTCTTCCGGAGCCTCATCGTCGACTGTGTTTGGGTCAGCCGCCGAGGTCTGCCTCACCAAGACAGGCAAATGCGATTTCGATGAACTCCTCGGGCGGTTCTTCCGTCGCCTCGATGGCAAAGCGGATGAAGTCGGCTTCGGAGAACTTCTTTTCGATCTCGTCGAAAGTGCACTCACAGAACTCAGCGTTCTGCGCGGTCTCGCAACCTTCGAGATAGCTATCGCGGATTTCGGAGCTAAAGCCACCACCGCCCTCGTCATCGTCGCCGCAGGCGACAGCGATGAGGGCGAAGGCAAAGACGATCGCGACGGCCTTACGGATCTTCATGGTCATTCCTCCAGGTGAGTGCTCGGCGGGCGACAGCGTAGGGGAGAAGGCGTCTGCAACGGGGGAGTGTTCCCCTGACTGTCTACTGGCTACTGGCTATCGAGTCGATCACGGTCTGGGCGATCAGGGAGTACCCGATCCCGTAGGGGTGGATATCGGGCTGAGGGTCGAGCATGTGAGTAGTTGCCGCCGTCGTGCCTTGCAACGCCGAAAAGCCGTCGGCCACCAGCATCCCCCGTTCAAGGGCCAGTTGGGCAGCGACATCGTTGAAGGCGTCGAGTATCTCGTCGCTGCGCGTTTCGAACTCGATGCCACCGCCGAGGCCAAGGCTGAATGGGTTGTAGGCCCGAATGAACACGATCGAACTGGTTGGGGCTGCGGCTCGCAGCACGTCGAGGATCGCTGCCATGTTTGCCTCGTACGTGATGAAGGTCGCCTGAATCCTGGTTTGGCAGGCTGCCGCATCCAGATCCGCCGCACAGTCGTCCGAACCGAGATGGCCGAGGAGATCATTGGCCCCGATATCGATGGTCAGATAGTCGACGGGCGTCCCGGCTATGAACGCAACCGCCGTGTCGAGTTGACCAGATCTGATCAGCGTGCCGGAGGTCTCTCCGGAGATGCCGAAGTTACGAAGCCCGTACTCGGTTCCTGTGTCGATCTGGAGCTGGCGATGAACCCGGGAGACGTATCCGAGGGAGGCTTCACCGACCCCGACGTTGGCCGCTAGAGAGTCGCCCAGGGCTACGTAGTACTGGTCGCCGGGTGCGGATACTCCGTTGATCACACCGGGAGGCAGCGGCTCCGGCGGTGGCTCGACGGCTGTGCCCACCGAAGCTGCTTGAGCCGCGATTCCGGTGAGAAGCGCATCCGAGGTCAACAGGTTTCCTTCAGGCTGGGTGCCGGTGACCAGGATCCGGTCGTTGCCGATCTCGATGGACTGGACGTCGGCGCGAAGATCGGTGAGCGTGGCGTTTAGATCCGTGACTTCGGCCAGCAGGTCCTCGATGGCACTTTTGCCGATGCCTGGCAATTCGAGCGCACCCAGCTCGAGGTCGATCACGTCAACCTGTACCGCTCCCGCGTCGAGGGTTACCCCGATGGTTCCGCTGAAGTCGAGTCCGCCGCTCTTGAACTCTCCATTGAGAGCGATCGTGCCCGGCGCCTCGCCCACCCCGTCGATTACGTCGATATCAACCCGCCGCACCGGGTTGTTGTCGATTTCTCCTAGGCCGTTAAGGACATATGACGAGATCTCCGTCTCGTGGAGCTCGATGCGAAAGCCTGCCTCAGCCGCTGCCTCGTCGAATTTGGCGTTGGCGTCGGCCAGCAAGGCCGGATCTGCTGGATCCACCGGTCCTGACGTTTCGTTGATTGCCCGATAGATCGAGAGTGCCTGGTTGCCAATGAAGTAGACGCTTCCTCCGAACCCGAGTACGAGGGCGAATGCGATGAGAACGGACAGTTCGCGAGGGGCGCCTATGGCGCCATACAGAGCGATTGCCAGAACTACTGCCGCCACCGCGATGGCGGCGACCTCGCCCTCGGTGAGCCAGGCGACCAGGGCGGTGGCTGCACCGGTGAGGAAGCCGAAGACGGCGCACACAGACTTAGCTGTCGACTTGCCGGTGCGAACCTCGTAGTACTCGTAGCTGCTCATGTCGGCGCGGGGTTTCCTGGGATCGGCTTGGGTACAGAAATGAGTGGAGCGGCCACTGAGGTGGCCGCTCCCACTCTACGGACTGTCTGCTTTACGCCTCGTCAGGAGATTCCTGTGCCACCGCTGCCGGCGGGGTGGATTCTCTCGGCTCCTTTGGTTGCTTGGCCGGAGCCAAATAGGCCCAGGCCACTCCAACCACCACCCCTACGAGGATGATTATTACGAATCGAGTCAGCACCCCCCCGACCGTGTCGAAGCCGAAAACGGCGAACTGGAAGTACAGGAAGTACGCCGCTGAGATACCGAGCATCAGCCCGAACAGGGCTCCACGGACCGGATGGCGCTTGAGTTTGGTATCTGGCACGTTCAACTCCCGAGGGTAGGCATCGAGGTCGGCGACCTCCAGGTCTGCGCCGGACGGACGTTGAACAGCAGGCCCGCAAACCCGGCGGCTGCCAGGATGCCGGCGAGTGCTGTTGCGCCTATCGGGGGACCGCTGCCGATGAATTCGACCCAGCCCTCTCCGAAGCAGAACTCTTTACCGTCGGCCTCGGCCTCGATCAGGGCGAGGTCGAAGTCGTCGGGGAGTCGCCTGCCGGCCGGGTCGCCTTCGGCGTACAGATCGATGATCGCGCCCTTGGCCTTGACGTTGGCGCGCAGTTCGGTGAGGTCGATCGGTCCGGTATCGAGGTCACCGAAGATCTCCCCCAGGAACACGAGCCCGGCGTTGCGGTTCTTGTCCCGCTGGTTGGGGTCTCCGCCGCGATCGGCAGATGCACCCATGACGGCCACCGTCCAGCTGTGATCGTGGAAGGAGGGTGCCGGCTCCTGATAGTTCACACCGGCGATTTCACCCTCGACTGAGAAGCTGGGGAGATCACGGGTAAATCCCCAATAGGCGACCACGCCTGCGGGATCGACCCTGAAGGGGTTTCCGCTGGTCATTGCCTGGTCTCCGGTGAATACGTCGATCAGCGGGTTGCTGTCGCCGTTGTCGATCATGGCGTCTACCGACATCCCCATGTCGTCGTAGGAGATCGCCAGCCCACCACAGGCCCCGACAAGGACTGAAGCATCGCCCGTGGTGTCAAACGCCGGAATCCGATCGGTGACCAATGCGGCGAATTCTTCGGGTGTCTGCGCGCCTACGTTGTCGTCCCAGATGCCCGCGAATCCCTCGTCGAGTTCGCCGAGGTCGGGGATGCCGTCGCCGTTCAGGTCGACAAAGCCCTCACCTCTCGTGATGAACGGACCAACGTCGATTACGGCTTGTTCGGTTTCCTCCTGCGCCAGCGCCGGAGCCGCGGCTACTCCCAGAATGATCAGAGCCGCGGCAAACGCCCGTCGGTATCGAGCCATGCTTCCCCTAGTCGTGTAACGGTCGGGCAAGGCTACTCGTCGTGGTCTGATTCTGTCAGGACGATGTCGTGCCGGTGGTTGCAGTCCTCGCAGACGTACGCGATAACGTCGCCCGATTCGAATCCCTCATGCGGGGCGTAGGAGGATCGATGGGCGGTACCGCCGCATTCCACGCAAGTGATTGACTCGGGTGTCTCCATGTGACAAGCGTAGAACGCGGCTCCGACCCTTATCCTGCCCTCCATGCCAATTCGGGTCGTCGCAGCAGTAGTCGGATCGTTCATCGTGATCGCCGCCGTGCTGTCTGCGGTTCGGACGGTGATCCTGCCGCGGGCGGCCGCAAGCTTGCTGAGCCGGGCGGTGTTTCGGGTGACCCGACGCGCATTTCGGATCATCGCCTCAGCACGTAGCTCGTTCAAGTGGCGCGACGAGGTGATGGCGATGTTCGCCCCGGTGGGTCTCTTCACCCTGGTGGCGGCGTGGTTGGTGCTGCTAGATGTCGGGTTCATGGCCATCTTCTGGGCGGCCGAGCAAGGAGGGTGGGCTCAGGCGTTTCATCAGAGCGGGTCCTCGTTGTTCACCCTCGGATTTGCTCCCGTCGAGGGTGCAGGCCTCCAGGCGGTGTCATTCGTCGAAGCAGCTTTGGGGTTGGGCATGGTGGCCCTGCTCATCACCTATCTGCCGTCTATCTACTCGGCCTTCGCTCGGCGCGAGACACTGGTTGCGCTCTTGGAGGTCCGAGCCGGCTCTCCTCCTTCTGCGGTAAGCATGCTGGAGCGGTTCCATCGGATTGGATGGACCGAACGTCTCACCGACGTATGGACCGAATGGGAAGTTTGGTTCGCTGAGGTTGAGGAGAGTCAGACCACCTACCCGATTCTCTCGTTCTACCGGTCGCCGCAACCCGAACGCCATTGGGTCACGGCCGCCGGGACGGTTCTCGATGGGGCTGCGCTCACCTTGTCGACCATCGATGTCGACTGGCAACCGCAGGCGGCGCTCCAAATCCGCGCCGGCTTTCTGGCGTTGCGACGAATCTCCGACTTCTTTGGGATCGAATACGACTCCGACCCCGCGCCAGATGCTCCGATCTCGATCAGCAGGGCCGAATACGACGAGGTGGTGGCCCGCCTCGAAGAGGTTGGTATCCCGATCAAGTCCGACCGCGACCAAGCGTGGCGTGACTTTGCCGGGTGGCGGGTCAACTACGACACCCCGTTGTTGTCACTCGCCGAACTCACCGTGGCGCCATACGCACCGTGGACCAGTGACCGATCGGCACTCGGCTACCACGAACTGCGGGTCCGCCGCTGGGGGCGGCGCACCAAGTCTGCCTCAGACGACTAGATCAGAAGTTCAGGGTCCGCATGTAGGCGACGAGATCGAGCAGATCGGCGTCGGTCAGACTTGGGTTTCCGCCTCGCGGCATCATGGCGATCCCCGTCGTGTTCTCGGGATGATCCGAGGGCCGGCCTTCAATCAAGAACGCAAGCATCTCGTCGTCGGTACGGGAGTTGATGAACTCGGAACCGACCCACGGCTTGCCGAGACCTTCGATGCCGGCGCCTTCGAGTCCGTGACAGGCGACACAGGTCCCGGCGTAGATCTCGATCCCGTGAGCAACGTCGCCGCTGCTGGTCGGTGCAGGTGCTTCCGTGGCCGTGGTGTCGGTTGCATTGCTGTCTGAACTGTCCGAACCACCACAGGCGGTGACGGCGAGTGCCAAGACGGCAACCAGCAGTACGAGGCGGCTTTTCATAATCCCTCCGGATCTGGCAGGCGTATCCAGGCTCAGTGTGGGTCCGCGACTCGGCCAGTCCCAGGGCATTTCGACCCTGAGCCGTCGGCGTCGGACCCGCCCGTTGTCTGGATCAACGTTTGGCCTGAGCCTAGGTGTTGAGGGTCCGCATGTAAGCGACGAGATCGAGCAGATCGGCTTCGGTCAGCGAGGTGTTGCCACCCTTCGGCAACATGGCTATCCCAGTGGTGTTCAAGGGGTCGTCGGTCGGACGCCCGACGTTCAGAAAGGCCACCATTGCTTCGTCGGTACTCGAATTGATGAAGTCAGAACCGACCCACGGCTTGCCTAGGCCTTCGATGCCCTCGCCGTTGGGGCCGTGACAGGCGATACAACTTCCGTTGTACAGCGCTACACCGTTGGCGGCATCGCCGCTTGCCAATGGAGCTTGCGTGGTTGTCGTGGGGTCGGCTGCGCCGGTGGACTCGCTACAGGAGGTGGACACGAGAGCGAGGAGCGTCAGCAGGCCGATGATTCCCTTGCGCATATCTACTCCCGTTCTGCAGGCGGACTTGCATAGGCGAGTCGCCCAAGTGATCTTGTGGCGGCAGTTTGGCCTCTCCGCAAGATAAACCGAAGAATCACCCGCCTCTTGAACGCAGCGGGGCTTCCTAGAATTCGGAATGTGAAGCCCGTCCTCGTTCTTCGTCATGGCGATAACATCCCCGTCGGATTGCTCGGGGAGGCGTTTGACGCCGGAGAAGTGCGGTGGACCGAGGTGATGTTGCACCAGGGCGAACCGATCCCCGACCTTGACGACTTCTCGGCGCTGGTTGTGCTCGGTGGGGTGATGGGGGCCTACGACGAGCAGACACACCCGTGGTTGGCCGACGAGAAGCAAACGATCGTCGAGGCCCACGCAGCCGACATGCCGATGTTCGGGATCTGCCTCGGCTCGCAGCTGTTTGCCGACGCTCTCGGCGGCAAGGCATATCTGATCGAGGCGACTCCGGAAATCGCACACATGAAGCCGGTGTTGACCGAAGCCGGTGTCGAGGATCCGGTCCTGCATCACTTCGATGCGCCCGTCGTCACCTTCCATCGGGACACATGGGAACCGCCTCCCGGGGCAACCCTCCTTGCTACATCCGACCGTTTCAACCAAGCGTTCCGATTTGGTTCGGCGCTGGCGATTCAGCCCCACCCGGAGGCCGACGCTGCGATCGTCGCCCAATGGGTGGAAATCGAAGAGGAACTGCCCTTGATGAAGGCTGCGGGCGTCGAGCCCAATGACCTCGTCTCCGAGGTGATCGATGGTGAGGCAGCCCAACGCGAGATGGCCGCCCGGATGTTCGGCGCCTGGGTGGAGGAGATAAAGAATCACATCAGCTGCCCGCCGGTCGGGAACTAGAACCCGACTCGATGCGACTACTAGAACAACGGTTCCCGACCTGGAGGCAATGATGCGAGGGGTTAAGGCCGCGACGCTGAGCGTCGCCCTGATTCTTGTAGTAGCCGCGTGCGGCGACGATGACGGTGGAGTAAAGATTGATCGGGTCTGGTCTCGTGCCGGTGCGGCGACGCAGGAGACGGCGGCCATATACATGGACCTGGAGAGTTCCGACGGTGACACTCTCATCGGGGTATCGGTCGATGGCTCGATTGCAGGCATGGCCGGACTCCATCAGACCGCGATGGCCGACATGGATGACGGTATGACCGATGAAATGTCGGACGACATAGACGATTCGTCAGTCGAAGACCTGGGCGGGGCGATGACAATGGAGGCGGTAGAGAAGATTGTGATCCCCGAGGGGGAACCGGTGGCCCTGGAACCGGGTGGCTTCCACATCATGATGATGGACCTGGCGGCTCCGCTCGCGGTTGGCGACACATTCGACGTCACCCTCCAGTTCGAGATGGCCGGAGAAGTCGTGGTGCAGGTCGAGGTGCGCGAGGACGCTCCCTAGGCACCTGCGAGACTTGCCTTGCTTCGGAGAAGGGTGGCGCTTCCTCGATCAGTGTGGCTGTGGTTATTGCCTGGGTTCGACTCGGTGTGGGGAACGGTCGCAAGCTGAACAGTCAGATGAACATCCACTCCCTCCTAATCTCTGCGGTGATGATTCGCCGTTTCTCCATCTCCGTGTTGGCGCTGGCTCTCCTTGCCGCCTCCTGTGCGTATGAGTCGTCGGGCACGACGACGACGACCGTGGTGGATCCGGCGGACGTGCCCCCAGTGACTGGTCCCGCCGACCTGGTCCTCGAGGACCAGCGGGTGGAGGGGACCTCGGTCACGATCGCCTCCGTAACCATGCCGGACGACGGTTGGGTCGTAGTGCGGGTCGATCAGGGTGGCGGCCCGGGCGACATCATCGGCATCAGCGGGATTCTGCGCCGTGGGGTGATAGCCCGGGTGCCGATCCCCTTCTTCCTCCCGATCACCGCCGACACGGTGGTCCACGCCACAGTTCATGTGGATCTCGATCGTGATGGCACCTTTACCTACGAAGCACCCGATTCCCTGATCGACGAGATTGCTACCTTCGCCAACGGCGATGCAGCGACTGCCGACGCCACGATCGAGATCTTGCCTCCGCTGCAACCCGGTGAGGCAACCTTCGAAGAGCAGCGGACGGACGGCCATTCTCTGCTGGCTGCCGCTGCGGTTCTGCCCGCGCCCGGCTTCGTTGCCATCATGAGCAACGTCCAGGGAGCACCGGGCCAAGTGCTCGCCATTACGGATCTGCTACCGGCAGGGACGGTGGCGGACATCGCATTCATGCTCGATGACCCGATCCGGGTCAGCGGTTTGGTGTTTTTGGTTGCTTGGGTCGACCGCGACGAGGACGGGCTCTTCGACGAGGTTTCCGACGACATTGCGGTACGCGTCGACGGGACGCTGGCTGCCGCCTCGGCGATCATCAGTGTCGTGTCCCTGGAGCCGACATCGATCATGGCCCTCGATCAAGAGGGCGATGGAACGGTGGTCGCGGTTGCCGAACTGGTTCTCCCCGCGGTGGGCTTCGTCGAGGTGCTCCTCGATGCCGGTGGTGCTCCCGGCGAGCGCCTTGCACTGACCGGGAGCCGAGGTGTGGGCTCTTATGAAGACATCTTGATTGAACTAGAGGAGCCAATTACCGAGGACACAGTGCTCTGGGTTCGCACCATCATCGACTTCGATGAAGACGGTGCCGCCGGCTCAGAGGATCCGTTTGGGCTGGTCGAGTGGGATGGAGCTGTTGCTCAGGTCCAGTTCTCGTACACGATCCCCGAAGACGACAGCTAGCCGGCCTCTGGGGGTTCGCGTCTACCGGCAGGTACTGCTGGCAAATGGGTGGATCTGGCCGTAGTCTCCTGCGATCAACGGGAGGGGACCTGACTGTGATTCGCCGGGTGTATCTGTTGGTGGCCGTGGTTGCCCTGGTCGCCGTTTCGTGTTCTGGCGACGATTCCGCGACGACTTTGACGGTTACCGAGCCGACGGCGACGACGGTTGCGGCTGCCAGCACCTCGGCCCCTGAAGCCGTGGCTACCACTGCCGCTGCGGTCCAGACAGAGGTCGCCCGATTCATAGCGGCGTTCGGCGAGCCCGGTGACTGCATCAACGTGGCGTACCTCGACGGCGCATTCGACTACTCCGCAGGAGTGGAACTCGTGTCTTGCCAGGCTCCACACGACCATGAGGTGTTCTACTCAGGTGAACTCGAGGCTCCGCAGGGCGATCCGTGGCCCGGCGAGGATGCAATCTCCGTCGCGGTCTTTGACGATGTCTGTGTCGGCGAGTTCTCGGGCAGATTCGGTTTGTGGGATGACACCTACACGCTTGCCTTGTGGGCTACCTACCCGCTCGAAGAGGAGTGGAACGCAGGTCTACGCACTTTCAAGTGTTCCGTGACGAGCTATTTCAACGAGGAAGACGGTACGCCCATTCTCGGCATGGCTGCCTCTGCCGGTATCGGACTGACCGACGCGACCCTGGCATTCGTCACCGAATTCGATGGGCGTGAATTGACCCTCTACTCCTATGACGAATCCGGAGCGCTTGCGGAAGCGCGCAATCTCACCGCCGATGGCAATGACGGTGTCGAGGACACGGGGATTCCCTCATGGTCGCCGGACGGATCAACTATCGCGTTTGCTGCTCTTGACCCCGCTGCTGCCGGTGAGCAATGGGACATCTGGCTCATCGACGTTGCCTCCGGTGAGAAGACGCAACTCAACAGCGACGCTCCAACCGATACCTCACCGGTGTTTTCTCCTGACGGGACCAAGCTGCTCTTCACCTCGCGCGACCGCGCCGACTCCGAGCGCGATATCTGGGTGATGGATATCGACGGTGGATCGATGGAGCAATTGACCAGCGATCCCGGTGCTGAATCCTCAGCTCATTGGTCCCCGGATGGGAGTCGGATCGTCTACCGCGGCAATACCGATGGCTCAAATGACATTTGGACGATGAATGCCGATGGATCAAACCAGCAGTTGCTCGTCGATCTGGGGGCTGATGAATTCGACCCGCGCTGGTCACCATTGGGCGATCAGATTGCGTTTATCAGCGACATCGAAGGCAACTTCGATGTCTGGGTCGTGGGCATTGATGGCCTGAACGCCACGAATCTGACGAACCACCCCGGCGACGACGAGTATCCGTCGTGGACTCCCGACGGCGACTTCATCATGTTCAACTCAGATAGGCGCGGTGTGACCAGTCTGTGGATCATGCGTGCCGACGGCTCGGATCAGTCCGATCTTGCCAGCGACTTCCCGACCGGCTGGGGAGCTGTCGGTCCATAAACGCGGGCAGCTCAGCCCTGAAGGCTGC
>Ga0255049_10000266_pt1 | contig 32366 bp, 29 predicted proteins | sample JV7_2_3_MG_FD_183615 | JGI IMG/M metagenome (GOLD analysis project Ga0255049, IMG submission 183615) | Seawater microbial communities from Jervis Inlet, British Columbia, Canada - JV7_2_3 | ecosystem: Environmental > Aquatic > Marine > Inlet | place: Canada: British Columbia | collected 2016-10-06 | reverse complement strand
ACCGATGACCGTAATGTCCTCGCGGTTCAATAGACTGCTACGCGGCCACGTCGAGTCGTAAATGAGACATCCACCGGACGTTACTTCGGCCATATCCTGCGCATAGGTCTGCGCGTTCATCGCGACCATGACATCAACACGATTGGATCGCGACTGATAGCCATCACCCGTTACGCGAATTTCGTACCAAGTTGGCAAACCCTGAATATTCGACGGGAAATAGTTTTTGCCGACGACCGGCACGCCCATGCGAAAAATTGACTTACGCAACAAACCGTTGGCACTCGCCGAACCAGTGCCATTCACAGTACCGATCTTGATTACAACGTCGTTTACAGTCGCCACGGAAAACCTTTATATGTCAGAGCCGCCGACAGCGGTCTTGGGGTGGCTAACTAGAGGTTCATCTGCTGCATAGGGCACCAGTATCGTCGATTTTTGCATATCCCAGGCACCGGTCGGACAACGCTCAGCACAGAGACTGCAGTGAACACAAAGGTCTTCGTCTTTTACCATCACCCTTGCGGTATGCGGCAATACGTCAGACACATACAATGCTTGCTCCGCATTCTCTGCCGGCGCAGACAGCCTTGTTCGCAGCTTGTCCTCGTCACCATTCGTGGTGATGGTCAGGCAATTAACAGGGCAGATATCGACACACGCATCGCATTCGATACACAGACTCTCCGTGAACACTGTTTGTATGTCGCAGTTCAAGCAACGCTCAACCTCCTCAATCGTCTGCTCGGCGGTAAATCCAAGTTCGACTTCGATGTCGAGCTTTTTGAAGCGCTGTTTGAGGTCCACGTGCGGCATTAACCGACGCGACGCGGGGTTGTAATCGTTTGAGAAACTCCATTCGTGCATGCCCATCTTCTGGCTTGCGAGGTTCACGCCCATCGGGAGACGCTCTTCTATGTCTTCGCCCTGGCAATACTTGTTTATTGAAATTGCCGCCTGGTGTCCATGCTCAACCGCCCAAATGATGTTCTTCGGACCAAACGCCGAGTCGCCACCAAAAAACACGCCCTCACACGCGCACATCATCGTCGTTTCGTCCACGACCGGACATTCCCATTCGTCAAACTCGATGCCGAGATCGCGTTCGACCCATGGGAAGGCATTATCCTGGCCGATTGCTAGCACAACGTCGTCGCACGGAATGAATTTCTCACCTGCAACGGTACCGCGATCGATGCGGCCGTTGTCATCAACGTTGTACTCCATCAATTCGAACGTCATTCCTACCAGTTTGCCATTTTCAATCACGAATTTTTTTGGTGAATGGTTCACTAGTATTTCGACATTCTCTTCTTCGGCGTCTTCGAGCTCCCACGTCGATGCCTTGAAGAATCCGCGAGGTTTGCGCGCCATCACTTTGACGTCAATCGCACCGAGCCGTAGTGAGGTTCGGCAGCAATCCATCGCGGTGTTGCCTACGCCGATAATAAGTACCTTTTCGCCGATACTGTCAACATGCTCGAACGCAACGGATTCCAGCCAATCAATACCGATGAGAATGCGATCCGAGTCATAGCGACCCGGAATTTCGAGATTCTTGCCGCGAGGCGCGCCCGTACCCACGAATACCGCGTCGAAGCCATCGTCAAGCAGCGCTTTCAGACTATCAATCGGATGATTGAGCTTGAGATCGACACCCATATCGAGGATGTAGCCGATCTCTTCATCGAGAACTTTAGGCGGCAAGCGGAACTGCGGAATATTCGTCCGCATCAGACCGCCCGTAGTATCCAGCGCCTCGAAAATCGTAACCTCGTAACCTAAAGGTCGAAGGTCATTTGCGACCGTCAGCGACGCACATCCGGCACCAATCAGTGCGACATGTTTGCCATTATTTTTGAGCGGTGGCGTCGGTAGTCGATCCGTGATGTCGTCGCGATGATCAGCCGCAACGCGTTTGAGACGGCAAATTGCGACAGGCTTGTCTTCAACACGACCGCGCCGGCAAGCTGGCTCGCATGGACGGTCGCAGACCCGCCCAAGGATGCCTGGAAACACGTTCGACTTACGATTTTCCATGTACGCATCGCTGAACTGCCCCTGGGCAATCATGCGAATGTATGCTGGAACGTCGGTGTGGGCGGGACAGCCCCACTGGCAATCGACGACCTTGTGGAAGTACTCGGGATTTGCGGTGTCTGTTGGCTTCATTCAGATGACAAACCGGCGCAGTCCCTCTTGCCCGGTACTTAGGTGGTATCCCTCAAGGGGCGCTAGCATAGCGGGATCGGAGGGAAAGTAAACAGTTTAGAGTCGCCTTATCGCGCCCGCGTAAAATCGAGTCGCTGGCCAGCGATGTTCCCTGTCAGACCGCCGTCCCTGTAAACAACTTCGCCGTTGACTATTGTCGTGTCGATCGAGGCTGAAAACTCGTGCCCTTCGAAAGGCGACCATTGGCACTTGCTGAGCAAGTTCGACTTGTTAACTGCGTAGGGTGCCGCCGCGTCGACAATCACGAAATCAGCAAACCAGCCCTCACGTGCGTAGCCTCGATCCGTCACACCAAACAAGTCGGCCGGCGCGTGGCTGACACGGTCGACCAAGAGCTCGATACTGATTTGGCCGTCGGCGACGAGATCCAGTAATGTCAACATCGCGTGCTGCACCAATGGTAAACCTGCCGGTGCCCGGAAGTAGTTGGCAGCCTTCTCCTCGGCGGTATGCGGTGCATGATCCGTCGCAATGATATCAATGCGCCCCTCATTGAGGGCCGCGATCAAGGCTTCCCTGTCGTTCGCGGTTTTGATTGCCGGGTTGCACTTTATGTTGGAACCCAGCTGTTCGTAGTATGAATCGTCAAACCAGAGGTGATGCACGCAAACCTCGGCTGTGATTCGTTTTTCAGAGCGATGTGTCCGGGCAAACAGATCCATCTCGATCGCCGTTGTTAGGTGCAGTACGTGCAACAAGGCATCGTGTCGTGTCGCAAGATCGACCGCCAGGCTGGACGATGCGAGGCAGGCATCGGCTGAACGTATCTTCGGATGTTCGGTAAAAGGCACATTTTCACCGTACTCGGCGCGCGCTTTCGCTTCGTTGTCCCAAATGGTCGGCGAGTGCTCGCAATGAGTAACCATCATGATCGGCGCATGCTCGAACATCTTGTCGAGCACCTCGGGGTCGTCCACAAGCATGTCACCCGTTGACGCCCCCATAAATGCCTTGACGCCACATGCCTCACCGACTTTTAGCGCCTTGACCGCTTCGACGTTGCCGTTCGTCGCGCCAAAATAAAATCCGTAGTTCGCGGTACAGCGGCCTTTGGCAATGCCGTATTTGTCGGCGAGGGCCGACCTCGTAGTGGTCTGCGGATTTACGTTCGGCATATCCATGAAACTGGTAATACCGCCGGCCGCGGCCGCTGCCGACTCGGTCGCGAGGTCACCTTTGTGGGTCATACCGGGTTCGCGAAAATGCACCTGGTCATCAATCATGCCCGGCAACAAAAATTTGCCCGCCGCGTCGATAATTTCGGCACCGTCCGGAACAGTAATGCTCGAATCGATTCTGGCGATCCTGTCGCCCTCAATCAATACGTCCGCGTCGCGAACTTCGCCTTCATTGACCAGGCGCGCGTTGGAAATGAGCAATTGTGCCAAGTGGGATTCCTGGATTCAAAGGAGAGCGCCGAACTGACGGCTGCCGGCCTGTATTATGAAAGGGTCGGGCAATGATTACCATGGCAACAATTCGCTGCCCTTTGCGGACGGCCGCCCGGTATGCGATAACCAGACCAGTACTCGCCAAGCCGTTGTCCAATGAACCCTACTGACTACCTGGATCTGATTCGCAATGCGAAGGTGTACGAGGTCGCGATAAAGTCGGCGCTCGACCCAGCGGTCAATCTGTCGGCTCGCATCGGCAACCAGGTCTTTATGAAGCGCGAGGACCTGCAGCCGGTGTTTTCCTTCAAGCTGCGCGGCGCCTACAACAAAATCGCGGGCCTCGATGCGGATGAGTTGGCACGTGGCGTCATATGCAGCTCGGCCGGCAACCACGCACAAGGTGTTGCGCTGGCTGCAAAACGGCGCGGCGTACGCGCCGTAATCGTGATGCCCGTCACTACACCAAAGATCAAGATTGACGCCGTACGCGCCCTGGGAGGCGAGGTCCTCCTGCATGGCGACGCCTACGATGATGCTTACGCATACGCCCGCGACCTCTCAAACAAAGATGGACTCGTCTTTATCCACCCCTTCGATGATCCTGACGTTATCGCCGGCCAGGGCACGATCGGTGCCGAGATTCTCGAGCAGGCCGAGGAAGACATTGACGCTATTTTCGTACCGATCGGCGGCGGCGGGCTGATCGCCGGAATCGCGACCTACGTGAAGCAGCTTCGTCCTGACATTCGAATTATTGGCGTCGAACCCGAAGACTCGGCCGCCATGCTGGCGGCGCTCGAAGCCGGAGAACCCGTAACGCTCGATCATGTCGGCATTTTTGCCGACGGTGTTGCGGTGCGCCGCGTAGGAGAGGAGACGTTTCGTCTGTGTCAGTCGTTCGTCGATGAAATTGTCACGGTCGACACTGACCAGATATGCGCCGGTATTCGCGACATTTTCGAGGACACACGCTCGATCGTAGAGCCGGCCGGCGGACTCGCAATTGCCGCGGCAAAGAAGTATGTGGCGGAACGGAATATTTCAGGCCAGTGTCTGGTGACAATCAGTTGCGGCGCGAATGTCAATTTTGACCGCCTCAGGCATATTGCCGAGCGCGCCGCAGTCGGTGAACAAACAGAGATGCTAATTGGTGCCGAAATTCCGGAAGAACCTGGCAGTTTCCGTCGTTTCTGCGAAACACTCGGTCGTCGCGGCATTACGGAGTTCAATTACCGCTATGCCGACGAGCGCAGGGCGCACATATTTGTCGGCGTGCAGCTCAGCCACGGTATGCAGGAGCGCCTCGAACTGATCGACCGTCTTCGCGACGCCGGTTTCCCGGTCGAAGACCTCAGCGACAACGAGATGGCCAAACTACACGTGCGACATATGGTAGGTGGACGCTCGCCTGCGGTAAGCAATGAGCGCATGTTTCGCTTCGAGTTTCCGGAACGACCCGGCGCATTGCTCGATTTCTTGAATGCGATCGGTACAGACTGGAATATCAGTCTGTTTCACTACCGTAATCATGGCTCGGATTACGGTCGTATACTCGCCGGTATCGATGTGCCACAGGAGGAGACGGACGACCTGGAGGCGCATCTCGCTGAACTCGGTTATCCGCATTGGGAGGAAAGCGAGAATCCAGCTTACACGATGTTCCTGTCGTGACGGCACCGGCCATATTCTCCTCTGTTTGCAACCTTTCTCGACGTACGCGCATCCAATAACAGTCAATAGCAGTTTTGGGTTGGGAAAAACATGGATTTCAGAGCAACGGCGCTCATTTCCTGGGCATGTCTCACTGCAACGTGCGCCGTTGCCGGTCAAGAACACCGGACCCGAATCAAGAAAGAGGTTGACGTAACAAACTAGATATCCCATATGCTGTTTGTTTCGTAGTGACTGGCGGTGGCGTTTGCCACCGCCTTTTTTGTTACCACATCTCTCGCATTCTTGCATTTACATCGATACGCCTGTCCGAGCGAACTTTGAAGCGCGCGGGATATGACTCAGGCCGACCTTCAAAATCCTTTTCCATGGTTGCCAGTAACCGTTCCGACATAAATCGGCTGCGCGCACCATAGACGTGCTTGTCTCCGTCACGACGTTGCTGGGTAATGTGATAGCGCAAAGGCGCAATCAGCGACAATGACTGCTTCGCCCTCGTCATCGCTACGTAAAGCAGCCGTCTCTCTTCTTCGATCATGTCGGGTTTTCCGGTTGCGAATTCGGACGGAAAATTACCGTCCGACACATTGAGGACGAATACCGACTCCCATTCCTGCCCTTTTGCTGAATGTACCGTCGACAGAATCAGATAATCCTCGTCCAACAGGGGATCTCCTGCCAAATCACCAGCGGCACTTGGTGGATCTAACGTCAACTCGGTCAGAAAGCGCTCTCGCGTCGGGTAGCGGCCAGATATTTGTTCGAGCTGTTCGAGATCGGCCTCGCGGGTGTCCAGACCGTCATAAAGACGTTCGAGTTGCGGCTGGTACCAGTGTCGCACCTGGGTCACTTGGGTCTGCCAGCCATGGTCATCGAATTCCGCACGGGACAGTGCTTCCAGAAGGTCGCAAAACCCCGGCCATTCGGTTGCCGCGGCGGCAGGCGATCGAAACTCGCGCAATGACGCAAATGAATAATTCGCGACAGCCAATTGCTCGAAGCAACGAGCGGCGTTCGCCGGCCCCATACCGGGCAGCAACTTCAATACACGAAACGCCGCAATCTCATTTTTCGGATTTTCGGCCCACTTGAGAACCGATAAAAGGTCTTTAACGTGCGCAGCCTCAAGGAATTTCAGCCCGCCGTATTTCACGTAAGGAATGTTACGACGAACGAGCTCGAGTTCGAGGCGATCGCTGTGATGCGAGCCACGAAACAACACGGCCTGATCTTTCAACGCCATACCCAATTCGCGGTTGTCGAGAATTTCATTGATAACGTATTCTGCCTCAGCGTCACCGTCTTCAACCGTAACGTATCGCGGCTTGCCGCCGTCGCTACGCTCCGAAAAAAGATTCTTGCGATACTGCCGCTCGCCCTCCGCTATCAGGCGATTCGCGGTATCGAGTATCGGCTGAGTCGAGCGGTAATTTTGTTCGAGCGTAATGACCTGTGCTGACGGCATGTACTGATCAGGAAAACCGAGGATATTCTCAACCTCGGCAGCACGAAACGAATATATGGATTGCGCATCGTCACCGACAACAGTGACGCCCTCACCATTTGGCTTGATAGCGTTCAGTATCTGGGCCTGAACGAGATTAGTGTCCTGATATTCGTCGATCAAAACATGGTCGAACCAGGAACCAATCTCGTCGGCAAATTCTTTTTCAGCAACAAGGTGGCTCCAGTAAAGCAACAGGTCGTCATAGTCGAGTGCCTGACTTTGCTGCTTTCGCAATACGTAATGCCGGAACAATTCCGTCAACTCGTCGCTCCAGTCACTGCACCAGGGGTAGGTTGTATCCAGCGCCACACTCAGAGGTTTCCGCGTGTTCACGCAGCGTGAGTAGATCGCAAGGCAGGTGTCTTTTTTTGGAAAGCGTCGGTTGGCGCGCGTTAGTTTCAGTTCATGGCGCACAACATCCAGAATATCGGCGGCATCACCCCTATCAAGCACGGAAAAGCCAGGGTCCAGCCCCAGATTGTGTGCATAACGCCGCAACAAGCGATTCGCGACGGAATGGAAGGTCCCCGACCACGGCAATCCACCGGACGGCAAAGGCGCCGACTGGCCACCCGGTGCCGATGCCCGCAGTATCGATTCGACACGTCGCGTCATTTCCTGCGCAGCGCGCCGCGTAAACGTTAGCAACAGGATACGTTCTGGGCTGACGCCCGATATCACGAGGTGGGCTACACGGTGCGCCAGCGTCATCGTCTTGCCCGTGCCGGCACCGGCGATCACCAGCAGCGGGCCGGCACGCAGCCCGGGCTCGTTACTACGGTCGCCATACTCGGCGGCCAGACGCTGCGCCGGATTCAGGATGCCCAGGTGATCGAATGGTTGCTCGGCCAGCTGCACGGGTGCCTCCCTCAAAAGTCTGTATTTTTATACAGTACTGGATAAATTTACAAGGTTGGCAGCAAGAAATTCTCGATCGCCGAGGCCAGCGCCGATGGCGCCTCGAAATGCAGCATGTGACCCGCACCCTCGATTGCAACGGTTTTGCTGTCGGGAAACATGTGCCGCGCGGCATCATCGAAATGCCTGGCAAAGCTACTGTCGTCGCCGACAACCAGGAGCGTCTCAGCCGTTACAGCCCGACAGCATGCAACTGCCTCGGCGCGCCGATAGAGGACAGGGTTTGGCAGCTTGTGTCGCGGGTCCGCACGTATACGAACCACGCCGTCGGCCTCTTCTCGCGCCCATTCACGCGCGACGAACCCGGTCGCCGCGGCGCTCATCCCGGGGTGACGCTTTTTGATGCGCGAGGCGAGTGCATCGAAGTTGGCGTAACGTGAAAAGATCGGTGCCTCGGCCGCGCCGTCGATCCAGGACCGAAATCGCCCTGGCGCGTCGTCAGGATTCGAATCTGCCAGGCCAAAACCTTCGACGTTGACGAACGCGTGCACTCGTTCCGGCATGGTCCCGGCATATAATGAGCCCACGTTTGCCCCCATGCTGTGGCCCACCAGGCGGACCGAATCCGTTGGCGAGTAGAAACCCAGCAGTTCATGCAAATCCGCGATGTAGTCGGGAAACCAGTAGCTCGAGCAGCGGCACGACGTTCGACCAAATCCGCGCCAATCCGGGGCGACCACACGCCACTCTGCGGCAAGCTCGTCGACCGCGAACTGGAACGTCGAACCGGTGTCGGCCCAGCCATGCAGATACACGAGTAGCGGTGCGTTCGGGTCTCCCCATTCGTAAACGCAATAGTCAACGCCACGAATTGCAAGTTGCCGCTCGACTCGAGCCACTTTCGGCTGGTAAATATCCTGACTATTCATGCCTCCATAGTTGCACAACATCGTCGCGCGATACATGGACGGGAATTATCCGGAAAGTGCCCCTGCGACGCTTTTGAGCGTCAGGTCGTGTATAAATGCGTTAACTCAATACGAAAAATATCGCGACCCACCCGACTACTGATTTAATGACCTTCGAAATCGCACTGGTACTTGGAATCCTGGCTGTTTCGCTGGTTCTTTTTATCAGCGAAGTCATTCGCATGGATCTAGTCGCGCTATTGGTCCTGGGCGCGCTTGCGGTCACCGGCCTGGTCGACTCCACGCAAGCCTTCGCCGGCTTCAGTAACAGTGCCGTCATTACCGTCTGGGCAATGTTTATACTGAGCGAAGGGCTCACGCGCACAGGCATCGCCGATATCATTGGCCGCCAGGTCATGCGAATCGGCGGCAAGCGTGAAATGCCAATGATCCTCGTGATCATGATTACCGGTGCCGTGCTGTCGGCTTTCATGAACAACATCGGCGTCGCGGCGCTGATGCTTCCGGTCGTGGTGGGCGTTGCGCGTCGAACTCGCATCCCTGCCTCGCGATTGCTGATGCCGCTCGCCTATTCGACACTTCTCGGCGGCCTCATGACCCTTATCGGCACGCCACCCAACCTGCTGATCAGTGAATCCATGACTCAGAACGGCCTCACGCCTTTTGAGTTGTTTGATTTCACGCCGTTAGGCGGCGCCGTCATGATCGTCGGCGTGCTGTTCGTGGCGTTGCTCGGCCGATTCCTGTTACCGAAGACGCGCGGTGAGCGCGGCGGCAGACATGTCAGTCAGCGCAGTTTGCGATCACGCTACAAGCTGCAGCAGCGCACCTTCATGCTGCGCGTGCCAATGGACTCGATCCTCGTCGGCAAATCACTGGCGGACAGTCGCATCGGCGCCTCTACCGGGCTCATTATTCTTTCCCTGCATCGCGGTGGTCGTAGCGAGACTCTGCCTGGTCGACAGACGATCATTCGCAGTGGTGACGGCATTCTCGTGCAGGGACGTCTGGATCAGTTTCGCGAGCTGCGGCGCTGGAGTGACCTTGTCATCGAACGCGAAGCACCAGTCTTGAAATCGATGGTCGCCTCGAAGGTGGTGTATGCCTCGGTCACTATCGCAGACGGATCGCCGGTGATCGGTGAACTGGTCCGACACGCCGCATTTCGTACCCGGTTCGACGTTGCGGTTGTGGGTATTTTGCGCCGTGAAGCCTATCGCCTGACAAACCTCGCGTACGTTCCGATCAGGGTCAACGACAAAGTCCTCGTTCAGGGTGAAGTTGAATCGATTGAACAACTCGAGAAATTCTCTGATTTCGGCGACGTTGAGGTATTTACGCCCGAACAGCTCGCTGAGCAATACCACGCCGACGAACGTATGTTCGTTGTGAGACTACCGAAGCACAGCGGTCTGGCCGAAGAAACGCTCAAGAAAAGCCGTCTTGCTGACGTGTTCGATTTCCGGGTGCTCGCTGTATTCCGCGACGGTGAACTAAGCGTCATGCCGCGTGGCGATGAAGTCTTGCTTGGCGGCGATTTACTGCTCATCGAAGGGCAGCACGGCGACCTCGATGTATTGCGGGGATTGCAGGAACTGGAAATCGATACCAAGGTTCCGGCAAACGTGACCGCGTTCGAGTCCGAACGTTTGACGTTGATGGACGCCACGCTCGACCCGCGCAGCACGCTGGCCGGCAGGTCGGTTGGCGAACTCAATTTCCGCGAGCGTTATGGCATCGAACTCGCCGGCATCTGGCGTGAAGGCGAGACTGTTGGCACCGAACTCGCCGACGAGCGGTTGCAGGTGGGCGATGCCCTGTTGTTGCTCGGACCACGCGACCGCCTGCAGCTGCTTTCCTCGGATTCCGACTTCCTGATCCTGACGCCACTCGGTCAGGAACCACCTGATACGCGCCGTGCGCCGCTTGCTGCAGCAATCATGTTGGGCGTCGTCGTTACGGTTATGCTGGGTTACGCGCCGATTTCCATTTCGGCGGTGATCGGCGGAACGATCATGGTACTGACTGGCTGCCTAAATATGGAACAGGCCTATCGATCGATCGACTGGCGAGCAATTTTCCTTATCGCGGGGATGCTACCGCTGGGCACGGCCATGCAGGACACCGGCGCCGCTACCTACCTGGCAGGCCAGGTAATGGACCTTCTGGGTGACGCTGGTCCCTGGCCCGTGATCATGGGGCTGTATATCCTGACCGCGATGGCGACGATGATCATCCCGACTGCCGCCCTCGTCGTCCTGATGTCTCCCATCGTGTTGTCCGCGATGTCCGATATGGGCCTTGCCCCAGAAACGGCAATGATGGCCGTAGCCATGGCGGCGTCCGCAAGTTTTACGAGCCCGATCTCACACCCAGCGAATATCCTGGTTATGGGTCCAGGTGGTTACCGCTTCGTCGATTACCTGAAAGTCGGTGTGCCGCTTACGATCGTGGTATTCATAACGGTCATGGTCCTGCTACCCATACTCTGGCCATTGGCCCCGGCCTAAAAATGACGAGTGAGAGAATTGTAATCGCTGGAGCCGGCCACGCCGCCGGCCAGATCGTTGCCACTTTACGCCAGCACAAATTTGCAGGGCAGATTGTGCTGGTCGGCGACGAACCTTACCTGCCGTACCAGAGACCGCCGTTGTCCAAGAAATTTCTTGCCGGTGAAATGCCAGCCGAGAGGCTTTACGTGAAACCTGCAAGTTTCTATGACGATCCGAATATCGAACTGCGACTGCAAACCCGCATCACGGCAATCGATCGCGATTCGAAAACGCTCAAGACGGATGACGCTGACGCTATAGCCTACGACAAGCTCGTTTTGGCACTCGGATCGCGAGCGAGAACTCTGCCTGTCGCGGGCGTTGACCTTGCGCATGTGCACTGTTTGCGCAACATAGTGGATGTTGAGGGCATACGAGCCGAACTTGATGTCGGCCGACGCCTGGTTGTCATTGGAGCCGGTTATATCGGCCTGGAAGTTGCCGCCGTCGCGCGCAAGCTCGGGCTGGACGTAACCGTGCTTGAGATGGCTGACCGGGTAATGAGTCGCGTCGTCTCACCTGAAATATCGGATTTTTACCAGATAGAACACACGACCCAAGGCGTAAAACTGCGTCTCGCGACCGAGGTGGTAGCCTTGCACGGCAAGAAGCGCGTCAAGCGTGTGGAAATTGGTGGTGGCGAAGAAATTCCGGCGGACTTCATCGTCGTCGGTGTTGGCATTCAGCCCAATACGGAACTCGCCGAGCAGGCCGGCCTCGACGTCGGCGATGGCATCCTGGTGGATGATCAATGTCAGACCAGCGATCGGGATATTTGCGCCGTGGGTGACTGCACATCGCATCCGAACGCTATTTATGGCCGGCGACTGCGTCTCGAATCGGTACATAACGCACTTGAACAGGCGAAGACCGCGGCAAACAACCTTTGCGGAAAGGAAACGCATTACTCGCAGGTACCCTGGTTCTGGTCTGATCAATACGACCTGAAGCTGCAGATTGCCGGATTGTCCGCCGGCTACGACGACGTGGTAATCCGGGGAAAGCCGGCCGAAAGGTCGTTCGCGTGCTTGTATTTAAGAGATGAACGGCTTATTGCAATCGACGCGGTCAACGCGCCGAGAGATTTTGTGCAATCAAAGTCGCTTATTGCCGCTCGTGCCGTTATCTCGGCAGATGACCTCGCGGATACGGGCAGACCGCTTAAGGAGCTGGGAGAAAAAGGCTGACGCTCGGCGGTCCTATTCGGTGGCGGCTTCGACGGCGGAATCGTCCGCCGCGGCCGGTAGCTCGATTAGCAGGCGCCCGTCGGCGGCGATCGGGCCTTCTTCGACCGAAAACGCACGCGCAGACAATGACTCCAGACCTTCCATCTGCAGACCCTGCAACGTTCCGGTGCCACCGGTCACTCGGGCAGTACCCAAGGCCCCAGGTCCCACCGTAAGATCGCCGAGCCAGCTACCTTTCCAGCTATTTGCCGAACTTTGATAGGCGGGCAGTCCTACCTGCCGGAGAAACTTCCAGTAATTCTCGGACTGTTCCATGAACAGACTGCCGCGCCCGGGCAGGTAGAGATACCAAACGCTATCGACCAGCGCCTCACCTTCCAGCAATCTGGTCTGCTCTGACAGGGAGGAGAACTTAACGCCAATACCGGTCGTCTGACTGCGCGCGTCACGTAATACCGTTGCCATAGTACTCGTGTGACGAATAGGCGCCTCCCACAACTGCAATACCTTTTCGGGATATGGCTTCTGTCGCGACTCGCCGTTATTGGTGAACACGATCGCGTCGGACGGGATTACGGAAAAATTGAGTGCCAATACCTCAGCACCAGTAACAGCCAGTGGCGAAAGGCCGCGGTCTAAGACAAATGGGTTGTAGATCACACCCACGGCGAAGACCGCCGCACCGACCAACAGTCCCAGAATCAGAGCAATTATGTATTTCATCACAGTGCGTCCGGGTCGCCGACGAAAGCCGTGACCAGTTCGATGCGACCCTGAGGCGCGTCCTCTTCACCCGACGTGTCAGGCAACCAGCGCTCTGTCAATGATCCATTCAAAGACCCGAATTCGCGTGAACCTGCGCGAAGTTTGCCGACGCGATAACCGCCCTCGACTGGCTCCGGGCTCATATTGACGAACACCGACCCGCGCGCAGGCAGATGCACTACCCAGTCAATCACTTGGGTAGGGCCGTCATCTGCCGCCGTTCTTGCCGCGACGCCAACAACTGTGTCGCGAGCATTTCGAATCTTGAAAAGTTCGATACGGACGTTCTGCAGCATTGAGTCCTCAGGCCATTCCAAACCAACCGGGAGGGGCACTTTGCGACCTGGTTCGCCAATCATGATTCGGTCCATCGGGACTTTGACATGGAACGACTCGACGTTGCCGCCGTTGGCCGCAACCGACACGATCGACGGCTCGCGCTTTTGATCGACAACAGGATAGGTATGCAGCCCGGCAGCCGTGGCCACCAATCCGAGTACGATTCCAATGATGAATGTTTTTAGCAAAATAGTCCCACTTGGCAAGAACAAGCCAGCCAAATCAGCAGCGTGCGCCGAGTTTAGTTAAATTGCAGCGGTCGCCACAACGAATCCGGCCGTTTTTGTGACGCGCAGCACGATTTTTGCCAACATTGGTGCGAAATCGAGGCTGTTGGCGCACCCGCGCCAACTTCCCTCCTTGCTCGCCGCGCCGGTACAATCCCGCGGCCGGCGATAGAAACGGCAGGAGCAGAGATATGACAATGCCGATCTGCCTTTGGTCGGGCCCGCGCAATGTCTCCACCGCCTTAATGTACAGCTTCGCGCAACGGGCTGACATTCGTGTGGTCGATGAGCCGCTATACGGCCATTATCTACGTGTCAGCGGCGCCGACCATCCCGGTCGTCGCGAGATTATCGAGGATATGAACTGTGACGGTACTGCTGTCATGCGTGAGCTTCTGGCGAAGCAGAAGCGGGATGCGTCGGCGCGCCAGTTTCAGAAACACATGGCGCATCACCTTATCGACATAGAGACTGATTTTCTGAAGGAGACGAGCAACATATTCCTGATTAGAGATCCGCGCGAAATGTTGCCGTCACTGACTGTGCAATTACCGGACGCGGGCCTCGCTGATACAGGGCTCAAACGGCAATGGGATCTCTATACGGACCTCCGAGACGCCGGTCAGATGCCGGCGATTCTCGACTCGCGCGAATTGTTGCTGGATCCTGCCGGCGTTTTGACACAGCTCTGTCGGCACCTGGGCCTCGAATTCGACTCCCACATGTTGGGTTGGCCAGCCGGCCCGCTCGTCGAAGACGGAATCTGGGCGCCGCATTGGTACCATGCAGTACACGAAAGCACAGGCTTCGCACCCTATCGACCCAAAAACGAGTTTCCCGCCAGACTCGAGGGCCTGCTAGCCAAGTGCGCGCCCTGGTACGAAAAGTTGTTCGCAAACGCATTCACCGGCGACGCTGAAGGAGACTACTGAGTGAACTTATCCGACCCACGCAATGCCGAGATTCTCGTCAGTATTAATGGACAACTAAGACCCCGTGCAGAAGCCACTGTTTCGGTGTTTGACAGTGTCGTACAAGGCGGTGACGCGGTATGGGAGGGCTTGCGCGTTTATGATGGACGCATAGCCGAACTCGATGGCCACCTGCAGCGCCTGCAGGACTCGGCGAAAGCGCTGGCGTTCGCCGACGCACCCTCTTCCGATGAGGTTCGCGCTGCAATATTTGCGACACTTGAGGCCAACGGCATGCGTGATGGTGCGCATGTGCGCCTCACGCTCACGCGCGGTGAAAAACTGACATCCGGGATGAACCCACGGTTCAATCAATCAGGTTGTACCTTGATCGTTCTCGCCGAATGGAAGCCGCCTGTCTATTCGGACAACGGTATTCGAGTTATCACTGCGTCGATCCGACGGAACACGCCGGCCTGCCTCGATTCCAAAATTCACCACAACAACCTTCTCAATAATATCCTGGCAACAATCGAAGCGAACGTCGCCGGCGCGGACAGCGCGATCATGCTTGATCTTAACGGCTTCGTGTCAGAAACGAATGACACAAACTTGTTTCTGGCCAGAAACGGCGTACTCCTGACGCCGCACGCAGACAGCTGTCTGCCTGGTCTTACGCGAGACATGATATTGAAGATATGTGAGAAACAGAATATTTCCACCGAACAGAGAAATCTGTCGCTAACCGAGGTTTACACGGCGGACGAAGTGTTCACGAGCGGCACGATGGGCGAATTAACGCCCGTACTGGAGGCCGACGGCCGCGTGATTGGCAACGGCAAAGCTGGCCCGCTAACGGCGTCGTTGCAGAAACTGCATCGCGAGTACGCGTATCGGAACGGCACGCCGCTGCCGTTCTGATCAGGTGTTCGAGAAATAACGCTGAAGATACTCATCCAGACTAATTTCGTCTGACGCCTCGATTTGCTTCTGACGCAGAAGCGATTCGGCGACTTCTTCGTCAAAGATCGCTTTGCGCGATTCCCGTAGCGGCGCGAGCGATGCAAAGTAGTCGTTATGGCTCCTCGCCAACGCGAGAGCATATTCCGAAAAACCACTTTGAGTTTCCTTTAGATCCGCCAATACACGCGCCGACGGCGTTTTCTCCGGATCGTCGACGAGTTCTTGCATTAGCCGTACGGCATCCGCATAGCCTTCGTTTTTCTCATGACTATCGATGACCTTGGCAACGGCGAGCACGTTGCACAGGATCTCGCTGGCCCAGGTCTGCAACGGTACCGCTGCCCCATCTCTGGAAAGGCGAAAATCCGGCGCACGGCCATATTTGGCGGTCCTCGCATGGTTTCGTCCGATCTCGTCGAGCGATTCATTATCGAGCATTGGGCTGTCTTCGAGCAGACAGTAAATCAGGAATGCCTCGACAAAACGCATCGTATTCTGATTGATACCGCAAGGGTCGAACGGGTTGATATCCAAAGAGCGAATCTCGACGTACTCAATACCATCCCGCCGTAGTGCCGCCGTTGGTTGCTCTCCCGATTCTGCGACGCGCTTGGGGCGGACAGGCGAATAGAACTCATTTTCGATTTGTAACAGATTGGCATTCAGTTGCCTGTGGCGACCATCAACTTTAACGCCAATTTTCTCGTAGTCCGGTTCCGGTGTACGTATCGCCTTACTCAGGTCGTCAACATACTCATCCAGGCTGTTGAGAGATATATTGATCTTCGACTGGTTCTGATTGCTATAGCCAAGATCGCTCATGCGCAACGATGTGGCGTGCGGCTCGAAGTATGTATCAGCGCTCAGCGACTTCAAACCGGCCGAAGCGCCACTTGCGAAGGACTTGCACAATGCCGGCGACGCGCCGAATAAATAAAGCACGAGCCAGCCCATGCGGCGAAAATTTCGAACAAGCCCCAGGTACTGATCCGAACGAAACTGCTCCGCGTTCTGTTTGGCACCGAGAACTTGTTGATACAGGGGCCAAATGTCAGCAGGCAGCGAATAGTTAAAATGCACGCCAGCAATAACCTGCATTTGGCGGCCGTACCGAAAGCCGAGTCCTCGACGATAAATGGTCTTCATTCGACCTACGTTGGAAGTTCCATACTGCGCAAGCGGAATCTTTTCGTCTTCGGGAATCATGCACGGCATGCTCGCCGACCAAAGCATCTCTTCGTCGAGTTGTGAGTAAGTAAACTGATGGATATCGCAAACGCACTGCAGTGCCTCCCAGGTACTTGCGAACGCCGGCGTTACAAATTCGAGCAGCGCCTCCGAAAAGTCTGTCGTGATATAGCGATTGGTCAGCGCGGAACCTAGCGCGATGGGGTGGGGTTGCGACGATAAAGGGCCGTCCTTGTTGACGCGCAGCGATTCCTTCTCGACGCCTTTCAGTCCGCCGTGCAGCGCTTCGCCTTCGTAGGCCGCGACTGCCGCCAGGCGCTTTTCGAAAAGCTGCTTCAAATCTCGTCCTTTGGAGCTTGCTCACAGTACGGAGCCCGCGTGCTGTTTTACCATAACCGTGGTACCAGCGTCTGGCCGGGTTGTTTTTCAATATTGCCGATTCTTGCACGGCGGAACTTTCGCGCCGGCCAAGCATCCCTGAGCTTGCGTATTTGCTATTCTGGCAGGACGCCCGGCGCAGTTAATTTCGGGCTGGGGGGCACGATCATGGCAGGAACCATCAAAAAGTATCGGCTGAAAGCGACGAGCACGATTCTGCTGTTGGCCATCATTGCCGCCACGCCTGCTCATGCGTTCCGCTGCGGAAGCAAAATAGTCATTGAAAACATGCATGAGCAACAGGTACGCAGAGCCTGTGGCGAACCGACGTCTGTTCGCCATCTAGGCTACACATTGCGTGGCGTTGACTTGCATGCCCGGCGCGGCTTGTCGAATCCTCGCTCGACAAGAGCCTATTCCCATTACGGCTACTACACTGAAGAAGTCGTTGTAACCGAGTACGTCTACAACTTCGGCCCGCGCAAATTCATGCGACTGTTGCGCTTTGAGGGCAGTATCCTCGTGTCCATAGAGACCATTGGCTACGGCTATCGCGACCGCATCAAATAGCCTTAAAACCCATTTTATTGAGGGTTTTCTCGTTAACAAATCGCGGACAATCTCGGTACTATTTGCATTGTTTTACGGAACACGATGTTCGGAGCTCAGATGGCATGAATGAACCCAGACGAAGGCGACTTCGCGACCGCTCCACCGGCGCGGCAACTCTCATCAATGAAGGCTGCAAAATTTCGGGCTTTCTTGGCGGTACCGGCGATTTCCTGGTCAATGGTGAGATTGAGGGAGACGGTGATATCAGTGGCACCGTCACGCTGGCGAATAACGGGATTTGGCGAGGCACCATCAAGGCCGACAGCATTATCGTCTGCGGCCGCGTCGATGGCGACATTGTCGCCGCAGGCAAGGTTGAAATCAGGGCCTCGGCCAAGATCGTCGGCACGGTCACGGGTGAAGCTATCGCCGTCGCGGAAGGCGCTGTTGTCGAAGGGGTTATGACTACAACCGGCCAGATAGCGCCGGTCGAATTTGTCGAAAAACGGCGACCAGAGGACTAGTCAATGGCGGCCGACAGGTTGAAGCGCGCCTTGGCCAAAACAAAAAAATGATCCAAAATGGAAATTATCTCCTGATTCGCACCCGGATGGTACACTGATGCCTTAATTAGTAGGCCGAATAATAAAGACAAAAAAATGATCGGCAATCGATTTCCGCGACTCTGGTTGTTAGCGGCGACCCTCGGCGTCGGCGCGGCATTGATCATGCTATCGATGTTCTTCGGCCAGTACCGGTGGCTCGCCGGCCAGATCGTGACGACCAGTGCCGTGGAACACTATGCGTTCATGCAAGGCAGTTTCGAGCGTCGCGCAAGATCCAAGATGCATGCCATTGCCGATGACCTGCCGGTCGATTCCGAGAAAGAAGACGTTGCCACTGTGTTGCGGACGCTGAACGCTGCGCTAGGCGACGACAGCAACCTGGCCGGTATTCGATTCACCAATACGGCCGGTGAGACCTTGGCGAGCGGTAGTTTGCCGGATTTTGACAATTCTCTCGAAACCAGCTGGCTCGCGGAACGACTCGTCATTTCTTATCCGGTCGTCAAAGACGACGTTCCACTCGGTTACCTGACCGGGTCGTTTCATCTCGAAGAGTTAAATCGCGAATACGTCGCTTTCACTGAGCAGCTGAAGACCAGCGAAGTGCAGAGTCGCGAGACCAGCTACATTTGGATCGGCGGTGTAACATTGGCCGTATTGGCGATGTGCGGTGGCATTATCTGGCTGATGCTACGCAATCAATCGCGGCGCATCCTGGAATTGAAGCTGCAGGCAGAGAAATTACGAGACGCCGATTTCGGTGAGCCGCTACCAGCGACGCAAGGCGACGATCTCGGAGAACTGGCAGCCGTATTCAACGATATGCGGGACCGTCTGCAAGAGACGACCGTTTCTCGCGACTACCTTGACAATATATTGTCCGGAATGAACGAGGCAATAATCGTTACCGGGGACGATGGCAAGATTCGGCGGGTTAATACTGCGACTACGCATCTTCTGGGATACGATGAGGACGAGTTGCTGAACACGCCGATCGATTTTGTCGTCGACGTGAGTAAGAGCCGCTCGATCGTCGACGAGTCGCCGTCCGGATTGCCTAAAGACGCGGTCTTCGAGTCCAAGTACGGTGAATCGATTCCGGTTTCGTACACTTGCTCGGTAGTGGGGGACAGCGACGACGAAACCAGAATTCGCATTTATGCGGCGCAGAATATTACTGAACGCAGGCGTGCAGAGAAGAGGATTCGCTATCTCGCGCGTATTGACGCGCTGACAAAAATTCCGAACCGAATGCAGTTTCAGCACCTTTTGCAGCGCGGCATCGCGCGTGCACGTAGGGCCGGACGACCTTTGTGTCTGTTCTATATTGACGTTGATAAATTCAAAGAGATCAACGACACCTTTGGGCATCTTGCCGGCGATACAACCTTGGAAACGGTCGCGGAACGACTAGCCGCCGCGTTACCGAAGAATTCGATTATCGGTCGACTGGCGGGCGATGAATTCGCCGTAATGGTGGACGGACTCGGCCCTGACCGCCCTGGCAGGAAAGCGACACGCGAGCTGGCGAAGAACTTGCTTAATCGACTCGCAGATCCGTTCTTCGTTCAGGGCCATGAGGTATTTATGACCGCAAGCATGGGCGTTGCTTACTACCCGAAAGATGCGCCCAATGTTATCGACCTGATTCGCAACGCTGATGCCTCGCTTTACAGCGCCAAGAAAGATGGCGGCAATGTATTTTCCTTTTACAAGCCGCAGATGAACGAAGCGTCGGTAGACCGGCTGATGACGAAGAGCAGACTCAAGCGGTCTTTCGAACGCGACGAATTACTCGTTCATTATCAGCCAAAGTACAACCTGGAGACCGGCGAAGTCTTCGGAGCGGAGGCGCTGGTACGCTGGGAACTACCGGACCGTGGCTTGATTCTGCCGTCGGACTTCATACCGATTGCAGAAGAAACGAGCTTGATTATCGAGATCGGTGAGTGGGTTCTTGACAAAGTTTGCGAAGACTTCCGTTTGTGGCAACAGACCGTATCGTCGCCGGGACGAGTTTCGGTAAACCTGTCGCTTAAGCAGCTGCGACAACTCAATTTTGTCAATCGTATCAGCGCGATCCTGCGTAGCCACGAGGTCTCTCCGACATCTCTGGAACTCGAGATCACAGAAACAACGTTGATGGAAAATGCGGAGAGAACCATCAAGCTACTTGACCAGCTTTACGGACTCGGCCTGCACCTTGCTATTGATGATTTCGGCACAGGTTATTCATCGTTAAGCGCGCTGCAACAATTTCCAATAAGCACTTTGAAAATAGACCAGTCATTCGTGCGCAACATCGTCACGAACCCGGATGATGCGACGATTGTCGACACGATTATTCAGATGGGCCGCAATCTAAAATTGGACGTTGTCGCGGAGGGTGTCGAAGAGGAGGCGCAGCTCAGTTTCCTGCAAAACCTCAGTTGCACCTACGTACAGGGCCTGCTATTTGGCGAACCAATGAGCTCCGACAACTACCTGGAACTATTGCTCGCACAAGCCGATGGTACCGACTCTCACCGGGCGTTGTTCGCCTGATTGAGCCGTTCATATTGGGTTCAGTTTGGGCCTGTCACAATGTGCAGCAATTGCTGCAACCCGTTGTTTCCTTTACCTCTTTTGAACGACTTCACTCGGCACCAGCAAAATGATTAAATGTCGCATCAAATCCAACCTGCCCGATTCCGGCAATAGTGTGTCGGGCCTTACAAAGTAGACTCAATGAAGACAATCACTAAATTCGCTATATCTGCTGCGACGATACTCGCGGCCCCGTTTGCATTGGCGTGCGATTATCCGCACCGCGCAGACATCCCCGACGGCGCTACGGCAAGCAAGGAAGAGATGATCGACGGCCAGCGCGGCATTAAGGTGTACATGGGGGATATGGACGCGTACCTTTCTTGCATAGAGGCCGCCGAACAGGAAACAGTCGCCGGGACCGATGATGCGAATGAAGGTGCAAAGCAGCAACGCATCGAAATGTTTAACAAGAAGTACAACGCTGCGGTCGAGGAAATGAATCTCGTGGCGGAAGAGTTCAACACTCAGGTTCGAACTTACAAAGAACGCAGTCAGTAATCACGACAAACCGAAGATGCGGTGAGAAAAACGCCCGTCTCTCGACGGGCGTTTTTGTTGCAGTGTGCATACCTGGTCCAACGCTACTTCAGATCGCTGATTTCCCTGCTCAGGTCATACTTGTTTTCGGTCACAATACGCTCCAAGACTTTTATCCGTTCCTCCAGCTGTTCGATTTGCGCCAACGTCTCTTCGAGCTCGGGGTCCTGCTCTTTTTTCTCTGCGTTCTTAATCTTCAGATACTTTTGAATGGTATCCGCAGTAAAGACGATCGCGACAATGCAGACGACGTAAAACAATGTGTTCATTGACGAGCCCCTATGCTGTGTCCGTTATTCAAAGCTTGCGAAACTCCTGATCCAGTTGAAAGCGCGGAGAGGTTACCTGCTTTTCCAACTCGGCGAGACGTTTGTCAAGCGTCCGGTATTTCTCGCGTACGTCGTTGACCGTTGGCCGAGGCGGCCTCGCGGTAGACTCTCTCTCCGCTTGCCGCTCTCGCTTTTTTCTCATCCGCCGTGAACGCCGGGACCGCCGTACACCCCAACAGCAGCTCCTTTCCACAATGATATTGTCACGGCGCGATTCCGCAGGAATTAAACAAACCGCGGCCAGGTAGGCCAGCACGGCCATCGGCATAGCCATCAGAAACGCGATGAACGCCAGGAACCGCGTGACTTTCAAATTCAGCCCGAAGTGTCCCGCAAGCCCGGCGCACACGCCGCCGAGCATCGCTCGATCGGCATCGCGGTAGAGGCGTCCTGCGGACGTCTCGCTGTACGTATTCATGAGCGTCTCCAGTGGTCCCTGCGGTAGGTTCGCCAGAAATCATTCTCAGTTCTACGACCCGAATACACCAGGGGTTTCTCCTTTATCAGAAGCACGGCGGCTACGTATATTGCGGTCGATAGCCAGAAAAAAATGAGCAGGCTGATTACTGCGATAACCCTTACCGTTCCCAATCGAAAGTTGAGGCGATCGGCAATACCTGCGCAGACACCGAACAGCCAGGCGTTCTCGCGATCCCGGTAAAAACCGCGCAGTGGTCCGAAATCCATGTCCCAGCTATCTCGACTCATTCTCCGCTCCTCTGGTTCACTCGCTTACTCAGCCTCTGCGCTTCTGTTCTTTTCCGCTGCAATGCGTTTTTTCAGCGCATCGAGCTCCTTGGTCACCGACTCTTCGGCCTCCAGGCCCGCGAACTCATGGCCGAGGTCTTTCGGTAAGCCCAGGTCATAGGCCTCGACACGCCCTTCAACATCGTCAATGCGCCGCGTGTATGCCTCGAATCGGACCATCGCATCGTCGATCTTGTAGTCGTGTATTTTCTTGCGGGCGGCGAGGCGACTGCTTGCAGTCTTGTGGCGTGCCAACAGCGACTTCTGCCGGGTCTTGGCGTCCTCGAGCTTACTTTCGAGTCGCGCGATGTCCTCATTGAGTTTGGCGAGGCCCTCATCAACGGCCAGGTAGTCTTCTTTCAGCACATCGACCGCACCCGATACTCGAGACTTCTCGACAAGCGCCGCTTTGGCAAGATCCTCGCGATCCTTCCTTATTGCGAGCTCGGCCTTGTCGTTCCAGTCGCGCCGCTCACGATCGAGTGCTTCGATTTTCCTGTTCAGGTCTTTCTTGTCAGCTATCGAGCGCGCCGCAGCCGACCTGACTTCAACCAGAGTGTCCTCCATCTCCTGGATCATGAGCCGAACGATTTTTTCCGGATCCTCGGCTTTATCGAGAATGGCGTTGATATTGGAGTTCACGATGTCACTGAATCTCGTGAATATGCCCATGAGTGTATCCTCTTTTTCGGTGAATCCTGCTTAAGGTAAATGCAGCATTCATGCCAACTTAGGTGAAGATTCATAACTAGCTGATTTATAAGTAGAATTAGAGAATACTCGGATAATTCTCCAATCATCAGAGTGGCGAATTTCGCTAACTATTCGTTTTTTTAGTCATCTTCTGGTCTAATCAGCCAATGTCAGTCAGCCCGGAATCCCAGCAGATCATCGGCGAGGCGCCCGCGTTTCTGGAGATGCTCGAACACGTCTCCAGGGCCGCAACGCTGTCGAAGCCCGTGCTGGTCGTCGGCGAGCGCGGCACGGGTAAGGAGCTCATCGCGTCCCGCCTGCATTTCTTGTCCGACCGGTGGGAACAACGGGTCGTTAAGGTCAATTGTGCGGCACTCACAGAGACGATCCTGGAGTCCGAATTATTCGGCCACGAGGCAGGCGCCTTTACTGGCGCCGCGAGGACTCACATAGGGCACTTCGAACGTGCAGACGGAGGCACGCTGATCCTCGACGAGCTCGCGACCATCTCGCTGCGTATGCAGGAAAAAATTCTGCGTACCATTGAGTATGGCGAGGTTCAGCGAGTCGGCGGCAGTAACACTTTAAGTGTGGACGTGAGAATCGTTGGGTCGACGAACGCAGACCTGCAATTGTTGGCTGCGGAAGGGCGATTCCGCAAAGACCTGCTCGATCGCCTGGCGTTTGACGTCATCACAGTTCCACCGTTAAGGGAAAGAGTCGAAGACATCCTGCCATTGGCAAACGCATTCGCGATCAATATGGCAAGCGAGCTCAAGTGGCGATACTTCCCGGGCTTCAGCCCGCGAGCATCGTCGGCGTTGCTGCGTAATCGCTGGCCCGGCAACGTACGTGAGCTGAAAAACACGATAGAGAGGACGGTATATCGCTCGATGAAGCCCGAGCAGCCGATAAACAAAATTGCACTGGATCCTTTCGATTCGCCGTTCAAGATGGCGGCAAGTCAAAAGGTCGCGCATAAAGCTGTGGAGCCGCGCCGGAGCCCGTTACTGCCAACCGATTTACACCAACGACTAGCAGACATTGAAACCGATTTGTTGCAGGCCGCTCTCGAGAAGGCGCGTTACAACCAGCGCCTGGCAGCCGACTTGCTTGGTCTTAGTTATCATCAATTCCGCGGTAAGCTGCGCAAGTTCAGTATTAGTAGCAAGCCCTGACGTGGGCGTATATTTGAAGGACTTCGTCGCTAACTTTCGTCGCGGTAGCGCCGCACGTAGATCGCCGCCGTCACGAACAATGTACAGACGATCAAACCGCCCCACATTGACGGACTGGTCAGAAACCGAACAACATCGAGGTGTGCAAGCAAACTCACAGCCTCTTCGCTGATATGCAGACTGTCTTCATCGAAGAAGCCTTCCATGTCCATACCGCGGAAAAGTGGAATCATGCCTTTGCGGCTGAAGACCGCGTCGGCAAAAAAGGAAGACCTGAGAAAAATAAATTCGATTATAGGAATTAGAACCAATGGCATAAATGCCATGAGCAACGGCGAGCGTTTCGTAAAGGCGGACACGAACAAAAACCAACCGATGAATGGGGACATCCAGATTGCGCTGGCCAATGTAACGATCAGAGCCGCGAACCAGTTGTCCAGCAAAGGCACTGAACCCCAGATAAGGTGGCCAGCATCCGCACCTTTGGCGCTAACCCAAATACTTGTAACAACAAGGTTTACGATGTGTGTGGCGATGACCGTGGCAACGGTCACCAATGGTATTACGACGACGGCCGTTATGAGTTTTGAGACCACCGCTTCGGCGTCGGTGACCGGCATCGACCTCCAGAACAGGATGCTCTTGTCTTTGCGCTCGGCGTATAAGGAATCCAACGTGTAGAAAATCGTGAGTACCATTGCCGCCAGCAGAAATACTCCTGAAGTACCGACAAAAAACCCCGTCAGAGCGGCCTGGCGTTCGGCGTCCCCCGCTATATTCTGTGCCCCAAATATCGCGATATCCAGTTCTTTAGCAAAACCGCCCGCAAACATGAGCATTGCCAGCGTGCCGAGTGTAACGATGCTTGCGATTGCGAGGGGCGTCACGTAGATCGAGCGGTGCTCCCAAGCCTCACGTTTGAGTAATGCAAACTGATTGCCGATCATTTGCGTGCTCCCTTGATCTTGGCGACAAACAAATCCGCAACTGAAGGCGTGCGAAGTTCGCCGAGGCCCTCCAAATTGTCGCGACTCACACTCTCGAAAAGGAAAACGGATTTGCCGAACATTTCGTGTTCGGCGATAGGCGCGAGTCCACGCGCTTTGATCGCGTCTTCGCCGGACGTCAACAGCTCGACGTACGTATCTGCGAGCGACTCCATCGGCGCGTCGAGCAATATCTTCCCGTCGTTAATGAACATGATGTCGGTCAGGAGGTTTTCGACTTCCTCAACCTGGTGCGTCGTAATCAGAATTGTGCGCCCTTCGTCGAAATAGTCGTTCAAGAGATTGCTATAGAATTCTTTGCGAAACAGGATATCGAGACCCAGCGTAGGTTCATCCAGGACAAGCAACTTGGCGTCAATCGCCATAATGATGGACAGGTGTAATTGCGTCACCATGCCCTTGGATAATTCTCGGACCTTGGCGTCGGATCGAACCTTGGTTTGGCCCAGGAAGCTCTCGGCACGTTTACGCGAAAAATTCGGATGCACCGACTCGACGAAATCGAGCAGCTGAGTCACTCGTATCCAGCGTGGCAATACGGCGACATCGGCTATGAAACAGATGTTCTCCAAGAGCTCCTTGCGCTGTTTGAAGGGGTCCAGCCCGAGCACCGAAAGATCGCCCTCGCAATCCGTTAAACCAAGCACCGCTTTCAATAGCGTGGTCTTGCCCGCGCCGTTCGGACCGATCAACCCGAGTATCTTTCCCTTCTCTATCTCGAAGCTGACGTCATCAACAGCTCGAACCGCGCCGAAATGCTTTGACACTCCGCGAGCATTAACCAGGCTAGTCATTCTCTCCTCCTGCGCCCTTTTTCGACTTTTTAGATTGCAGCAGCTCAGTTTCGTCCAGCCCAAGCCTTTCGATCGTCGCCAGCACCTTGGGCCACTCCTTATCGAGGAAACGCTGCCGTTCGGCTTTCAGCAGTTTCGTACGTGCTCCCGGATTCACAAACATGCCGCGACCACGCTTCTTTTCAACCAGGTCTTCGTCGACCAGCTCCTGGTAGCCTTTCAGAACAGTCAAAGGGTTGAGCCGATATTCAGCAGCCACATTTCGGACCGATGGCAGTGCATCGCCATCGGTCAGAACACCCTCGAGGATCATCGCAACTACGCGATCGCGTAGCTGACGATAAATCGGTTGGTCTTCATCCCATTTTGGATCCATTGATTGCCTGTTCCTGGTTACTGCTGGCCGTGTTCGCGCCCAAAAAGACGCCGGTCCGTTTGACGAGACCGGCGCCAACTTTCCGTCGCTACTTTAGTCGTCCTCGAAACGGAAATAACTCAATTCGGCTGCCGCATCGATCGAGATCGTTAACGGGTGGCCGTCAATACGCGCCTTAATCGTAGTCCTGAAAGGGGCGCTGACTTTCTGTACGGCGTCTACCGCCGCGAAATCGGCTCTCGCCTGCTCCTCATCATGATTTTTCGCGTCCGCCTGGCCTGCAACCAGTGCGAGCACCATAAGCAACAGGATCGTAATACTGACGATTTCGTTGATGTACGGTACGGATTTGGGCATTTCGCGTCTCCCGGGACTCTCCCGGCCCTTGAATTGATATTAGTGAACTGGTGTTATAGTGGACTATAACACTAAGAAAACGGATTGCAAGGCTTTTTTGCACCCTTCCCGGTAACCCGAAGCCAGCCATCGGCACGTTTATAAGACCAGGACACCGAGATTTTTATGGCAGCAAGTGCAGAATCGATGGCGACAGCGCCTGCCGCCCTTTGCAGTGGCAGAGAGCTGACCTATGCTCCAGCCATGGGGCATAAACCTGATGACAGTGCGCTCATGCTGCGCTACCAGGACGGCGACGTATCCGCGTTCGAGACCTTGTATCGGCGCCACAACGACCCCCTGTATCGATACTTGTTGCGCTTATGTCGTCATAAAGACACCGCCGAGGACATCTTCCAGGACGTATGGGGCAAGATCGTCAAAGCGCGAGACTCCTATCGACCAACCGCCAAATTCACCACGTTCTTGTATCGCGTCGCACACAACTGCTTTATCGATCACGTACGCCGCAACAAGCGCCACGCGAATAGCGCCGAGCTGGACGCTGAATTGCATTCTCACCCCGGCGAACAACCGGAGACATTGACAGAGCGGAGTCTCGCCAAAGAACGGCTGTCCAGGGCACTTTTGGAGCTACCCGACGAACAGCGAGATGCCTTTCTGCTGCATGAGGAAGCCGGACTGAACCTCGACCAGATTGCGTCGGTGACCGGCAGCAATCGCGAAACGGCAAAGAGCCGATTGCGCTACGCTGTCAACAAACTGCGCGCGGCAATCGATGAAAACCCGGAGCGACCATGAGTAACGAGCGGAAAAATCCGGGACAAGACCAGCTCGTCGCGGAGACCTACAAAGCCGTCGCCCACGAGCGTGTTCCCGATCGCCTGAATGAGCGCGTCCTGCGACTTGCCGCCGATGCCGGGCGCACGCGTCATGCGCTGGCCCGCGCCTGGATGCGGCCTGCGGCCTGGGTTGCCACAATCAGCTTGAGCTTCGCAATCGTCCTGCAACTGACACAACTGCCACAGAGTGAGCCCGAACTGGTAGGCATCCCGTCTTCTGAACAAAGCACCGCGTCTGGTCACGCAGCGCTCGACGATGAGATAGCGACTGAAATGCGACGCGAGACCCCTTTGCCGGACCCGCTTGCCGAGGGCAGCGATGCGAAACGTAACGGCCCGTCTGCGCCGGCCGTCGAGCGACAAGATAGCGAAGCGATGCACGAGTTTGCACCAAAGGACATGTCAGTTCTGCGCGACGCTGAGAACAGGGCGCGACTACAAGCGGGACCCGATCAACCGCCCGCTGTGCCAGCGGTCGACGTCGGGGGGAACCTGGCACAGACTGACGACGCCGTCGTCGAAGAGGTGGCTCTCGAAGAAGACATTGCCATGGACAGCGTCGCGGAATTTGCAGCGGCCAGATCGCTTGCGGCCGTCGTTGAGAATAAAGAAATGGCTGCGGATTCGTCGTGCCCGGCAAGCAGACGTGACAATGCCGAGACCTGGTACCGGTGCATCGAGGACTTGCGGGAGCAAGGGATGGTTGATCTTGCCGACAGCGAATACGAGAAATTTCAAAAAATATTCCCCGAATTCGTCGATCCGGGCTCGGATAAGTAGTTAACACCTGTGTGTGGTGGCCCCGCCGGTGATAAAATCGCCGCCGCAAATCGCCGCCTATCAACGCAGGAATTCGACAATGAAAGCACCCGTTCGCGTCACTATCACTGGCGCTGCTGGCCAGATTGGCTATCAGCTCGCCTTCCGTATTGCTTCTGGCCAGATGCTGGGCAACGACCAGCGGGTCATTCTGCAGCTACTGGAGATTCCGCCGGCACTGCCCGCTTTGCATGGCGTCGTGATGGAGCTCGATGACTGTGCGTTCGCAACGCTCGCCGGCATCGTCGCGACCGACGACCCGAACGTAGCGTTCAATGATGCCGACTACGCGTTGCTCGTAGGCGCCCGGCCGCGCGGGCCGGGCATGGAACGCAAGGATCTCTTGCAAGCCAACGCAGCCATTTTTTCCGTGCAGGGCAAAGCGATGAATGATCACGCGAATCGCGATATCCGGGTACTGGTCGTCGGCAACCCGGCCAACACAAATGCATTGATCGCGAGCAGTAACGCGCCGGATATCGATCCACGCAACTTCACGGCGATGACACGTCTCGATCACAATCGGGCAATGGCGCAACTGGCCGCCAAGACAAGCAGCCACGTCAGTGACATTCGCTGCATGACGATCTGGGGCAATCACTCGGCAACGCAATACCCCGATGTGAATCACGCCAGTGTGGGCAGCAAGAAAGCAACCGACCTCGTCGACGAGAACTGGCTCGCTGATGTGTTCATACCCGTCGTTCAGCAACGCGGCGCGGCGATTATCAAGGCGCGCGGCGCCTCGTCGGCGGCGTCGGCAGCTTCGGCGGCAATCGATCACATGCATGATTGGGTGCTCGGCACGCCGGACGGCGACTGGGTGAGCATGGCCATCCCGGCCGATGGCAGCTACGGAATTGAGACAGGCATCGTCTATTCCTACCCGGTTCGTTGTAATAATGGCCAGTACGAAATCGTGCAGGGACTGTCAAATGACGATTTTAGCCGCGCACGAATGGACGCTACGGAGACGGAACTCCGCGAAGAACGTGCCGCGATCGAGGAACTGCTATAAAGTATTGAGTCGGCGCCGTAACTCGCCTTTGAAATCAGTAATTTACGTCTGGGGGATACGAATTGTCCGGTCTCATCGTTAGTTTGCTCTGGCTGCTGCTGTTCGTAGGCGGTGGAATATTTCTCGCCTATCAGCGCATCGATTTGCGCTCGTCGACTATCGCTACGGGTATCGCCTTGCTCGCGTACTGGATCTTCGGCGACGGTTGGGTGCTGTGGAAGCTCTTCCTGACGGTCCTGTTCGGACTGATGATCATCCCGAATCTCATCGAGGTCCGGCGCGAAAAGATCACCAAGCCACTGCTTCGCATCTATAAAAAGATGCTGCCCTTGATGTCGACTACCGAGCGCGAAGCGCTCGAGGCCGGCAACGTCTGGTGGGACGGCGAGCTGTTTTCCGGCATGCCCGAGTGGGACAAGCTCATGTCCTATCCGGCGCCCAAGCTCTCCGACGAAGAACAGGCTTTTTTTGACGGTCCCTGCGAAGAGCTTTGCAGGATGCTCGACGATTGGGCGATCTGTCATGAACTCGCCGATATGCCCAAAGAGGTCTGGGATTACATCATCGAGAACAAGTTCTTCGCGATGATCATTCCCAAGCAGTATGGCGGCCTCGAATTTTCCGCTTATGCGAACGCGGCAGTCATTTCGAAACTCGCCAGCCGCAGCGCCACCGCCTCGTCGACGGTCGGCGTACCGAATTCCCTGGGACCCGCGGAGTTATTGCTGCATTACGGTACGGACGAGCAGAAAGAACGCTACCTGCCGGGGCTTGCGGCAGGCAGCGAGATACCCTGTTTCGCCCTTACCTCTCCGCAGGCTGGTTCCGATGCCGCGGCGCTTATCGATAACGGCGTTGTTTGCAAAGACAAATGGAACGGCAAGACCATCGTCGGCATACGGCTGAACTGGAACAAGCGTTACATCACGCTGGCGCCAGTAGCGACCGTGCTGGGCCTGGCGTTCAAGCTGAATGACCCCGATCACCTTATCGGTGAGAAGGATGAATACGGAATAACGGCGGCGCTGATTCCGACGGATACCCCTGGAGTCGTGGTAGGACGACGTCATTATCCGCTGTCGGTCGCGTTTCAGGTCGGACCGACGTCCGGCAAGGACGTTTTCGTGCCGCTGGACTACATCATTGGCGGTCCGGAGATGGCGGGCAAGGGCTGGAAGATGCTCGTCGAGCTGCTTTCGGTTGGCCGCGCAATTACGTTGCCGTCGACAGCATCAGGCGGCGGCCAGGCGGCCAGTTACGCCACTGGCGCTTACGCATCCATACGCAAACAGTTCAACACTCCGATCGCAAATTTCGAAGGTGTCGGCGAAGCCCTCACTCGTATCGCGGGCCATACTTATATAATGAACGCGGCAGTCGCGGTTACGGCCGGCGCGATCGACCAGGGCGAAAAACCTGCCGTACCTTCGGCAATTCTCAAGTACCACTGTACTGAGCTGGGTCGAAAGACGGCCAACGACGCCATGGATGTGCACGGCGGCAAGGGCGTCATGATGGGGCCCAACAACTATCTCGGCCGCGCTTACATGGCGACTCCGATCGCGATCACGGTAGAAGGTGCGAACATTCTCACTCGCAGCCTGATCATTTACGGTCAGGGCGCGATCCGCTGTCATCCTTTCGTGCTTAAGGAACTGCATGCAGCTGGCGATGAAGATCAGGATCGCGGCATGCTCGAATTTGACGATGCCTTGTTCGGACACATCGGCTATGCGATCAGCAATATGGCGCGCTCGTTTTTCCTCGCTTTGACTCACGCCAAGTTCAGCCGCGTACCACTGAACACACCGACGCGGCGTTACTATCAAAATATAAACCGTTACAGCGCGGCGTTTGCACTAGCTTCGGATTTCGCAATGCTGACGCTGGGCGGGGCACTCAAGAAACGTGAGTTGTTGTCCGCACGTTTGGGCGACGTATTGAGTTCAATGTACCTCGCCTCAACCGTGCTAAAGCATTTCGAAAACCAGGGCCGCCGCGCGACCGACCTGCCGCTCGTTGAATGGTCAGTACGCACCCTGATGTACCAGGCCCAGGAAGCATTGCACGCGTTTCTGCGCAACTTCCCGAATCGACTCGTCGCTACGCTGCTGCGTGTATTTATTTTCCCGCGTGGCCGCACCTATTCAGCACCTTCAGATGAAATTGCCGCGCGAGTCGTCGAGATTGTAACAACACCCGGCGAATCACGTGAACGCCTGAGCAGTCTCGCGTACACAACGCTGGAGCCCAGCAACCCCCTGGGTCTGCTGCAAGAAGCACTGGAGCTGTCCAGGGAACATATACCGCTTGAACGCCGCCTGCGTCAGGCACGCAAAGAAGGCCTCATACACGCCGATTACCTTGGCCTGCAAATAGACGAAGCTCTTAAAGCTCAGGTCGTTAGTCAGGCAGAGGCACGCAGCTTGCGTGAATACCATGAGAAGGTCCTGGCTTTGCTCTATGTCGATGACTTTACGACCGAGGAACTGGCCCGAGTACCCGCCGACCACGCATCGCCCGCGCCGCCGGAGAAGACCGTTAAGAAGAAATCGGGCAGCAAGAAAAAGGCGCCGGCGAAGCGCGCTGCCAGCAAAAAGGCCGCGGGCAAAAAGAAAATAGAAAAATCGTAACCAAGCCCTATGGAGCGACAATCCGGGCCACTGCATGAATTGACGTTCTCGGTTGAACGAGAACGCATTAGCGACTTTGAGCGCTGGCTCGGACCGTTCTGCAAAGCGTCCAAAAACGAGCCCGGCGTCATTGACTGCCGTGCGCTTGAGACAAGCGATGATGCTGCCGGCAAGGCAACCCGGACCTGCCAGCTCCACATCGCCGATGACCGCGCTCTCGACGCACTG